>Ga0187772_10000004_pt1 | contig 67300 bp, 55 predicted proteins | sample 0116_SJ02_MP15_2_FD_133137 | JGI IMG/M metagenome (GOLD analysis project Ga0187772, IMG submission 133137) | Tropical peat soil microbial communities from peatlands in Department of Meta, Colombia - 0116_SJ02_MP15_20_MG | ecosystem: Environmental > Terrestrial > Soil > Wetlands > Peat | place... | reverse complement strand
GGTGGTCAGCGTGGGCGAGCCCAAGGAAGTCATGGGCAAGTTCGGCGACCCGAGGAAGGTCTGCGAGGCCGTGGTCGGCGACGACACGGCGACGATCATCCTCTCGCTGTGGAACGAGCAGATTGGCACCATCGCGAAGGACGAGGTCGTCCTCGTCGACAACGGCTACGTTTCCCTCGTGCGCGGCCACATGCGCTTGAACGTCGGCCGGTACGGGAACCTGTCGAAGTCGACCGAGGCGATCGCCGAGGTCAACCAGACGCTCGACATGAGCCAGCAGGAGTTCGAGAGCGAGCGCCGGTCGTTCGGTGGCGGTGGCTACCGGGACCGGGGCGGCGGCGGTGGATACGGCGGCGGCCGCTACAGCGGCGGCGGCGGGGGCGGAGGGCGCGAGCGCTCCGACTCCTACAAGCGCTACTGAGACGCGACGCACCGACACCGGCCCGTCCGAACCCCTTCCCCCGCCCTCCGGGCGGGGGCCTCTCGCCGGTTTTGATTAAATAGGCCCGCCCACTGGGAGCCTCACCACTATGGCCGATGACCAGCGCGAGCTGACGCTCTACGTTCAATCGAAGAAAGCCGTAACGTCGTTCTACCGTCCGGCCGTGGCCACCCCGGAGGCGGTCGGTGCCCCGACCACCTCGCCGATCGCCGATGCGGTCGCGGACCAGTCGGTGTTCTTCCTGTCGGATGACCAGGCCCGATGCCAGGCCCTCACCGAAGAGATGGCGAGCAACCGCGGCTACCGCGTGCGCGTCGTCGACATCGAACGGGTCGGTCGGCTCGAGCGACTCGTCACCGAGCACCTGCGCGGCGTCCAGAAGTTCCCCGTCCTCATCTCCCCGCTCGGCCGCCGGCTCGAGGGCGTCGAGGCGTTCACCGAGGACGAGCTCGCCGCGATCATGCCGGCCGAACTGAAGAGCGTCCGGGCGTTCTCCTACCTCAAGGTCCGCGGCGGCGACCTCGACAAGATCAAGCGGCTCCTCGAAACGTTGACCGAGGTGAAGGAGCTCCACTTCCTCACCGGCGACTGGGACATCCTGGTCGTGCTCGACTTCCAGCCGACCTCGACGAACAAGCGCCGTGTGCTCGACTTCGTCACCGACAAGATCCGCGGGATCCCCGAGGTGATCGACACCTCGACGATCATCCCCGAGTACACGCTGACGAAGTTTCCGCTGTAGCGGGGTTTTCTCCCGCCGGACGGTCTAGGGGCGCCCGTGACGGCGCGGGCGTTTGCGGCGCGGAACGACGGGTAACGCCCTCGGCCGCTCCCCCGGAGCGGCCCCCGGTTCCTCGGTTCCGTAGAGCGGGTCGCCCGTGAGTGGGTGTTCCTCGAGCCAGGCGACCCCCTCGACGTAAGCCGCGAACGCCTCGAGGCTGGTGAAGAGCGGGATGCCGAGCTCGACCGCCCGGCGCCGGAGCACGTACTCGTCCTCGAGCATCCGCTCGAACTTCTCTTGGGTGAGGGAGAGCGGGACGTTGAGGAGCAGGTCGATCTCGCCGGCGTCCACCGCCTCGAGCACGTTCGGGTGCCGGTCGGGTTCCGAGACCTTGTGAAGGACCCGGACCCCCCGCACGCCCCGCGCGGTGAGGAACGCCTGGGTGTCCTCGGTGGCGACGATCCCGAGGCCGAGCGAGCGCAGGCGTACCGCCGTCGGAAGCAGCTGCTCCTTGAGGGCCGGCCCCCCGACCGATAGGAACGCCGTGCCCCGCCGAGGCACGAGCTTCACGCCGGTCGCCACGAGCGCTTTGACGAGCGCGTCCGAGAACGTCGGTCCGAAGCACGCGACCTCACCGGTCGACTGCATCTCGACGCCGAGGAGCGGGTCGGAACCGGTGAGCTGGAGGAACGAGAATTGGGGGGCCTTCACGCCCCATCGATTCGGCGGGAGCGGCGCGACCCCCTCCCGGGAGAGCGGCTTTCCCAGCATCGCCCGGGCGGCCTCCCGGAGGAGCGGTAGACCGGTCGCCTTCGTGAGGAACGGGAGCGAGCGGCTCGCCCGCAGGTTGAGCTCGATCACCTGGAAGCCGCGGTCCTTCACGAGGAACTGGATGTTGAACGGCCCGCGGATGCGCAGCGTCCGGGCGAGGTCGCCCGCGGCGCGCAGGAGCTCCGCCTGGACCTCGGGGGGCGTATGGCGGGGCGGCAGGCAGAAGATCGCATCGCCCGAATGGACGCCCGCGCGCTCGACGTGCTCGAGAATCCCGCCGACGAGCACCCGGTTCCCATCCGAGATCCCGTCGAGCTCGACCTCATCCGCCCCTTCGACGAACTTCGTGATGACGACGGGATGCTCGGGCGAGACACGCGCCGCCTCCGAGAGGAACCGGCCGAGGTCGTGACGGCCCGCGATCACGCGCATCGCCTGCCCGCTCAGCACGTACGACGGGCGGACGAGCACGGGATAGCCCACCTCATCGGCGAACGAGCTCGCCTCCTTTACGGTCGTGAAGGCCCGCCACGCCGGCTGGGGGACCTTGAGCTTCTCGAGGAGCCGAGCGAACTGGGCTCGGTTCTCGGCCGTGTCGATCGACGCGGAGGCGGTCCCGAGAATCGGGACGCCGCACATATCGAGGAGGGGGGTCAAGTTCTGGGCGAGCTGGCTTCCGACGCAGGTGACGACGCCCTCGAACGACTCGAAGTCGTGGATGTCGCGGACCCGCTCGAGCGTGATTTCCTCGAAATAGAGTCGGTCGGAGCGGTCGTAGTCGGTCGAGACGGTCTCGGGGTTCGAGTTGAGTACGGCGACGCCGGGCACCCCTTCGGACTTCAGCCCGTCCACGAGGTTCATCGTCGACCAATCGAACTCGACGCTCGAACCGATCCGGTACGGCCCGGCACCGATGACAAGCACCGAGCCGTTCGGCATCGGCCGCACGTCGTCGGCCTCGGCGCGGTAGGTGAGATAAAGGTAGTTCGTGCGGGCCGGCCACTCGCCCGCGAGCGTGTCGATCATGCGCACCCGCGGGCGAACCCCCACCGCGAGTCGGCGACGGCGCACCTCCTCCTCGTCGACGTGGGCCGCGCGCGCGATGGCGCGGTCGGAGAGGCCGAGCCCCTTCGCCCGGCGGAGGAGCGATGGCGAGAGTCCCGAGCCGCCGGCGTCGGCGATCGCCCGGTGGGCCACCACCACCTCGCCGAGCGCGTCGACGAACCAGCGGTCGATGACCGCGAGGCGACTCACCTCCTCGGCCGGAATCCCGGCGCGCAGGGCTTCGAGCACCCGGACGAGGATGTCGGGCGTGGGCGTGACGAGCCCCGCGACTATGTCCTCCCGCGACCGGAGGGTCTCGGGCGGCACGAGGTCCGCGCGGGGGTCGCCCATGCGAACCGCCTTCTCGATCGCCTCGGGGAACGACGCGCCGATCCCCATCACCTCGCCGACCGACTTCATCGCGGGGCCGAGTCGGCGGTCGGCGCGCTCGAACTTGTCGAGGTCCCAGCGCGGGAGCTTCACGACGACGTAGTCGAGGGCGGGTTCGAACGCGGCGGTCGTGACCCCCGTGATTCGGTTCTTGAGCTCGGGCAGGGTGTAGCCGAGTGCGAGCTTCGCGGCGACGTAGGCGAGCGGATAGCCGGTCGCTTTGCTGGCGAGCGCGCTCGAGCGGGAGAGTCGCGCGTTCACTTCGATCGCGTAGTACTCCTCGCTCGTCGGGTCGAGGCAGAACTGGATGTTGCACTCGCCGACGATGCCGCAGACCTCGGCGGCGCGGAGCGCTGCCTGGCGAAGCATCTGGTACTCGTAGTCGGTGAGCGTCTGGCTCGGCGCAATGACGATGTTATCCCCGGTGTGGACCCGCATGCCGAGGACGTTCTCCATGTTGCAGACGGTGAGCGCGTTCCCGCGAGCGTCGCGGACGACCTCGTACTCGAGCTGCTTGAACTCGCCGACGTACCGCTCGAGCAGGACCTGGCCGACCGGGCTCGCCCGGATCCCCCGCATCACGACCTCGCGCAGCTCCTCCGGCGTCCGGGCGACGCCGCCTCCGCGACCGCCGAGCGTAAACGCGACCCGCACCATCACCGGGAAGCCGAGGGCCTTCGCCGCCGCGGACGCTTCCTCGAGCGAGTAGACCGCCCGGCTCGGGAGCGTGGGGACGCGCGCCCGGGCCATCGCTTGGACGAACTTCGCGCGGTCCTCGGTGGCTCGGATTCCGGCGAGCGGCGTACCGAGCACCTTCGTCGCCGTGCGCCGCAGGAATCCCTGGTCGGCGAGCTGGACGCCGCAGTTGAGCGCGGTCTGGCCGCCGAAGGAGAGCATCAAGCCATCGGGCCGCTCGGACTCGAGGATGGGGGCGACGAACTCCGGGGTGAGCGGCTGGAAATACACTCGACCGCGCTTCGGGGGGTCGGTCTGGAGGGTGGCGATGTTCGGGTTCACTACGACCGCGTAGACGCCCTCCTCGTCGAGGGCCTTCAGGCACTGGCTTCCCGAGTAGTCGAACTCGCCGGCTTCGCCGATTTTGAGCGCCCCGCTCCCGAGCAGGACGACCTTCGAGGGCATCGAGGGCGTCATGCGCGCCGTTTCACCTTCCCGACGAACTGGTCGAAGACGAACCCCGCCTCCTGCGGGCCGGGGTGGCCCTCGGGATGGCCTTGTAGGGCGAGCACGCGCCCCGAGCGGTCCCGGAAGCCCTCGAGGGTTCCGTCGTCCGGGTTCGTCGCCCAGAGGTCGAGCCCCGTGCCGCGGAGCGACCGGGGGTCGACCGCGTAGCCGTGGTTCTCGCTCACGATGTAAGCGCGTCCGTCGGCGAAGCAGATCGTCTTGTTCTGGCCTCGATGGCCGTACTTGAGCTTGAACGTCGACGCGCCGCGCGCGAGTGCGAGGAGCTGGTGTCCGAGGCAGATCCCGAGGGTTGGCATCGACCGGGTCGAGGGTCGCTTCAGCTCCTCGACGGTCACGGCGAGCTCCGCGGGGTCGCCCGGACCGTTCCCGACAAGGAGGCCGGCGACCCGGCGGCCGTCCCAGCGGTTCGGCACCGTTTGGTCGAACGGCAGGCGCAGCACGCTCATCCCCCGGTCGAGGAGCGCACGGAGGATGCTCGCCTTGACGCCGCAGTCGAGCACGGCGACGATCGGTCCTTTCGGAGGACCGAGGAGTCTCGGTCGCTTCGGGGCGACCTCGGCCATGTAGTTCTCGTCGGCGTACCCGGGAGCGTTCGCGATCGACCGCCGAAGATCCTCCTCGCTCGGCAGGTCGTCCGCGCTTCCGACATGCAGGACGCCCCGCAGGACGCCGCCCGAGCGCAGATGCTGGGTGAGCTGGCGAGTGTCAACGCCCCGTACGCCGGGAACGCCCTCTTCGGTGAGCCATTCCTCGAGGGAGCGGCCGCTCGACCAGTGGTTCGGCGTCGTCGTGCCGCGCATCACCACCCCCCGGACCTGGATTTCGTCGCTCTCGAGCACGGGAAGCCCCCAGCCGTCCCGAGCCCGCGCGCGCGGAACTCCGTAGTTGCCAATCAGCGGGTACGTGAAGCTGAGGATTTGGCCCCGGAACGATGGGTCGGTGAGCGATTCGGGATAACCGACCATGCCCGTGGTGAACACGACCTCGCCCACGTGCCGCGTGGGCGCCCCGAGTCCTTCCCCTTCGAACCGGGTCCCGTCCTCGAGCAAAAGGGTCCCCCGGAGGGCCTCCTTTCCGGGGCGTTTCGGCACGGGCGCTGACAACCCGAACGAAACGAGGAAGCCCTCCGCCCTTAACGCTTGCCGTTGCCCCGCGCAGCTCCGGCGGCGTTCCGGGCCGACCGGGGAGACCCGGCGAGCCATCAAATCCCCTTGCTGGCTGCGCGCGGCGCGCGATGCCCGGGTTCCCCCGCCTTCAGGAACGGTACGACATCGTCGTCGTCGGAGGAGGACACGCGGGGCTGCAGGCGGCGGTGAAGGCCGCGCTGCTCCAGCATTCGGTCGCGCTGCTCGACCGCGGGCCGAAGTTCTCCCGCTCGTACTACGCGCCCCGCATGGCGAACATCCCGGGGTTTCCCGACGGCGTCTCCGGTCACCATCTCCTCGACCAGCAGATCGCGGCGGTGCGCCGGCACGACGACCGGATCGGCTACTTCACGCCGGCCACCGTCACCTCGGTTGTGAAGGACGGGGATGGGTTCGCGGTGACGTTCGACTGGTTGAAGCAGACCCAGGTCGCCCGGGGCCGGGTGGTCATCCTCGCGATGGGGGTCGTCGACCGGATCCCGGAGGTCGGCGGCAAGATCGACCCGATCTTTCCGTGGGCGAACCAGGCGATCGTCGATTTCTGCCTGCTCTGCGACGGCCACGACCTCGTCGGTCGGACGGTCGCCGTGATCGGGCACGATGTGTTCGCCGTCCGCACCGCGCTCGACATCCTCCTCTTCCGACCGAAGTCGGTCGAGCTCCTGACCCATGGGCGTCCGCTCCTCGAGGGGGTGCCCGAGCCCGACCGGACGAACCTCACCACGGCGCTCGAGCAGCACGGCATCCCGCCCGTCACCAGCGAGATGGTCGGCTTTGACGGCATCCGGGAGGGCCAGTTCGGGGTCCGGTTCGCGGACGGGAGTCACCGGGTCTACGACCGGGGGTTCAGCGGTCTCGGATGGTACGACATGCACGACCGGATCCCCCGTTCGCTCGGCTGCCGGTTCGACGCCGACGGCTACGTCGTCACCGACGAGGACTGCCGTGCGGTCGCCGAGGCGTCGGGCGAGCCGATTCCGGGCCTCTACTGCGTCGGCGACCAGCGGAACGGCTGGAACCAGATCCCCGAAGCGTGGGCGACCGCCGAGCGGGCGGTGATCCACGCGTGGGCGTCGTACCTCTGAGCGGCCCGGTCAGCGAAGCAGCGGCGGCGGCAAGGCGATCGTGAGGTGGCGATTGAGCTCCGGTAGGTCCTTCGCAATCGCGCTCGCGCCCGCGGCGAGGAAGCGGTCCTCGCTCATCGTCGAGTGGGTCGCCTCGGCCTCGCTCGGGTCGGGCATCACCGCGTAGAAGCGCACGGCCGCTCGGCGAGCGCACTCGGCGTCGAGCAGGTGGTCCCCGACGTACAGCGCGCGGTCGATCGGGATTTCCATATCCTTGAGGAGGAGGAGCAGGGCTTCGGGGGAAGGTTTCGCCGGCCCCGCCGCGCTGCGACTCCGTAGGTACGTGAAGTACGGCGTGAGCTGGGTTCGCTGGAGCGCCTGCCGCGCGAACGACTCCGAGCTCCGCGTGAGAAGCCCGAGGCGGAATCCCCGGTCGGCGAGGGTCTTCAAAAGGTCGGACGCCCCCGGACGGGGCACCGTCCGGGGAAGCGCTTCGAGCTCGATCGCGTCGATCGCCTTCTGGTACTCCGCTTCGAAGCGGTAGAGGACGCCGTCGGGCGCGCCGGAGTTGCGCATCTCCTCCCGGGCGTTCTCGACGATTCGGTGGATCGGGTCCGTGACCGAAAGGTGGCCGGGGACGACCCCGTACCGCTCGGCGAGGCGAACCACTTCGGAGCGCATGCGGCCGAAGTCGTGGTGCGATAGGATGAGCGTTCCGTCCAGGTCGAAGACGATCCCGAGCAGCGGCTCCAAAAACCTCGGCTGGGTTCCCGGGGGCGGCATTTCCCCTCCGTCGTTACGGACCGAACGCGCACTCGCCCCCGTTAAGCGTTTCCTTCGAAACGAACGTCCCCGGCGTGCCGTCAGGGCGTGAGGTGGTACGCGAGGCCGTACCAGCTGCCTTGTTCCTTGTCGAACGTCGTCCCGCACTGGAAGCAGAAGAATATCCGGAACGGCGGCTGCTTCGGCTCGACCTCCATCGTTCCCCCGCAGATCGGACAGCAGAGCTTCTCGCGCACCTCGGGGAGCCCGTGCCAGCTGTCGCGTTTCCGGTCGTAGACGATCCCGTCGTGGCCGCAGACGAACATCGGGAACGGAACGTTCGACGACGTGGGCCCTCCCATCACCCGGCCGCAGACGGGGCAGAACATCCGCTCCCCGGTAGCGGCGCGTCGACCGAAAAACTTGCGCTCCGCTAGCGCGCGGAGGCGGGCCGCTCGAGCGTAACGACCGACTCCCGTAGCTCGAAGCTGCGCCGTTGGCCGCTACGTCGGCGGCGGGCGACCTCGACCGAGGCGATCCGGAAGCCGCGCGCGGCGCCCAGCCGGGCGAGCAGGAGGTCGCCCGGAACGTACGTCCCGGCCAAGAGTGAATCGCCGACCACGACCACGAACCGGCCTCCCGGCGCGAGCGCCCGGTAGACACCGTCGAGCACCGGACGAAGGTCGGCGAAGTAGCGGTGGACGATCGCATGGACGTCGTTGCGCCGATAGGAGCTCTTGCGCGCGAGGTTCTCGCGGATCCGGCCGAGGATTTCGCCGAGCCACGGGTCCTCCACCGCGCGGGTGTCGAGGTACGGGGCCGCTTCCCGACGCGGAAGGTTGTCGCATGCTACCTGCGCGCGACGGATCGCCGCGAGGTCCCCGTACGAACGGGCGTAGCCGAGCCACGCGAGGTCGACCTTGTAGTTCATCACATAGTCCATCCCGTTCACGTACGGCGGGCTCGTGACCGCGAGCGTCACCGAACGCGGTCGCCAGCCCCCGATGCGGGCGTCCCGTACCGCGACTTCCGCGGGGGCGCCCCACCGTTGGCGCTCGGCCCGAAGGACCTCCAAGTCGGCGACCATCTCCTCCACCGCCTCGCGGAATCGCTCGAACGGTGGGGTCGTGGAACCCGAGCGACGCGGCCCGTAGCCGAGGCACGGGGACCGATGGAGACGACTCGACGGGATCAGGATGCGGCCGAAGGCGAGACGGATGGCGTCGGAAAGAGGGTCTCCGCCCGAGGGCAGCGCATCGCGAAGGCGGGTGAGGTCCCGCAGCGCCGCGGGGTCGAACTGGCGGCGGGTCTCCCGAAGAAACGGCAACGCCCCGGGCCCTCGGCGAACCGCACGGCCGAGGGTCCGTTCCGCCGCCCGGGCGAGCGCCTTCGGGTCGAGCTCGAAGGAGGTCTTGACCCGCGCGGCGAGCGCGGCGGGAGCCAGGAGCTCGGTGCCCAGCGCGCGGGCTCCGGCCCGACGCGCTTCGACGAGCGTGGTGCCACTTCCGGCGAACGGGTCGAGCACGGTCGCGCGCGCGGGCAGCGCCGCTTCCGCGATCACCCTCGCCACAAACTCCGCCGAGTACCCTTGGACGTACGGCCACCAACGATGGACCGGGAGCGTCTCGTTGGACCGGAACGTGATCGGTCCCGCGTACCGTCCGAGCTGGACGCCATCCTCCTTCGCGAACCGTTCCACGAAGGCGGCCGGGTCGACGAAATCCGCCCGTTCAGCGAGCCGCTCGAAGTCGCGCAGCACGAAGAGCCCTCGCCCCATCCGCAGGACGTCCCCCCGTCGTCGCAAGGTGTCGAGGACCTCCGCGACGTGCTCCGGGCGGTCATCGAGGCGGGAGGCGATCTGACGGACCGTCGCGCCGATCGCCCCGGTCTCGCCGAGCACGTCGCGCACCGCCCCCACGAGGCCGCCGTCCGCGACCGACGTCCCGGAGGAGGATGGCGGCATCACCGAACGACCCGGGCCTAGCCCACCTTCGCCGGTGGCGGCCCCGGGACCGCCGAGAACCGGATCGACGACTCGAGCGTCTTCAAGATATCCTTTCGGCGTCGGCGCCGCTCCTGTCGGAGCCCCTCGGCCCACGCGGTCGCGCTCAGCTCATTGTCGAGCCCGACGAGGACCATATCAAGGTCATGGAGGTCGCCGAGGTCCTTCTGGAGCTTGACCATGGAGCTCGAGAACGGCCGCTCGTGCCGCGGGTCGAGCAGGACGGCGAGGTCCGAGAACTGCCGGGCACGGCGGATTCGGATCCGAAGTCGGTGCAGCCGTCGCATGGTCGGGCGTCGGACCGCCTTGCGGCGGGCGCGCCGCAGGTTATCGTAGGTCCGCGTGTGCGCGAGGTCGACCGCTCGGCGCGTGTCGCGGAATGAGCCCGACCGCGGGAGGCTCCGAAGCCGTTCCCCTACATCGTCCAAGAGCCGCGCCTGCCGTTCCGAACGCAGGAACGCCCGGAGGAGTTCGCGTCCGGTGCGGGCATCGTCCTGGAGCCGTGTGCGATACCGTTCCACCCGCTGGAGGTCCCGGCGGGAGGCCTTCTCGGGGTCGAACCGCCCCACGAGCGAGAGCGCGATGTCCCGGTCGCGGATCCGTCCGACCAGGCGGGAGAGTCGCTTGACCCGCACGTCGAGCGGGTGCAGAAGGTCCCGCTCCGCGCTCGGGAGCAGCGTCTCCCACAACGCGAGACCCGTGCGCAGACGTCGCATTTGTCGATGCAACCGGTGCAGGCTCTCCGGGGACGGGCGCGACGAGGCGACGACGACGTCGACGGCCTTGGTCACCTCGGTGAGGATCTGGGCAATCTGACGAGCGACCCGTTCGGGCCGCATCGTCGGGCCGCTCGCTCGTCGGGCCATGCGCCACCCCCTGCGGGGCAGACCGGAACCCGCACGTAAATCATTCGGAGGGAGGTGCGTTCGACGAAATTCACCCGAGCCCTCTTAGCGAGGAGCGACTGTGGGGGGGTATGCACCGGCCCCGTCTCGCCGAACTCGAGCGGCACGGTCCCTCGAACCGCGCCGTCGCGACGGTCGGGGTGATGGACATCGGGTCGAACACGGCCCGGTGCGTCGTGTTCGAAACGTCGGCCCCGAACACCGTCCGCGCCATCTTCGAGACGAAGGACTCGACGCGTCTCGGCGCCGGGACCGCGGGCGACGCAAGCCTCTCCCCCGAGGCGATGGTCCGGGGAATCGCGACCGTGCGTCGCTTCGCACGGACGATGCGCTCGCTGAAGGTGGCGAAGGCGCTCGCTGTGGCGACGAGCGCCGTCCGCGACGCGCCGAACGGCCCCGAATTCGTCCGGGACGTGGCGCGCGCGACGGGCATCACCCTGCGGACGATCTCGGGGAGCGAGGAAGCCCGGTACGCCTACCTTGGCATCGCGAGCGCTTGGCAGCTCTCGAACGACCTCGTCTGCGACCTGGGGGGTGGCTCCCTCCAGCTTGCGGAGGTCCGGGAGGGCCGGCTACGCAACTCGGTCAGCCTTCCTCTCGGCGCCCTACGGCTGTCCCAGCGGTTCTTCGACCACGACCCGCCGAAGCGGCGGGAGTATGACGCACTTCACGAGCACGTCCGGGGGACCCTCGCGTCCGTCCTCGAGGCATTCGGCGGGACCCGCTACCGACTGTTCGGGGTCGGCGGGACCGTCCGGTCGCTCGCCCGCGCGGCGATCGAGTTCCGGGACTACCCGGTCCGACGGGTCCATGGGTACTCGCTTTACGAGAACGACATCGAGGCGCTCGAGGAGCTCCTCGGTGAGATGCCGAGCGCCCGCCGTCGCTCGGTCCCCGGGATCGGCGGGGACCGCGCGGATGTCGTCCTCGCGGGGATCGTGGTCTTTTCCGAGCTGTTGCGGGCGGTCAAGGCCGACCGGATCATCGTCTCGGGCACGGGCATTCGGGAGGGGATTGCCCTCGAGGCGATCGGCGCGGAGCTCCCGGCCCCCGCCGAAGTCCTCGCGGAGCGTTCCGCTGCCGCGGCCGCCCAGTCGTTTTCGTTCGACTTCCAACACGGCCGGGAGGTCGCGGAGACGGCGAGCGCGCTCTTTCGGGTGCTCGCGAGCCGGTTCGCCGCCACCCGGAGCGAAGGCCTCGCGCTCCGGGTCGCCGCGTGGATGCACGACTCGGGCGTCGCGGTCGACCTATGGAACCACGCTCGCCATTCGGCCTACCTCATCCAGAACTATCCGATCTGGGGGCTCGACCAGCGGGAGGTGATCCTCGCGGCGATGGCCGCCTATATGCACGAGGGGAACCCGGTCCGCTCCGAGTGGAAAAAAGAGTTCCTTCCGATCATCCAGCCGCCCGACCTCGAGCTCGCGGTGCACCTCGGCGCGATTCTGGGCGTCGCGGAGATGCTCGCTCCCGCGCGACCGAAGTTCTCGCTCACGTCGGACGGACGAACGTTGGCGGTGAGCTTTTCTGCGGCCGGTCATACGACCCTTCCCCCCCGGTGGGCGGAGAAGGTTCGCAAGCCGATGGAACGGTTCTTCGAGCTCGAGGTGCGCTTCCGCGATGCCTGAGCTGCCCGAACCCCCTTCGAGCCACGGTTTCCCGGGCCGTCTCTTCGTCTTCGAGGGGCTCGACGGCAGCGGCAAGTCGACGCAGGCGGCTCTCCTCGGTAAATGGCTCCAGTCGAACGGCTACCGCGTCTTCTTCACCGAGTGGAACTCGTCGGAGCTCGTCGCGAGCACGATCCGCCGCGGCAAGAAGAAAGGCCTCCTCACCCCCACGACGTTCTCCCTCCTGCACGCGGTCGACTTTGCGGACCGCTTCGAGCGGAAGATCCTGCCCCCGCTGCGCGCGGGGTACCTCGTCGTCTGCGACCGGTACTCGTACACGGCGTTCGTGCGGGACGCGGCCCGCGGCTGCGACCCGGCGTGGGTCCGGATGATCTACTCGTTCGCGCCCCGTCCGGACCGGATCTTCTACTTCCGCGTTCCGGTCGGGGTGACCCTCAAGCGGAAGCTCGCCTCGCGCCAGAAGATGAACTACTACGAGGCCGGCATGGACCTCGGTCTCTCGGACGACCTCGTCGAGAGCTACCAGCGGTTCCAGGGCCGCCTCAAGCGGGAGTACGACCGCCTCGCCACGATCGACGACTTCCGGGTCGTGGACGCCCAACGGCCGGTCGAAGTGATTCAGGCGGAGCTCCGCGCCGACCTCAAGCCCTTGCTGGCGAAGTTCCCGACCCAGACACGGTTGATGCATGACGGATAGGACGTACGGTACCCGGCTCCCCGGGATGCCCGACGAGACGTTCGTCGGGAAGCTCATCGTCGTCGAGGGCGCGGACGGCTCCGGGCGGACGACCGAGGTCACCCTGCTCCGGGAGTGGCTCGAGGTCGAAGGGCACGCCGTCGTCGACACCGGCCTGCGGCGCTCGGACCTCGTGAGCGAGGAGATCGACCGGGCGAAGCAGGGCCACACGCTCGCGTCGACGACGATGGCGCTCCTCTATGCGGCGGACTTCGCGGACCAGCTCGAGAACAAGATCATCCCGGCGCTCGCCGCGGGGAGCACGGTGCTCGCGGACCGGTACATCTACACGCTCATGGCTCGGGCGGTCGTCCGGGGGGCGTCCCGCGAGTACGCGCGGCAGCTCTACGGCTTCGCGGTGCGGCCCGACCTGATCGTGTTCCTCGACGCCCGGCCGGAGATCCTCCTGCATCGCTCGATCGGCAAGTACGGCTCGCTCGACTACTGGGAGTCGGGGATGGACCTCTGCCTCTCCCGCGACCTCTTCGAGAGCTTCTTCCTCTACCAGGACCTGCTCTCGAAAGAATTCGAATGGATGGCCGCGAAGTACGGATTCCAGAACGTCGACGCGAACCGGATGCCCGAACAAGTGCACGCGGAGGTGCAGCGCCTGGTCGCCCCGCTCTACGGGTCCTCGACCGGCGGGACCCGCAGAAAACCCGGTGCTCGATAGGCGTACACCCACGGCTCGGGCGCGGCGACGGGTGCGCCGATCAGTTGTGCTTTCCGGCGAGCTGCTTTCGTGTCAGCAGCCAGACGAGACGTCCGGACCCTGGGCGGACGGAGTTCGAGAACTCGAGACAGACCGCACCGCCTTTCGTAAGGTGGACGACGGAGAGGCTCTCCCCGGTCAGGGCTTCCCCCACGAATTCCGCGAGGGTCGGCTCGTGGCCGACCAATACCACGGTCTCCTTCCGCCGCGCCGAGCGACGCAACCGGTCGAAGATCGGGGTGGGTAGATTGCCCGGGGCGAGCTCCTCCCAGGTCTCGGGCAGCGGCGCCTTGTCGAGCTCTCGCTGGATCAGCTGCGCCGTGCGGAGCGCGCGGTCGGCCGAGCTCGACACGAGCCGGTCCGCGGAGTGGACCACGTGGGCGAGACCCTTGGCCGCCCGCCGGGTCTCCTGTTCACCCTTGCGCGTGAGCGGCCGAAGGTCGTCGTCGGGCCAGCGGGCCGGGTCCCGAACCTCGGCCGGTCCATGGCGTACCGCGATGACGCGAATACCGTTCGAGCGAGTCGGCTTGCGCGGCACAGGTCCGTAGGGGACCGACGGGGAGGCGTCGGGGAGGATAATCCCTGCGGTCCCTACGGAGTTGTGGTAGTCGGGGCCGCGAGACGCGGTCCTCCCTCGGTTTCGGGCGCCGGCGCGCAACGGTCGAGCGTCACCTGCGCGATGTCCTGCGCGTAGGCGACCGTCCGGCCGATCGACTCGAGGATCCGCGTGACGGCCGCGGCGGTGGCGGGCGGCATGGTGCCGCCACCGACCGCCGGCAGGAGCCGGTCCGAGAGCGCCCGTCCCGAGGACTGAAGCGCGTCGCCGAGGTCGAGTAGGTCGTTCGCGGTGGCCCCGTCCGGCGCCTGCAGAGCTCCCTCGAGGTGGTCCATCGCCTGTCGATGGAACTGGCGCAGCGAGGTCAGCGGTCCGGTACCGTCCGGAAGGTCGACGAGCCGCCGTCCGACTTCGCCGATCACGACGGCATGGTCGGCGATCCGTTCGAGACTGCGGGCGGTGGTCCAGAGGCCCAGCCACTCGGGCCGCCGGACCGCCGCGCCGAGGTGGATGGCGGCGACGCGCTCCACATACCAGGCCTCCCGGTCGATCTCGTCGTCCCGCCGCTCCCAGTACCCGTCCTCCAGGAACGGGAGCTGCGACCAGCTCTCGACCGCCTCACGATGGAACTCGATCACGAGGCGGCCCATCCGGAGGATCCGCTGGTGGAGCGGGATCGGGCTCTCGAACGCGAGGTCGCGCAGATGGAGGGTGCCCGCCTCGTCCGAGATGATCTCGGGCTGGCGCGTCCGGCGGCAGAACGTACGGACCACCTCGCGGGTCCCGGCCGATAGGGCCGGCCGCTCCCGGACGATGAACTCCCGGGCGCCCGCCAGGTACGCTCCCAGCAATCGACGGAATAGGTGTTCCGACGGTTCCCCACGACCTACGACGATGAGGGCCCCGTCGTCCTCGGGAAACTCGGGGGCGACGGGAACACCGACGTTCGGCATGTTTCGGCTCCGGGGCGCGGAGAGCGTACGGCTCTCCCTCAGCATGGGCGGGGACCCGCCCGGAGTGTCGGGCACCCCTCCACGGTCCACCGGGTCCACCCCGGCGGGATTCTTCGTCGTCATCGAAGGGTATACCGGGTCGCCGGCATATATAGAGTTTGAATTTAGACTATAGCTAATACTATAGCTATTGTGAACCGAGCCGATACCAGTGTCCGCGCGGCCGGTTGTCGGTCGCCGCCGACCGCGCCGACGAAGGTTCGACCGAAACGAGGGTTTTTGGCCTAGTTCGCGACCTTTTCGGAGGTAATGGGTCGTTCCCTTCCCTCCTCCCTCGACCTTTCGGTCCTCGGTCGAGGGAACGCCTCCACGTTCCTCTACGGTGAATCTCGACCCGTCGTGAACCGCCTCCTCTACGCGATGGCCCGCGCGGTCGACCCGAATCCGATCTGGGTCGACCTCGGACCGGGCTCGCTCGGTCGGGGCGAGGACGCGGGCCCGGTGGAGCTCGGCTGGGTCCCGCACGAGCGCCTCATCCTAGCGTGGGACGTCGACCGGGCGCGTCCGCAGAACGCCGTGGGTAACATGGCCCTCTCGAGCGTCGTCCGGACCGACGAGCCGTCCGACTCGGTCGCCCGCCTCGCGGACTTCGTCCGGCTCGCGCCGATCGCCCAGGAGGTCATCAGTCGGGTCGACGCTCGGGCGCCGCGGCGCGCCCTCGCGGTCGCCAACTCCGACCGGGTGCGGGGGGATTACCCGAACACCGTGGACGGGGTCCGTCCGATCGTGACGGCCCTCGTCGAGGCGCCGCTCTGTCCGCTCTTCGGGGCGCAGGGCGTGCCCGGTCCGGGCCGCATGGCGTTCAGCTACGTCTTCGAGGTTCGGGCGAAGGACGTCGTGCATTGGGAGGACGGGACGCTCCGGATCGAGAAGGCCCCGCCCGGCTCGTCATCCCGGGTCGGCCACGAGCTGGCCCTCGCCGATATCACCGGAGTGCGGGCCGTCTTCGAGACGGGACCGGGCTCGGGGCAGAATCCATAAACGCGGAGCGCATTCCCGGGGCGCGAGGTGAGGTCGTGGCGACCTCCCGTCGTTTCGCGCGTTATCGTCCGACCGAAGGTGAGGTCGGCGGGCGTCGGGTCTGGTCGGTGCCCCGCGCCGGACTTTGTCTATCGGTGTTCGTCCTCGTGGGGGACCCCAAGAACCCGAACCTGGTCGTCCTCGGCCGACCCTCGCCGTCCGCACCGTGGGCCGACCTCGGGAACCTCGAGCCGGCCTCCCTCGAGGCGCTGCACGAACACTGGGTGCTGCCCGCGAGTCACCTCGTGGAGTTCGAAGCTCCCCGTACGGCGGCGGAGCGGGTCGTGCACGAACAGCTTGGGCTCGACCACCTCGAGCTCCGGGGACCGGAAGTCCACTCGGAGGCCTACCCGTTCGCCGGTTCGTCCGAAGGCGGCAATCACTGGGACCTAGATTTCCTGTTTCGGGCCGACTGGCCCCACGGCCATGAGCTGCGGTCCCCGGCGTTCAAGGAGCTGCGCTTGATCGATACCCGCACGATCGGAGCGACGAACCTGGGTCGGGGCCACGGCGACATCCTGATCCTCGCCGGCTACCCGCTCGGCGCGCGCATGACCTGACGGTCGACTGCCGCCGACGCAACGGTCCGGTCGCTCCCTTGAACGGTTAAGAGCCGCACCGCGAATCCGCGGTCATGGAATTTCGGCACGAGTGCGGCCGCTGCCATGCTCCCTTACCCGAGGGCACGTCCGCGTACTGGTGCGCGCACGAATGCACCTATTGTCCCACGTGCTACCGTCGCCTCAACTTCACGTGCCCCAACTGCTCGGGCGAGCTAGCGCGCCGCCCGCGACCCGGCCCCCTCCCGAACGCCACGGACCCGCGCACCGCCCCTTCCCGAGCGACGAGTTCGATTCGCCGCGCCGGACCGAGCGACCTCACGGCAATCGCGCCCCTGTTCGACGCGTACCGGCAATTCTACGAACAGCCCCCCGACCTCCGGGCCTCCGCACGCTTCCTTGCGGAGCGGCTCGAACGCAACGAGTCGGTGGTGTTCGTGGCCGAGCGCGCCGGCAAGGCCGTGGGGTTCATCCAGCTCTACCCCCTCTTTTCCTCGGTCTCCCTCGGGCGGGTCTACCTCCTCAACGACCTCTTTGTGACGCCGGAGGCTCGCCGGACCAGGGTGGGTGCCGACCTCCTCGACGCGGCCCGACGCTGGGCGGAGGGGGAGCGCGTCCATTATCTCGAGCTCTCGACCGCCGTCGACAACCCGGCGCAGCGGCTCTACGAAGCCTGCGGGTGGCAGCAGGACCGCGAGTTCCTGCACTACGAACTTCCCTTCCCCGCTCGCTCGCGTGCCGTCTAGGGGATGGGTTTGCCGGACGGGAGTTCCCCGGGGGACTCCCTCGACCTAAGTACGGAGATGGAGAATCCGACCCCCCCGGATGGTCGCATGGACCCGGGTCAACGCGAGCGGCTCCTCGAGCGGGTCGGCGTCCAGGAGCACGAGGTCGGCCCGCGCGCCCGGGACGACGGTCCCGATCGCGTCCCCCACGCCGAAACGTTCGGCGGGGGCCGTCGTGAGCGACCGTAGGATCTCGCTCGGGGCGAGGCCGCAGCCGCGCAGGGCTCTCAGCTCGTCGTCGATCGAGTAGTCGGTCATGTAGCCGACGTCCGTCCCAAACAACAGCGAGCCTCCGAGCGCGTGGAACCGGCGGACGACCTCGTAGATCGGTTCGAGGTACGACCGGGCCGTGCTCACGGTACGCTCGAACATTTGGAGCGTGGGGACCATCGCCATTCGTCGTTCGACCATCTCCCGGAGCAGCGACTCGTCCACGCCGGCGGTCATGTCCGGCGGGTGCGCGAGGACATCGACCCCGGACCGGACGGCGACCCGGGTCCCGTCGAGGTTCGACGGGTGGCTATAGACGAGCAGCCCGTGCTCGTGCGCCGCCTCCACCGCGGCGCGGGCGATCGGCTCCGGCATCGGCCGGACCGTTCCCGGCTCGACGTACGACCCGGTGAACAGCTTGATGAGGTCGGCGCCGCGCGCGATGTTGCGCCGGACCGCGCGACGCGCGAGGCGGGGACTCGGAGGCGTGGGAAGAAGAGGGCGGAGCAGGAACGGGACCGTGTCGCGGAGGTAGTACGGGATTCCGCGCGGCGGATAGAGACCCGGACCGGCGGTGTAGATGCGCGGGCCGAGCCACCCCTCGTTTTCGATACGGCGCCGGAGCCGGAGCGTGCGCCGGGGGTCGGAACCGGTGTCGACGACGGTGGTGAACCCCCGGCTCGTGAACATCTCGTGGAGGTACGCCTCGATCAGCGGCTGGGCCTTCCGCCGCATCCGCCGCCACCGCGGCTGGGTGAAATGGACATGGTTGTTCCAGAAGCCAGCAGTGAGCACGCGGCCCACGCCGTCGATCACGCGGGCCGTCGGGGGAACGGTGACGCTCGTTCCCACCTGGGCGATCTTCCCCTTGCGGATGAGCACCGTGCCGCGGTCGATCGGCGGGGCATCCGGCGCGACGAGTATCCTCGCGTTGCGGATGACGAGGGGCCCCTCGACGGGGGAAACGACCGGACCGTCGGTGAAGTCGGCGCGCCCCCCCGATGGGAAATCGGCGGAAAAGGAGCTCACGGGGGCCGTTCACGGGAGGGCTGACTAAAGCCCTTCCCACCTGGACCCGGTGGCGCTGAGCGGAATCTCGCCGGCCCCCCGGCCCCACCGACCGCTCGCGGAGGGTCGACCGTCCGCGAAGCCCGGTGGATTCACTCCGAGATTCGTACCGCCTCGGCCGGAGGGAGGCGCGCCGCGCGCAGCGATGGGATAGCGATGGCGACGAGCACGAGCAGGTAGGCGATCAGGCATACCTCCAGCACCGTGAGCCAGGGCACGACGAACTGTTGGAGTCCGTCCCCGACGGCCTCGGGACTGACCGAGAGGTTGTAGATGATCAATAGCCCGAGCGCGGTGCCGACCGCCACTCCGACGATCGTGACGAGCGAGTACTCGAGGACGAGCGAGCGCAGCACCATGCCCCGGGTGAAACCGGTCGCCCGGAGCATGCCGATCTCCCGCCGCCGCTCCACAACCGCGCGGAGCGCGAAGATGCCCATCGCGGCGATTCCTACCCCGAGTCCGAGCCCGACGAAGATCTCGAGCAGACCGATGAATCCCTCCGTCGTCGCGATCGACTGGGCGAGCAGGCTGGGGAGGTCGTAGAGGACGAGGCCGGCCGGGAAGAACGCCTTCTTCGCTTGCTGGGCCGCATAGTTGGTCGAGGCGCCGGGGGCGGACGTGAGGAAGAACGCCGTCTGGTTGGTGAAGCCGAGGGTCGTGGCGGTTGCGGGGTTGACCCAGACTCCCGTGATGATCGACTCGCTGAGGAGCCCGATGACGGTCAGCTCGGTCGGGTGCATTCCCCGAACCGTGGTCACCTCGACCTGAGCTCCGACGTTCACCTTCGGATGGGCGGCGGTGCTCGTGGAGAAGGCGTTCGCGACGTTCGCGTAGGTTTCGTCGAGGACCGCGACCGAGTCGTTGGTCGCGAGCTCCTGGAAGACCGCCGAGGCGCTCATGCCGCCGAGCGTCGATTGGAACGTGAAGTGGTTCGTCGCGTAGAAGCTCGCCGGCCCGGTAGCGTTGGTCGGGGCCGCGTAGAGGCCATCCCGATAGGGATTGCTCGCGTAGCCCGGAACGTTGATATCGACGACGCCGTCGATCAGCGGAACGGCGTTGGTGAAGAGCGGGCTCAACGTCGTGTTCGATGCGATTTCGGTCCACAGAGCCGGCAGCGGGACGTCGGAGCTCCCGAAGAACGTGTAGCCACCGGTTTCGGTCGCTACCGAGGAGTTGAGGCTTCCTTGGAGGGTCGAGCCAGCGGCCGCGGTCGCGATCATCGTGAACACCACGAGCGCGAAGATCGTGAGGCTCACGCCGGTGCGTCCGGGCTGGCGGGTCGGATAGTTGGTGCCGATGCGGATGACCGGGCTCGCTTCGGCCCGCTGACCGAGGAGCCGACGCAGCAGCGTGACGAGCGGGTCGGCGTTCAACAGGATCACCATGAGCGAGCCGCCGACCATGATCACGCCGACAACGAACAGGTTGAAGATCCCGCTCGAGTGCGCCGTGCCCAGCAGATAGACGTGGAGCGGTTCCCAGGCGGTCCAGACGACGAGACCCACGCCCGTCGCGCTGAACGCGACGCGGTTCTTGACGAACCGCGCCGCAATGAGGCCCGCCCCCAGGATTACGAACGACCCGGTGATGATCGGGTAGGAGATGTCCCCCGTCCCGCGATAGCTCGCGAGGAACCCGAGCGTGCCCAGCACGACCAGCGCGGCCCCCAGGTACGCGAGGAACGTGTACGTCCGGACCGGTGACCTGGGTTCGGGAACGTCCCGGATTGCCCGAACGATGTTGAGGCGACTCGCGCGTCCCGAGGCAACGATCACGGTGACGAGGGTCAGCAGGAAACCCACGACGTACGCGATGACGAGGCTCTGGCCCGTGACGGTGAACGACTGGGCGACCGCGTTCTGCGGAATCCCTTCGGATTTGAGGACCGTCCCCGCCAGGACGGCGAGAAGGTATCCCACACCGACCCCGACCGCAGTACCCGCGAGGGCGCTCCCCGCGGCGTACGCTACCCCTTCGAAGTACCATGCGTACACGAGCTCACGACGGCGTAGGCCAATCGCCCGCAGCATCCCCATCTCGCCCTTGCGCTCCTCGGCGAGCATCACGAAGATCCCGACGATCAGCATCGCGCCGGCCAGAATCGAAAAGAGTCCGAGCACGAGAAACAGCGTAAGCAGGCTCTGACCGCTCGTGTTCGCGTTACTAAGCCCCGTTTCGAGCGGGGTCTTCACTGTGAGTCCATTGGTGGTGAGCACGCTAGCGAGGGTCGTGTTCAGGTAGGCGCTCACGGTCGACGAGTCGGCGGCGCCGGCGGCCTGCGAGCCGGCGTTCGTGAGCGAGATGTAGTTGATCAGTCCCGGGGCCCGCTCGATCGCCTGCGCGGTCGCGAGGTTCACGAAGACGTTGCCGGGGCTGAGACCAGCGGTGATGAACGCGCCCCGAACGTTCTCCTGGACCACCGCCTGGACCTTCAGTTCGACGGCTGCGAGCCCATACACGATCACGGTGTCGCCGGCGCTCGCATTGAGCGTGCTCGCGGTCTGGTCGTCGAGCAGCACTTCGCCCGGCGCCGGTCCCGCGATCGTCGTCCCGTTGTCGGCGACGAACGTTCCGAGGGCGGCGCTCTGGTTCGCGTTCACCCCGATCAGGTTGAGCGCCGTTTCGGGGAGACCGGTGGTGCGGTCGTAGACCGCGGCCCCGTCGACGATCTCGGGCGTTACCCCGACGATCGCGCTATTTCCGGTGACGAGGGATGCTACCTGAGTGTACACGGAGTACGGGAAGTACTGGAGCCCGCCGCTCGGGGAGAGCCCGCTGATCGCCTCGTCATCGTACCCGGCGCCAATGTACGTGTAGTGATCGACGAGCTGCGACACCGTGTCCCCGACGATAAGGCTCCCGGCGACGATCGTCGTACCCACGAGGAGGCCCGCGATGAGCAGTACGGTGCGACCCCGGCCCCGACGAACATTCCGCATGGCGATCCGAAATGGAAGCCGATGGCGCAACGCGAGCACCGCGGTCGCGATCGCCACCGCGGCGAGGATTAGCAGGAGTCCCCCGACGATCGAGCTCGCCATCGCCGAATCCTTTCAGCCCACGAATTGGCCGTCCCGCATGCGCAACGTCCGGTCGCACGCGGCGGCGACTTCGGCGTCGTGCGTCACCACCACCATCGTTTGCTGGTAGCGACGATTGAGCTCCCGCAGGAGATTCGTCACGTCCTTCGAGCCTTCGGCGTCCAAGTTGCCGGTCGGCTCATCCGCCCAGACGATAGCGGGATGAGCGACGAGGGCCCGCGCGAGCGACACCCGCTGCTGCTGACCGCCCGAAAGCTCGGCCGGTCGATGGGTGAGGCGGTCGCCGAGCCCCATCTGGGTGAGGATCCCGCGCGCCTCGGCCCGGGCCTCCTTCGCCGGTCGCCCGGCGATAAGGAGCGGCATCTCTACGTTCTCCTCGGCGGTGAGGATCGGCAAGAGATTGTACGACTGGAAGACGAAGCCGGCGCGGCGTGCCCGATACTCGCTCTTCCTTGCGTCGGGCATGGTCTGAATATTCGTTCCCTCGATCATGACCACGCCGCGGGAGATGTCGTCGAGGCCGCTGAAGCAGTTCAGGAACGTCGTCTTCCCGCATCCCGACGGGCCCATCACCGCCAGGATCTCCCCGCGCATGATGTCGACGTTGATCCCCCGGAGAGCGGTCACGGCGGTTTCCCCGCTCCCATAGACCTTCCAGACGTCCCGGCCCATCACCACGGGGTCCGACATCGGCGTCCCATTCGGGCGGCTCTATATGGCGCTGTAGGACCGCGACCCGTGTTCGCGACTCCGCTCACAAATCTCGACGGTCGCCCTGCACTTTCACGAGAGCCCGTTGGCCTACGGTGGGGGCTCGCGAGGAGCTCCCCCCTTCCACACCCAGAGGCCGCCCAACGTCATCATCACCGCCCCGAGCAGAGCGAGCGCGAGACTGATAACGCGAAACTGGCCGATGCCGTAGACGAACGGAACGATCGCGAATACGAACACCATCCAGCCGAGCAGGAGCATCAACACCCCAATCTTGGCCCTCGGGTTGCGCATGGTCGCCTCGCGTTACCGGCGGTTCGTGACGGTCGTGCCCTCGCTGCCCGAACGCTCCCCGGTCGCAAGAAATCACCGGTCGCGTCCGTGCCGGACGAACCGGGTCGACCGTCCTGAGAAGGTCGGCCGCTAACCGCACGGACGAACTCAGCTCGCCGGGAGATTCGAATATTGTGGGACCACCACCGTTCCAGCCGACGGGGTTGGTCTGAGGGCGGCGCTCGGGGCGCGTTCTATTAGTCGGTTTTGGTCATGCCAGGTATTGGCGGGATGGCAGAAACCTCTCCACCGGGCCATCGGGTCGGTGCATCGCCCTCTCCGAGTGCCCGGCGGCGAACGTGGGTCTGGGCGGTGCTCGTCGTGCTTGTCGCCATCGTTGCGAGCACCCTGGGATATTGGTACGGTCGGACGACTTCCCCTTCCGCGGGGACATCGCCCGTCCTACCGGCCGGTCCGACGCTGATGGCCCACGTCGAGGGTCGTGAGGTCAACGGGCCGACATCGAACCTTTCGGCCGTCGCAATCGACCTCTTCTCGGTCGTCCCCGGCTCACTCCGGCAACCGGAACTCGGGCTCAATCTTGTGTCCGTCCCACTCGTGGTCAACCCCTATTTCGTCGAGATCGGTTCCGGCATGACGAATTCCACGGGAGGTGCGACGATCTCGCTATCTTCCGAGTTCACGGCGATAGAGAACGAATGGAGGGCGTTGGTCGTTCCTCCGACCGAGAACGTCTCTATCCAGCTTCAGGCCACGTACGTCGAAATCGAAGGATCGAATGCCAGCGCTTTCCACTACTATGACCAGGTCGACTTCAACCCGCTCGTGCCGGTCACCGAGCTTCAGGTTTCGTTCGTCCTGAACCTCTCGACCCCGTACGCCTCCATTCCCTTGGGCTCCTCCTCCCGGACCGGCCTGACGGATCGGTCTGCCTCGTGCGGCGCAAGCCTCACAACCACTTGGTCAACCCTGGCGCTCAGCGTCCTCACCGGGCCCTTGCCGCTGGCGGGACTCGTCGATAATCTGTCGCTCCCGTCTACCCAGCTGGTGTTGGTCGAGGATGGCTGGATTCTCTCGCCCACGATAGAGCTCGGCTTTGGGGGAGTGCAATCCGCATTTCCGGGGCTCGTGGAAGCTAGCGTGCATCCTTCCTGGGTCGGAACGATACCCAACTTTATCGCGGAGTCTTCGGCCGGTGTCGCCCTCACGAATTTCACCGACCATCCCGTGGTTCCCTGGGTCGGACTGACCGGGGTGACGTACCTCATCGTCGGCCAGAGAGAGACCATCCTGTGGGAGGGGAGCGCTGGCTGTGGGTCGGCGAGGTTCAACATCACCTTCGTCACTAGTTCCATCCCGGTCGCGCAGACGGGCCTACCGGTGTGCGGTGCTCTCGGGTGCTCCAGCATTCTGTATGCGACGTTGGGAGCGAACAACACGGGCCAAGAGCTAGAATCGCTGCCTGGTCAGACCCTACTGAATTCCACGACTCTTCTGGCCAACTCGAGCGTGTCATCCTACGTGTTGACCCGGGGAGATACGCAGTACGCTTCTGCTTTAGCGGCCGAGGACCGGGCTTCGGGAACCCCCTTCGCCTTCACGTTGAATCTTGGCGATGACATCCTCTTGGCCGACGCGGCCGAGATCGGCTGCAACGCTTCGTGTTTCGTGAATCCGTCCGAATATTATGAGCCAGCGCTGGCGGCCGAATTCGGTCCGGCGGTTTCCGAAATCCCATCCCAAGGAGTGTTCGCCTTCGCGGTCCCGGTCGAGCCCACCTCGAAAGGGGCCGTCCAGATCGTGGGCTACGGAGACCTATTCACGGGAATTTCCTCGGCCTCGCTGTTCCTCTATGCCGGATCCAATGCGACCCTGCTGAACGTTAACGGAATCATGTACGGCGCTTCGATTCCCGACCTGGGTCCTGTCGTGTGTGCGACGGGAGACTCCCCCGGACGCGGTTGCTAGCGGAAATCCGCCGAGCGCGCGGATTGACGTCAAGTCATCGGGCGCGAGGCGATTTCGAACCCCCCGATTAGCGGGTTCGAGCCGGCGAGGGCGATTCGAGACTTCCGTCGGGAGATTTGACGTCCTCTCTCGAACCGGCCCTACGATGGGTTCGTCGTCGATTCCTCCGTTGACTCGCTCGGGACACTACGGCGCCTCAGGCTCGACACTCGAGGTTGGAAGCAAATCCCTAATCTCTCCGGAATCCATCACCCCTCGGACCTGTGAGGGGCCCCTCCCCGACCTCGGTCACCGCCCCGGCATCCGTCGGGTACATCGGAATCGGGTTGGCGATCGGAATCGCCCTCACGGTGCTAGTGTTCTTCGCTCTGGGGGGCCATTTCGGCGGAACAGCATCTTCGACGACGACCTCTCCTCCCCCCGTTCATTCATGCTCTTCCAACCCGGACGCGTCGATTGGCAACGCATCGCCGAACGGTCCTTCGGTTGAGGGGGCCTCCATATCGGTCCACAGCCACGCTTGGGCCGCCGGCGCGACGGCGACCGTGGTCACCCAGCCGATTCCGGTGGAAGCGGGTTCCACCTTGCTGGTCTTCGTGGGGTTCGTGGGGCCGTCGGTCGGAGGTCCGGAGAGTGCGACGGTCTGCGACTCCGAAGGAGACAGCTTCTTCCAGCAAACCTCCACCTCGGAGTTCTCGGCGAATCATACGGAGCTGTTGTTCCTCGGCCTCGACGCTACCGGCGGGGGAGGAGTGAGCTTTGCGGCGAATTTTACCGATACGGATGCGTTGGCGGGAGGGACGATCGCCGTGGTCGACCTGGCAAGCTCCTCTCCCCTCTCCCTCGCGGACCTCACCGCCGGCTCCGACGTCGGGGACAATGGCACGTCGGGCGTACCGATGGTTGCTTCCGGCCCATCGTTCATAGTGTTCGGTGTCTCGGGGCAGGGGGACGACGGCCCATTCGGGGCCCTCGGCGACGAGAGTATCCTAGACACCCACGGATACTACGACGCGGGTCCGTGGACCGATGGAGAATCGATCGGTTCGATGGTCAGCGCGACACCGGCGGGCCCGGTCGATCCCTCCGGGAGCCTGGCCACTCCCGGGGTGTGGACGGCCATCGCGGTCGTGGCGACGTAGTCGGCCGAGCCCCAGCCCATCGACTTCCGCATACGGACGACGGGCGGACGCGAGGATGGGCCAGCCTACTCCCGACGGGACTGGACGCGGGGCGGAGACCCTCCCGTCCCTCGCTCGTGACGTAGAATGCCGGAGTCGGTCGCTCTGGGCCCGGCTGGGACTCGAGGCGCCCGGCGGTTCGAATCTCCTATGGGCCGGGACGGATTCGAACCGCCGATCTCCGCGTTGTAAGCGCGGCGTCTTCACCGCTAGACGACCGGCCCTCACGACGAAGCAGACCGCTCCTCCGTCATGGGGCTATCGGTTCCTGCGTGCTCACGGTGGCGAATCCGGACCGCGAGACCCCGAGTGAGTTCCCCCATCAGCCGGCCCGGGAGAGCGGCTTCCCCGACGGCGGCGAGTCGTCCGTCCTGAAGGAGGACCACGGCATCGCCGGTTCGGATCTCCGCGTCCGCTCGCATCACCCCCGGGACGAAGAGGTCCCCCTCGAGCGGAACGCCCGGGTGAACCTCGACCGATAGGGGCGGATTGGGCATCAATCGCCGCGCTCCGGCGACCGTGAGGTGGAACAGCCCCCGCTCTTCGCGCACGGTCGCGAGGTCCCGGCGACCGTCGGTCACCCGCTGAAACCACGGTCGACCGCTCAGCCGTACCGGCGGCGCGAAGAGTCGCCGCGCGGCCTCGGGACCGAACTGCCAAGCGGCCACCGCCTCGAGCTCCTCGCGCACGACCGCGAGCGGACCTCCGGGCACCGGAGTCGTGTTGGCGAGGGCGTGTTCCACCGTGTTCCGCAGCGTAGCGAGCGCATCGTTCGAGGTGGTCCGATCGTCGGTAAGGGTCCACCGGGTGGTTTCGGACGGAGGCAACTCCGGCTGGAGAAACGCGTATTCGGACGGGTCGAGGTGGACGATGACCGAACGGTACGTCCCGATTCCCTCGAGGTGGGCGAGCGCGGTTCGAACGATCGCCCGCTCGCTCTCCTCCCAGTCGCCGGTGACGGGGATGTCGTAGTGGCGGGCCGGGGGGACGTCCTCGAGCTCGCGCGGGACGAGACCGATCGGCGAGCTGACGGAGACGAGGTGCACCCGCTCGAGCGCGCGGAGTCCCTCGAGCGCTCCCCAGAACCGTCGATGGCTCCGCGAACGGCGGTACGGTTTTGTCCGGGAGCATGGCACGAGAAGGAGGATCGTCTTCGACGGCGGGGGCCGGTAGCGTTCGAGCAGCCGCGTGCGGAAACGGGTCATCTCCGGGCGACGGTGGGACTCGAGGAGCACGTAGTCCCGACTGCCGGTGAAGGCGACCGGCGCCCGCTCTTCGAGAAGGTCCTGAAGCTCCCGGTCGGCGTAGCGCAGCATCTCCGCCATCGCCGGTTCCGCGACGAGCCGGGATTCCACAAGCTCGCGAAGCCGTCCCGTCCGGGCCGCAGCGAGCGTCTCCGCCATCGTCCGCCGAGAGGCGTCCACGGCATGCTCGGAGAGGAGCCCCGGGGGGTCGGAACGACAGGCGGGGCAATCGCACGACCGCTCCCGGGGTCGGGGTGCCGGGCTCCGCGGTCCGAGCCCCGGGTCGAGATAGACCCCGTGCGCCGCGACGAGCTGGGCCTCGGTGGTGTCGACGAGGTCCACCCCGAGGTAGGCGAGAAGGGGGATCCGGTGCGGGAGAGCGAGACGTGGGGTCCATAGGAGCGGCGTGAGTCCAAGCTGCCGACGGACCTCTCCTACGGCCCGGACGAACGGGAGCCCGTCCGCCCACAAGGCCCGGGCGTTCCCCAGGACGACGAGCTCGGGCCGCTCCGACCGCGCCACGGCCGCGGCGTCCGGCGTGCACGGGGCGTGGACGAGGATCGCCTTCGGCCCCGCCGGATGGATCCCGGTGCCCTCTCCACTGACCTCCGGAGAAAGGACCGGGGTCTCGAGCCGGTACTGCGAGGTGCCGTCGGAGAGCTCGAACCCGCGTTTTCCCCCGGGCGCCGCGCTCGCGCGAAGCGCAAGGCCCGGGCGCTCATCACCCTCGAGCCGGCTTTCGAGGAGGGCCGGGGTGACGAGGGAGATCGGTCCGAGGGTCGCGCCCCCCACCAGGGCGAGCCCCTCCAGGCGTTCCACGTTCCGGGCCATCGACCGAGCTTCCCGACGAACCGGTGCTCGCGACCGGTCTACCCTTCCGGCTTCGAGGGTCGGCGGCGCGATCGGCTCGAAGGGGCCGGAGCCGGGCTGGGGAAGATTCCTTGCCATTGAGCCACCATCGCCTCCCGGCGGTCCGCCCCGGCTTCCGAACGGCCGCGTCGCCCAAAGAGAGGGTCGTGGATGTCGCGCACTTCCCGCAGGAACGCGCCGGGGTTCTCGCTCGCCTTCTCAAACCCGAACAGGATCAGCTGACGTAAGAACGACGACCGGCCCCGCCAACCGATGCGCCGGCGCACGGCCGGGTTCAGGTGGCGCTTCGCGAGCCGCCACACCTCGTTCGTCGTCCGATAGTCCCGAGCCGAGAGACCGATCATCACTTGGGGCATACCGATCGGGGTCAGCGACCCCGGGGAAGCTATTGAGCTAGTTCCCCGCTCCCAACCTTCGGTTTCCGTTAGAGAACCCACGCCGGACCGAACGGAACGTATACGGCAAGGGCCACTCCGACAAGGAAGATCGCGCTCAAGGCGAAGTGGCGCTGGAACGGGATTCGGGCCCGCGTGGGGGCGCCGGACAATTCCCGGTCGGTCCACGTAACGAGCCCGGTCATGGCGACGAGGGCGAGGTAGTACCAGAAAGTGAGGTGGAGCGCGAGACCGAACAGGACGAAGAGGACCAAGGCAACCCCGTGGAGCAGCACCACGACGCGGACCGAGGCGGGAACGCCCCATCGTACCGGAACCGAGAACAGGCCGAGGGACCGGTCGCTCTCGACGTCACCCAAGCTGTGAATCGTCTCAAAGGCAGTGCCCCAAGCGAGGAGCGCGAGCACGGCGATCAGCACCACCCACGGCAGCGTGCCGGTGATCGCGATGTAGACGGCCGCCGGTGTGATCGCCTGGACGAGGCCGAGGAACGGCGTCGTGAACGAGGTGACGCGCTTCGTGTAACTGTAGCCGAGGACGAGGACGAGCGCGACCGGCGCGAGCACGAAGGCAAGGAAGTTGAGCAGGTAGGCCGCGACGAGGAGAAGAACGGAGTTCGCCGCGCAGAACCCGAGAGCGAACCGGGGGGAGTAGCGCCCGGTGACGAGCGCCCGGTCCTGGGTCCGGGGGTTCGCCGCGTCCAGCCGCCGGTCGGCCCAACGGTTGAACGAATGACCTGCGTTGCGGGCCGCGACGAAGGCGACCACGACCCAGAGGAGCGCCCAGAGGCTGGGACGGCCGGCCGAAGCGAGCAGGAGGAAGGCAAGCGCGAACGCGAGGTTGAGGCCGAGCGTCTGGATTTCGAGGAACCGACCGAGACTTCGGGCCGCGCCGGAGGTCGGGGCGGCGTTCGCCGTCACGGTTGCGCGCGGCCGAGGAGCTTTGATAGGACCGGGTCGTCCCGCATCAGCCGCTCCGCGGCCCGAGCGGCCGCCGGGTCCGAACGGATCTCCTCGGGCCACGGCCGGGGGAAGCCGTCCTCGAATCGCTTTCGGGTCGCGTCGATTCCGACCTTGGCCCCAACGTTCGGCACCGGGTTCGAAATCGACAATTGATCGACCGGACCGTGCGAAATCTCGAAGTCCCGCTCCGGGTCCGCCTGCAATCCCACCCGGTAGAGTACCTCCGATAGGTCATGGACGTCCACGTCGTCGTCCACCACCACGAGGTAGCGCACGAACATCATCTGCCCAAGACCCCACAGGGCGTGCATCACCTTGCGCGGATGCTCGGGGTACGCCTTGCGAATCGAGACGATTCCCACGTTGATGAACAGCCCCTCCATCGGGAGGTTCATGTCGACGATCTCGGGGAGGATCATGCGGATGACCGGGCGGAAGATCCGCTCGACCGCCTTACCCAGGACCGCGTCCTCGGTCGGGGGCTTTCCCGTCACGGTCCCGAGATAGACCGGCCGGGTCCGATGCGTGATGCGCGTGACGTGGAAGACGGGGAACGGCTCCGGCGCGGAGTAGTACCCGGTGTGGTCCCCGAACGGCCCTTCGACCTTGCGCTCGGTGGGGTCGACGTACCCCTCGAGGACGACCTCCGCGTTCGCCGGGACCTCGAGGTCGACCGACCGGGCCGGCACGAGCTCGACCGGTTCCCCACGCAAGAACCCGGCGAAGACGAAGTTGGAGATCCCTTCGGGGACGGGCGCGAGCCCCGAGAAGACCGTCGCGGGGTCGGCGCCGATCGCCGCCGCGACCGGCATCTTCTCCCCGCGGGCGGCCCACTTTCGGTAGTTGTTCGCGCCGACGCGGTGGACCTGGAAGTGCATGCCCAGCGTGTCGGGGCCATACTGCTGGAGACGGTAGATGCCGGTGTGCGCCTCGCCCGTCTCCGGGTCCTTCGTGATGACCACCGGGAACGTTACGGTGCGTCCCCCGTCCTTCGGCCAGCATTTCAGGATCGGGAGGCGGCCGAGGTCCACCGAGCTCTCCTCGACCTCCTGACACGGCGCCGAGCGAACCCGCTTAGGGGCGAGCGAACGCAAGGTCGAGAGAGCCTCGATCGTGCCCGATAGGTCACGGACCGCGCCGAGGAGACCCGCGGGAGGTCGGAGGTGGACGAGCCGTTCGACGCGCTCCGCGACGGCGTCGACCGAGTCGGCGCCGAGCGCCGCGGCGATGCGTCGCGGGGCCCCGAAGAGGTTGGTGACGACGGGCATCGTCGAGCCGGGGACGTTCTCGAAGAGGAGGGCCGGCCCGTTCGCGCGCAGGACGCGCTGCGTCACTTCGGTGATCTCAAGGTCCCGGGAGACCGGCTGCGCGACGTGGACGAGGTCGCCCTTCGACTCGAGGGAGGAAAGGAACTCCCCGAGGGATTGGAACGTCACAAGCGCCGGCGAACCGCGTGCATTATTAAACGAGGGGGAGAGGGTCAAGGTTCATATCGGAACCTCCGGTCGGGGCGACGATGCAGACCGTCACCCTCGAGATTCGGACGGAGGACCTCGCCCTGCTCGGGCTGATTCCCGAGGGCCTCTTTGAGAAGTACGAGGAGGTCGAGCTCCTCGAGACGTTGCGGCTCGAGCAGGGCTGGCGCCTCCAGCTCCTGAGAGTCCGGCGCCGGGGGCCCCTCAAGACCGCCTCCGAGCTCGAGCGCGAGTCCCGGCGAATCCGATCGCTCTATGGCCTCGAGAGCTTCGAATTGGTCGAGCGGCGACCTCGCACCCACGACTACATCCTGCTCGTCCGCCAGCGAAACCCCGAGCGCCTACGACGTCTCCTCTCGCTCGCGGGCGGGGAGATCTCGCCGACCGCACCGTTCCGAATCAATGCGGAGAAGGTGATCGCCACGTTCCATGGCCAGGAGCGGGCGCTCCGCCGGGTGCTGAAGCGGCTCGACCGGGAGGAGTTCCCGTATCGGGTGGTCCGGGCCTCGGGCCGGCCGTATCTGCCGGACGAGGGGGTCGCGGCCCTCACGCCGCTCCAGTCCCGCCTGCTCGCCCGCGCCTGGGTGATGGGCTACTACGCGGTGCCCCGTCGGATCACGCTGACCCGTCTCGCGCAGCAGACCGGCCGGAGCGCTCCCGCGCTCGGGAAGGTCCTGCGGCGGGCCGAGGGGCGGATCGTCGCCCGGTGGCTGGCCACGGAAGGGGCCGTCCCTGAGAGCGAGTCGACCGAGACGCCCGCCGCTCCGAGGGCCGTAACCTAAAGAGAACGCCCCGCTCCCCCCGGTGTGCCTCGACGCGCGCGGACCGTCATCGTCGAGCGGGTGGCGGGGGTGCCGGAGGTGACGTCACCGGTCCGGGCGACCGGAGGCTCCGCCTGCTTCGACCTCTCGAGCGCCGAGGCGGTCGACCTCCATCGAGGACGGGTGACGCTCGTTCGCACCGGGTTCAAGATGCGCTGTCCGCCGGGGACGTTCCTCGAGGTGCGTCCTCGGAGCGGCCTCAGCAGCCGCGGGGTGCTTATGGTCAACGCGCCGGGCACCATCGATTCGGACTACTCGGGCGAGGTACGAGTGCCGCTCACCTACCTCTTCGACGGCCCGTACCGCATCGAAGTCGGGGACCGGATCGGCCAGATCCGCCTCGTCTCGGACGAGCCGGCGGTGTTTCGCGCCGGTACGGTCGCCTCCGTGCGCTCGCGCGCGGGCGGGTTCGGGAGCACGGGCCGTTAGCGCGGTCCTTCTCAAGGAAACTCGGAGAGCAGCCGCTGGACCCGTTTCGGTTCTGGCGGGGACGGCGTGATGCCCCGCTCGACCTCGGACTGGACCTCCTCCAGCATGTCGTGCATGCGACGCTCGCGCGCGAACGCCGAACGATGGAGGCCCACGTCCCGGGTTCCCTCCGCGACCAGAACGACGGCGCGTCCCGTCCGCACGCGACCCGTGCGGCCCCGCCGCTGGATCGTCCGGATCACGTCCGGGACCGGCTCGTAAAAGACCACCAAGTCGGTCGCCGGGATGTCGAGCCCTTCCTCCGCGACCGACGTCGCGACGAGGCAGTTGCGTTCGCCCGCCCGGAACCGGTCGAGCAACGCGCCCTGCTCCTTTTGCGAGAGCCCCACGTCGTCTCCGTGACTCGCCTGACCGACGAACCGGGTCGGGCGCACGAGCGGGTCGTGCAGCCGCTCGACCTCCTCCACGATCCGATCGACGGTGTCCCGATACTGGGAGAAGACGATCACTCGGGCGTTCGGATTCCGATGGAGCTCGTCGCGGACGATCGTCACGGTCTTCGCGAGCTTGGGGTGCTCCACCGTGAGCGACGCGAGGCGACGGACCACCTCCTCGACGTCCGGGTCCCCGAGGAACGCCCGGAGCGACGCGGTCCACCGCCGTCCTTCGCCCGGCCGCTGACGGGCAAGATATTCCCGGAGCGAGTCGACCCCTTGGGTTTCGACCAGCTCGAGCGCGTGGAAGCCCTTCATCGCCGCGGCCTGCGCGGTCACCGCCTTCCAGACGATTCCCGATGCGGCGCCGGAAGCGGCCCGCTCCGTCTCGATCTGCCGGTGAAGACGCGCCCCCACGTCGAGGAGCACCCGACGCGTGGCTTCGCCGGGCGGCAGCAGGTCGAGCTTTCGGAGCACGTCGACCTGCCGTTGGACCGCCGACCGGATCAGGATCGCCAGGTGGCGTACCTCGGGCGGGACCGGGAGCACGACGGTCTCGACGCCAATCCCGTGAATGTACGGCGCGACGTCGGGACTGACCTCGGTGCGATACTCGAACCGTTCGATCCCGAGGTTCGCCCACACTTCGCGGATCCGAGCTCGGCTGCTGCCGGGAGAGGCGGTCATCCCGAGCACCCGGGCGCGCGGTCCCTCGCGGTTCGCCTTCGCGATGGCGACGTATGGGTAGTCGCCGACGGCCCGATGCGCCTCATCGAACACGATCAGCGAGAACGTGTCGAGCGGGAACTGACCGGCGGCGAGGTCGTTGCCGACGACCTGGGGCGTCGCCACCACGACCTGCGGGGGGCGAAGGAGGGCGGCCCGCCGCTCCGGCGCGTTCGCCCCGGTGAGCGTGAGGGGCTCCGGGGCGAGCAGGGTTCGGGCGACGTTCGCGGCGTGCTGGAGGACGAGGGGTCGCGTCGGGGCGAGCAGGAGCACGGAGGCGGTCGGAGCCCGGCGCAGGTACTCTGCGATCACGCGGAGGGCGATCGCGGTCTTCCCGAGCCCGGTGGGGAGCACGACGAGCGTGTTCCGTTCGGCGGCGGCCTCCGCGATGCGCGCTTGGTAGAGCCGTTCCTCGAGGAGGCCGGGCCGCACCCGAGGATGTTCGACGGTTGTCATCGATGACGAGCTCTGCCCGTGCAGCGGCCACGACTTTAATAGAGGGCGTCTACGCCGGACGATGCTCCCGCTGGGGGTCGAGGTCGTCCTGACCCTCGCCTCGATCGCCGTCCTCCTCTACCAGGGGTTCGCGCTCTGGCTCGCACGGGAGATCCCTCGGCTCGACCCCGCCCCACCGACCGAAGCGCCGGGTCCCGGGTGGCCCCGCGTCAGCGTGGTGGTCGCGGCCCGCGATGAGGAACTCGACCTACCCGCGACCCTCGACGACCTGCTCGCTCAGGATTACCCCGACCTTGAGGTCGTCGCGGTCGAGGACCACTCCACGGACCGTACCGGTGCCGTGATCGATGCGAGGGCTCCCCGCGTTCGGCGGGTGAATCCGCCGCCCCTGCCGCCCGGGTGGGGGGGCAAGAGCTGGGCGTGCTGGAACGGCGCGGCCACCGCGACCGGGGAGTGGCTCCTCTTCCTCGATGCGGACGTCCGCACGCACCCTTCCGCGGTCCGGACCACCGTCGAGTGGGCCCTCCGGGAGCACGCGGACCTCGCGACGATCGCTCCCCGGGTCGAGATGCGCGGCTTCTGGGAACGAGTGGTGCTGCCGTTCTACATACAGATGGTGCTGACGTACTTCCGGGCGCCGCACGTGAACCGTGCCAACTCACGGGCCGCGATGGCGAACGGCCAGTTCTGGCTCACGCCTCGCGCGACATACCTAGCTCTCGGGGGCCACGAGGCGGTGCGGTCGATCCTCCTCGAGGACATCGCGATCGCGCGCCGGTACCGCGCGGCCGGCCGAACCCTCCGTCTCGCGTGGGCTCCCGAGGTCGCCCAAACACGGATGTACCGCGACCGTGCGGAGATGTTCGAAGGTCTCCTCAAGAACGTCCACGGTACCGAGTTCTCGGCGATGCGGCTCGTCGGCTCGACCGCCGGGCTCGTCGGATTGTTCCTGCTCCCGCTCGGGCTCCTGCCGCTCGGCCTTGGAACGGGGGACCTACTCCTCAGCGCCCTCGGAGGGTTCCTCTATTTCGCCCTCTTTGGAAAGCACGTGGTGTTCGCTCGCGCGGTGGGAGCCCCCCCCGCCTACGGCCTCCTCTATCCCGTCGCGGTCGCCTACTACGTGGGGTTGCTCGTAACGTCGCTCGGGCGAGGTCTGCGGCACAAACCGGTGGCGTGGAAGGGGCGGGGCTACCCCATGGGTCCGTAGCTTCCCGAACCGCTAAGTGTCCGGGCGGCCGTGGCGGCGTCCGGCCATGGTCGCACGGGACGAGTCGAAGTTTGGGTTGGCGATCGGAGGCGAGGAAGTTCCGGGGACCCGAGGCGAGCACCGACCGGTTCTGGACCCGGCGAGCAACCAGCCGATCGCCGAGGCGGCCGTCGCCTCCCGGGACGATGCGCGGCACGCGATGGAGGTCGCCGATCGCGCGTTCCGTGAGTCGAACTGGGCGTCCGACGACGGCGCCCGGCGCGCGAAGAGCCTCTACCGCCTCGCCTCCCTCCTCGAAGGACAGGCCGAGGCGTTCGCCCGTCTCGAGACCCTCAACCAGGGTAAGCCGCTCCGCGAGTCGCGGGGGGACATCGCCTACGTCGTGCGCACGCTCGAGTACTTCGCGGGTACCGCCGACAAGCTCGAGGGCGAGACGATCGCCGTCCCGGGGCCCCGATTCGACTACACAGTGCGGGAGCCGCTCGGGGTCACGGTCCACATCGCGCCGTGGAACTATCCCCTTCTGCTCGCCCTTCGTTCGGTCGCCCCGGCGCTCGCGGCGGGCAACGCGGTCGTGCTGAAGCCCGCGAGCCTCACCCCGCTCACCGCGGTCGCGTTCGCCCGCCTCGCGAAGGAGGCAGGGATTCCCGAGGGGATCTTCAACGTGGTCCCGGGGAACGGCGCCGAGGTCGGCGAGAGCCTGATCGAGGACCCGCGGTGCGCGTCCGTCACCTTCACCGGGAGCGGCGACGTCGGTCGACGGATTGCGGAGCTCGCGGCCCGTCGCTTCCTCCCGCTCACGCTCGAGCTCGGCGGCAAGGGACCCGTGCTGGTCTTCCCGGACGCGGACCTCGAGCGGGCGGCGAAAGGGATTGGCTACGGGATCTTCCAGAACGCGGGACAGATGTGCTGGGCCGCGTCCCGGCTCTTGGTCCACGAGAGCATTCGCGAATCCTTCGTCGAGAAGGTCCGGACGATCGCCGACGGCCTGAAACTCGGGCCGGGTACGTCCGACGGGGTGGAGATGGGTCCCCTCGTCTCCCGCGACCAGGCCGACCGCGTACTCGGCTACGTTCGGGATGCGACGGAGGGCGGAGGCCGCCTGCTCGCCGGGGGTTCGCGGGTCGACACTCCCCCCCTCGCCGCAGGCAACTTCGTCCGGCCCACGGTGCTCACCGACGTCCCGACGAGCTCGCGCGCCGTTCGCGAGGAGATCTTCGGACCCGTTCTGGTGGTCGCGTCGTTCGCGGACACCGAGGAGGCGATCCGCGCCGCGAACGATACCCCCTACGGCCTTTTGTCCGCGCTATGGACCCGGGACCTCTCGACCGCCCACACGGTCGCCCGGCGTCTCGAGAGCGGCATGGTCGTCGTGAACGACTCGCCCACCACCTACCCGCAGACCCCGTTCGCCGGAGTGAAGTCGAGCGGGGTCGGGTTCGAGCAGGGGGTCCGGGCCCTGGACACCTTCTCGCGCCGCAAGAACGTCCTCGTGAACGTCGGCACCGCGCGGAAGAAGGGGCCCTCGTAGGTTCGTACGAAACCCCAAAAGGGGGTCTCGGGGCTCCGCCGTGCCAACCATGGTCGCCCGGGTCGACCCCGCCGCCTCCGCGGAGTGGGGCAATTGCCGGTTCTGCGGGGTGGCGGTGCCCTCCGGGGCCGCGCGGTGCGGGATCTGCGGCGCCGAGGACCCCCTGCCCGCGGGAGGAGTGGAGCGGGCCCCCCGGAACGTGCGTCGTTGGGTCCGCCTCACGCACGCCTTTCGCGCCCTCATCGTGGTCGTGGTCGTGGCCGGCCTCGCCTACGCCATCCTCTCCGCCGAACTGAGCGGTCCGCCGACGCTCACGAGCGACCCGCTGACCACGGCGGGGACGTACACGATCCATCCCCAGAACTATACCGTCATCTCCGGGGAGATCACGGGGGGCGATTATGTGACGGGGAATTTCACCACCACCCACCCGGCCGGAGTGAACATCGCAGTCGACGTGTACAACTCGAGCGAATGGTCCGAGTTTGTCGCGGGCCAGTCACCCTCGCCCCTCTATTCGGTGTCGCCGACGTACACCGCCGAAATCGTCTACGCACCCGAGGTGACCGACACCTACTACTTCGTCTTCTCGAACCCGTACCCGGTCTCGAGCCACCTCACGATCGGCGTCTACATCACGACGCTCTACAACGCGAACGTCGCGAACGACGGGTTCGCGTAGACCGTGAGTTCGTCCGTTAGTTCTCGCTCTCCGGACCCGCCCCGGACTCCGGGGCGTGCTCCGTGGTCGCCACCACGGCGCTCGAGCGGCTCAGGTACTCGGGGGGCACGCGGTCGACCAGGTAGACGGTCTTCCCCGCCTTCATGATCACGAGTCCGTCCGCCCTCGCCCGTTTGGCGTCCACCTCGAGGATCACCGGGTTGGGAGTTCGCACCGACCCTGCCGCGTGGGCGTCCTCGGCGGTCTTCGACAGGTGGACCTTCTTGCGGTCGGACGGCTTGAGGCCGACCTCGAGGACGATCGTCACCTCCTCGGCTGTGACAGGGTAGTAGAGTTGGTCGGGGATGTTTTCCGTAGGAAGGTCGAGGTCGACGTCGACCGTGTGACCGTACGTCGCCCGGATCCGGTCGTCTCGGATCTCGTAGCGGCCCTTCGCGTCCGTCTCCACGATCGCGATCAGATGTTGGGGCCTAAGCCAGTGGTAGGCGGGGTGCTTCTGCGAGATCGCGCGGACGATCTGCGGGAGCGGTACCCACCCGTGCGGGTCGATCGGGAGTTGGTAACGGTCCGGGAAGTGCCGCAGGATGCCGGTCACGATTCGGCCGAGGTGGTCGAGCTCCCGGTCGTTCATCAAGAATCGACCGGGCTGGCCGCAGACCGGGCAGTTGTCGGCCCGGAAATACCCGTGCTGCGCGCACTCCTTCAGCATCGATTGCCCCGGCTCGCTTCCCGTCAGGCCTTGACTTTGTCCGCCTTCTTCTCGAAATCGGTGAGCAGGTCTGCGTAGAGGTCCGTGAGGTCCTTCAGCACCCGCTTCAGCACTTGCTGAGGCTTCTCGCCTTTCGTCTTCAGATAGAGCGTCGGCCGGTCGAGGAACGGGTGGCCGAGGTAGTAACGAGCCTCGATGACCTTCTCCTCGTTCTGGAGCGCCTCGACGAGCGGGATGAGGAGTGTCTCCTCGCCCTTCGGGAACTCAACCCTAAGGAGGTCGTGCTCCTTCTCGAGAACGCGAATCTCCATCGACGTACCGGGAGCCCGGCCACTGGCGACCGCTTCTTAAGCGTGGCGGGCGCGAACGGACCCGCGCGCACCTCGGACGGTCCGCGCCGACGTCCATATTATACCGCGGTTCCCCTCGCCGCGGCGGTACCATGCGGTTCCTCGTGGTCGGCGGTGGAGCGCGGGAGCACGCGATCGGCATCGCCCTTCAACGGGCGGGCTCCGAGCTGTTCGTCGCGAGCTCGAACGCGAACCCCGGTCTTGAGCGGCTCGCGTCGCGGTCCGCCCGGCTCGACCCGACGGACGCGAAACGGGTCACGTCGTTCGCGAGCGAGGTGCGGGCGGAGGCGGCCGTCATCGGTCCCGAGGCCCCGCTCGCCGCCGGGGTCGCCGATGCCCTCCGGGCGGCCGGGGTTCCGACCGTCGGACCCGACCGCGCCGCCGCCCAGATCGAGAGCTCGAAGCTGTTCTGCCGGGAGCTCCTCCAGCGTCACGGGGTCGAGGGCCAGCCTCACTTCGCCGCCCCGGCCGAGCTCGAGGAAGTTGACCGGGCGGTCGCCGAATTTACCGGTCCGTTCGTCGTGAAGCCCAGCGGGCTCACCGCGGGGAAAGGGGTGTGGGTTCAGGGCGCCGACTTCACCGACCCGAAGGAGGGCGCGGCCTACGCGAAGTCCATCCTCGTTCAGGGCCAGCGGGTGCTCCTCGAGGAGAAGCTCGAGGGCGAGGAGTTCAGCCAGATGGCGTTCGTGACCGATTCGGGCGTTTATCCGATGCCCGCGGTGCAGGACTTCAAGCGGGCGCTCGCGGGGGACAAAGGCGGCAATACGGGCGGGATGGGGTCCTACTCCCAGCGCGACCACCTGCTCCCGTTCCTCCCGGCCGCCGACCGGGACCGGTCGATCGCGACGATCGAGAAGGCAGCGGCCGCCCTGCGGGAGGAGGGCCTGCCGTTCCGGGGGATCCTGTACGGAGGCTTCATGCTCACCGCGGCAGGCCCGCGGCTGCTCGAGTTCAACGCTCGGTTCGGGGACCCCGAGGGGATCAATGCCCTCGCGCTCTACGAGCCCGGGGACTTCGAGCAGCTCATGTTCGGGGTCGCGTCGGGCCGCGTCGACCCGAACGTAATCCGGTTCCGCCTCCGCGCGACGGTGGTCAAATACGTGGTTCCGCCCGGCTACGGGGACCGACCGAAACCCGGGGGCCTGGTCCGCGTGGACGCGGGGGCGATCGAGGAGGCGGGCGTCCACCTCGTCTACGGCAGCGTCGACGCGGTCGCTCCGGGGACGGTCCGCTTGAGCTCATCGCGGGGCCTCGCCCTCGTCGGCGAGGCGAGCGCGATCCACGAAGCCGGCAGCCGAGTTGAGTCGGCGCTCGCGTTCGTGAAAGGCGATTACCACGTGCGCCACGACATCGGCACGAAGGAGGACCTCGCCCGACGCTGGGAGCACATGCGTAAGCTCCTCGCCCCGAACGCGAAGCCGTCGCCGATACCGCTCTCCGTCGCTCCGCCGGAGGCACCGCCCTCGAGCGCGGGCACTCCCGACCAGGTGATCGGCTGAGGGCCGGCCCGCCAAGCGTCAAATACGGCCCCACCGGTTTCTTCGGAGTTCCACCATGTTCTGCCCGAACTGCAAGCGGTTGATGCGCCCCGACAAGGCCGCCGGGGTCTGGCGGTGCTCGGCGTGCAGCAAAGAGGTGCCGCTCGGCCGTGGGGTCGAAGTCCGTCACACTGCGGCCCGGGGACGCGGCTCGGTCGCGGTCGTCGAGACGAAGCACGTCACGCTCCCGAAGGCCGCCGAGACGTGCCCGAAGTGCGGGAACGGTGAGGCGTACTGGGTCCTCCGGCAAACCCGGGGCTCGGACGAGCCCGAAACGCGCATCTTCGAATGCACGAAGTGCGGGCACAAGTGGCGGGAGTATTCGTGAGCGCGACCGACTATGCTCCGGTCACCCGGGCGTTCGCCCCCGACGCGCTCGGCACGACGGTCCGCCTCCGCGGCTGGGTGTTGCGGACCCGGTCGTCGGGTGGGATCCTCTTCCTCCTGCTGCGCGACCGGACCGGCATCGTCCAGGTGACCGGGCGACGCGACGAGCTCGGCGACGATGCCTTCACCGCCGCGGAACATGCGCAGATCGAGGGTTCCCTCGCCGTCGAAGGGACGGTCGTCGAGGACCGCCGCGCTCCGGACGGCCGCGAGGTCCGGGCGAAGCGGATTGACGTCATCGACGCGGGCGAACCGTTCCCGATCTTCACCGACCAGACCGAGGAGTTCCTGCTCGACCAGCGGCATCTCGCGATCCGTTCGCAGGAGAACGTCGCGATCTTCCGCGTGAAGGCGGAGACGTTGCGGGCGTTCCGTGAGTTTTTCGACCGCGAGGAGATCGTCGAGATGACGCCGCCCATCCTGACGGGGAATGCGGCCGAGGGCGGCGCCGAGGCGTTCCGGTTCGACTACTTCGGCCGGCCGGGGTATCTCTCGCAGACGGCGCAGCTCTACCTCGAGGCGCTGCTGTTCCCCCACGAGCGGGTCTACGCGCTCACGCCGTCGTTCCGCGCCGAGAAATCGCGCACGCCGCGGCACCTCACCGAGTTCCTCAACCTCGAGGTCGAGCTCGCCTGGTGCGACCTCGAGGGGCTGATCGACTTCATCGAGCGGATGACGGTCGACGTGCTGCACGCGGTGGCGGAGCGCCGCCCGAAGGAGCTCCAGGCGCTCGGACGTCCCCCTCAGGAGCTATTGGCGATCCGGGCCCCGTTCGACCGACTCCGCTACGCGGACGCGATCGACCGGCTTCAGAAGCTCGGTTTCCATGTTGACTTCGGCAGCGACCTCGGCACCGCCGAGGAACGGGCGCTCACCCTCGAGAGCACGACCCCGCTGTTCGTGACGCATTACCCGCGCGCGCTGAAGGCGTTCTACATGCTTCAGTCCCGGGACGACCCGCGCACCGTGGAGGCGACCGACCTGCTCGGCCCGGAAGGGTACGGCGAAATCGTCGGGGCTTCCTGCCGCGAGACCGACATCGCTCGGCTCAAGGAGCGGCTCGGCCAGATCGGCGCGAACACCGAGGAGTACGAGTGGTACCTCGACCTTCGGCGGCACGGCAACATCCCGCACGCGGGGTTCGGCCTCGGGGTGGAACGGCTCATCCGCTGGATGCTCCGCCGCGAGCACATCCGCGATGCAACCCCGTTCCCGCGTACCCCGTCCCGCAACACTCCGTGACCGCCGGCTCGTCGGTCTCTGGAAAATTCTTAGGTAATGCTCAAGAGCGAGCGCACGCTTCACTTCAGTACGCACTCCCGGCGGAGAACGTAGAGTGGCACCAGCGCAGGTCATGGACCGGGGCAACGAGCGACCGGGACCCTCGGTCGAAAAACCGTCGGGCGTTCTTCTCGTGGAACGCGCGACCCACCAGGACGTTTCGCCGATCTGCGCCCTCTACAAGAAGGTCTGGGACCCGGCGCCCGCCGGGATTCCCGCCGAACTCGTGAAATCGTGGCTGCCGAGCGCGCTCGAGTTCACGAGCTGGATGGGCGAGATCACCTACTTCGCGGCACGCCGGGACGGCCGACTTGTCGGCGTGATCGGATGCGAGTTCCACCACGGGAGCTGCCATCTGGTCCACCTCGCGGTCGACCCCGAAGCCCGCCGGCACGGGGTCGCCACGGCGCTGATCGCGGCGGCGGCCGACTTCGCGAAGAAAGGGAACGCCGCGTCCGTGTGGGTGGACGCGCTCCATCGTCTCGGCGGTGCCTCCGCGCTGTTCGAGCGGGCGGGGTTCACCCGGGTCGGCTCCCTCCGCCGGCACGAGTGGGGCGAGGACGTCGAGCTGTTCGAGCGGGTCCTCTGAGCCCGGCCGGCTACCGCGCCACCGAACGCGAGCTGCCGTGCGTCGGTCGGTTCGGAAGGAGGCCGTGCCGCTGCTGAAGCGCGCGCAGCCGCCGGACCCCGTCCTCGGGCCGGCCCCGGAAGAACTCCCGGGCGCCGCGCGCGAGCTCGAGCGCCTCGAGCTCGGTGGCGATACCGTGCGAACGCTCGCTCAACAGGTAATCTCCGTACTCGGAGATGTACTGGGGTAGCCCGGTCTTGAGCCGGGTCACCGCCTGGAGTCGGATCGCACGGATCTGCTGCTTGAGCGGAGCTAGCTTGCCCGCGCGCAGCTCGCTCTCGAGGTCGTCCGCCACCTCGGTGACGTCCTGCGGCGGCTCGATCCCGAGCGCCTCCATGTCGTGAAGGAGTGCGATCACCCGTTCGAGTTCCTCCCGGGCCTGGTCGAGGTGACGTTCCTTGAGCGTGACGACCCGGTCGACCTGCTGGAACGACGCGAGCGCCTGCGCGACCTCACCGGAGCGCGCCGAGTGGAGCGCATCCTCGATCTGATCCCGTTCGAGCCGGCTGTCGACCGAGTACGCTTCGAGCCGCGTGAGCCGAACCTTGGTCCGCTTCTCCCACTCCTCGAACGCGGTGACGATCCGTTTCTGGGCGAGCCGCTCGATCCCGCGGACCACCTCGGCCCACGGTTCGGGATTCCCGGACGACCGGGCCATCTCCTCGGCCCACTCGGGGAGCTTCGGCAACGCGATGTGGAGCGCCTGGGTCCCTTCCGACCACTGGCGCAGGCGGGCGAGACGGCGGCCGAGCTCCGCCGCGAACGGGTTCGGCGTCTCGGGGCCGGCGCTACGGCCCGCGCGCGGATGATGCGCGCTCTTCCGATGAGAGGCCTCCTCCTTGGGCGGTGCAGGTACCGGAGGTGGGTTAGCGGGAACGGTAGCGCTCGGCGAGACCGTGGGCCCTTCCAGGAGGGCATGGCAGTCCGGACAGATCAGCGCCTCCTCCGGAACGGTGGCCCCGCATTTCGGGCAGACGACGACTCCTTCGGCCATCCGAGCGAGGAATGTCAGGTCCGTGGGGTCTTATAAAACGGGAGTTGCGCACGCACGTTCCGCCGGAGCGGTGCGGGGCTGGCGGTGGGCTAGGCGGCCCCGTGCCGACGGGCGCGTCGTTCGCTGAAGAACCGCTCGACCACATGGAGGTGGCGCAACATCGCGGTCTTCTTGGCCTGGTGCGATTGCATGCGGCGGAGGATACCGTCCAACGCCCGCACCGCCACCGCCACGTGGGGGCCCTTGTTCAACATCACGCACTCAGCCCGCACCCCCATCGCGGCGTCGGTCACCTCGGCCCGCGTGGGCAGCCCCGACTTCGTCAGGCCTTCGAGGACCTGCGTCGCCCAAATCGCCGGCAGGTGGGCCGCCTCGCACAGCCAGAGGATCTCTTCCTGCACCTCCGCGAGTCGCTCGTAGCCCACCTCGACGGCGAGGTCGCCGCGCGCGATCATCACGCCTACCGGGGGCTGCCGGATCGCCGCCAGCAGGATCCCCGGCAGCTCCTCGAAGCCGGTCCGGGTCTCGATCTTGAGGATCACGCCCATGCGAGGGCGGCCGAGCTTCGCGAGCTCGTGCCGCAGCATCTCGATGTCCTCCGGGCGGTGGACGAACGAGTAGCCGACGAGGTCGGCGTGACGGACGATGAACCGCAGGTCTTCGAGGTCCCTGGGCCCGAGGGTCGGCAGGTCGACCGTCGTCTCGGGGAAGTTGATCCCCTTATCGGCCCCGAGCCAGGCCCCCGCCGGCGGGGCGTGCGTGACCTCGACCACGAGCCGGTCGGCGTGGGCGGAGCGGACAATGCCACCGATACGACCATCATCGAACCAGACCGGCTGATCCCGCCGGACGAATCGAAGGGTCTCGGCGGAGGTGCAGGCGATGTGCGCCGGCCGACGGACTCGGCCGTCCGCGTCCAGTTGAGCCTCCTCGCCCGGCTCGGCCCGGGAGGTGACGACAATCGGGTCACCGATGCGGAGACGGATCCGCTGCCCGAGACGCGGCACGGGGCCGATGGTCGTCCCGTCCTCCTCACCGTTGTCGAACGTGGCGACGAGCCGGGTCCCGGAGGTGATGTAGCATGTCTTCGCGGTCTCGGCACGGTACCGGGAGCCGACGTGTTCGACGAGCCTCAGGACCCGGCGCGAACGTCGCGCGTCCCGGAATTCGACGGTATCGTCGATGCGCCGACGGACGAGCCACGACCTCGGGACGGTGAGGGCCGGGACCCCGGCCGCAGCTTCGAGAGCCTCGCCCGACGGCACGAGCCAGACCGACCCGCGCGCGGTCACTCGACCGATCGGGTCACGCTGGGGACGCACCTTGATGACGGCGGGTCCGGGCCGGATCGTGCCCGTCCGGATCTTCGGGCCACCGAGGTCCATCTCGATACGGCAATGCCGGCCCACGGCCCGTTCCGCCCGACGGATGTGGGTGACCATACGGCGCCACTCTCGAGGGGTCTCGTGGGCGCAGTTGATCCGCGCGCAATCCATCCCGCCCTCCACCAGCTCGCGGACGAGGCCGTAGTCGATCGCCGCCTCGGCGGGCATCGTCACCATGATTCGAACCGAGCGTCCCGGTCGGGTCGGCCCGAGGAGCTTCCGAGCATTGCTCGCAAGGATCCGGCGACCCCGTTCCGGGTCGGGCACCGCGGGGGCGGGTCGGCGGGCGGGCGGTCGTCCGCGCAGGCGGTCGAGACCGTTCAGCACCGCGTCGAGGTTGTACAGGACGTGACTCTCCGAGCGTCCGAGCGAAGACAGGCCCCAGTGCGCGAGGCGGGTCTGCTCCGGGCGCAGGTCGAAACGGCGGAAGGCGAGATAGTGGAGGAGATTGCGGGCGCTGTCGCGCTGCGTTCCGAACGGAGCGAGGTCGACCGCCCGCTCGAAATCGAGCAAATTCGCACGAAGGCGCTCGAGACGGCTCGCCAGCAAGCCTAGGGTCCGGGCTTCGGGCGAGTCGGCGCGGGCGGCCATGGTCTCTGGCCCGGACGAGGAGCGGAGGGGAGTTATAGAAGGGGGGTAACGGAGCGTCCACGCGAAGTTTTCGTAGAGAGGGCGGTGGTCCCGGCCGCCGCCGGGAACCGGTCCGGCGGCCCGACCCGACGAGCGGTGCTTCGCGACATGGTAAAGTACCCGGTTGGACCCAACCGGGGGTTGTTTGCGCGGATCCGAGCGCGGGGTGGGACCCTGGGACCCAGCGCGTGGTTCACGTGCTTTCACGGGAAGCGAAACCGATGACGCCAAATCCCCGCGCTCGACGCAGGGCGACCGCGTCCCTCCCCGAACGAGGGCCGGCTTTCGACGACGGGTCACGGCCCAAGGGGATCGAGCCGTTCGCAGCCCGCACGGCGGTCGCCTACTTCACGATGGAGCTCGCCGTCCGGCCGGAGATGCACACTTACTGCGGTGGGCTCGGCCTCTTGGCGGGCGACACGGCCCGCGCGAGCGCGGACCTCGGAATCCCCATGGCGTTCGTGACGATGCTGAGCCGAACGGGGTACTTCCGCCAGGAGATCGACCCGAGGGGGCGGCAGGTGGAGCGGCCCGACCGTTGGGAACCGCAAGCATGGTGCGAACGGCTCCCGCTCATCGTGAACGTAGAAATTGAGGGAAGGGCGGTCGCGGTCCAGCCGTGGATCACGGTCATCACCGGCGTCGACGGCTTCCAGAACCCGGTCCTCCTTCTCGACACGGACCTCGAACGGAATTCCAAGGGCGACCGCACTCTCTCGGACGAGTTGTACGGAGGCAATGCCGCGTACCGGCTGAAACAAGAGATCGTCCTAGGAATCGGGGGCCTGCGCGTGCTCCGCTCCCTGGGATTCCGCCCCCAAGCCTACCACATGAACGAAGGTCACGCATCGCTTCTCACCCTCGAGCTCCTCCTCCGCTCCGCGGCGGCACCCGAGGGTATCCCTGCCGGGGAACTACCGACCCGGATCTCCGAGGTGCGCTCGCGATGCGTCTTCACGACGCATTCGCCCGTCGAAGCCGCCCACGACCGGTTCGACTACGACCTCGTGGAACGTATTCTCCGCCCGACGCTCCGGCTCGCCACGCTACAAGAACTCGGAGGCAAGGACCGGCTCGATATGACCCGCCTCGGGCTCAATCTCTCCCACTATGTCAACGGCGTTTCCCTCCGGAACGCGGAGACCACGCGCAAGATGTTCCCGGAGTACCCAATCCACGCCGTGACCAACGGAGTTCATGCGCCGACGTGGACCCACCCCGCGTTCGCGGGGCTCTTCGACGCCCAGATCCCGAGGTGGCGGCGGGAGCCCGAAATGTTGGTCCGGGCTTTGGAGCTTCCCGAGGACGAGGTCTGGGGGTGCCACCTCGCGGCGAAGCGGGAACTCCTGGAACGGCTCCGACAGGTGGTCGGGGTAGAGTTCGACCCGGAGGCGCTCACGATGGTGTTCGCACGACGGATGGTCGGCTGGAAGCGTCCCCTGCTCTTCTTCGAGGACCCCGGCCGGCTCGCCGACCTCGCCGGGCACCATCGCTTCCAGGCCGTCTTCACGGGGAAGGCGCACCCGCTCGATGGTCCCGGCAAGGAGCTGATCCGGCGCTTGCACGAGCTCATCCGCGAGTTGGAGGGCAAAGTGCCGTGCGTGTTCGTGCCGAACTACGACATGGACTGGGCGAAGACCCTCGTCGCGGGAGCCGACGTCTGGTTCCAGAATCCCCTCCCGCCGATGGAGGCGTCGGGGACCAGCGGCATGAAGGCCGCGCTCAACGGCGGCCTGAACCTGAGCACCCTCGATGGCTGGTGGGAAGAAGGGTGCATCGACGGCGTGAACGGTTGGTCAATCCCTCACACCGACGGAAGCGACTCGGACCGAAAGGATGCGGCGGCCCTCTACGAGAAGCTCGAACACGTCGTCCTTCCGTGCTATTACCAAGACCCCTCTCGCTGGCAGTCGATGATGAAGCAGGCGATCGGCCACGTCGGGTCGTACTTCTCCAGCCACCGGATGCTCCGCCAGTACGCGGTCGAGGCGTACCTCCGCTCATCACCGCCCGGCAACTCCGGCGCAAGGGCAGCGTAGACTCGACCCCCGCCTTTTCGCGAGGGCCGCGGAGACGCTCGTCGATCCCGGGGTGAAGCATGAGGGAGAATGTCAGAAGTGGGACTCGTATGTTTGTTCAGTTCGCCAGCCGGGTCGGCACCTCGCCCCCGGACCAGCTGCAGCGTGGGGGAGTTGTCGCACTCGCGATGCAGCGACTATCGCGGCCAATCGTTCCGCACCCGGTTAGGAGCGTGTTCCCAACCGGTACCTATTTCACGATGAGGTTAGGAGTTCACTCGAGATGCCTCTTTCGAGCGTGGGGGTACCGGGATTCGACGGGCCCGAGCCAAGGTCGTGGGAAGGTGCAAAGTGCGTAGCATCGCAGCGAATCGGGGGTCGTCGCGAATCGGATCGAGGACTGGATCGAGGTAGACGTTCCATAGGTTCTTCCCTTCCTCGCGGTCATCTCGTTCCAGAAGGGCGAGAGCACGCTCGTTCTCGCCTAACAGAGCATACAACACCGCAGCGTACCTCAAGTCAAGGCGTTCGGGAAGCCGCCCGCCTTCCCAGTCAGCCAAAAGGGTTCGTAACTCTTCCGGCCTACCCAGAAGTGCTAGGACCTCGCTATGGACGACCCGTGAGCTCAGGTCGGTGGCAGTCGCGAGTGGTTCTATCATCTTGGTCGCGTCGTCCGCCCGACCAACGAGCGCGTAGCCCGTAGCGAGTGCGCCGCGGAAGCCCGGACTGTCCGGGTAGTCCTTCTCCACCTTTTCGAACAAGGGGATGGCGGACTCATAGTCGCCCGCAGCGGCGTAGGTCCAACCAAGCCCCAACCGGCCCCGGGGGTTGAGAGGATCCTGTTCGATGGCCACGAGGAACTGCTTCCTCGCCTCATCGAAACGCTGGAGGTACGTGAGCAGCCATCCATAGTCGCCCCGCGGGTCAGAATTGCTAGGGTTCAGAGCGATGGCCTGCTGGTACTCTGCTTCCGCACGATCCCACTGGTGGTCAACCTGGAGCGCAAGTGAGCCTCGGGCGCAATGGGCGTCGCAGGAGTTTGGGTCGAGTTCGACGGCTTTCGCCACGAGTTCCCGGATTCGGGCGGTGATATCCTTCCAGGAGCGTGTTTCTCCGCCCGCGATAATCAAGTGTATGGCAAGGCGCGCATAGGCCGCCGCGAACTTGGGATCTTGACGAATGGCCTCCTCAAAATAACTCTCTGCCTCCCGGTCAATTTGCGCGGTGCCCCGCCCGAAGAATCGCAGGTTGGCCTGGACCCCGTGCAGATAGGCCTCGTAGGCGGCGAGGTTCGTCGTCGGCCTCTCGCTGACGGACTCGCGCTCGGACTTTAACAGCTCGACCTTCAGAGCGCCCGCCGTACTCTCCGCGATTTCGGCCTGAATTGCGAACACATTCTCGAATTTGCGGTCGTAAGTTTTCGCCCATCGGTGCTCGTCGGTCCTCGGGTCGATCAGCTGGACCGCGATTCTCAGCTGGTCCCCTGCTTTTCGTACGCTTCCCTCCAGCACCGAATCCGCTCCGAGTTCCGAACCGATTTGGGCGATCGGCTTCGTGGTCCCTTTGTATTGATTGACCGAAGTCCGTGAGATTACCCGAAGGCCCTTGATCTGCGAGAGGACCGTGATCAACTCCTCCGTGAGGCCGTCGGCAAAGTACTCGTCCTTCGAATCCGGACTGATGTTCGCGAGCGGAAGGACCGCGATACGAGGAAGTACCGGACCCCATTCGGGCCGGGCCTCGACGGCCCAGGGCAGCACCACTCGGTAGACGTCTATGTGCCCGCGTACGCCCTTGAGCGCGGGTGCGGAGAGTTTGTCGAGTTGGTACACCACCTTGTTCTGAACCTGGTCAAACACCTGGCCGGAAAGGCAAACCCCGCCGGGGTCGGCGAGCGAAACGATCCGCGACGCGACATTCACTGCGTCCCCGAAGATGTCCCCTCCCGATTCCTCTACGTCCCCTACATGGATGCCGATCCGCAGCTCCAACGGCAGGCGCGGCTTCTTGATGTTTCGTTCTCGCATCCGTCGCTGGATCTCGACGGCGCACTCCAAGGCCCCCAGCGCACTCTCGAATTCGACCAGCAAGCCGTCCCCGGTGGACTTGATCTCCCTCCCCTTGAACGGCTCAAAGAGGGGTCGAACGATCCCTTCCTGCTCTCGCAGCCGAGCGAGCGCGTCGGCTTCGTTCGCCTGCGCCGAGGCGGTGAAGCTGACCACGTCGGTGAACATGATGGCGGCGAGACGCCGCGCCATGGCCGCTACCGGAAATTGAGTCCGTTTAGATTAGACCTTGGGACCATCCTTCGAAGCGGGGCCAAAAAGCCGGGTCCGAGCGTTGACCAGGTTCCTTCGCCCATCCAACCCTTTGCCACACTGGGTGTTTTTCGCGGAGGGGCTTGGGCCCCGAGGCCCGGGAGGGAAAGGTGCAGGGGGTGTGAACCCCTCCATTCTTCAATACACGAGCAGGGGCAACTGTGGCAAGTCCCCTGACCAACCGACGCGTGGGAATTGTGACGCACCCAATCCAAGGCCGATTAGGCGAATCGTTCCGCACCCGGACCGGAGAACGTTCTAAACCCGTTCCTTCCGCCCTCAGGGTGCCCCGCAGCGACGATTCGGGTCGAGTGCGCGCTCGCGGGGCCCCTCAGCCGAGGTTCATTATCCTTAGGTAATCTTGATACCGCGGGTCTTTTCGCATCTCTCGAAAAATCGGAAAAACGACGGTTACGTAGGGTCCGGGGCCCCTTTCGTCGACCGATCGAAAGGCCCATTCGAAGAACTTGTCCGTTTCCCCCAATGCCCCGAACGCCCACGCGAGGTATGCAGCCGGAACGTAGGACCGCGTTTCCGCCGTCAGAAGTTCGTCGAGAGACTTCCGCGCTTCTTGCTCCCTCCCGAGGAGGGAGTTGAGGATGACGGGGAACGCCTTTCCGAGAAAAGGAGAGGTGACGGACTCAGCCTCGCCGAGGAGCCTCTGGGCTTCCTCGGTTCGAGATTTTCGTGTCAACACCTCGGCCTTGGACACCACCACGGTGTCGATAGGCCCTGCCAGGTCGACCGCCCGATTCCACATCGCGAGCGCTCCCTCGTCGTCCCCGTGAACCCACGCCCAGTTCCCAACGTGGATGAGAATCGTGGGGGAAAGGGGATCGGCATCTAGAGCGCGAAGCAGTTCCTGATGCGCTTCCTCCCCCCGGCCCGTCATCAAGTAGCCCATGTAGTTCCAATGGTGGGCCCATGAGTACATCGGGTTGAGCCGAATGGCCGTCACCAGCTCCTTCTCGGCGTTGGCCCAATCGTAGTTGTGCTGGAGAATCAACCCTGTGGAAGCATGGGCTTCGGGGAGAGATGGGTCGAGCTCGAGGGCTCGGCGCGCGGCCGAGCGCGAACGGGAGTCGCCTTCGGTCCACCGGATCTGACCCCGATCCATCAGGATTGCGAAACAGTCGGCGACCCCGCAGTACGCCTTCGCATAACCCGGGTCGAGCCGAAGCGCCTCCTCAAAACGACGAAGTGCGGCACGAACGGAATCGGGATCTCGCCGGCTCCACAGGAATCTCCCCATCAAGTACGACTGGTACGCCTCGATGTTGCTTGTCGGCTCTCGAGCGGTCTCGGGCGCGGACGGTAGTGCCACGTGCAGCGCGGCCGCCACTTTAGCGGCGATCTCGCTCTGAATCGCAAAGATATCGTCCAGCTCTCGATCGTACCGCTCGGACCAGATATGCTCCTCCGTGCGAGCGTCGATGAGCTGGGCGGTGACCCGAACTCGAGAGCCGATCCGTCGCGCGCTCCCCTCGAGAACGGTGCCTACGTTGAGTTCCTTCGCAATCTCAGAGATGCCTTTGGAGGTGCCTCGGAACCTCATCACGGAAGTACGGGCAATTACCCGGAGTCCCGGGACCCTAGAGAGCTCGGCGATCATTTCCTCGGTCAATCCGTCGGAAAAAAACACGTCTTGAGGATCCGGGCTCATGTTCGCGAGGGGAAGCACGGCCAAACGGAGCCGGTTCCCGCCGCTCGCAGCGGGGGCCGAAGCTCCATGCTCCTCCCAAGGCAGGATAACCTTGTAAACGTCGAGCGGGGAGTGGACGTTCTTGAGTTCTCGGGTAGCCAGCTTCACCATCGGGTCGGGGAGCTTGTTGCGGACCTGGTCGAACACCGGGCCGGAGACGCAGATTCCCCCCGGATCGGCGAGCGGTTCGATTCGCGATGCTACGTTGACTGCATCTCCCACAAGGTCCTCTCCCTCTAGGACAACATCGCCCACATGGATACCGATACGGAGCAGGATCCGGTCTCGAGCGTCCAAGGATGAGTTTCGGCGGGCAAGAGCCAGTTGAACTTCCACCGCGCATTGGACCGATTCAACCGCGCTCGGAAATTCCACCAAGAAGCCATCGCCCATCGACTTGACCTCGCGCCCCCCGTGAGCAGTGAAGATCGGACGCAGGATGGATTGGTGTTCCCTCCGCAGGCGCAGAGCAAGGGCTTCGTCTTCCTGTCCAAGCTTTGTGAACCCCACCAGGTCGGTGAACATGATGGCGGCCAGTCGGCGTGTCGCGGCCACGGCCCGAAGACGGTCCACGGTAGATTAAACGCTCTGATTCCGTGATTCGGGTCTGAACCCCGTCGTCATGTAAGGCGCTGGTTCCGAGCGTGGACCCGGTTCCTTCGCCCATCCAACGCCTTGCCACACTGAGTGTATTTCGCGGAGGGGCTTGGGCCCCGAGGCCCGGGAGGGAAAGGTGCAGGGGGTGAGATTTGAACTCACGAACTCCTACGAGACTAGGACCTCAACCTAGCGCCTTTGACCAAGCTGGGCCACCCCTGCAGGAACCCTCCGCGCGTACTGGATTTGAGCGATAACCTTTACGACGGGGTCGGCTCCACCGTCGGTCGGAGTCGCGGCCGCAAAAAGCCTTGTACGGGGAGGAGGTGGCGTGCGTTCCATGACCGACCAGGGAATGGCCGGGGCGACCGTGTTCATCGGGCAGAAGCCGACGATGACCTACGTCTTCCAGGTCGTGAGCCAGCTCAACTCCGGAGCCGGACCGGTCATCGTGAAGGCGCGGGGCAACGCGATCGGCAAGGCGGTCGACGTCGTCGAGGTGGTCCGTCGCCGGTTCCTGGAGGGACGGGTGAGCATCGGTGCCATCGTGATCGACACCGAGCGCCTCGTGAATCGGGAGGGGCGCGACGCGAACGTCTCGTCGATCGCGATCCCTCTCAGCCGTACGGGCCCGGTCCCGGGGGCGGAGGCGGCGCCGGGGGCGACTCCGTCGTCCGGACCGTCGCCCCCGTAGGGGGACCGGCCGACCCCCGACGAACGACCCAGGTTCCGGCCCACAGGTCACCCAGCCGCTGACGTTCGACGGTCACCGCAATCACGAGGATCCCCCCACCTCCGAGCAGGGCGACGCCTCCCGCGACGAAGGCGAGCGCCCCGGCGAGCGCGACGATCCCCGTGGGGAGCGTGATTCCAGCAACCGTGAGCGACGCGGAGCTGCCGGTCTTCAGTCCGAAGGTGAGGGCGATCGCTACCCCGATCCCGACGATGGTGAGGAGCGGCAGGACCGTGCTGTTGCGCACGAGCGAGGAGAGGCCGCTCGGCGGGGCGAGCGTGCGGTCGCGCACCTCGAGTCCGAGGAGACGCTTCCCGAGTGTCGTTCCGAGGAACGTCTCGCTGAGCACGAAGTAGAGGAACCCCCAGGCAATGAAGCCGAAGATGGCGGCGTTGAAGGTCACGTTCGAGAGGGCCGCATCGATCCCCCCGGGGATCGTGAGGAGGAGCGCGACCCAGACGGCAACCGCCGGCGCGGTCACGACCACCAAGTCGACGACGAACGCCAAGACCCGGGCGCCGACGCTCGCGAACCGAGAGAGTCCCATCTCCCGGGCCACCACCACCATCCAGCGTGCGGTGCGCCACGCGCGGAACGCCTCGCGTCCGTCCGTGGTTCCGCTCTGGGCGCTCGCGTCCAGGTTCGCTTGGTCGGCGACGAGCCAGCCGGGAACCGGCAAATCCTGCCACGGTCTCGGTCCGTCCGAGGCGGGTAGCCCCATCAGTCGCCGGGCTTGCTCGGCCGCCGCCCGGCTGGCCCCGGCCGAATCGTGTACCGAATCCGTGAGATGGCCGTCGAGCCCCTCGCGGAACGCGCGGCTGAGTTGGGCCGTCGGGGGAAGGACCGCGGAGGGAACCGGCGTCCCGACCGGCTGGAAGGCGCCTCCGAGGAGACGGTACACCCCGTACGCCGTGCCGAAGGCGAGGAACCCGGAGAGGTAGACGAGGTCGAGGACCCCGGCTCCTCCGATCGTGTAGACCCCCGAGGGCCCGGTTCCGTAGAGCGGCGGCTGTCGGAGGAGGTCGGCGCCGAGGAGCACCCCGAACGTACTACCGAGGAACGCGGTCGGGATGGCGAACGCTCGCTCGTTCGGGAACACGCGCTCGGCGAGCAATGCCGCGACGAGGCCCGCGACGACGGGAGGGACGAGGAAGAACGGGAACGACTCGGTGATCCCAACGCCCGGGATGGCCGCCGAAGCCGCGAACGTACTGACGAGCACCCCGCTCGTGAGCGTGAAGAGGAACCCCACGCGCCGAGAGACCGGGTCGCTCCGGGCGAGGGTAAGACCACCCACGACTACGGTGAGAACGGTCGCGACGACGAACACCGCGAGGTCGTTCCCGACGTAGGCCGACACGCCGGCCGCCGACGCGAACGCCCGGGAGATGCCGGCGGTACCGGGGAGGACGAACGGGAAGAGGAGCCCGCCCTCGATGGCCAGCAGGAGGAGGTACAGGCTCAGCGACCGGGCGCGGGGAGGCGCCGCGCGGCCGAAGGCGAGCAGCCCGACGAGCAGGGGGAACAGCGCCCCGGAGAAGCTCACGGCGACCCAATCGGCCGAGACCGGCGCGACCGGGAACAGTCCGAAGGTCGCGAGGAGGGCCCCGGGCAGCAGCAGCCAGAACGACCTCCGACCGAACCCGATGCTCTCCGCGAAGGGTGCGTGCTCCCAGGCGATCAGGAAAAGGAGCACCCAGAGGAGGGCGGGAAACATCAGGGAGAGGGTGTTCGCGAGGATGTCCCCGGAGAGCTGGAGTAGGTCGACCACAGGACGAGCGCACCCGACGCGGGCGGCTCCCGAGGGCCAAGGAGGGCCTAAACGTTTTGTCGCGCGATTCGCATCATAACGATATGACGCCACCCCGCCAGGAGAAGGATTCGCTCGGCCCGCGCGACGTGCCGGATTCGGCGTACTGGGGCATCCAGACCCTCCGAGCCAAGGAGAACTTCCCGGTGAGCGGTCTCCACGCTTCCAAGCACCTCATCCGGTCGTACGCCCTCCTCAAGCTCGCCTGCTGCCGGGCGAACGTCGAAAAGGGGGGCCTGGACGCCGAACGCGGGAAGTGGATCGCCCAGGCCGCCGAGGAGATGGCCGCGGGTCGCTTCGACGGCGAGTTCATCGTCGACGTCTTCCAGGCCGGGGCGGGCACCTCGACCAACATGAATGTGAACGAGGTCCTCGCGAACCGGGCGCTCGAGCTCGCGGGAAAGCTCCGCGGCAACTACGAGTACATGAGCCCGAACGACCACGTGAACCGGGGCCAATCGACGAACGACACCTACCCGGCCGCGGCCCAGGTCGCCGTGATGTTCGCCCTCCGGGAACTGAGGGTCTCGGTCACGACCCTCATCGAAAGCCTCCGCCGCAAGGGTCAGGAGTTCGGCCGGCTCCCGAAGTCGGGACGGACGCATCTCAAGGACGCACCGCCGATTTCGCTCGGCTCGGAGTTTCTAGCGTACGCCACCGTCCTGGAACGGGTCCTCGAGCTGCTCCCGAGCGTCGAGACCGCCCTCGCGGAGATTCCCCTCGGGGGGAGCGCGGTCGGTACGGGTCTTAACTCGGTGGTCGGCTTCCGCGCCCGCGCCGTCCAGGAGTACGCGCGGCTCACCGGGTTCCCGCTCCGGGTCGCCCGAGACCCGTTCGAGACGATGCAGAGTCGCTTTCCGCTCGGCGCCGCGTCGGGTTGGCTCCGTACGCTCGCCCTCGAGCTCATCCGCATCGCGAACGACCTCCGACTCCTCTGCAGCGGACCCGCGACGGGGTTCGACGAGATTCGACTACCCGAGATCCAGCCGGGCTCGTCCATCATGCCGGGGAAGGTCAACCCGTCGGCGGCCGAGGCCCTCGACCAGATCGCCTTCCATGTGGTCGGCGCGGATACGGCAACGATGCTCGCGGTCCAGGGCGGTCAGCTCGAGATCAACGTGATGATGCCGCTCGCCGCGTTCGAGGCGATCTTCTCGGCCGAGATCCTCACGAACTACCTGCCCGTTTTCGCTCGGTCGTGCGTGGACGGGATCACGGCGAACCCCGCCCAGCTCGAAAAGTACATGGTGAAGTCGGCGGCGATCGCGACGATTCTCACGCCCAAGCTCGGCTACATGAAGGTCGCCGAGGTGATCCACGAGGCCGAGCGGACGAACCGACCGGTGAAGGAAATCCTGGTCGAGCGCAAGCTCCTCACCAAGGACGAGGTCGAGGCCCTGCTCGGCGACGCGGCGCTCCTCAAGCTGACCCAGCCGGTGCCGTAGGGGTCGCGAGGCGACCCGCCGGGTTAAGTCCCCCCGGGTCGTCCACGCTCGCACCCGATGGCGACCATCGAAGAGACGGCCGTCGCGCTCGGCAACCAGACGTCCGAAGAGTTCCGCAAGGCGGCGGAGGTCCTCGGAAAGGTCGGTCTCACCCAGTACGAGGCCCGGGCGTACATCGCGCTCGTCGCCCGGGGTCTCGGCGACGCGGCGACCCTCGCGACCGCCGCCGGGATCCCGCGGACGAGCGCCTACAAGGTCCTCGAGTCGCTCGCCGAGAAGGGCTACGCGAAGCCGACCGGCGGCAAGCCGATCCTGTTTCGACCGACGCCGCCGCTCGACGTCGCGGAGTCCTTGAAGGGCGCGATCCAGGAAGTGTTCGAGAAGCTCGCGCTCCTCCATCGCGTGGTCGCCGAGCACGGAGAACCGCAGCTCGTCTACCTGTTGAGCGGACGCGAGAAGGTCCTGCTGAAGATCGGCGAGCTCCTCGATCAGTCGACCGAGGCGTTCATCCTGACGACGCCCCAGCTCGCCGACCTTCGGGAGGAGCTGGGGAAGAAGATCCAACACGCCGTCAAACGCGGGGTCCACGTGACGTTCATCACCACCCCGCTCCAGCGAATCCCCGAAGGCGTCGAGTTCGTCCCCCGGGAGAACCTTCGGGCGACCGAGGTCCTATCGGACGGGGCGCACGCCCTGCTCGCGGCCCCGGGTCTCGAGGCCTGCGGGTTCACCGACAACCCGATCCTGATCGCCCACCTGAAGCAGTTCCTCGAAATGGTCCTCGATAAGGGACCCGAAGAGCCCGCACCGTGAAGCGACCGGCGCCCGGGGCGCGTCGGGCGCGCACTCCTCCCGCCGAGCGCGTGCGCCGACGCTTGGCGGCGGCGGCGGGGCCGGAGGTCGCCGCTGCGATGCCGAGCGGTTACCACCGGCTCGGTCGGGTGCTCGTCGTCCAGCGACCGGCCGCGCTCGCCCCGTACGACGGGCTCCTCGGGGCCGCCTGGCAGGAAGAGCTCGGCGTCGCGACGGTGCTCGTGAAGTCCGGTCCGATCGACGGCGAGCTCCGCACGCCCCGGCTGAAGTGCGTGGCGGGAGAATCCACCGAGACGGAGGTGGTCGAGTACGGGGTGCGTTGGCGGTTCGATGCCGCGCGGATCATGTTCGCCGCGGGGAACCGCACGGAGCGCTGGCGGGTCGGTCGCCTGGTGCAGCCCGGGGAGTCGGTGGTCGACCTGTTCGCCGGGATCGGCTACTTCGCCATCCCGGCGGCCCTCCCCGGACGGGCGGCACGGGTGTTCGCCGTCGAGAAGAATCCGGTGGCCGTGCGCTACCTTCACGAGAACGCCGAGGTCAACGGAGTCGCCTCGCGGCTCATCGTGCTATCCGGCGACAACCGCTCGGTCGAATTGCCCCGGGGGGCGTTCGACCGAGCGATCCTGGGCTACCTCCCGAGCGCGCTCCCCTGGGTCGCCCGGGCGGTCGAACTGCTCCGGCCCTCGGGTGGATGGCTGCACGTCCACACGGTCGCCGATGTCCGAGCACCGCTTTCGGAGGCCGCCCGGGAGGTCGCGGTAGTGGCCGCCGATGCCGGCGCGACGCCTACCGAACCGGGCCGCGTTCGGGTCGTGAAGCCGTACGGCCCGGGGCGAAATCACCTGGTGATCGACGTGCGGGTCGCCCGAGGTTAGACGGCGTGGGCCATCGGGGCCTTGGCCCCGAGGGACTTCATCGCCACGGGGAACGCCGCCGCGAATCGCTCGATGTCCTTCGGTGGGTTCGAGAACGACAGCCGGACGAACTTATTCCCGTGGGTGGGGGAGAGGTAATTCCCCGAACGAACGAACACCCCGTGCCGCATGAGCATCTCTTCCTGCACGGCGTCGGGGGTCACCCCGGTCGGCTGGATGTCGATCACCATCATGTTCGCCCGGGAGGGGTAGACCGGGAGGGAAGCACCCGGGACTCCGGCCACCACGTCCCGAATCCGCGTACAGTTCGCCCGGGTCTGCTTCACGACCGCGCCGATCCACCTCGGTTTCGTGCGGATCGCCGCGAGCGCGGCGGCCTGGGCGAGCACGTTGACGCCGAGGTCGTTCGTGTTGAACCGGCCGATCTTGCCGAGGAGCTCGGGCCGCGCGAAGAAGCCGCCGATGCGTAGACCCGCGAGGCCGCAGTTCTTCGAGACCGACCAGATGGTCACCGTCTCCTCCGGGGCCCACTCGGCCGCGAGCGCGTGGCCGTCCGAAAAGTCCCGGTAGGTCACGTCGTCGATCAGCGTCAGGTGCCGGTCGTGGGCGATCTCGGCGATCGCCCGGACCTCCTCGCGCGGATAACCCGAGCCGAGGGGGTTCAACGGGTCGATGAGCAGAATCATCCGGGTCCGGGGGCCGACCGCCTCCCGGACGCGGTCGGAGCTGAGGCGGAACGGGGGCGCGTAGATGTCGAGGGGCATCGGCTTCGCCCCGCACAGTTCGATGAACCGGTGGATGATGAGGTAGCTCGGGTCCGAGACGATCACCTCATCGCCCGGTCCGAGGAGGGCGCGGGTCGTCATGTAGAGCGACTCCGTGCCGCCGCCCGTCAGGAACGGCCGCTGGCCCGAGAGGCCGAAGTCCTTCTCGATTGCCTCGAGAAGCTCGGGGTCGCCCGAGGCCATCGGGTATCCTTCGTATCGTCGCTCGTGGAGCGCGTTCTCGACCGCCGCCCGGATCACATCGGGGGGCACGAGATGGTTGGTGTTCTGGCTCATCCAGACGATCTCATCGTGATGCGCGTGCGCGTAGCGGAACGCGTCGGAGGTAACGGTCGACACGGTATTCCGGACCGGCCGCCCCCGCTTAATGACTTTCGTGAAATCCGGCACCTGCCTCGGCCAGGAACGTCGTCACGATACCCGCCGATTGAGCGCGGGCCACGACCCGGGGGAATCCGTTGCGGCCGAGGAGCGTGACGAAGGAATCGCGGCCGGGTAGCGACTTGAGCGACTGCGGCAGGTAGCGGTACGGGCCCGCGCTCCCGACCGCCCCCCCGAGCCATGGGACGACCCGGTCGAAGTACGCATGGAACAGCCAGTTCACCGCCACCGACGCGGGCTCCGTGATCTCGAGCGTGAGGAAGACGCCGCCCGGCTTGAGGACGCGGCGGACCTCCCGGAAGGCGGCGCCGAGGTCGGAGAGGTTTCGCGCGACGAACGCGTTCGTGACGAGGTCGAACGTCCCGTCCCGGAACGGGAGCCGTAGAGCGGTCGCGCAGGCGAAGTCGAGCCGCGACCGCTCGACTCGGTCGGCCGACGCGCGGGCGGCGTTCTCGAGCATCGCGCGGGTGAAGTCCGCGCCGACCACCCGGGCCGCTCGGTAGTGCCGCGTCACGAGGCGGGCGAGCTCCCCCGTGCCGCAACCGATGTCGAGCACCCAGCGGACGGGCCTCCCGGAGCGGAACCGGTCCAGGTCCCAGAGGGCCCGTGGCCGCCAGAGGAGGTCGTTGCCGAGCGAGGCAACGTGGTCGAACCACTCGTATCCGTGCGCGATGTGGGTGAACATCCGGCGCACGTCCCGCTCGAAGCTCGGGAGCGACCGGTCGGGAAGCGGCGAGCCATCGGACGCGATGGGACCCTCGGGCGCCCCGGCTGCCATCGGCTCGCGCACCCGGGCCGCCGCCATAACGGTGGGGGTCAGGTGTCGGCGCCGATCGCCTTCTCGAGCTGGTTCAGCCGCTCGGCGAAGTCGGGCCGGAAGTTCGCGACCCCGCTTGCGCGGGCTTCGACGAGCCACTGTCGGGCCTCGGCCTTCTCGCCGCGGCCGGCCGCGAGGTGGGCGAGGCGAAACAGCATCTCGGAGATCTCGGCCGCGATGCGCAGCTCGCGCGCCTTCTCGAGCGCGCGACGGTAATGGGCCTCCGCGAGGCCCGGGTTCCCGTCCGCCTCGGCAATCATCCCCTCGGTCATCGCGAGCTGTTGGTCTCCGAGCCGGTCGCCGACCGGTCCCAGCACCTGGAGGGCCCGTGCGAGCGCGGGCCGGGCGAGGTCGGGGTGGCCGAGCTCCGCCTGCCATTGGGAGAGGTTGAGGTTGCAGTAGCCGATCCAAATCGGGGAGCGCGAACGGTCGGCCGCCTCGATCGCGAGCGTCAGGTCCCGGATCGCGTCCTGGGGACGGCCGCTATGGTACTCGGCGACCGCCTGGTTCATCAGGACGCGGGCCCGGGCGCCAAACTCGCCCGCGGTGGCGAACAGCTCCGCGGCGCGGCCGTAGAGCGACAGCGCCGGCTCGATCTGCGCCGCGCCGACCGGATAGAGGGTGTTGGCGAGGTCGACGAGCGCATGACCGACCTCGAGGGGCGTCCCGTCGCGTTCGGCGATCGCCACGGCGGCCCGCTGATGGACGACCGCGCGGTCAAACTCCCCCCGCCGCCAGGCCACCGTTCCGATCACGCGGTGGCCGGCCATCAGGTCCCTCGGCGTACCGACCTTCTCGAGTCGTTCGAGGGCCTCGGCGGAAAGGGCCTCCGCCGATTCGTACTCGCTGCGCGTCGCGCGCGTCTGCGCGAGGGCGAGGAGGGCGCGACCGAGCTCGAGGTCCGCGTGGGCGGCGCCGCGGGCGAGGGTGACCGCCTCGGTGAGCAGCTCGTCGGACCGGGGAAGTACCCCCAGCTCCTCCAGTAGGCGGCCCTGTTCGGTCAACAGCCGGATCTCGACACGCGGGTCGCGGTCGGTGCGCCGCCGCTCGGCCTCGAGGGCCCGGGCCATGTGCGATACCGCCGTCTCGAACGCGAAGTCGCGGGTCGCCGCGCGGGCCGCCTTGAGGTTGTACTCGACCGCCTTCGCGTCGTCCCGCCCCAGGTAAAAGTGCCTCCCGAGCTCCGAGTCGCTCGTGCCGCTCTTCCCTTCGAGGGCCCGACCGGCCCGGGCGTGGAGGATCCGGCGGCGCGTCTCCGTGAGCCCGGCGTAGATGTCGCGGCGGACCGGTTCGCTCACGAATTCGTAGACCTCGCCGCCCTTCTCGCGGACGAGACCGTCATGGACGAGGCGGTCCAGGCTCTCCGTGACGCCCTCCTCACCGGCCCCGGCCATCGCGGCGAGGCTCGCGAACTGGAACTCCTTGCCGAGCACGGCGGCGTAGGTGAGGACGCGCCGCTCCCGGTCCCCGAGCCCCCGCACCCGGTCGAGGAGGATCTCCGTGACCCCTTGGCCCCCCTCGAGCGACCGGGCCGAGGTCGCGTAGCCGGTCGCCGCGCGGACCAGCTGCTCGACAAAGAGCGGGTTCCCATCGGTCTGAGCGTGCCAGCGCCGAACGTCGTTCCGGTCGGGAATGCGCCCGCCCAGCACCCACCCGATGAAATCCTCCACCTCGACAAGGTTGAGGGGCCGGACCGGCAGCGTGAGGATCCCCGCGGCCCCCGAGAGCGACTCGACCGCGTCCCGGGTCCGCTCGGGCAGGTCGGCCGAATCGGCCAGCGTCGCGACGAAGGCGACCCGGCGTTTCGGGAACTCGCTCGCGAACAGGCGGAAGAACTCGAGGGTCGAGCTGTCGGCGAAGTGGAGGTCGTCGACGGCGATCAGCATCGGGCGGTCCTGCGCCTTCTCAAGCAAATGATGCTCGAGGCGGGCGAACAGCTCCTCCCGGCCGCTGCCGAGTCCATCGACCGGGTTGAGGGCCGTGAGGGCGAGCGCCTGGTCGAGGTCGGTCATCGACGCACCCGCCGTCCGGTCCGAGGCGCTGGGAGGTTGGTCGACCCCGGCGCCCGTCGAACGCGTTCCCCGGGGGAGCGTCCACGTGGCGGCCTCCCCGGGCACCCGTTCGGACTCGAGGAGTTCGCGCAGGAGCGCGAACGCCGGAGGGAGTTCCTCCGGCAGGGCCCGGCCCGTGAGCACCGTGAACCCGCGCTTGCCCGCCCGCTCGACGACCGCGTTGAGGAGCTGGGTCTTCCCGACACCCCCCGGCCCGATCAGGAGCAAGCCGGTCCCGACGCCGTCGTGCGTCCGCTCGAGCAGGCGGTCCGCTTGCTCGAGGATCTCCTCGCGTCCGAAGATCGGAGGAGGCGCGTTGCCGCGCGGGGCCCGAGCGGAGATCATCGTGAAAACCAGCTCGCCTCGCCTTTAAAAGCCTCGTTCGTCGGGAGGGTCGTTCGCTTCGGCGCGGGCGGGCACCGGCGGGGAGCCCTTCGGGGGCGCGGAGGAGGTCGGCAGGGCTCCGATCTGGACACCTAGTTCGAGGAACTGGGAGGTCAGCATCGGCCGTAGCTCGGGAAGACCCAAGTCCGCAGCGACCATGTACGCTCGTCGGGCTCCGTCCAGGTCCCGGGTCTTGTGGCGCAGCCGGGCGAGGCGGAACGCCGCCTCGGCCTCGTCCGCGGGCAGCTCGTGCCGGCGGCAGATTTCGAGCGCCGTCTCGTACGCCCGTTCCGCCTCCTCCCAGAGACCGCGACGCTCGGCGATCAATCCGCGGACCGATTCGACCCAGCCGCGGCCGAGCTCGTCCGACGTGTGTTCGAGCAGACGGCTGACCTGCTCGTTGTCCCGCTCGGCGTCATCGATCTGGCCGAGCGAGAGCCTGAGCTCGGCGCTCGCCACGAGCGACCGTGCCGCCGTGCGGCTATCGTGAGCGACCGTGGCCGCCGCGGTCGCCTTCTCGAGGCACTCGAGGCCGTCCTGGGGTCGCGATTCACCGAGGGACGTGCCGAGGTTGAGGTAGGCCCGGGCGATCTCGTCCTCGTCGCCGGGACGCCCGAGCAGCTGGACCGCTCGCTCGTACCAGGCGATCGAGACGTCCCGAACGTCGGGGCCGAGCTCGGAGAAGGCGTTGCCGAGGTCGATCGCGAGGCTGCCGAGCGGGCGGGGGCTCTCGCTCGCCACGAGCAGGTCGAGCGCCTGCATGCATTCGTCGAGCGAGTCCCGATACGCGCCGCGTCGGAACGCGATGCGCGCGAGCAGGCGATGGGCTTGGGCGCTCCCGACGCGGTCGCGCGCATCGTCGAACAGGCGGAGCGCTTCAGTGCCCCGGGCGACCGCCGTGTCGAGGTCGAGGGTCTCGCGCGCGACCTCGGCGCGGGCGAGGAGGAGACGGCCCTGGGTCCGCGGCGAGGTATCGCCCAGATGCTCGAGGGCCTGCGTAAACCGCAGGTCGGCTTCGCGGAAGTTTCCGAGCGAGTAGTACAGGTCGCCGAGCTCCTCGGCCAGTTGGGCCTGCTCGCTCCAGTGTTCGCCCGGCAGCGACGCGAGGTCGAGGAGCACGCGCTCCAAGTGGTGCGAGGCCACCTCCGGCTCGCCAGCGGCCCGCGCCGTCTCGGCCGCCCGACGATTGTACTCGTACGATTTCGCCGGCACCTTCCCGAGGAAGTAGTGCCGGCCGAGTTCGGTGAGCACCGGCAGGCTCGGGTTCGGATGGGACCGCTCGAGCGCTTCGCCGATCTTCCGGTGCAGCACCCGGAGGCGACTCTCCGTGAGCGAGCGGTAGATGCGCGCCCGGTCCTCCTCTTCCGCGAACGCGAACCGCTCGCCGCCCGCGCGCTCCACTAGCACGCCCCGGTGAACGAGGCGCTCCACCTCCTCCGCGAGCACCTCCTCGTCCATCGCCATGGCACCGAGCAACAGCGAGAACTCGAACTCCGAGCCGATGGCGCTCGCGTAGGCGACGATACGGTGTTGCTCGGGCGTCAGCCCCTCGAGCGGACCGTGAGCGCCCTCGTTCGGGGGCCGCGTTCCCGTCCCTCGCTCTGCCATGAGCCTTGTTGATAGTCATCGGTCGGAATTAAACCCCTGCCGACGAGGCGCTCCCGACCGCCGCCCGGGTCCCGGCAATCCCGCAAGGGTTATCTAACGCCCCCCAGGTCGGCGCCGCACTATGGCGACGGCCGAGTCGAGCCCCCCTTCCGCCCCCGCCCCGCGCCTGCGGGAGATGTCGATCACGCGGAAGGTCTCGTTCTGGGGCTTCGCTACCCTCGTCGTGCTCGGGGTCGCGTTCTACGTCTGGTGGGGGGTTTCGTTCGGGGTCTGGATCGACAACGGCGTCTACGCCGTGACGATCACCCTTCTCCTGTTCGGCCTCGCCGGCATGTGGCTCGTGTTGCCGAACCCTCCGGCGCCGCCGGGGCCCCTCCCGTAAACGGTCAGGCGCTACAGCGGGCGGCCGGCGAGCGCCCAGCGCACCCCGGCCGTCGAGCGGCACGCCACGCACGCGGACGGCGACTCGAGCTCGAGCGGGAGTTCGCTCTCCGGCGTCCCGAGGAGCCCCCCGTCGATCGCTTTTTCGATCGCGTGCCCACACTCCTCGGAGCCGCACCAGGCGACAATCGCCACGTGCGCGTATCCCTTGAGCTCCTCGATCGAGGCGACGGTCCGGAACTCGTCCCGGTATCCCGCGAGCGCCTTCTCCCGGAGCGCGGTGTCGAACTCGTCCAGGACCCGGTCGATGTCCCGTTCGAGCGTATCCAGCGCGACCGTCTGTTTGTGCCCGAGCCGGTCGACCGCGGTCGCCGTCCGGCCGGCGGCCTCCCGACGGCCGACCTCGAGGCGCAGGGGTACCCCCTGGAGCTCCCAGCGGTAGTACTTGGCCCCGGGCCGTTCGTCCCCCGAGTCGAGGTGGGCGCGTCGGCCGTGGGCCACGAGCCGCTCGACGATCTCGCGCGCCGTCGCCTCCGGACCCGCTCCGGCGTCCGCGCTCGGGATCGGCACGATCACGACCTCGTACGGTGCGACGGCCGTCGGGAAGACGACTCCTTTCCCATCCCCATGGACCGCGACGATCGCTCCGAGCAGCCGCTCCGACAGACCGAACGTCGTCTGGTGAACGAGCCGCTGCGCGCCGCCCGCGTCCTCGTAGCGGATCCCGTAGGGCGCCGCGAAGTTCTCCCGGTAGTGGTGGACGCTCCCGATCTGCAGGGTACGGCCCGCGCCGACGGGGATGTCGAACGCGATCGAGTAGGCCGCGCCCGGGAACTTGTCCCACTCCGGGCGTCGCATCGCGACGTACGGAAGCGCGAACGCGTGTGCCATCCGGGCGAAAGCCTCGAGGTTCGAGCGGACCCGCTCGTCCCCGGCGGCCTCGTCCACCTGACAGGTGTGCTCCTCGAAGAAGTGGATCTCGCGCACCCTCAGGAACGGTCGTGTCGTCTTCGTCTCGTACCGGAAGGTGTTCACGATCTGGTAGACGTTCAGCGGCAGGTCCCGGTGGGAGCGGACCCAAAGCGCGAAGATCGGATACATCGCGGTCTCGCTCGTGGGCCGCAGGACGAGCGGCATGTCGAGGTCGGAAAGCCCGCCCTTCGTGACCCAGTAGACCTGGGCGTCGAACCCTTTGATGTGCTCCTTCTCCTTCGCGAACTCGTTCTCGGGAATGAGCGCGGGGAACTCGACCGGGGAGGAGCCGGTCGCCTCGATCTCGCGGATCAGCACCTCATCGAGGTGGCGCCGAGCGAGGAAGCCGTACGGAGTCCAGACGTTCGCGCCCTTCACGCCGTACCGCTTGTCGGTGAGGTTCGCGGCGTCGACGACCGCGAGGTACCAGTCGATGAACGCGCCCTTCTTGTCCGGCAGGTCGGGCATGGGGAAGGGGAAGAGGGGAACCCCGGGAGTATAAGCGTATAGGCCGGCGCCGCGGCGTTTCGGGTCGAGTCGCGATCGGCGCGGTGGCCTCCGACGGGAAGCGCTCCCGAGATTCGGGAGGGTCTTCCGGTCGACACCAGTCGACGCAAGTCGTTAAGCTGTGGGCCGGCCATATCTCGAGGGCCATGCGCCTCGTCGTCTGCATCGACCGCGACGACGACCTCGGCCGCAAGGCCTCGGTCGCCGGTCCGATCGTCGGCCGCGCCGGTCTCATCGACGCCGCGGTCCGCCTCGCCACGGTGGACCCCGAAGACTCGGACACGAACGCCATCTTTGCAACCGTGGGTCTGCTCGACGAGCTCACGGGGGCGGGCGAGGAGGCCGAGGCGTGCATCCTCACCGGGTCGCCGAAGGTCGGAGTGCTCTCCGACCGGCGGATCGCCGACCAGTTCGACCACGTCCTCGAGCAGGTCCACGCCACCTCGGCGTACCTCGTGAGCGATGGGGCCGAGGACGAGTACCTGTTCCCGATCCTCGCCTCCCGCGTCAAGGTCGACGGCGTCCGTCGAGTCTACGTCCGGCAGAACGCGAGCATCGAGTCGACGTACTACACGCTCGTGCGCGCGATGAAGGACCCGAAGCTCCGGGCGAAGACGATCCTTCCGGTCGCGCTCGTCCTGCTCATCCTCGGGATCGCCGAGGCCGGGGGAGTGCTGAACTGGGGGATCATCGGCCTCGTGATCGTGCTCGGCATCTACCTCATCCTCTGGACGTTCGACATCGACGAGGCGTTCATCGACTCGATCCGGTCCGCCTCGACGGACATCCGGCAGGGGTCGGTCGCCTTCGGGTTCGGTCTGTTTTCGATCGCGCTCGTGGGGGTCGGCTTCCTCTCCGGCTACAACACGTACTACGCGAACCTCGCCCAGCCCGACATCACCCGGATCCTCCTGTTCTTGGAGGCGGGGGTGTTCTACTGGGTCTTGGCCGCCCTCGTCTGGGAGAGCGGCCGGGCGATCCGCCGCCGGTTCGCTCGCGGCCGGTGGCCCCGTACGTGGGTCGTGGCGACGGTGTCGATCGTCGGAATCGGCTGCGTGAGCTACGGGATCCTCGACCTAGTGCGGTACCTCGAGAAAACCTCGCCTATCCCGCAGATCGCGATCGTGATCGGCCTCATCGCGACCGGCTTCGGGCTCGAGATCGGAGCGGGGGTCATGCAGCAGTATTTCCGTTCGGCCGCCCAGCGGGTGATACCGGACCCGGCCTCGTAACGCGCCGGCCTTCCGACGGGTGCTATTCGAGCGGGACGTAGTTCGCGACGCGCTCGAGGTCCTCGAGCGGCACGTCGAACCCGCAGCGCGAGCGAAGGGTCTCCCGGACCACCGCGACCCCCCGGCCGTACTCGAGCGCCCGGGTGGCGAGCGCCGCGACATCCTCCCAATAGTTCCACGGGAAGACGACCCACACCCAGCCCGCGCGCGGAATCTCCTCCGCGAAGTAGGTCGGGACGAACTTCGAGTGGGCGATATGTAGGCACGCCGCGGACTCGAGCCGCGCCGGGTGCTGCTCCGCGACGTGGGCGACGGCGAGCGAAAGGCTCTCCCCCGTGTCGGTGATGTCGTCGACGACCAGCACCCTCTGGCCGTCCACGGGGCCGCTCAGCCCCTCCGTGAGCTGGGCCTTCCCGTCCGGGGTCGCCGTGACGCCCCAGTGCTGGGCCCGCAGCGAGACGATCCGCTTCACCCCGAGACGGTCGCTCAATAGCCGGCTCGGGACCCAGCCGCCCCGGGTCAGCGCGACGATCGTCTCGGGAACCGCCGAGGCCGAGCGGACCTTGTCGGCGAGCCGGTCGGCCCACCGGTCGACGTCCGCCCAGCTCGTCCGGCGACAGCGGGGGAGGTCGGCCATCCGGGAGGTCGAACCTCGCCCCGCCCTTTCTTCTTTCCCTCGACGTCCGGCCTACGGGTAGATGCCCCGCACCTTGATCGCGTCGACGACCCGCTGGATCGCGAGCACGTACGCGGCGGTCCGGTTGTGGACCTTGCGCTCGACGGCGACCTTGTGCACATCGTT
>Ga0187772_10000003_pt1 | contig 70403 bp, 78 predicted proteins | sample 0116_SJ02_MP15_2_FD_133137 | JGI IMG/M metagenome (GOLD analysis project Ga0187772, IMG submission 133137) | Tropical peat soil microbial communities from peatlands in Department of Meta, Colombia - 0116_SJ02_MP15_20_MG | ecosystem: Environmental > Terrestrial > Soil > Wetlands > Peat | place... | reverse complement strand
CTCGAGCCCAGAAAATTACGTCCCAGACTGCAGAGTATGGTTTTATGTCGATAACAGGCGTCCCGTCGATAACATCAAGTGGGTCAACAAAGAGCATATTCTCCTCTACGTTAACAAGTCGCGTCGCTGTCAGAGAGAGCGGATTAGGACGCGTCGGAGATCTCATCGAAAAGACTCCCCGCTTATTCAAATTTGGATTTATTTTCCGTGGTCTCACTAACAGTGGTTCTCTCTCAGCTTTATCAAGCCAGCATATCACATTAATATGACTATCGCCTTCGATGCCCGTTAAACCCGCTTTAAACTCGTCAAAAATCTCAATACGGGCAGGGACGCCTTGCAACGGCATGTCTTTCCCGTCTGTAATCTTTGAATGCACTGCTCCTATTGGTCTTATCGTAAAGTTCATGACTTGTCACTCCAAGTCACTTGATAATGATCATATAATGGCTGAACAACTCCCTTTTGGAGTTACGGATCAATTGACAGTTTTCCTTCTTTTGCGCGTACTTCTTGTATTAAGTTTTAGTATCATTGAAGAGGTTAAGGCTAGCTAAGAATTTAGATCAATCCAGTTTCGTGGGAAAATAGTTCGAAATATCCGTGTCAATGATTTTCGTCGAGCTAATGTATCTTTCAATCGATTCTTCTAGTTTTTTTACCTCGTCTTCATATTTTTTCTTTTTGTCAATCAAAAAGGTAGTGTACCGATCTCGAGCATACACGATATGCAAAAATGCTGTGTCGCTGTCTATTTCCAAAGCGGTAATAAATTCTTTTGTAGAGAGGTCAGTCTTGCGTTGTTTTTCATAAACGATTCCTAAGCCGCTGTGAGCTATTACATCGCGAGGATTGCGACGTATAGCTTTTTTATACGATTTTATGGCTTCAGTGAACTCTCCTAACTCATCGAACGTCTGTCCAAGCCCTGTTAGTGCAGTGGCATCTGTCGGGTCAATTTCTAGAGCGTTTCTATATTCCTGAATTGCATCCTCAATTCTATTTTCATTTAAGAAATCGATAGCTTTGGAAATATATTCGTCTACTGAAGTCATAATTTTAAGAGCATATCACATTTATAAAGCACTTTCGGACGTGACACTTCATTATGTAAAAAGCAAATAAATGCCAACGCTTGTAACTCATCTATTTTAGGTTCAACAAACTCATAATATTCTCATGGAAAACTCTCTTAAGAGAAAATGAATCTAATCCGCTCTTCAGTATGATTTCGATTTCATCATCTTGTTTTCCATAAGGAGTGTCAGAGCCAAAAATTACTTTATCCTCTCCAACCGAACGCACTGCTTTAGCGATATAAGATGGAATCATCATACGGGACGTCTCTAAATATAAGTTCTCCGCTCTAGCAGCTATGCGAATGGCGTCATCTATGCCGCTGGGAGTTCCGACATCGGAACATCCCATATGGCCCATAATTACACGCAGTTCTGGGAACCGATCAGCTATCTCACCAATCGCTGGTGGAAGCGTACGATAAGCATACCCAGAATGAAAGAGAATGGGGACGTTAAGGCTAACACACATTTCAAGTACAGGAATAACTACATCATCGGATGGATGAAACTCTTGACTTCGAGGGTGAAGTTTAAGTCCTTTCAATCCGAGTTTTTTTATAGCCCTGTAAACCTCATCAGCAGCAGATGTATGCGTTGGGTCTGTACGTGCAAACCCTATGAACTGATCGGAATGAGATTTGACAACTTTAGCGATGTAATCATTAGCAGTGGAGAAGGCTCTTCCAGGCCGTATCTCGTTAAACGGAAAAATGATACATTTTCCAACTCCTGATCTCTCCATCTTTTTTAACAATGATCTAGGTTCCTGAATTACGCCGTGTATATCAATCCCAATATGATTATGAGAGTCTATGATCATTATTTCGTTGTAGCGATGCTCGCTATTATGTTTCAAAAAACAGTTCTCCCTCTTAATAATTCTTGCATAATCAATGTAAACTATATGGCGTTTCTATCAATATAATACATGTGCAACTAAAAGGCAGCCAACTACGTTTTTTTTCATTTATAGGCCGCGGATTCTATGGAAAACACGCATTCTTCTGCTTTTTTGCAATAATAATTTAAACATTGCATAGCGCAGACGCTAACAGTATCGCATCTTCGAATGCCGTGCCTGACCGTGATGTATCAACGAACGTGTACGGCAAGCCAATCAGTGGCGCCCCATGACCTCTCCCCCCACCAAGAAAAACGAGGGTTCTGAAGACCAGGTTACCGCACAGTCCATCGGGAGCGAGAATAAGATTAGAGCATTTTATGGCTTCTTCCAGCAAAATATTATAATTTATTGCGTTAATCCCTGCGCTTTTGAGCAAATTTGTAAGTTCTTTCGCTTCTTTCAAGGTCACGTCCACAATGTTAGACCGTCCCACATCTTCAGGTCTACCACCGGATAAAACTCCCACTTTCGGGGCCACTCCCATCTTAGTAAGTAGGTATGATGCTCTTAAAGCAAGTTCCAAACGCCCGGTTATCGTATGTCCCTCATCGATCCCGACCGGGGCAAGAAAAAATGGTTTATTAGTATGAGTAGAGAGGAGAGCCGCCCGATAAAGTTGCTCGACGTTTAGTCTTTGTTTCAAATATGGCAGCACTTTGCTCGCACTAATGGTCCCTCTTACTGCCCCATCTATATCGCAGTCTATCAGCATATCAATAAGGACTTTTTCAGGCTGTAATGTGTTTATGACCTCAAATTCGTCTGAATGAACAGCTCCAACTATGACCACATCAGCAAAGTCGCGCGTGTTTTTGATCCCTTCAAAAACTGCATAGTTTGGATCTCCAAATCCTATCCCTATTTTCCTTCTTTCCCTATAAGCGCTTTCTTTAAATTTGTTTAATAAGTCCTCAGTGACCAAACAATTAGACATTAATTAAACTAAATTCCGACATACTTAATAAATACAACGAGTCTATAATAATTCGAATATAAACAAAATTAAGCGATAGAAAGTACCGAAGGCATATGTTAATTGGAAGGGATCACATTGCGTATTGACGAAATAAATAAAAAAATACTCTATATTCTTCAAAAAGATGCACGAATGACGTACAAAGATATCGCGAGAGAGCTAAATAGATCAGAATCAACAGTGCGTGACAGAATGGCTATTTTGGAAGAGCAAGGTGTGATTAAAAGTTATTCAGCTATAATAGACAAAGAGAAAGTTGGGTTGAACTGTAATGCAAGGATTAGCGCCAAGGTAGACCCTTCCAATTTAGATCAGTACATGAAAGAATTAAAGAAGATTGAGGTGATCTACCAGATTGATCAAATGTCTGGCAATCACAATTTGCAGTTTTCGGTAGCAGCAAAAGACTACGATCATCTTACTTCCATTTTGAAGGAACAGATATCACCAATAGGAATCAAAAATATTGAAATTAATATAATTATGAATTCCGAGAAGGAAGAAGGTCCAATTCAGATACCATGAAATTTCATGTGTATTTTGTATAATTTAGGCAGAACTGATATTATAACGGGACGTGTTGCTATCTAGCCCCTCTCATCTTTATCTTTAAGTTAAAATGTCTCATATGTACTAATTCATAAATGTAGATTCTCCTAAGTGCATCCTTTGGACAACAACATAAAAAACTCATTCGATTCGACGTTTTACGAGATCTAATGATCTTGGGAGTATCGCTGTTACTTCGTAAACAATTTTTGAGAGAAATTTGTTGAATTCAACAATCTGCTGATCGTTTCCGGAAGGTCACCGATGATTTCTCTTATTTGCTTTGTCGAATCTCTCTCTCTTATCGTGACTGTATCGTCTTCAAGTGTCTGATGATCAATTGTAATAGTAAAAGGGGTTCCAACTTCGTCGTGTCTTCTATATCTTCTGCCAATGGTGCCCGAGTCGTCGTACTCAACTAAAAATCTTTTAGAGCAAAGAAACATATACACATTCTTGGCTTTTTCATTCAAGGCTTTTACAAGTGGGAATACTGCGATTTGAATCGGGGCGACTCTCGTTGGAACTCGAAGAACAATCCTTCTTTCACCGCCAATAACGTCCTCGTTGTAGGAGTGTTCCAAAATCGCATAAATTGTTCGGTCAATGCCATATGAAGGTTCTATAACATGCGGAGTTACAGCTTCACCTACCATCTGTTCTGTAATCACCTCAGTGACATAGGCATTTTCGTCGATAATCTCACCGTCTATCATTATTGGCGGTATGGGATCATTCATCCGTGATAAGACTTCTGCTATCTTTTTAGCTTTACTCTTATACTTTGGACCTAAGTAGCCCATATTGGGCTTTATGATCTTACGCTTCACAGTTTTTGGCTGATCGAACGGCAAAAATACCTTCATTTCAACTCCACTGTGTTGTTCGTGTTGCTTTAGATCGTACGATGTTCGATCAGCTATTCCAGCTAGTTCTATCCACCCATATTGTGTTAATGCCTCAGCGTCCCAGCAGTCTACAGCATAATGAGCCATCTCATCGGGCAGATGCTGTCTAAACCTAAGTTGATCTGATTTGATTCCAACAGCAGTAAAAAAGAGGTATGCCTTGCCGATATGATAGCCTAAGTACTCATTTGCTATAAGCCTCTCTTTGCACCCGTCACCTATCGTCTTTTTGCCGATGAAATCCTTTGAAAGAATGTTAATTTCAATATCGGAAATCTCATCAAACCTTGGATGGTTCGTCTTCGCGTTAGGGTGGACAAAAACCTCAACCTCAGCTTGAGTGAATTCCCTCAAACGTATTATGCCTTGCCGTGGAGATATCTCATTTCGATATGATTTTCCTATTTGCACTACACCGAATGGGAGTTTATTTCTAAAAAATCTTAATAACCGTGGAAAATCAATAAAAATTCCTTGTGCTGTTTCTGGCCTCAAGTAGCCTGCCCTCTGAGTCCCGGGACCTATCTGAGTTTTAAACATCAAGTTGAAATAATTAACCTCTCCTAAGGTGCCGCCACACTCTGGGCAGCAAACATCGTATTTTTTTATCTGCTCCTCAATTTTATGTCTATAAGGTATGTCAATGTCTGCAATTTCAGGCTCGCAGCTGTCTTTCGAAATCCCTAGTTTTGATTTATGTTCTGTAATTATATGATCTGCACGGTAAAATGTCTTGCATTGCAGACATTCAACTATCAAATCTATAAAACTTGATATGTGTCCAGATGCTACAAATACATCTTCTATACCAATGACGGGGGTTTCGATTTCGTGAAAACCCTCTTCAATAACGAAAATTTCGCGCCATGCATCCTCAACTCTGCGTTTGAGAGTCCCTCCGAGCGGCCCATAATCCCACATGCCTGCTACACCACCGTAGATCTCATAGGATGGCCACAGGAAACCGCGCCGTTTTGCGAGCTCCATAACCTTTTCTTTCACATCATCTTGAGTTCTTTGCCTAGGTTGAACCTCAACTTCCTCCATTAGAAAATTCTCCATATGATTTGTATACACTCTCGATATTCCATAAAGACCAATAACTTTTAACAATTTACGTTGATAACAGAAAATGCAAATTGTGACTTGAAAGCCTCAAGACTTGCTAACGTAAATAACCAGTTACATTACTGTATGTTAAAAGAAAAATCATCCCTTCATCATCTGAATTATTTTTAAACCTCTTTCAATGCATTCAAGTTGAATTAGGACTCTTGACAGGTCAGTTTCTGACTGCATATTCTCTGCGATATTCGTTATCACGTTTGTCACAAATGTATCAATGGGGATGGTCTCACAAGGTTCTATTGCTTTTGCAGTCTTAATCTGAGGCTCCGTTTTTAGTCTCGACTTCTCTTTAGATGATTTAGCAGAGTTCTCAGCTTTCCTGTATTCGCATACTGGACATACTATATTACCTTGAAGCTTGAACAAAGGGGAGCGGCAGCTTTCGCAATGCTGAGCGAGCATTTTTCCCCCTCGCTCGAGTGCCTTTGAAATCTGTTCCAATTCTTTGTCAGATAATCCCATATGCACTCTAAATTGGAATTACATTATTAAAAAGCTTTTCTTGAATTAATAAAGCCTCTAGACTCGTAAAGGTACGGTTTTTGATCATCAGAAATTTGAAATATAGAATAAAATATCGCCTGATATTGGACTACCGTTTGTAGTATGTTCTTTGATAATGATTTGCTTCATATTTTTTTGTAGCAGGAGGAGCTGACACCACATTCATCGCAAAGGGGCAATTCAGCATTCGTCTCAACGTTCTCTAATAACGATAAACTTTCCAAACGAAAGCGATAAGTGCAATGCTCGCCCATTTCAGATTGTAGTGCATGTCAACTCTAATAATATCGGATATACATGCTGACGTACGAGCTCTGGAATGCATACTATCAATAATTAGCGATGCGAAATTTGTAAGAAAGTATTCAAAGGTGGAGAGGATTTTGAACCTCGGCGATACAATTGACCGAGGGTATCACCCAAGAGAAGTTATAGATAAGATAAGAGAGCTTAAAAAGAGTATCCCAATCATTTCATTGATTGGTAATCACGATGAGGCATTTTTATACGGCCGTCCTGTTTCTGGAAGCGACAGGAAAAGCAAGGGAGTTCATAAAGATCTAGGTGAATACGCCTTATTTTTAAAGGATTTGCCTCAATTTTATGTTGACCGTAAAGACAGAATTCTCGCTGTTCATGGTGGCCCTATAGATCCAAATGAGCTCGACGATAGCTGGCTCTATCATAGGTCCTGGCAGCGGATATCATCAAAATCATACTTAAGTTCATCTGGGTACCATTATACACCTAATGAAGCCTTCGGTTACGTAAAAAGGACCTATGGAGGCGGGTATTTAGTTCTGTGTGGGCACGAGCATGAGGAGGCAGCCTTCTCGGACTCTGAAGGTGATATTCTTAAAACTATGAGCATTGAGAGAAGCAGATATGTGGGATATGAAGTGGAATCCAAACGGGCGGTAAGGAATGGTAAAATGAGCTATTTGATAAGAGTAGGGATCTCAGGTCCTGAAGGGTACTCTATGAGTTTGGGTTATAATACATCATATTTCGGATTGCTCTGGAAACCCGATAAAATGGAGCGCATAGGGTTGTTTAATTTCGAACTTAAACCTAACAAAAGCATATAAGTTATTGATAGTAGCGTCATTTCTATTTTTAGGCCTCTCTTTTGCTTTCCCACACCACCACGCCCGAAATTCAAGTATTAGGATTTTATGATATAGATGCATGGTCGGTGGAGTGAAACTAAAAGTTTTGAGGTTTCTCGTGGAGCTATTGGTTCGGTAATATTAGAGGGCTATGCGGTTGAGACACACTCTTCATCTAATCCTGCTATTGTTTCGTGCTCCGAGACACGTGACTTTGATATTCTATTTCATACTTTTAATTGAAGTTTAGGATCTGAGCTAACAGCTTGGAGGTAAGTATTTTCGATTTTGCGCACAATTATCAGAGCTGAGACATTTCACTTTAAGCCTCTAATAGATAGACAATGTGTGCTACAATAACAAGACAGATTAACTCGCTACTTGGAGAGGTAACAATGATGATGGCATACGTTGATGTACCCTTACATCGGAGATACGTGCAAATTTAGGAGTTAAAAAACACGTGTTGAAGGAGAAATCATCTTCTTAAGTAATTATGAGAAGAAATGAAGGATTTGTAAAGATAGCAACTGGGTTGACAATCGCAGATTCCCGAAAGCGCCTACAAACTAAGAAAGAGCGCTAATCAATGCTTAGAACTTTCGAGGTAATAAGTACCGAGTTGGCCCGCCAAAATCCCCGCGAATAAGCTCTGCGCGCATCACGAATATATTATAGTTAGATTACCATTGCATACACTGCTAAATTTCGGGAGTTCTCATATCAAACCATCATATCATATACTTTAAAAAGATCCATAACGGTTCTGTTAGACGGATCGAGCTCTAATGCAGATTTTAAATCTTCAAATCCCTCATTAAAACACTCTAACATAATAAAACAAATACTCCTTAACGCGTAAATTGAAGGCGCCATACAATTAAACAATACAGCTCTATCGAGGCAATTTAAGGCACCTGTGAAATCGCCCAGCGCTATTAAAGAAATTGATTTGTTAGTCCAGTTCTCGAAGGAATTGGGGTTGATCGATTCAGCTTCTTCAAAGCAATTTATAGCTCTCTCGAATTTATTCAAGCGCTGCAGCGAGCACCCCTTATTTATGTAGGGTTCAATAAATTGCTGATTGAGCTTTATTACCGCGGTAAAGCAATTGAGCGAAGCCTGATATCTCTCTAAAAAATAGTTGCAAAGGCCTTTGTGATTCCACGCGTGCAAGTAGTTTGGCTCAATTCTTAGAACCTCATCGAACCTTGTTAACGCCTCTTTGTGGTTCCCCGTTTGTGCCAGCGCGTACCCCTCTTGGTTTATCCAACCTACTCGGAGTTCTCCCATTCTTTGTACACTATATACGTGGTTTGAAGATGTGTGCTGTTTTATAGTAGATAAACTCGACGTTAAAAAACACATATCTTTAGCTATTTTATAGAAGTTTATATCAAGTTCGTCTTTCAGTAACTTTATGCCACTGTGGTCGTAAACGTCATTCATGACCATTTTTATACTAGCTAGTTCATTCTATACAAAGTTAATGCACGCATTAGTAACGCGAGTACAAGCAGTACCTTTCACTTGTTCAATTAGATTGTGAGCGAGATTATAATTTTGCGATATATGTTTTTAAAAGCAGATATAACGTGCCACTGCGAAACATGTTTGTAAAATGTACTCAAAAATCAAGGTCGTCCACTCGAAATTCTTTTATTTCATTTTGTGTAAGGGTATTATCAAATCAATGTCATAACATTAAGGCCATTGAAAACTCAGATGCATGCGGCTCTTTCTCCTTGCTATACTTATTTCTTCGAGCTAACTTAGATTGTGGACTCAATTACGTTTTTACGGTCGCCTACCATAAAAATAAGCCAATTTTTTGGATCTTTCAGGCGAATTAATTCATATACACCTTCTAATTTCTTGCCCATCAAAGTAACCTTAATCTTATCTTCCTTCTTTGTCAATAAATAGTAATCGCCGTAGTCGTATAGTTTCACCGTTCCAGCCCCATAGAGGCCTTCAGCTATCCTCCCTTCGAAGTGTATATAGTCCAGGTTGTGATCTTCTACCTGCACGGCAAGACGTCTTACTTTTTTTTGGGTTGGGATCTCTTTTGGAATTGCCCAGCTTCTCAAAACTCCATCCATTTCAAGCCGAAAATCAAAATGATGATGTGAGGCATAATGCTCTTGCACAACAAATCTATGTCGAGGATACCTCATAGAGTTACATATATTTCTTTTAAGAAGAAATATCTTTTCTGTGCGCGTAAAAACATAGTCTCTTTATTGGGGGGAGCGAGCCAATCGTCAGCTAATAGTTTGTTAACATAACGTATTTAATTTAGGACAATTTATTACGTCAAAATAAGCGCAAATCAACTGCGTCATTCGCAGCGACATTGTGATGGAATGACAGAGTATCTCGTACTCACTCAAGTTTGTACGGAATGTATACGTCCATGCAGATTTAAAGCTAAAAATTGAGAGGCATTTTTAAGTTCATGAAGTGCTAAAAGAGACTGATAAAACTTTGGAAGGTTTCACATGAAAGTAAATGGAGTGGACATTGATGATACCTATGCAGAGGCATTTTCAGTATCAGTTGCGCGAGTATTGATCACCGCATCTACGGAGAAACTGGCAGAAACTGCTGCAGTTGTAGCGACAGGATTCGCGACATCAGTAATAGGTTGTAGTGCAGAGGCTGGCATAGACAGATTTGTGCTTCCTGACGAGACTCCTGATGGACGGCCAGGCGTTATTATAATGGTCGTACATCCGTCAAAGAAGCAGATAAAAAGCAACCTCATTGAAAGGCTTGGCGAATGCGTCCTGACAGCAGCAACAACAGCTGTATTTAACGCTCTTGAATCCGAAGAGACTGTCGCTGTAAAACTTCACTTTTTCGGTGATGGTTATGAATATCAGACGAAAGTGGGCGGACGAGATGTCTGGGCAATACCAATACTTGAAGGTGAGTTTATCTGTGAAGAGACCTACGGGGTGAAGAAAGGAGTTGCAGGAGGTAACTTTTTCATCTATGGGGAGACGCAAGCTTCAGCTCTCTTGGCAGCAGAGGCCGCCGTCGGATCAATAAAATCAGTGGAAGGAACCATTACACCCTTTCCGGGAGGGATCGTGGCCTCAGGGTCCAAAGTAGGTTGTCCCACATACGCCACTTTTATGAAGGCGTCAACCCATCATAGACTCGCTCCAACCCTTCGGGAGAAAGTCCCTAATACTCTGGTGCCTGAGGGAGTTAGGGCTATTTATGAAATAGTGATTTGCGGATTAACAGAAGAGGCGATAGCAGAAGCGATGAAAAGAGGAATGCTAGCGGCAACTCGAGTTCAAGGTGTGAAAAGAATATCTGCAGGCAACTATGAGGGTGAGCTTGGGCCCTATAAGTTTTACTTGCATGAGATTTTAAAGGATCACGCAGATTCTGAGTAACACTTTTTTTATTTTTATTTCTATTAATTTCCAAATTAAGTGATCATTGATATTTTCACCAAAAAAGTTAAATATAAACCACCTAAACTTAAGAAAGATGACAGTTCTGCGCTCAGAACAAAAATATGTTTTAAAAATTTAACAGGTGATATAAAAATGGTAGTTAAGCTTGGAATCGCTAAACTCGGCAACATCGTAAGCGGATTGATGACTGATCTGTTGCTCGATGAGCGTGCCGACAGAGAGGATTTTGAGGCAAAGATTGTATCAAGCGGTACAAAGCTGACCCCAGAGGATGCTGAACCGGTAGTAAAAGCGCTTCTCAGCTTTAATCCTGATTTAGTCGTTGTTGTCTCTCCGAACGCTGCGGTGCCTGGTCCGACGAAAGCGAGAACACTGCTTAAAGAAGCTGGAAAAAAGGTTATTGTTATCTCGGACAATGCGAAGCTTAAGGAGAAGCTTGAGGAGGAAGGAGGCTTCGGATATATATTAATAAATGCTGATGCTATGATCGGGGCCAGACGCGAATTCTTAGATCCAATTGAGATGGCAATTTACAACGCTGAGCTCATGAAAGTGCTTGCAGGCACAGGAGCGTTTAGAGTACTACAGTTAGCATTGGATGGGTGTCTTACAGCCATCAAGGAAGGCAGAGAATGTGAGCTGCCAAAAGTCGTCATGACTCCTGAAAAAGCAACAATAGACGAGTTTTGCAACCCATATGCAAGATCGAAGGCCATCGCAGCATATGAAATGGCCGCAAAAGTAGCCGACATAAACGTTAAAGCGTGCTTTATGACGAAAGAGTGGGAAAAGTATGTGCCACTTACCACTGCGTCGCACGAAATGATGAGATATGCGGCTAAATTAGTTGATGAGGCGCGCGAGATTGAAAAGGCTGACGACTCAGTAAGGAGAATGCCTCACGCTAAGGATGGTAAATTACTCTGTAAGACAGCCCTTATTTCGAAACCCGAGTAATTGGGTTTCTTTACTTTTTTAACACATTGTTTCCTTGGAACTATTTCGATGCAGCTGAGAGATTCTGTAACGTAATATCATTGTTTTTTAAGAATTAGTTCATAAGCAATCGCAATTTATCTCAATTTAGTCCAAGATAAAGGGACTTACATACAGACCGTCAATTTTCATAAGACGCTTAACTGATTCGGCATGGAAAGGCACCTTCCAGGCTTTCTCCGAATTATCCCATTCACAGCCTGGAACTTCTTTTAGATTATCTACAATAGTTTCAGAAGCGCCAACAATTTTAATCCATTTTTCGTTACGGGTCTTTAAAGCCCAGGTATCACGTGACGATGTATAAACACTTTGAACTGCTGGATGCAACATTACGCCGATTTTTTTAAGTCCCTCAAGTGACGTTCTCTCAATTGGAAATTTCCACACTCCTTGTGTTTTATCATCGCAGTGCGCACCTTTAACTTCGTTCAGTTTATGGCTCACACTGTTAGTTTCTCCGTGGACTCTTAAATTATTGCAGTCATCGTCAAACTCGCAAACTATGATTACCTTTTTGTAATTGTTAGATTCTTGGGACTCTGATAATTTTTCTTTTTGCTGAGTTCTGCTGTCAATTAAATTAGTTTTGCTGTCAGTATTCAGCTTTTCCGAATGTTCTCTAATGTAACCATTGATGCTTTTGAGAATTATTTGGGCGTGCTGACGTACATCTTCATATGGATTTCGAACCGATGCTTTAACTAATATATCGTAAGCTGACCTATCCTCGATAGATCCAAGCGCTATTGCTTCCAAAGCTTCCACGGCCTTGAATCGCTGGTGTTCATTAGAATCTTCAAGCGCTTTTTTGAGGATATCAATTTTCCGGTACCTAATTAATCTCTCAAAATCATATTCTCCCATGGTACCACTATCGCAAAAAAGTTTTACTGCTTAATAATATAGATCTCTTGAATATAAATATTTAACCAAGCAAATAAAGAATAGGCTGCTTCATTTACTTTTTCATTAAAAGACTCGGTATTTCACTCTTTAAAAGAATAATTAAATTAGATGCCGTTAGCCATAAGCCATCAATCTCAGATCTATGCCAGCGAAAAGCAACGAGATCAAAAGATTGTAATAAAAAACTGAACTGTTTATCTTTATTGATTACATCTCGCTTTTACATCATTTAAGGCCTCTATAAGCTTGTCTACAATCTCATTTGTCAATTGTACAGCAAAGCCATCTTTCGTAGGGATCTTTTCATCCCCTCGCCGGATCCATCGTCGAATCCCAAAAATTTTCGCTCCATCTTCCGCTTCAGATACGCTAATTCTGAGCGACACGCTTTTTGAACTTTCAATATCCTGCGACCATATCTCCTTCCACTTCATTGTCCACATTCCTCTTCGACTTACTAGCTGAAATATCTATTAAAGTGTTAGTTTAATTTACTTTAGTTTGAATTAACAACTTTAGTTTTTAATGCACCAGAAATTAAAGAAATTAATTCTTCTTCATTAATCGGTTTGGCATCATCAATATTATGCTCTCTTCTTAACCTTTCATAAAACCTCACAATCGCGGGCTGTTCAAGTCCTGCTACAGTGAGAGATTCAACGTTATAAAATATTTCTTTAGGAGTTCCAGTTGCAATTATCTCTCCTTGGTGTATTATGCAAATTCTATCGGCAAGTCGCGCTGCGAGATCCATATCGTGGGTTGTGATGACTATGCTGATACCGTGGTCATTCTTTAAATTAAGTAATACAGATTCAATCTTATGCGAGTGTACGGGATCAAGGTCACTGGTTGGTTCATCAGCCGCAATGACTTTCGGTTCCATTGCAAGAACCCCAGCAATGGCCACGAGTCTTTTTTCGCCTTTACTTAGATAGTATGGTATTCTGTTCGCGAGATGGGAGGCATTTATGCTTTCCAAAGCTTTAAGGGCGACTCTTTCAGATTCTTCTTTGTCGAGGCCTTTGTTGAGAGGACCGAACATGACATCGTCCAAGACCGTCGGTGCAAAAACCTGACTATCTGCATCCTGAAAAACTATCCCAACGTCTGTAATTATCCCAGTCCGTTTAGAAACTTCGTTATTAAGTATAACAAGGCGCCCAACACTTGGCTTTAATAAGCCATTTAAGTGCTCTACTAATGTGCTTTTTCCTGCACCGTTCGCTCCACATAACGCTATTATTTCGCCTCTGTAAATTGAAAAACAGACGTCGTGCAGCGCACTTGTCCCATCGGGATAGACATGTTTAAGGCAATCAGCGTGAATTAATTCATTTTGTTCGATCGTTCTAAGTTTACACGCACTAGTTTTTTCAAAGTCGATCATGTTCTATGATAAATCCCAGTTATAAGTACATATATTGATGGTATAAGAAGCATCTGGACAGCTGACAGGTAAATATCTCTTATCGTAGTTAAAAATACCATTTTAAGAATTCAAAATACTTTGTTCTCCATTTGGCGTGTCTCGCCTATATGAAAATGGCAGTTCAAGAAAGATAAATAATAAGAGAACCTAACACCAAGGTGTTATAAACAATTTGCTACAAATATGAGAGCATTTTATATCGGACGTTTTCAGCCCTACCATCTAGGGCACCAACAGGTTTTAGAACAAATATATCAAGAAGCGGATGAGATCGTTATTGGGATTGGCAGCGCACAGTTAAGCCATACCGCATCTGACCCTTTTACTTCTGGCGAAAGGGTAATGATGATCACTCAATCATTAAAACGTCTTGGTAAAGTACTGTACGTCATTCCTATTGAAGATATACGCAGAAACGCTGTTTGGGTACCACATGTTTGTTCAATGAGTCCATATTTCGACGTCGTTTACACTAATAATCCTTATGTCATAAGATTGTTTGAAGAGTCTGGCTTCAAAGTCAAAAAATCACCCCTTTATCAGCGTGAAAAGTTTTCGGGTACTGAAATACGTAGAAGGATGCTTTCAAATGAACCTTGGGAACATTTAGTTCCAATAGCTGTTGTGAACGTGATAAAGGAAATTGATGGAGTTCAGCGACTAAAAGACGTTTTTAAAAACGATGAATTTTTTGATTAATTACTTCAAATAGTTATTACTCAGACAGGTTTTACACAAAATAAATTTCTTTCGGAAATATCTTGCACGTCGGGTGATTTATTTCAGAGCCCCACAAATCAGAAATATTGATGATTGTAACATAATATCATTCTTTAACCGTTTTAATTGCAAGGCGTCGATTATAGGGGCAGACTACATAGAATTAATGAAAATAGATCTGAAGATAATACTTTACGAACAGTTCCACTATAGTAGTTCTTAATGCACGAATCTCTGCACGAATCTCTAAGACTAAATTTTTGAAAAGATACAGATTGTTTGTTAAATAGTAGTCAATGGTTAAAAACTCTCCTATTTTAGGGCAAATGAGTACGCATAAAAATCAAATCTGATTTTGTTCAGATCCAAACACGGATTACATTTAAACAACACTTTGTTGATTTTGATACACCAATCGAATGTGGTACTAATTAAAAGTTTTCGAAGCAGAAATCCCAAGTTAGAAATATCCCATCAGATGAACTAAAGCCACAATAATGAACAAGAACCCTGTAAAGATCAAAATTAACGCCATTTTTATATTTTTATAAGTCTGCTTCTTTCTATAAGGATTACGCCCTTTTGGTGATTTAGTTGGTTTGGTCATCATTAAGTGTTTACCAGGACTAACATAATATTTTATCGACGGTCTTAGCCCAAGAAAATCATAAAGCCCTGCTTGTTAATTTTTTGATCTAAGATTCTTTCTCACATTCAGTTTGTTCGATTTTTTTGAACTTTTCTATCAATTTTGTTTTTTCCGTTTGTGAATCTGGTTTTTCTATCTCATTTGCTTAGATTTAATTTATCGTGCCTTCGGATTTCTGCAGGAAGTGATAAAATAGCTGCACATATCAGCGTGTTTATTAACATAACTGTAAATAAGTCATTTTTTTTGAGTAATGCTGATTAATCTGACAATATATTTATTTCCAATCTGCTCACATTTGTAATTATACGTATAATATGGAAATTTTTGTTCCAATTGTTTTATTTCTGCTAGTCTTTCTTCCACACATCTTTTCGAAGTACATACAAAGACATAACGCCATTCTGGAAGCGCTCTAATATCGTCTATGAACTTCGTCTTCATATCCGCCCTGCGAATGCAATTGTTTAGCTCAAACTTAATGGCGTGTGTATTATAAATTTATTTCATTGATAGTGATAATTATGTAGTCCATTGATCGTACAAACATCTCTGAACAATAACTTGGTTGGCAAGAATGCTTGTATTATCACTTTTGTGCATCGGTATTTTAATGAAAAACTACGTGGGAGGTTGCTCATTAACAATAAATTATATGCAGTTGTAACATATCTCTCAAACGTCACAAGTGCTTACAGGTTCACGAAGGAAACTAGTTTAACATCATCTCGAGCAAATACTATTGCATAGTAACAGTGAATCTTAAAAATGGGCGGCTATTACAAAACAAATACATTTTTAACGCTGTGGATAATGATTAACTGTTAAGGCTTAATTTAACAACAACAAGACATTGATCTAGCTCGTATTGGATTTATTTTTATACCTATAGCACAATATATAGTACTGAAATGTACTTAAATTGCGAGGAAGAAGCCACCTTAAACGGTGAATTTGGAACTGCAAAACAAAAGGCAATGGAAATTCTGACGGCATTAGGAGACATTTATGGAGCTGATAAGCTCATAACAGTAGAAAGCTCACAGGTCGCAGGTGTATCGTATAAAACCATCGGGGAAGCCGGTCTTGAATACTTAACACAACTTAATGGACGAGTAGCTATTCCTACTACTCTCAACCCCATGGGAATGGACAAGTTTAAATGGAAAAAGTTAGGAATATCTGCCGATTTTCATGCTAAGCAGATGGAAATAATTGACAATTATGAAAGACTTGGTATTAATTCGCAATGTACCTGTACCCCCTATTATAAGTTCAAGCCCCTAAGAGGTTCTCACGTAAGCTGGTCAGAATCCTCAGCTGTTTCTTATGCAAATTCAGTGCTTGGAGCTCGGACCAATCGTGAAGGCGGACCGAGCGCTCTCGCATCAGCGTTGATTGGGAAAACACCTAATTATGGGTATCATCTCGACAAGAACAGGATCCCCACTTTGCTAATTAAAGTCAATTTTAAACTGCAAGATTCAGATTACGGGGCTTTGGGGTACATTATTGGAAAACTTGTAGGAACTAATGTCCCATCTTTCTTTTTCGTTTCAGTTCCGAAAAATGACGATTTGAAAGCGCTTGGAGCGAGCATGGCGGCTACAGGCGCGGTCGCGCTTTATCACATCCATAAAATAATTGAAAGGCCAGTAGATATAATTGAAGTCGAACGTGGGGATTTAGATATTTACTCATTTGAAGAACCAGATATAGTTGCTATCGGCTGCCCGCACTGCTCTCAGTCTGAGCTAATAAAGATTGCAAAACTCCTGGAAGGAAAAAAAGTCAAAAAGCAACTTTGGATATGTACATCAAGGGAGGTAGCACAAATGTGTCCTCACATAATCAAAGCAATAGAAAATAGTGGAGCCGAGGTGATATGCGACACGTGCATGGTCGTCTCACCAGCGTTTGAAGGTCGGAAGATGATGGTAAACTCAGGTAAAGCGTTCGCATATGGCCCGAGTCTGTGCAAATCTCGTACATTCCTGTGCACTACGAAAGGATGTATTGATGCTGCCTGTAGTGCTTGAATACTTGAAACTCATTTTTAGTTAAATTCCGTAGATGATAACGAGAATAAAAGGACGTAAGATTTCGAAGGGAGTTGCAGAAGGAAGAGCTCTCGTGACGAAGAGTCCTATATCCTTTTTAGGTGATATTGATCCAAAAACTGGAACAGTAGTGGCACCGAACCACGAGTTATGTGGGCGTTCCTTAGCGGGTAAAGTTCTTGTGTTCCCGATGGGCAAAGGTTCGACAGTAGGATCTTATGTTTTGTATCAGCTTAAGAAAAACGGTCTAGCTCCAGCAGCCATCGTAAACAAATACTGTGAGGCAATAGTTGCGGTAGGAGCAATAATATCAGATATCCCGCTTGTTGATTGCCTGGACGAAGACCCAACGACATTTGTCGAAACAGGGGACAAAGTTCGCGTAAATGGTACTGAAGGCTATATAGAGGTGGAAAGATGGCCCTAGGAGAAAGTCTCGACAAAATCAACACAGTCTTTCATGTTTATGAAGTCAAAAAAATGGGAGACGCCATAAAGTTTTTCGGTGACCCTCTAACTGATGGTGTCACTATTTACAAGACGTTATGGGGTGATTTTGCGCAAAAAGGTTCCAATTTGGAACTAAGACGGGAATATGGCGAGTTCGTTCTTATTGCAACGCCATTTAAACATGAAAAAGATAACATCTGCATTAATATTATACTTGCAGTCCTCACCGCATTTACAACAATGATTTCAGGTGCATTCTTTTTCTACAACGTCAATCCAATTGCTAATCCATTCTTGATCTATAGAGGACTACCATTTGCTATAGCCATAATGTTTGTCCTTGGTTCACATGAACTTGCTCACTACCTGACGGCGAGGCGAAGAGGAATAAAAGCCAGCTTACCGTTTTTCATTCCATTACCCTTCATATCGCCCATAGGAACGCTAGGCGCTGTGATAAAACTAAGAGGAGCCATACCGGATAGAAAAAGTCTTTTTGATGTCGGAGTGTCAGGACCTATCGTAGGGCTTCTGGCATCGGTACTAGTTACCGTAGTGGGGCTCACATTGCCCCCTGTTACAATAACACATTCCGGAGAACCGACAATGATAATTAGCGTTCCTATTCTATTCCAGCTCATCGAAAGAGTTGTACCAACAACAAGTGGAACTATGCATCCTGTTGCTTTTGCGGGCTGGGTTGGTATGCTTGTAACAAGTCTCAACTTGTTGCCAGTCGGACAGCTCGACGGAGGTCACATTGCACGCGCGCTTTCAGGCGATAAGGGGAAATATGTATCTTCTCTCGTACCACCTCTCATGTTCCTAAGCGGATTATATTACTCAATGAGAGGTTTTAACGGGCAAATGCTGCTGTTTTGGGGGCTTTTTGCGCTACTATTCTCTGTTGGCGGACACGCGCAGCCTATAAATGACACGGCTAAGCTTGACTCAAAACGAGTATTGTTAGGGGTAATCGCCTTTATTCTTTGTTTAGCATGCTTTACACCACTCCCTCTACAAGCGTAACAATAAGGTTTGATAAGAAGAACATGTTCAGCCTTGCTGCACTTCAAGCAGCTTTGGCAATAAATGATATTGAGGTCAAACTTTTCAAAGGGCCAAGAAATGGAATAGTAATCTACAGCCTTGCCACAGCTCAAGCTAACGGAGTATATAAAGAAGTTAGTGAGGCTGATACGAAGTCTATATTTATAGCAGGGGGGCCACATCCGTCTGCTCGGCCGGAAGAAGTGCTCAAATACTTTGATTATGTAGTGCTAGGTGAGGGGGAGCGCACCTTGCCTGAACTTATCACAGCTCTTGTTGAGAACAGGAACATTACGACAGTGAGGGGTATAGCTTTTAAAGAACAGGGTGTAGTAAAAGTGACGGAGACGCGCCCAAACATTCAGCTTGACGATTTTCCTCCTTTTCTTAAAAATTTGAAGTCACCTATCGAGATAAGCAGAGGTTGCCCATTCGGGTGCAAATATTGTCAAACACCGAGGTTGTTTGGCAGAAAAATGCGGCACAGAAGCGTGGAAACCATCGTAAGGTACAGTCAGTACTTGACGGATATCAGATTCATATCCCCAAACTCTTTTGCATACGGTTCTGATGGCAAATGTGTCAACTATGCAAAGATTAAAGAACTCCTTGAATGTCTAAAGGGTAAAACATATTTCGGCACGTTTCCTTCTGAAGTTCGGCCAGAATTTATAAGCGATGCATTGCTAGAGCTCGTGGCAAGTCAATGCGCAAATAAGTCGATTCACTTCGGGGCACAATCGGGAAGCGATACCGTCCTTAAAGAGATACGACGAGGGCACACTCGGTATGATATTGAAGTCGCGTTAGATAGGTGCTTGAATCACGGTTTAAAGCCTGTGGTGGATTTCATACTCGCACTTCCAACTGAAACGGAAGAAGATCAGTTGGATAGCCTTAATCTTATTGACATAATTGTATCAAGGGGGGGCAAGATACGTGCTCACTATTTTACTCCTCTCCCTGGCACTCCTTACGAAAGCGCACAGCCATCGGTTGTGGCAAAAGAGGTTAATAAAAAACTTGGAAAGTTAGCACGCTGCGGTAAGCTTACTGGAAGTTGGACCAAAGAGAATAACATTAGTTAACACTAGTTAGTGCAATGCATGGTAAACGATTTATGCTCATGAGTTATTGTCTTACCTAACTGTGTTAAATGTGATAACTATGAAGTTTCTAGCTCTTTCGGATTGCCATGGTGAATATTCACATGTAGGTCAAATTTTGTTTAAAGCGGGTGCACTTGATGCGGTTTGCGTGCTTGGTGATATCACCGACTTTGGTCCAAATGACTTGGTATTGGAGCTTATCACAATTATAGGCAATGAAGCACCAATTTTAATGATTCCCGGAAATTGTGATCTTCCTACGATAATTGAAACGATTGATGAGTCATCTGCCGTAAATTTGCATCTTAAGAGCTTTGCTTATGACGACGTAAAGTTTATAGGTTTAGGGGGATCAAATCCTACCCCATTTAATACGCCGTTTGAGATGACCGAACAAGAGATGGAAATCTACATGCAGGAGTTGTTGAATGATATCGGCAGCACTACAGTTCTGCTTTCACATGCGCCGCCAAAAGGGTTTTTAGATGAAGTCAACGGGCGCAATGTCGGGAGCGATGCTGTGCGAAGTGCCGTCGGTGTAGTTGACGTTATAGCTTGTGGCCATATTCATGAACGGAGAGGGGTTGTCAGGGCAGGAAAAACCACCATTGTTAATCCAGGCATGTCTGCACGTGGTTTTGGTGCCGTCATTGAGCTTGTTCAAGGTGAATTACCACGAGTCACGTTAATTTAATCTGACGTACCCGTTTGTGACTGCCTATGCATTCGTGTTCGTTTTAAGTAAAAGCTCTAGATATGATTCTCTTGTTAACTTCTCTTTGCCAAGACCAATTCTTTTTAGAAGTGAAAAAATACGTTCTTTAGCAGCTTCGATATCGCCATCGATGAGTACTTCAACTTCTAGAAATCTCCCTAGATCTATAACTTCATCAATCATTACGTTCAGGCCCTCACATTCATACTGTTGTCGGATCTTATCTACCGACTTAATTCTCTTAAAATTTAGAACCTCGAGAATATTGTTAAATTTTTGATAGTCGTCAATTTTTACATTGATTTCTTTTCTAGCTTTTGTCTCAGTATCGATTTTTGGGCCTTTATAAGTGACCTCTGCATGCCCATTAGAGACTCGAATTCTCAATGCTTCATCAGTCTTTTTGAGATCTCTGTTTGGCGCATTGTAATACACATCTGACTGCGTCGATGAGCTTATCAATTTCGGGGCAAGTTTATAGAAACCATTTAGACTCTCGTCACTTAGATATGCTTTGATTTCCATTTCAATCATAGTAGCATGGATAAGGGTTTTTTAGTATTAAGCGTATTTATGCAATATGAGTGTCGGTAAAGGTGATTTCGTTAAGATTTCTTATACAGGGAAGTTGGAAAATGGAGATGTTTTTGATACGACAGATATAGAAGTAGCAAAACAGTACGGCATATATGCAGAAGGCATTGACTATAATCCCATCGTAATTGTAGTAGGCGAGAATATGGTCGTAAGAGGTTTGGATGAAGATTTGGTCGATAAGGAGATCGGTTATGAAGGAACGGTAGTTGTAACCCCCGAAAAAGCCTTTGGACATCGAAATCCAGAACTGACAGAAGTGGTGCCGACGAGGAGGTTTGAAAAGAAACCAGTTCCTGGCATGCGTGTTAATGTAGGCAATAGAACTGGAATTGTCGAAAGTGTAGTAGGTGGCCGAGTTCGCGTAGACTTTAATTTACCTTATGCAGGAAAGACCATTACTTACCACTATAAGATTGAAAAGCTTATTGGAACTGCGATAGACAAGATTAAAGGTCTCCTTGAGTATTATTTGCATAAGGACTTCGTAGTGTCAAAAAAAGGAAAAATTGTAAAGATAGAAATACCAAACGAATTTGGATTTAACCAGACTGTTCAATATTATAAAGGAGTGCTTGCTGAAAAGATAATGCGTCTCATTGATGTGCAGGAAGTTGAGTATGTGGAAGTTTACAAAAAGCCGCACGCTATCGAAGAAGCTAAATCTAAGGGAACAGATGAGCAAAAGAAACCTGCGGAAATCACAGAAAAGTCTGAAAATGACGTTGCTAATAATTTTTCTAAATAACTAATAACACGAAGAACATGCAGTCACTCTTTCAGAATTTACTATTTATATCATTTCGTATGCGCATGCTCTGATACTCAAAGCATGAAGTAAAAAGAGACGTAGCGAGAAAATAAACTATTTTTGTTGAACGGTTGTCGAATTTAAATTGCTTTCACGATGTCTTAAAAAGTTGGGCTGACGATTAATTCAAGGCAGTTTAACTAATACTAATGGCACTATTGCAGTGCTAAACAGTGCTAAAGTCCTGTGTCCTCTTCTGCAGTACGGCTATTTTTTTAGCTCAACTAATTTTAACTGTCTCCCTTCGGTGCACTTATCACGCACATCGCCAAGCACTGCGCATATCACATATTTTTGATCTGGTATCACGCCTTCTGGATGACACAAATCATATATTGCGCAGTCTAGGTTACTGCATTCGTGTTGTTTATATAAGATTTTAGAACCGACAAATGCGTTCTTTGGATCAATCGCCGCGACGCTGGGCGGTTCAACAACTTCTATCGCTTTTACACCATTATCATGGAGTGCGCAGTCATGTTTTGTGTTACCACGAACTGCAGTTATCTTGTATCTTCTACCAACGCTTAGATTTAAACAAGTGTTTTTAAGTTTACAGGTTTCACATTCATTCATTGGGCCATTGAACACGAATTCTGTTCCTACTTTGGCAAGTCCAACACCGATAAGAGTTATTATAGTATCTACTTTTGGCATGGTATCCTTCCTTTTGGCAATAATTGGTCTTATTTACATCTAATGAGAGAAAAGATCTCAATCGTATGCGTATTTTGCTCATTATTTCTGTAAAACTATAATCTTGCATTATTGTGAGCTTATCACTCAATTTCCATAGTCGCTTTTGCCAGATCTTCAGCTGCTTTTCTTGTCAGTCCTTCTCCAAGTATGGTATAACGTTCGGGCCTTATGTTCTTTGCATACAGTAATGCCTCAATTATCTGCTCATTATCCATATCCAAGCCCTTTGCGTCGACCGGAGCCCCAATGTTCATCAGAGATTGTCTTATCCCTTGCCAGTCGCCTCCATGTAGATATGCCATCATTATCGTTCCAACAGCACACTGCTCGCCATGCAAAGCTGGTTTTGGGGCTATTTGGTCGAGTGCATGACTGAATTTATGCTCGCTTCCCGAAGCTGGACGTGAAGAGCCTGCTATGCTCATAGCAACACTGCTAGATACGAGGGCTTTTACCACAAGTCTAACTGAGTCTTCTAAATTTGGCTTAATCTGTGCGGAATAGTTAAAAATAATTTGAGTGGTCATTTGTGAAAGCGTAGCTGCATATTCACTGAATTCTTCTCCCTTGAGCTTTCTAGCGAGATCCCAGTCCTTCACCGCTGTATAGTTCGATATTATGTCTCCACAGCCTGCTATAAGAAGTCGATGGGGGGCTTGAGCGATAATTTTCGTATCAGCAATGACCGCAAGAGGAGTTTGCGCCTCAATAGAATGAGGCTTATCCTTGCAGTGAATTGAAGATCTGCTTGATGCTATCCCATCGTGACTTGCTGCTGTTGGCACGCTTATGAACGGAATTTTTGCGTTAACTGAGGCAAGTTTTGCTGTGTCTATTGATTTGCCTCCTCCAACTCCAATTATAAAGGACTTGTCTGTTGCTTGGTTTGCAACATGATTTACTTCTTCAATCGTAGCGGATCTAATGGTTAATGTTGATGCTGCGTGCTTATCTTCCAGTATACCTTCAATTTCTTTCCCAAATTTGCACGTGTTAGGGCCGCAAACAATCAGGCCTTCCCCATCAAGCTTAAGTTCTTGTAGTACGTTAGCAGTACCGTAAATCGCATCGTGTTCCATAACCACGACTCTCGGCAACAGCATCCATCTTTTCATAGGTGATCAATTGAACATAGATTTCTGGAACTTCATTAGCCACTATTATATAAATCCATTAATTTACGATACTGGATATAATCCTGTCGATACCGTAACTTATGCAGTAATACTTGGGTTGAGTTTATTCGGCGTACATAAATTGTTAAATAAGCTTAATATCACAGTCGATGATGTTTTTATATTGGCAGTATCTCCTTATATCTTTGTGGGTGGCTCTCTGAGAGTTGTTGAAGATGCTGGACTTGTGAGTGCACCTTGGAAATATCTCCTAATTACGCCATTGATATTTTTCTTGATATTTTTTGTATGCACTGGCGCTCTTGTTATTGCAATAGGAATTACAAAGCTGATAAGCATAAAATATTATTGGCCATTTGGGATCATAGGCACAGCTTGGGGCATACTAAATGTTGCGCTCTTGTATCTTAATTCCACTACATTTAATGTTACAGTACCAGTCGTTGTCTTCTCTGTAGGTTTAGGACTCGCTGTGCTGGTGTATTTCATCGCCAAAAAGTTTGATATAAAGCTTTTTAGAAATCGAGTGAATGTATTTATCCTTGACTCACAGCTATTGGATGCAACTGCCACGGCATTCGGTATTACATTTCTGCCTTACGCCGAAAAACATGTTTTGCCAAGTTTTTTAATTGCGGAGACGGGAACGGCATTTATAATGTATCCTTTAAAATTGCTTGTCATCATCCCTGCACTTTATATCGTTGATCGATATTTGAAAGGTGAATCGGAGAACTTAATAGGACTCGTGAAACTTGCCATTTTGACTGTAGGCCTCGCTCCTGCAATAAGAGATATCATGCGAATGACTCTCGGCATATAATTGAAGTTGATGGTTGGACTGTAATATTTTACGAATCGAACTGCTATTAAAGCACGGTGGGGATAAATTGAAAAAATCGGATTTCAGCGATTGGTATAACGAACTCTTAACTGAAGCGGAAATTTTAGACGTCAGATATCCGGTGAAGGGACTTTACGTTTGGTTTCCTTTTGGTTTCACTATCAGGAAATACACTTATAGTATTTTACGGTCAATTCTAGACAGAGACCATGTTGAGACTTATTTTCCCATGTTAATACCTGAAAATGAACTTTTAAAAGAATCGGAACATATCAAGGGATTCGAGGAGGAAGTATTTTGGGTCACGCACAGCGGGTCTAGCGAGCTCGATATCCCCCTAGCTTTACGGCCGACATCTGAGACCGCCATATATCCCATGTTCAGCATTTGGATAAGGTCACATGCAGATCTTCCGATAAAGATTTATCAAGTGGTTAACACGTTTAGGTATGAAACTAAGCATACAAGGCCACTCATACGATCAAGGGAGATCTCATCTTTCAAGGAGGCACATACTACACACGCTACATGGGAAGAAGCAAAGGCGCAAACAGATGAGGCTGTAGCTTTATACTGTGAGTTTTATCATCGACTTGGAGTACCGTTTTTGATAACTAAAAGGCCTGTGTGGGACAAGTTTCCAGGTGCTGATTATACTCTCGCTTTCGATACTTTGATGCCTGACGGAAAAACTTTGCAGATTGGGACCATTCATCATCTCGGAACAAATTTTTCTAAAACTTTTGACATAACATATGAAGATGTAAGCGGTGAACAGCAATATGTCAATCAAACGTGCTATGGCATCTCTGAGCGCTGTATAGCAGCTGTCATTTCGATTCACGGAGATGATAAAGGACTTGTGTTGCCTCCTGAAATTGCACCTATTCAAATTATTATAGTTCCAATAGTTACGAAAGCTGACGACGAAGCATCAATTTTAGCAGCTTGTTATGATGTAAAAAATCAACTTTTTGAGTATAGAATTCAGGTTGATACGGCTGATGAGCGACCAGGAGCTAAATACTACAAGTGGGAACGAAAGGGTGTCCCTATAAGAATAGAGATTGGCCCTCGGGATCTGAGGAATAGCTCCCTAACAATAGTCAGGCGTGACACTGGTATTAAAGAAACCATCACCAAGGCTGAATTATTGCTTAAAATATCGAGTCTAATGAATGAGATTTTATTTAACTTACGTAATAATGCGCGACGCATTTTAGAATCACAAATAATTGAGCTTGAACGTTTAGAAGAAGCAAAAGATCTAAAGGGAGTTTTTAAAGTTTCTTGGTGTGGATCTGAAATATGTGGGCATAAACTAGAAGACTTAACTGAAGCTGACGTACTAGGGGAAATCAATGAAATCAAAAAAGGACAATGCCCAATATGCGAAGCTGAAACTGAAATTGTAATTCTAATGTCACGACCATATTGATATCTAAAACAGTTTAGAGGCAAAATGCTTAGAACTGCAGAGCTAGAAATCATTCTATTGTAATATCATAATGTAATTTTGCAATTGTATTATGAATGTGGTGATCACAGCTTGAATCGCAGAAAGCCAATAACGAAAATATTGGAATCGTTATAAATTAATGTGCGATGATGGATTTTAGTTACAACGAGCTAAATCTTTCAATATTGTGAAGCAACCCTTCTGCTTTTATTTTGTGTTTATAATTCAAAAAATGCAGGATTTTCGCCGATCTATGCTGGCAAGAATCTATTACATCACATAACAGTATTTTACGGGCTTACGGACCGCTATATCTTGTTCTTCTAAAAGGATAGTATGGTTTGTATTTTGAGAGTTTTTGAAAGCCTTCTTTCTTTTATTCCAATATCTTAGTTTAAAACATCCTTTGAAGCTCATCGTATTTTCAAAAACGTTTTCACTTCATCATCATGGTGAGGTTCTTATTTTCGACGAAACTTGCTTCAGCGATTTCACTATTTAAAACAGTTTGCGACATGGAGTTGCATTAATTTTATTCTGTTCCTGTTAAGAACAGATATCTTATCAGATAAATTGGTGACATCTGTCTCACCTAGCTTATTCTTGGCTAAGGCTTTTAAATTTTAAAAGAAATTAGATTTTAATGAGTTTGAAAAGTATTGACATAAAGTTAGAGGAAAATGAGCTTGATAGTTACTTAAAGTATTCAGAATCAGTGTTTGATTCAAATATGTATTACCTGACTAGGTTCTTGTCATCAGATCCGTTTGTTTTTCTAAGGAGCGCACAGATTTCAACCATCGTTGTGTCGAGTATGGAGAAATCACGTGCAACAAAAACTTCGGTGTGTGATAGAGTGCTCTCCTATTTGGACTATAAACCCGATTGGTACCTGACAGAGCACGAAGACTCGACGATGGAAATGCTTTCTCTCGTTTTAAAAACAGCAGGAGTAAAAAAGGTTGGCGTGGACAGCAGCTTTCCGGTAAAGCTTGCAGATTTACTGCGAGAAGAGGGATATGCAGTAAGGGTGCTTTCTGGCGCTGTGGAAACTGCACGTATTATAAAATCCTCTTATGAGATCCAGCTCATTACAGACGTCCAGCGCGTATGTGAGCAATCGCTAGAAACAGCTCTGAATATCTTAGGAAAGTCGAAAGTTGTGGATGAGTTATTATATTATAAAGGGGAGGTCGTAACCTCAGAAAAATTGAAAGCATCAATAGGTTGCTCTTTAATTACTCTCGAATGCAGCGCAGATGATATAATCGCATCCAGTGGTGCTGACTCCGCGATCCCACATTTATCCGGATCAGGCCCGATCAAAGCAAATGCTCCCATTGTTTTTGACATATTTCCACGATCGATTCGATCGAGATATAGAACCGATATGTCACGTACTGTAGTAAAGGGCGATCCACTAAGTGAACTTGAAGAAATGTACGATGCCGTACACCTAGCTCAGATAGCGGCGCTTAGCTTGATGAAAGCTGGGATCACTGGAGCAGAGGTGCATCAAGCAGTAGTTGATCACTTTGAGCAAAGCGGCTTTAAGACAGACCTTTCTAAAGGATATGGTTTCACACACTCCACTGGTCACGGTTTGGGATTGGATGTTCATGAACTCCCTTACCTCAGTAAAAGCGGCGGAGTGCTTCAAAGTGGGAACGTTGTCACGGTAGAGCCGGGGCTATATTATCCGGAAATTGGTGGAATAAGGATTGAAGACGCAGTAGTTATTACTGATAAAGGCTACAAAAATATCACACAATTTGATAAGAGGCTGGTGGTTTAATTGGTTGATAATGACATTCTTGAAAAATATCGTGAAGCTGGAAGAATAGTGACAGAAGTCCGGGACAACGCTATGAAGAAGGTTAAAGTTGGCTCGAGCTTGTTAGAACTTGCTGAGCATATAGAGTCATCGATAAAAGATAAAGGGGCTGGGGTGGCATTTCCTGCAAATATTTCAATAAATGAAGAGGCGGCTCATGCGACGCCGGCAAAAAACGACAAACATGTGTTTGGTCGTGATTTAGTCAAGCTCGATATTGGGGCGCATATAGATGGATATATAGCAGATACAGCTGTAACTATAGATTTAGGAAGCAATCGGCAAATTGTTAAAGCTTCACAAGCCGCTTTAGATGCTGCAATTGAAATTGTAAAAGCTGGAATTAACACTTCTGAGATCAGTGAAATCATTGAAAAAACGATAACGAGCTTCGGGTTTAATCCAGTTGTAAACCTTACGGGACATGGTCTTGAACAGTATGTGCAACATGCACCCCCGCCAATCCTTAATAAAAGAACGGAAACCGGTGTGAACTTGAAAGAAGGTCAAGTTATAGCAATAGAGCCGTTTACCAGTAGTGGTGCGGGCAGAGTTTATGAAGCAGGGCACGCTGAGATATTTAGCCTCCTCGACCTTAAGCCAATAAGATCCAGTGATGCTCGTACAGTTCTACGAGAGATTGAAACTTTCAAAAAGCTTCCATTCGCAAAGAGGTGGTTGAAAGGCCGGGTAGATATGAGTTTGCGGCAGCTGGAAGCTGCGAGCATCATACGCTCATATCCAGTTTTAAAGGATCATGGACTAGTATCACAATCCGAAGATACTGTGATCGTCACTGTCGATGGTTGTGAGGTAATAACGAGATCATAGCATTGAGCATCGTCTGATATTCTTGACATTGAAAAAAATTTTATCTAAATATTTATATGCTATTCATTCTTATATAAACTCCTCAATTTCGAGTTGATATTCAATGGCTATTAGCGGAGATAATGATGTCGTGGCAGTGGTAGAACTGCTGCTAACTGCGCACATTTACAATGAAAATGAACAACTTACTGTAGATGATTTGCCGCCACGAATTAGAAAAAATTATTGGAACGCAAAAGAGCGTCGAGTGAATAGACCTATAGTCGTTTCAGAGAATTCGGTAGATAAAATTTATGGTATACCTGATGTAAGAAATTTGGTGAAAGACCTCTCCTTTGTGTCATTCGATGAGTTTGGGTCGCGAATAAGCCTTACAGTTCTTGATTTAGCGGCGAGATGGTTTCTTAATCACGATGCGCTTCCAAGAATAAATGCAAATCCAACTCTTGCATTTTACTATGAACAAAAAGGAGACGTCGATGTCGATTATGCCGAAGTGAGGCTTTCAAATAAACCAAAGGAAACAGATAGGGAGTGGATAAACTCGCTGGTGGATGAGATTGCCGGCGAGGGAGAGGAAGCGGAAGATATGATTAAACTTGTTTCGATTTCTGCTCCGGAAGATGTGAGAGAAAGCTTTAAAAATCTAGTTCTCACCTCAGAACAAGAGGAAGAAGTTCATAAAATCGTAAAAGCAATACAATATCGGGATTATCTAAAGGAGATAGAGCTCTTTGAAATAGGCAAACTTTTATTTATGGGTCCACCAGGGACGGGTAAAACGTCTGCAGCAAGGGCTTTGTCGAAGGAACTCGGCTTGCCATTTCTTGAAGTTAGGTTATCAATGATCACGTCACAGTATCTTGGTGAAACTTCTAAAAATATCGATAAGGTTTTCGCACTTGCGAAGCGATTGAGCCCTTGTACACTCTTCATAGACGAGTTCGACTTTGTTGCAAAGACAAGATTATCAGATGAACATGGTGCGATAAAAAGAGCAGTAAATACGCTCTTGAAGTGCATTGATGAGATAAGTCTCGTCGATGATGGCGTGCTCTTAATAGGCGCTACAAATCACCCAAAGCTTCTTGACTCGGCAGCTTGGAGAAGATTTGATAAAATCGTTAATTTTCCAGCTCCCGATACCGATATGAGGAAAGAGATTTTCGGCAAGATACTGTCAAAAGTCAAAGGGAAGTTCGACACTCAAAAACTCGCAGATATGACCGACCAATGTACCGGATCAGATCTGAGGCTGATCTTAAGAGAGGCTGTCCTCCAAGCATTGTCTGAAGAGCGCACGACTCTTTCGCAAGATGACCTTGAGAAAGCAGTGAACACTTTTAAAAGAAGGTTCGAGCTGAAGATAGGAGACTATGAATGAAGCTCGTCATTCTCAATATAGGTAACCCTTTCTGGATCTCGAGAAAAGGTAGTGCTTATGATATTAGTAAGGGTGCATCTGTTGAGATTTTATTGAGTCTGAAGAGATCGTCTATATTTATTTATGACGGGAAAGTAAAAAATTTTTTATTGGCGCGTAGCCTGACTTGAGAGGACAGTTATCAAAGGCTGGTGTATCTAGGATCAACGCTTTGGTACCGACGCATCCGTATCATCATCATTATGCTGGATTTAGTGAGCTCGCTAAGATTCGAGGAGATATTGATAGTTACGGAGCACATCAAACACTAAATTGTATATTGTTTTAGTTTCAATTTATAAACTTAAACAGACATGTTATATTATGTATGAACCATTTGAGTTGATCGATTTGAAATTTACGTTCAAAAAAGCGGCGCACCCCGGCAATTCGCCTGGTATGTTCGCATCGGATCGGGGTAGGGAAAAAGTTATCCTAGCTGATGACGCGCAAAAGGTATATCCTAGAAGCGATCTTAAGGCTTGTGCGAAGGGCTGACGTCATGATTGCTGAAGCTATCATATTGATTGGTTTAGAATCATCAAGTATATGAATGCTAACAAGGCAATCGAATTTGCAGAGCAATTGAAAAAAGGCAAAGATGTGCTCACTGATTCATGCCACATATCTCCTCTGTTTGATATGAGCAGATATTCTTTAAATTCTAGTAATGTGATAATTGAGCTGTAGATTTGTGGAGGACAAAGATCTTGAAACCATGTGTGAACATTGGAATGGTAGGCCACGTAGATCACGGTAAGACCACGCTGGTTTCTGCCCTTTCGGGAAGTTGGACAGACCAACATAGTGAAGAAATAAAACGGGGCATTTCAATTAGACTAGGTTATGCCAATGCTACATTTAGAAAATGCGGTGGCTGCGCCGAACCGGACGCTTTTACGGTTATGGAGACGTGCCCGACGTGTGGAACTACTACTGAAGAGTTAAGGACCGTTTCTTTTGTGGATGCGCCTGGCCACGAAACCTTGATGGCAACTATGCTTTCTGGAGCAGCAATAATGGATGGTGCGATTCTAGTTATAGCCGCTAATGAGCCCTGCCCACAGCCTCAAACGAAAGAACATCTTATGGCTCTTGACATTGTAGGTATAAAGAACGTAATCATTGTGCAAAATAAGATTGACCTTGTCTCTCAGCAAGAACTTATTGAAAACTATATGCAAATTAAAGAATTCGTTAAGGGAACGGTGGCGGAAAATGCTCCGGTAATACCAATTTCTGCACAACAAAACGTTAATATTGATCTGCTTATACAGATCATAGAACAATATATACCCTGTTTTGCACGTGATACCGACAAGCCCGCGCAGATGTTTATAGCGAGATCATTTGATGTCAACAAGCCGGGAACAAGTATTTCGAAGCTTGTTGGCGGGGTAATTGGGGGAACGTTGAATCAAGGACAACTTAGTGTAAAAGACGAAATAGAGATTAGACCAGGCAGACGGGTTGAAATTGGCGGTAGAACTGAATGGGTGCCAATTACTACTATAGTATCAAGCATCATATCGGAAAAGGAGAGGTTAAATGAAGCCACACCAGGTGGACTTATTGGCATAGGGACGAAGCTTGATCCCGCTCTGGTAAAGAGTGATTCTCTTGTTGGACAAATGGCTGGCGTGCCCGGAACCCTACCACCTATTTGGAGTTCATTTATTATGCATTTTAAGCTTCTAGAGCGAGTTGTTGGATCTGCTGCTGAGCTCAATGTGGCTTCTATTCGGACCGGAGAGCCATTGATGTTGAGCATCGGAACAGCGACAACGGTAGGCGTAGTTACTAGCGTTCGTAATACAGAGCTAAACGTCAGTTTAAAAAGACCTATATGTGCAGGAGTTGGATCAAGAGTTGCGATTTCGAGGCGGATAGGATCAAGGTGGCGCCTTATAGGGGCAGGGACGATCGCCAAATGATTGCGATTCTGGACTCAAATGCACTGCTGATACCCTTTCATTTTAAGGTTGATGTGTTTAGCGAGTTGGTGAAACTCGGTCACATTCCAGCTACGATACTACCTGTAATTAATGAGCTAAAGGGGCTCGAAAAAAAGAGATTAAAAGGCGCTACGCTCGCGATAGAACTCTCACGTCGTTGTAAAATACTTGATGCTGCACTGGGAGGATCCGTCGATGAGGTACTAATCAAAACAGCCCTCAAATATAAAGCAGCTGTTGTAACTAATGATAAGGAATTACAATCAAAACTTCGCCAGAATAATATACCTGTAATACAATTACGTCAATTGAAATACTTAGAGGTTGATATGGAATGAATCTTTGGAAAGATATCGAGGCTGGCGCTAATCCGCCTGATGAGATATATGTAGTTGTTGAAATTCCTAAGGGATGTCGAAATAAATATGAATACAACAAGGAATGGAACGCAATTCACCTTGATAGGGTTCTCTACTCGCCGCTGCACTATCCGGGCGATTACGGCTTGATACCAAAGACTTATTACGACGATAATGACCCTCTCGATGCCATCGTAATTTTGGATGAGCCGACTTATCCAAAATGCATTATTGATGCAAGACCCATTGGCTTACTTAAAATGTTAGACGGGGGTGACAAGGATGACAAAGTGTTATGTGTGCCAGTACAAGATCCCAAATATGCAGAATATCAAGATATTAGCGACGTGCAAAGTCATTTTTTGAAGGAAATAGCACACTTTTTTGAGGTATATAAAAAGCTTGAGGGCAAGATGACCGAAATTTTAGGTTGGGAAGGTGCAGATGTCGCAAAAGGTCGCATCGAATACGCTATGGATCTTTATAAGAGGGTAGTGGATGTATAAGAAGGTTACTTTGGTAGATACAGTTCGATTGCCTCCAGACCGGTTTGGTGAAGATACAGTAACAGTTGTAAAGGATCTTTTACGAGAAAAGCTTGAGGGAAGGATAGACAAAACGCTTGGATCAATAATTGCTGTTACAAATGTGCTTGATATCGGTGAGGGCAGGATATTAGCCGGAGATGGAGCGGTATACTACGATATAACTTTTGAAGCGATAACGTTCAAACCGGAACTACAAGAAATTGTTGAAGGTAAAGTTGTTGAAGTAGTAGAATTTGGGGCTTTCATCGGTTTAGGGCCGCTCGACGGACTACTTCACGTAAGTCAGATAGCTGATGATTACATTTCTTATGACGAAAAAAACTCGAGACTAGTTGGTAAGGAGACTAATAGAGCAATAACTGAGGGAGACAAAGTCCGCGCACGTATTGTAGCCGTGAGTCTAAACGAAAGAGAACCTCGAGAGAGCAAAATAGGACTGACAATGAGACAGGCAGCTCTCGGCAAGATAGAGTGGCTCGTAGAGGCTCGAGAGAAGGAGAAAAAGGAGAAGGAAGAAAATGCCAGAGCAAGTATGTAGGGCATGTCACAGAATAGTTGAAGCTACGGTATGTCCAATTTGTGGATCAACTTCATTAGGACGAGATTGGAACGGATATCTAATAATTATAGATGCAAAACGTTCGTTAATAGCGAAGAAAACGAATATAGATCTTCCAGGCAAATATGCACTAAAGGTGCGATGAAGCCAACATGCTTGACGAAAATTTGAGAGCACAACTCAAAAAACCATTTGGATATCTGTGCAAAAAAGGCAACTGCTCAGAAAGATTAAATAAGTTTGACAGAATAATTAGCGTCGGTGATATCACAACCTATAGCGTTCTCCAATATGGCATAGTGCCGAACATTTGTATAACAGACGACATCACAATGAGAGAAAAAGTGCCTGAGGAGGTACGTAATAAAATAAATGCCGAGGAATACGAAATCTTAGAGGTAAGCAATCCTGCAGGTAGCATAACTGCAGAATTGATTAACGGCATTAGAGACTCGGTAGAAGCTTTGAAAAGTTCCAAACGTGTACGGATTATTGTGAATGGCGAGGAGGATCTTGCTGTCATTCCCGCGGTAATAGCTGCACCAGTGGGTGCAGCTATCCTTTATGGACAACCTGGTCAGGGAATGGTACTTGTCGAAGTAACAGAAGAAAAGAAAAGACGGGCTGAATATCTACTAAAAATGATACAGACTTAGTTTTAGTAAAATAATATGACAATGAGTTGATCAGAATGGACCTTGATGTTATTGAAGAAAAGAGTAATGCCTTGTTAAACCGCAGGGAGCTTAGACTTAAAATTTATCATAATGCTGCCACTCCGTCGCGTGCCGAGGTCAAGAAGATCGTTGCATTAAAATTTAACGCCGACCCTGATCTTGTCGTCGTCGATAATATGAAAAGTGCATTTGGAAAGAGTGAAACAAAAGCATATGTTAAAGTCTACGAGTCAGCAGATGCTGCGAAACTCATAGAAAGGGCGCACATTTTGAAGAGAAATTTAATGGAAACAGGGGGCGAAGCAAGTGAAGACGAGCAAAACGAGTGAGTTGTATGAAATAGCAGATAATGAGCTGACGAGGACACGACAGAGTTGTCCGCGTTGCGGAGAAGGTGTATTTTTAGCGAAGCACAAGGATAGGCTTTCTTGCGGTAAATGCGGATACACAAAATTTCTGAAGTGATTAGTAGAATAATTCGGTTAAATGATTATTTTGGGTATAGAGGGCACAGCTTGGAATCTCAGCGCGAGTCTCGTGGAGGAAAATGGAGTTATATATGAAGTAAGCTCTCCGTACTTGCCACAAACTGGCGGGATTCATCCCCGAGATGCTGCACAGCACTTCTCAAACAATATCGGTCAAGTTATAGGAGAATTACTGAGCAAAATTGAACCTCGTGAGATAGAAGCCATTGCATTTTCACAGGGCCCCGGCTTAGGTCCTTGTTTACGCATTGTAGCCACGGCTGCAAGAGCATTATCAGTAGGACTTAGGGTGCCCTTAATCGGCGTTAATCACTGCATAGCTCACATAGAGGTAGAGCGTTGGAAAACAAATTTAACAGATCCTGTCGTGCTTTATGTCAGTGGAGCAAATTCTCAAGTTTTATCATATTGGGTTGGAAGGTATAGAATCCTCGGTGAGACACTCGATATAGGAATAGGAAATGCGATAGACAAATTCGCTCGCTCCGTTGGATTGCAACATCCAGGTGGGCCAAAGGTAGAAAGATTAGCACAAAAATCGCGGAATTATATCTATATGCCCTATGTTGTGAAAGGCATGGATTTTTCTTTTTCTGGAATTATGACGGCAGCTAAGGAGGCTTTGAGTCAGGAGAGCCTTGAAGATGTTTGTTATAGTTTTCAGGAAACAGCGTTTTCAATGCTTGTTGAGGTCACTGAAAGAGCATTATCCCAAACCGGAAAATCTGAAGCTCTTTTAGCTGGCGGAGTCGGTGCGAATAAGAGGATTCAACATATGCTCCAAATAATGTGTGAAGAGCGAGGTGCCAAATTTTTTGCTCCGAGACCTGAATATATGGCAGATAACGGCACTATGATTGCGTATACCGGAATGATTATGCTTAATAGCGGGATACAAACGTCCATTGAGTTTTCTGGTGTTAATCCGGGTTTTAGACCAGATGAGGTTGAGGTTAATTGGATAACAGGATAGTCACAAAATTTAAGGGCGCGGAAGCCGTAGTCGAAATATACGATACCGTAGTAATCAAGTATCGCCGTCCAAAAGGCTACAGAGTGAAAGAGCTGGACTTGAGACTCAGAAAAGAGCGGACAAGATCAGAAGCAAAGCTGCAATCTGATGCGAGAAAGGCCGGAGTACCTACGCCAATAATATTTGATGTTGATGCTTTCAGCATTACTATGGAGAGAATCAAGGGTAAAGCTCTTAAATTTTTACTAAATGAAAGAATCTGCGAGAAAGCGGGAGAAACGCTTTGTAAACTCCATCTCGCTGGCATTGCTCATGGTGATCCGACCACGTATAATATGATATCTTTCGAGGGCAAGGTTTATTTAATTGATTTCGGCCTCGCATATTATGATAATTCACTCGAGGCAAGGGGAGTAGATCTGCACGTATTTTTTCAGACACTTGCAAGCACACACGGAAGATTTGAAGCTCTAAAAGACGCCTTTATACTGGGATACGGGAAACATTGTTTTGACGTCAATGAAGTTGTTGACAAGGTCACGGAGATAAAAGAGCGAGGGCGTTATCTTTGAAGGTGTTTAAGTTTATAACTAAGAATAGGGGAAAGGTAGCGGAGTTTAGGGCGCACACCAAAGCATCAGCGATTAAAATTGTGCAGATCAATGCTCGTTATCCTGAACTCCAAGTTGATACCCTCGTTGAGGTTGCCAAATACGCTCTCCAATATTGTGAAGCGTTTTACGATCCACCATTTGTCGTGGAAGATTCAGGACTGTTTATAGATGATTTAACTGGTTTTCCTGGCCCCTATTCGGCCTATGTCTTTAAAACCGTCGGTTGTGATGGTATGCTGAAGTTGGTAGAGGAAGGAACGACAGCGACTTTTAAATCAGTCATTGGCGTTTATTATAGCGGCGATATAAAACTATTCAAAGGGGAAGTCGATGGGATTCTAGTACACCCGCGAGGAACGATGGGATTTGGATTTGACCCCATCTTTGAATACAAAGGTCGTACTTTTGCAGAGATGACTACAGAGGAAAAAAATCTAATATCGCATAGAAGTAAATCGATGAACAAGTTTATTAATTGGACTCAAAAATTATATAACGGTTAAAGCATAGATTAGAAGCGTAATTTAAGCTTTTAATTATAATGACACATCAAATAGAGGCTATTAAATGGCGAGAATGTACGCAAGGAAAAAGGGGAAATCGAAATCATCAAAGCCAATCAAGAGCATTGTGCCCATTGAGATGAGTACAGAGGAAATACAAAAAAATATTGTTGAGTTACGAAATCAAGGGATGTCCTCAAGCAGGATTGGCATCGTTTTACGGGACAAATATGGCATACCTGACGTTACGCTCGCCACAAAGAAGAAGATGATTCATATACTGCAGGACAATGGCGTTGCGCCAAAAGTGCCCGAAGATTTGTATAACCTCATCGTAAAAGCACTCAACTTACGAGAACATCTTGAGGATAACAAGAAAGATCTGCACAATAGGAGAGCGCTTCAACTGACCGAGTCAAAAATAAGGAGACTTGTTAAATACTATAAAGGCAGGGGTGTATTGCCAGAAGAATGGACATACAGATTGGAAAGGGCGGAAATGTTGATCTCGCAATAAGCAGCTGTGCCGATATTGCGGCAAATTTCATAAGTCGTTCAGACTATATTTACGTTGAATCTAATAGTTCTGTAAATGGAATCCTCAGTTCTGGTATAATATGCCGGATGCTCATAAAATTCAAAAAGGGTTTTCATGCGACTTGGGGTCTAACGAATCCCTATGCTATTGTATTATCAACAAGTTCAGAAAATTTAATGCTCAATTTCCCCAATAATACGCCTTTGGCAGTTTCAGTTTATTATATGGCGAGGATAATCGATGGGCGAAACATTGATTTGGCTGGACTTGCAGTAACTGCGAGTTACTTTGAGAATACATTTGACATGGAACAGCTGGTTATAGAAGAGAGCAAAAAAAACGGGATTATTGATGTGGTAAAAGATGTAAAGTTCTATTTTGATAACGTCAAGAAGTCAATCCTGTATTTGGCAGAACCCATTTGTGATATTTCAGGAAATGCTGACGCTGTTGATAATTTTTTAAAGTTGTTGGATATTTCGGAGTGTGATGTTAAATCACTTGATAAAACTAAAATGAGTAAACTCCTCTCCTTATTAATTTTGAAGTCGATTGACCAGGACGAAAAACAACTTATTGATAATGTAATTGTCCTAAATAACGAAATCATCCCCGTGCTACACAAATTCGCAGCTACAATCAAAGCCTGTATAGATACGCCGGGCTTGGTGCTCTCTCTCTGTTTGAAAGATGACACGGCATTGCAAGATGCCGAAATAAGGCTTATTAATCATAAGTTACAAAGAATCGAGGAGTCACAATATCTGAGAAAATAAAATGTAACGAAAAAGCCAGCGTCGAACCTCATTGAAAGGTATATCGCTATTTTACCTATTAAGCGACATACATTACAATAGAGGGTATAGTGACGTTCAGATTGTTTATTGCCTTGTTGCGGACCATTGGTAGAACCATAAAGCAATTCTTTAAGACGGCGCAAGTTGCACTACAGGAGTTTTGACTTCTCGAATGAGATGAAAGAAGATTTTGTGAATCGAGATTCTAGAAGCAATAAGTTAAGCTAAGTTATCTCACGGCGATAAGATGAAGTGTGTATTGCTCTTTGAACACGAAAAATCGCAATTAATTGCTGATGTGGTTAGACCAGACAATACTCCTTATATGGAAATGAAGGTGCGGGGGAAAACCATAACAGTTAAAATAATAACACGGACTTTGGGGTCGCTAATTGCGACCGTAGACGACTACCTAGTAAATATTAAGATAGCAAACGATTTGCTAGAGATGAAATTCGACGAGAGTTGACGGCTATTAACGGATGGCTGGTTTGTGATAATGTTTGATGGGTGAGGGTCGGTATGGAGTTTGATTTAAAAGTTCATCTCAAATTTAGCGATAATTTACCTGAAGAAGCTCAATATGAATTAGACACACTTATCAATGATGCGAACAACCGTCTCTTCTTAAAGGGAGTCCCTGCGGACTCAATCAGAGAAGCTGGAAAAATTATAGAGTGGCACTTGCACGCTAATGAAGTCTATCTGCGAATTGTAAGTGGGAGGTATACAAGATCTCATGATGCCCTTACAAGATTCAAAAAAGTCGTTGCTAAAGCTCTCGGTTTAAAGTATCACGCCGGGTTACGAGGCTACGACGTTGAAAGTTTTATCATAAGAATGGAAGCAGAGCAGCCAGTTCGACTAAAAGTTCCTTTTATTAGCGAATCTTCTTATGAAGGTTCGGTTTTGATGCTCAAGCTTGACGTAAAAGAACAAGACATCGAACGAAAGATCCCCGACAGAATTGTAAGTCTTGTTGAGGATAAGATTCGGCAGGAGTTATATGGTACTAAAGCTGAGAACTGGGAGTTGATATGGAAAAGCTCCGAAAAAGAGATGAACTCCAGCGAAGATCCGACTGAAACATTGATTAAACTTCATTGGATTAAGCATGGCGGGAATAGAGGTCAGTGGATATATGGGCCACAAATAACGAAGATTTTTAGGACGTTTGAGTGTATAGTGGTCAACGAGATTTTAGACAAACTTCATTATTATGAGATGATCTTCCCGAAGCTAGTTCCTTGGGAGGTCTGGCAGCGTTCGGGACATGCGAAAGGGATATACCCGGAGATATATTATGTTTGCACGCCAAAGACGCGGGATGCTCAGTTTTGGGAAGATGTGATAGACTACTATAAAATCGCACAAGAAATTCCAGTGGATCTCATTAAAGAAAAGATTGGGGGCCCCATCGGCGGAATGTGTTATGCTCAGTGTCCATCATTTTACCCATTTATGCAAGGGGAGACCCTTTCGAATGATTCGTTGCCGATAAGAGTATTTGACAGATCTGGCACATCTCATAGGTACGAAAGTGGCGGCATCCATGGCATAGAGAGAGTAGACGAATTCCATAGGATAGAAATTGTGTGGATAGGCACTCCGGAACAAGTCGTCGAGGAATCGAAGTTACTTCAGCGTTGTTATAAACATATCTTTGACGTTATATTAGATCTTGAATGGCGTATGGCGTGGGTAACTCCGTGGTTTATGGCACAAGAAGGAATGATCGGACTGGCGGGCGACAGTAGGGTGGGAACGATAGACTACGAGGCGTATATGCCATATAGAGGTAATCGCAAAACGAGCGAATGGCTTGAGTTCCAAAACTTGAGCGTAAATGGGGATAAATATCCAAAAGGATTTAATATAAAAGCACAAAAGGGGGAGCTGTGGTCTGGTTGTTCTGGGGTTGGACTTCAAAGGTGGGCGTCAGCGTTCTTCGCACAAAAAGGTTTCGACCCTGAAAACTGGCCAAAAAAATTTGTAAAGCTAATTGACAATCTACCTGACATAATCAAATTTTTATGAATAAGAGTTATATCATGTGATTGTCAATATACGGATGGAGCTGTTGTATTAAAATCAGTTAGATAGATTAGAATCGATTGTCATAGTTGGATTTAATTTAAGCACATACATGTTCATCTGGAGTTTGAGGTTACATAAATGGCGAGACGACAGTTAAGAAAAAAGGCTGAAGGATGGAAGGCCAAGAAATGGTTTGATGTCACGGCCCCCGACATATTTGGTAGGATAAGTATTGGCAGCATTCCTGCAGATGACCCCTCTAAGCTAATTGGAAGGGTAATTGATACGACTTTAGGCGAGATTATAAACGATATATCCAAGCAAAACGTAAAAATGCACTTTAAGGTTAATAATGTCAGTAATGAGTCTGCCACCACAAGATTCATCGGTCACGAAATGACAAGAGATTATTTAAGAAGCCTTGTAAAGAGGCGTACGTCGCTTGTTGAATTGAATGTGTTGACCATAACAAAGGATGGCTACAAAATTCGAGTAAAACCAATGTCATTTACCATGAAAAGGGCGCGGTCATCACAGATCAAAGCAATAAGAGATATTATGAATGATGTTGTTCTTAATCGAGCAAATGAGTTAAATTTTGATCAGTTTATGCACGAAGTTGTGCTTGGAAAGCTCGCTCTCGATATTTACAAAGAATCTAAGCATATATATCCGCTCAGGCGGGTTGAAATTGGCAAAACAAAGATATTGGCTGAGCCTTAAACGAGCGCAATTTTTTTTACTTAAGCAGTGTAAGTTTTAACGCATGGACGCTGCCGAAAAAATTCTTTTAATCGTATTAGATGGTGCATCCGACAGGCCAACTTACCACGGTAAAACTCCCTTTATGGATGGTGCCATGGTATATCTAGACAAGTTAGCAAAAGAGGGGATACTAGGGATCATGGATGTAATAGCTCCTGGTATACCTCCTGGGTCAGATACAGCACATCTTTCCTTATTAGGTTATGATCCACGCAAAATATACACGGGAAGAGGCCCGTTTGAAGCCGCCGGCGTAGGAATAGATGTAAAGCCTGGAGATATCGCTTTTAGAGGCAACTTTGCCACAGTGAGAGACCACAACGTCGTGGATAGGAGGGCAGGACGCATTCGAGACACCCACGAGCTTGCTCAAGCTGTTCAGGAAAACTTAGACCTGGAAGCCGAATTTATCTTTAAAGAATCCGCAGGTCATAGAGCAGCATTTGTGTTGAGAGGAGAAAATTTAAGCCCGCACGTAACGCCTTCGGATCCATTGCACATCGGAAAAATGAAAGAAGTTAGACCAACTGTTGACGACGCAGCATCAAAAAGGACTGCACGTATTCTTAACGAATTTACACGTCAAGTTTTCGAAATTCTTCAAAACAATACAGTAAATATCGACCGGGAAAAGAAGGGAAAACTTCCAGGAAACATAGTGCTCTTGAGGGGTGCCGGAGTGGTACCACATCTGCAGTCGTTTGAAGATCGCTGGGGACTCAAGTCAGCAGTCATCGCGGCCACAGCGCTTGTCATAGGGATAGGTAAACTTACTGGGATGGATTTTTTACCAACAGAAGGAGCAACTGGCGGTGTAGATACAAACTTAACTGGAAAAATAGAGAATGTCAATAAAGCATTGAAAAATCATAGCTTCGTTCTTTTGAATATAAAAGGCGCAGATGAATCGGGGCACGATGGAGATTTTAAGAAAAAAGCCGCATTTTTAAGTAGAGTCGACAAGGCTCTCACGAATTTGGAGATAGATGAGTCGATGTTAATTTCAGTAACTGCAGATCATACCACACCTGTAAGTCTCCGAGAACACGCTGGTGATCCTGTTCCACTGCTAATATGGGGGATTGGAGTGAGGAGGGACCATCTGCAAAAATTCGATGAAACTGCTGCTGCATTGGGTGGCATGAACCGCATAAGAGGTCTTGATATTATGCCAACCCTCATCGATCTCATAGGGAAAGGTAAGAAATTTGGAGCATAATCTTATTGCACATAAACGTATTGTAAATGATTTCACGGTTAGAGGCTTAACGCATTTTAACGAGCTTTAAACTTAAAAATAGCTGGACATTACACACTGTGAGAGGTTGCAAGATGCCGATACATCCAATCGAATGTAGGTATGGAACTGCCGAAATGAAAGATATTTGGAGCGAAGAGAAGAAGCTCCGGTATGTGCTTGAAGTTGAAGCAGCACTCGCTAAAGCGGAGGCAGATCTTGGAATTATACCAGAACATGCGGCTAACTCCATACATAAAGCAACAGAGGGGGTTAAACTGAACCGAGTTAAAGAAATAGAAGATGAAATACATCACGATATGATGGCAGTCGTGGAGGCCATATCTGAGACGATCGATCTGGAAGATGATTATGTCCACTACGGAGCTACATCAAATGACATTCTTGACACCTCGCTAGCGTTACAGTTCCGAGACGCCCTAAAAATCCTCGAATCAAAACTTGTTCGACTTCTTAAAGTCCTCATCATCCAGGCTGACAAACATAAACGGTTAATCTGTGCTGGCAGGACACACGGTCAAATCGCCATTCCGACAACATATGGTCTTAGATTCGCGATTTGGGCTAAAGAAATTGAAAGACATTTATTGAGACTTGGGGAGCTCTATGGTCGCATTGTGGTAGGACAACTTACTGGTGCAGTTGGCACGCAGGCAGCCTTTGACAAACAAGGTATGGCTGTGCAAGAAAAGATGATGGCTTATCTCGGTCTCGGATACGTTAAAGTGTCAAGTCAAGTAATACAGAGAGACAGGCATGCTGAATACGTTATGTTCCTCGCTAACGTTGCAACGACGTTAGATAAGATTTGTATTGAAATCAGGACTTTACAAAGAAGTGAGATAGCTGAGGTATCAGAAACATTTGGGGCGAAGCAAATTGGCTCGTCAACAATGCCTCACAAGCGGAATCCCATTAAATCGGAACAGGTGTGCGGTCTTGCAAGAGTTATACGAGCATATGTTTTGCCCGCACTTGACAATAACACCCTTTGGGACGAGAGAGATCTAACTAATTCGTCCTGTGAAAGAGTAATATTGCCTGAGGCAACAATTTTAACAGACCATATTTTGATGCTTACAATTAACATAATAGGAAATTTACAGTTTGATAAAAACAACATTGAAAAAAACCTTGGACTTATGCGCGGCGCAAATATGAGCGAAGCTGTGATGATATATTTGGCTAAGAAGGTAGGGAGGCAGCGAGCACACGGAATTATACGATCTGCAACATTGAAGGCTTTTGAACGTGGAGAGAGCCTTGCTGAAGCATTGTCAAAAGAACCAATGGTCGTTGAGCACATTTCAGCCGAACAAATTCTGTGGATGATGCGGCCTGAGAACTACATCGGCACTGCTGTTGAACAGGTTGAAACTGTAGTCTTGGAATTGAAGGGTATCTATTGTCAGGAATAGCTGGAGTACTTGGTCAAGATTCAGAAGAAAAAGTAGCTCGAATGCTCGCTGTCTTAAAGCATCGAGGTCACTATCGCAGCGAAATTTTTGGCGGGCACTTAATCGGTGAAGTGGAGTATGCTATTGGGGCAGTTTCTCTACAACAAGACATCTTGAAACTCAAGCGTGAAACAAGTGAAGGTGCCTTTACAGTATGCGATGGCTGTTCACGAGGCCAATTTGCGAAAGTAACTGTCCACAACTCTAATTGCCTCAATTTGGAACGCGACATTATAGGAATCAGACCATTGTTTTATGGAATGGACACCAATAGGGGCATATTTGCCTTTGCGTCCGAGAGAAAAGCTTTGTGGAATATTGAAATTGATCGTATCAGGAGAGTTGAACCAGGTCAAGTACTTGAAATTGGAAATCTAAAAGTCGTTGAAAAGCAGAGAAGAAAGTCTCCGTCTCGTTCGGAAGCGGCTGTTATTTATGATGAGATCTTTGCTGCTGAGGAGCTCATAAAATTGTTGAAAGCGGCGATAAACGAACATTCGACCAGCAATCCGGGAATCGCATTTTCAGGTGGAGTCGACAGTACGGTTTTGTGGGCACTGTTAGAAAACCGAGAAGATACGTTGTTATATACCACAGGAATGGCGGGTTCGCATGACATAAAAAGTGCAGTAAATTCAGCTCGCCTGATGAACGCGCATATTAGAGCGGTAAAACTAACGTTAGTCGATATAGAGCAGTATATACCTCGCGTTATGAGAGCAATTGAAAGCTGTAATCCAATGGACGTAGCGATTGCCTTGCCTTTATATGCGATTTCCGATTCTGCGCGCAAAGATGGCATAAGCTCGATCATGGCGGGACAAGGAGCTGATGAGCTGTTTGCGGGTTACAAACGACACCGCAACGCTTACGAATTATCACAAGATGCACTCTCTGAAATGCTCAGGAATGATATCTTAAATATGGGAAAGAATAATTTGGAGCGAGACAATTTGACTGCTGCGTCTAATACTGTAGGATTAAGACTTCCGTATCTTGATATTAATGTGGTGAACTTCGCTTTGAAAATTGCAATACAATTGAAAATAAAAGGTGATATCAATAAATATATTTTAAGAAAAGTTGCAGCGAGATTCTTACCGCATCAAATTGCTTATCGGGACAAAAAGGCTATGCAATATGGCTCTGGCGTGAGCAGTGCTCTAAATACGTTAGCACGCAATTATTTTTCTAGAGACAGAGACAAAAGAGGTATTGTAGGAAACTACCTCAAAGCAATAGTTGAAGAAAACGATATTCGGGTGGCTGAATGATAACTAAATCACATGTACTGCATGTAGCGAGTCTAGCATGCTTAGAACTGAGTGAAGATGACTTGCAAGAGTTTACCGTTCAATTCAATTCGATATTGTCGTACTTTGATGAACTCTCAGAGATAACGGAGCGACTTGAGAAAGATGAAGTGCAGTTTAATAATCTCAGGGCTGACGAAGTGCTTCCAAGCTTGTCCCAGGAAGAGGCTCTTTCTAACGCGCCGAGAACAGAGGATGGGTATTTCAAAGGTCCGAGGATATTATGAGTCACGTTGAACGGGTTGAAGAAATACTTACTTTAATCACTAAAAGCAATCTCAATGCTTATATCACAGTGGATCCTGTTGGCGCGAGGGAGCAAGCTGAACGAGCAGATTCGGGAGAGTTGGATGGCAAGCTCGCGGGGGTTCCTGTAGCAGTAAAGGATGCGATATCCACAAAAGGCTTGAGAACGACGTGTGCATCGCGTATGCTTGAGAATTACGTCCCTGTTTATGATGCTTTTGTCGTGAAGAGGTTGAGGGAGGAAGGCGCGATCATACTAGGCAAGACTAATATGGATGAGTTCTCGATGGGGACATCGACGGAAACCAGCTATTTTGGCTCGTGCAGAAACCCATGGGACATTTCACGAGTTCCTGGTGGATCTTCGGGCGGAAGTGCAGCTGCACTTGCTTCGTTTGAGGCTGACATGGCCCTAGGCTCCGATACAGGCGGGTCGATACGCTGTCCAGCGTCATTTTGTGGAATTGTGGGACTTAAACCGACTTATGGCAGGGTTTCAAGGTTTGGACTTATCTCATATGGCAATTCTCTAGAACAAATAGGGCCGATGGCAAGAACTGTGCAAGAGTGTGCTTTGTTGTTTGAAGTTTTAGCGGGGTACGATCCTAGAGATAATACTTGTAGTGACATCCCTGTTCCAAGTTATTCCAAACAACTTGACAGAGAACTCAACGGCTTAAAAATAGGGATCCCAAAGGAATTTTTCGGCGAAGGAATGGATCCAGATGTAGAACGGGCAGTTTGGGACTCAATAAGTATTTTTGAGAATATGGGAGTAAGCTACGAAGAGATCGATCTCCCGCATCTGAAGTATTCATTATCTGCTTATTACGTTCAGGCGATGTGTGAAGCATCATCAAATCTCGCGAGATTCTGTGGTATAATCTATGGGTACAGAGTTCAAAAGGATCACGATTGGCATACGACTTTTTCACAGAATAGGTCTATAGGTTTTGGAAAAGAGGTCAAACGGAGGATATTGTTAGGAACCTATGCGCTTTCGGCAGGCTACTACGACAAGTATTACATAAAAGCGCTTGCAGCAAGATCGCTTATCCGGAATGATTTTCAGAGGGCCTTCAAACACGTTGATGCCATGGTAGCTCCAACCATGCCCTATGTTGCATTTAGGATTGGGGAAAAGGTTGACGATCCACTCTCGCTGTACTTGGTTGACATCAATACTGTGCCCATAAATATCGCAAATGTTCCTTCGCTTTCAGTTCCTTGTGGGTTTAAGAATGGTTTGCCCATAGGAATGCAAATTATAGGAGATCTGTTTGATGAGTCATTGTTGTTTAACATTGCCTATCAATTTGAACAATGTACAAATTTCAACAAATATTCTAAGGCTCAGGCATAACTATAAAATAGTCATACAGGCCATTTATCAAGTGTTAATGTATAATTTCGCGTATTATTAGATATCTAATATTAAAACAATTCGTGAAAAAGATAAAACACGAATTAAGATCATAAATACAATGAGGCAATTACATGGTTAGTTCAAAGGATTCAATTTATAAGTTTCAGTATTCGGAGAGGATAAAAGCTGAAGTATCGATAGCACATCAATTGTTCGAGCAACTTATAGGCTTAAAAGAGGACGAGTTTAGTGGTGGTAAGAAGATCATGGAAGGCTATATTAATGCCATTCTAACCGACATAAAAATCGCTCGAAATGTTCTAGGATCTAAAGTAGTTTTTTCTAAAACTTCAAGAAAGCTAACAGAATCGATTGGCAGAATTGACTTGAGGGAATATGAAGAAGTGAGAAAGTGTTTTGCAGAAGCATTGACTGAAACTACAACGTATTGTGCTGAGTCTTTTGAATCGCTCAGGAAGATGGACTTAATATAACAAACGAACGTTTTCAAACGGTGTTTAATGTAAAATAATAATGAGATAGATGTCGCTGAAGTTAAGTTTTTGATTGAATTTTGGCTTTGTTGTTTTTCAATAAGTACATGGTTAAAATACTGTAACAAGTAAATAGCAATCAAATCTTAGTCTTTTTTTCATCAATAGAGTGGATTTTATCTATTGTTTTTACGAGAGTGTCATAACTTTTTAACGGTGTTATCGATGGAGTCATTATTTTAGGAGCCTTTATGTTATTAATAACATTGATGTACATTTTTGCTACTTCGCTCCAAGTAATAGTCCTTCCGTAACAGTAAGTGTTGAGAGCCATATTCTGTCGTAGCGAGTCATGCTGTACGAGAAAATTTAACTTTTCGGAGAGATCATTTACATTGCCGAAGTTTACCAATAAACCTTTGCCATCGGCAAGTGCTTCCTTTGCGTGCATAAATTTTGTTGCTATAATTGGTTTGCCGCAGCCTATAGCTTGCGAAAGCACTCCACTCGATATCTGTTTGTAGTTCATGTTTGTAATCGCGCAGATATCAGTCGCCAAGAAATGCAATATCATATCTTTATTCGTGAGATACTTTTCTATAAACTTGACGTGTCTTGTTAATCCTAACTCTTTGACGGTAGCTCTTAATAACTGGCGATACCCCGTTCGCACAGATTTTTCGAGCGAAGGGTGAAACGCTCCGACGATCATATATATAATGTCTTTATCTGGATTGTCGTCGATAATCTGCGGCATCGCCTCAAGAACATATTCAATGCCTTTGTCAGGATTGATCAATCCATAGCTCCCTATTATAAATTTGGCCGGTAATCCGATATATTTTTTAGGTCTCTCAGTGTCTATGAAGGGAACATCAGGAACTCCATGAGGAATGACAATTAGTTTTGTAAGAGGAAGATGAAACGTGTTTTTTAATATGTCGACTCCGACGTTAGCAGAGACAACAACTCTATCTGAAAGATCAGATATACTCTTTACGATGTTTTTCATCGCGTGGGGTGGGTCTGGTAAAACAGTGTGAAAAGTTGTAACAACCGGTTTCTGTAGTCTATTTAAAAAGTTAACTATATACTCTCCATGATCTCCTTTATAAAGTCCAAATTCATGTTGTATGTTAACAACATCGATTTTAGAAGAATTTATTTTATTTGCAGCCTGTAAATACGTAGAAATCTCACAGTCTTTTATCGTTTGAAGTATTTTTGAAACGGGATATCTCGATGTAGTCAGTAAGTTTTTTTTACACTGTTCTATTGCGCTGACATTCCAAAAAACGTTGTTTGAAACTTTCGAAATATTATCAGCTAGATCTCTAGTGAAAGTGGCGATTCCACATTGTCTTGGGGGAAATGAGCTTACAAAGTTCAACCGCGTTACTTTGTTTAAGCTTGATATAAAATCATCTCCCTGCTTACGGTATTATACGTCAGCTTAACATATAATACTATCACGCAGATACATCGGGCCGTATTTATTTAATTTCGCTTAATTATTAATTGCTTCGTATAAAGTCTATTTCTTATTCTAAATTATTAATAATAAGAGATAATGTAAGGGGGCAGAGCCGCAATAAGGATTATAAGTTCCACTCGTTCATTTTACATACTTTTACTTCCGACATTACCTTGTCTTCAACGATACTTGTGTCTAAAAGACTACGTAGAGGGGACCGATAGAAATTAAAGAGATTACGTCTATCAAACTAGTAGGTGCAATAACATGCCAGAAGAAAAAAAGAAAGAGTATAAATTTGAAAAAGATATCAAATCAGGTACTATAGACGAACCTGACATCGCAGGCTATGATGCGACTTACAGGACCGAAAAGGAATTAGAAGGTCTGAAAAAACTTGAAGTTTGTGAATTGGGTCCGGATGAAGAAGGAATATGTGAAAAACCAGAGGAAAAGAAAAAGAAGTAACTCTTCTTTTACTTTACTTAATTGCGTCTAAAGGTTGTCCACATATATTGTCAAAAAAAGTTGTGTATCCTGAAATTATAGGAAATACAATTTACGGAGTATAAAAGAAAGCTCCTATATCAAATCGCTCAATCATAGTTTTTAATTAATGATGATTTTTAGCTACTAACTTTTTATAGTTAATGTTGTGAAGGTTAATCAGTTTAATTAGCTGACACATAATTTTTCCTGAGTTTTTGTTAGTGCATTCCATTAAAAATTGGCATCTTAATTTGAGCGTGGATGTCCACGATGATCATCGCCGTTTAATTCGGCAGCAAATTACTAAAAATTTACATGGTGCATTTGAATTGAATTGAATTTATTCTGCAGCTGCAGATCACTAGCAAATTATTATAAATCTGGTTGCTCATGAAGTAGAGATCACTGCTCGATTGGTTTGCCGTTTAAATCGAGATGTATTTATTTTTGAAAGAATTTTTATAGATTAACGAGAGAGTTAGGTTAGCATGAAAGTGTGGATAGTCGGTATTAATGGTGCAGTTGCTACGACAACTATTATAGGTACACTCGCAATAAGTCGAGGCATCAGCTCAAATACCGGAGTCTCTACAGAAGGAGACTATTTTAAGGAATGCAATCTCGCGCGACTTGACAAACTAGAGTTTGGAGGCCATGATATCAGGAGTATAAGCCTGTATGACGCCGCATATCAAAATGTTCGAGATAATAACACCTTTAGTGTTTATCAACTTTCAGAATTAAAGGATGACCTTGACGTTATCCCGGTGAAATGTGGCATATTAAACAACTGTGGAAGTGCTATTTCATCACTATGTGAAAGCAGACAGTTAACGCTGAGAGAAGCACAAGAACAAGTGTCGAATGAGCTTAAGGATTTTGCGAATGGCGACGATTGTATTGTAGTAAATCTTGCGTCTACCGAGCCTTTTTTCCCACCGCACGACGAATATTCTACTTTGGATAAATTTGAAAATGCAATACGAAATAATTCTAAAAAAATCCCTGCAAGCTCGATTTATGCTTACTGTGCTATTAAAAATGGTATGCCTTACATCAACTTTACTCCATCTCTTGGAAACGATATCCCGGCAATAAAGGAACTTGCACAAAAAGAAAGAGTCCCTCATTGCGGAAAAGATGGTAAGACTGGCGAGACTCTTGTTAAAACCGCACTCGTTCCTATGTTCAAGTTACGTAATCTCACAATTGAAGGGTGGTATGGAAGCAACATACTTGGCAATTTAGATGGGCACATCTTAAATAATCCGGATAATAAGCAATCTAAGCTAATTACAAAAACAAGTGTCGTGCCAAAAATGTTGGGATATGAACCTCATCTTGGGAGTCGAATCGATTACTTCCCCCCTCTTATCGATCATAAAGTAGCTTGGGATTTTATTGCGTTTAGAGGTTTCTTGAATCATCGTATGAACATGCAGTTTACTTGGCAAGGATGTGATAGCATACTTGCCGCGCCACTCGTAATCGACCTTATCCGTTTAATGGAACTTGCTAAACGAAAAGGGATAGTAGGTGTGGTACAGAAATTGGCAGTGTACTTTAAAGATCCGATTGATACGGACGTTTTAGATTTGTGTACGCAGCACGAGATTTTTAAAAAATGGATTGAACACATTAAGATGATGTGATAATTCTGTTTTTTGGTACTATTTGTCGTCGTCTACAATAAACAAGGAATTATCCACGAAATTAAGAAATAAATTATTTCATTTTGACTACTGTGGCGATAAACACTGCGTGAACACATTAATGCATAAAAATCTGCCTATATGTATAAGAACACTTTTTATACGTAAAATATAATTATTAAATACGGAGATTGCGGATGACGGAAGAACACTCACACGTACAAAAGAAAAAAAGAGACCCTTTATTAGATGAAAAAAATGACTTAAAACGTGTTAAACCCAAGGATCTGGGAATAGTTGAAGGTGAAGATCAAAAAGAAGATATGGATATCTACGATGGCTCTCTTGAATCTAAAATAGAAGAACGTGAGGAAAACCACGTAGGTGAAATATTAGAAGAAGTTAATCATGACTACTGGGGCGACGAGAAGGATTATGGTTACCAGTACAAAAAAGAGATTGTAGAAGAAGAGCTTGCCGCTGGCGAAGGAGTTTATACGCCCGAAGGACGGGATGAACTCGTAGAGGAAGATGAGATTACGTCCGAAGAAGTGTGGTATATGGAGGGGAGAGATAGAGTCTATAAAAAAAAGAGAGAAGAGTACACTGATAATCCTGAAATGCAGGAACAATGGAAAGACGATTAGCTCAAAATATGGAAGACTAGATGAGAACCCTGCCTTGAGCTAAACTTTAAATAACAGCCACGGGTACTTCGTGAATACTTCTACTTTGATATTGCTCTACCCACCTTCTCGGGCTCTTTGCAGCTCTGAATTAACGTGAGCCTGCATCATTAATGTTGTTCTCAAGCTTGTTATCAAGGTACTTTTCATATCCGTTCAAGTCGAGCAGTCCGTGACCACTCAAATTGAACACAATAACCTTCTGTTCACCCGTTTGTTTGCATTTTAGCGCTTCATCGATAGCCGCTTTTATCGCGTGACTTGTCTCAGGCGCGGGATTGATGCCTTCTGTTCTCTGGAATAAGGCGCCAGCTTCGAAAGTTTGAAGTTGGTTATATGCTACCGCATCTATGTAGCCAAGATTCTTGAGTAGACTCAAACTTTGAGCGTCTCCGTGATACCGAAGTCCACCGGCGTGGATCGGCGAGGGGACAAAATCGTGTCCTAACGTGTACATCTTTAATAGAGGTGTAAAGCCAGCGACATCCCCGAGATCATATTTATATTCCCCTTTGGTTAACGTAGGACAGCTTTCGGGTTCAACTGCTATGAATCTTGTCCCATTACCATTTCGCAATTGATCTCCAAGGTGAGGATATATAAATCCTGAAAAATTCGAGCCACCTCCAACACACCCAATCATGACGTCTGGCTTTGTGTCTATCTTGTTAAGTTGCTTGACAGTTTCCTGGCCGATAATCGTTTGATGTAGCAGGACGTGTTCCAGAACTGAACCGAGTGCATATTTAGTCTTATCAGCAACTAGCGAGGTTTCTATGGCCTCACTTATAGCAAGTCCGAGCGATCCAGGGTGATTAGGATGCTTTGAAAGAATGTCGCTTCCGCTTACCGTAAGATTTGAGGGCGATGGGATAACTTCGGCACCGTAAAGCTTCATAAGTGTCCTTCTGTATGGTTTCTGATCGTAACTTACTCGCACCATAAAAACCTTACAGCCAAGTCCGAACATTGAACATCCTAATGCAAGAGCAGTCCCCCACTGGCCTGCGCCAGTTTCAGTAGTCAATTGTTCGATTCCGTCGGCCTTGTTAAAGTACGCCTGAGCAATTGCCGTATTAGGCTTATGCGATCCGGCAAATGATACATCTTCGCGTTTGTAATAAATCTTTGCTGGAGTTTTTAGGTATTCTTCAAGCCGTTTGGCCCGGTAGAGCGGAGTAGGGCGACCCACTCTAAAATATGCTTCTAATATCTCTTTTGGTATGTCTATGTACCTCTCTTTGCTTGTTTCTTGCATTACGAGCGATTTTGGAAATATTGCTAATAAATCTTCAGGCGTTGCAGGTTCCATTGTTTTGGGATTGAGAGGTGGTGCCATTGCAACTGGCAAATCAGCTTGTATATTATACCACTTTTTGGGTATCTCGTCATCATCTAGTAAAACTTTTATATCGTTCATTATATTCCTCAACGTTTGTTTCTATACATAAATGATGATATATTGAGATAACGAGATACCCCATACTATATAAATAATTTATGAACAAAAGGCCCAGTAATAAGGCGGACAGCTTCAGTCTGGCAGTTTATGCAAGCATGTTTTCGAAAGTTAAATGTTGATGAGAAGTGGACAAGACCGGCAGTTAATGTGGATTTTAACTTCTTGCAACATCCACTTTTGCTTTATCCAATTATTACGTTTATTAGAAGACAAAAAATTGTTGAATCAAGAAAATAATTATAAAAACATACAAGTTTAACACTAATTTATATGTATAAAGACAGGATACAGGCCGGACATGTGCTCGCAGAGAGATTGGTAAGATTTGAAGGTCGCAAGCTAGTGGTTCTGGCCATACCACGTGGCGGCATCCAAGTTGCTTATCCCATTGCCGCTCGGCTTAGGGCTGAATTAGATTTAGTTATACCTAGAAAACTCCCAATTCCGGGGGATCCGGAAGCTGGGTTCGGTGCAATAATGGAAGACGGTACGAGAGTATTAAATGAGGATACGGTTCAGTATCTTGGATTAACTGATTGGGAGATAGATAGTATCGCAAATAGCGTTTTAGAGGAGGTACGGCGGAGAACGAAAAAATACAGGGGCGATAAACTATTTCCTGAACTAAAAAACAAAATAGCTTTAATTGTTGATGATGGTTTAGCTACGGGATACACGGCACTAGCAGCCATTAATTATGTGAAAAAGAAGGAACCAGAAAGAGTTGTTCTCGCAGTTCCAGTCTCATCAGAAAGCGCAGAAAAATTAATAAAATCAAAAGTTGATGATTACGTTTGCCCATTGACGAGTGACAGACCTTGGTTTGCTGTTGCAAACTTTTATACGAAGTTTTATGATCTCACAGATGATGAGGTGTTGGACTGTTTAAACAAATATAAAATTGAAAAAGAAAAATGGTGAAGTCAATGCTGTTATTTACGTATAAGAATCGTGGCGCCCTCTAATACAATTACATCTACAGCAATTCCTGCAGACGATTGTTCCCTTACAATGCATATCTCTGAAGGTTTAAGTTCGTACCAATCAAGGTGGATAACATCTGTCGGTAGCTGTGCAGCTATTTCGTCAGGTGGGGTATTTTTAATTAGATCGACAACTCTTTTAGCTTCTGATTTAAATCGAGGGCCAATTAAATTCATACGGGGCAGTATCTCCTTAATTGTCTCAAGCAGCTCCGGTTTCCCCATTTTAAATTCAATTTCAGCATTAACTGCGTTATTTATGTCATTTTTCCCGTCTTTTATATCGTGAGCGAGGTAAACTATAACACCTTCCATCCTTGCGTTTAGTGCAATCTTATGCTCTGATTTGTACCGTCGAATCCCGCTAGCTATGCTCGTTATCAATTCGCCTAACTGAAGCGGCGTTGCAAGTGCTTCTGTGCCTTTTGTTCTATCAATATCACCTTCCCTAACGTTTGCTTTAGGCCAACATTGCTTGTGAACGCTGCCACTACCGGGACTGAGGTGGAAGAACAACTCCTCTGTGAAAAATGGGCAAAATGGTGCTAGCAATTTTGTTATATGTAAAAGAGCAGTACGTAGTGTAAATTTTGCGGACTTATCCCCATTGTAAAGTCTTCCTTTTGCTAGTTCAACGTAATCGTCAGCTAAAGTGTTCCACACAAAAGCTCGAATCTTTTTAAGCGCCGCGTCAAATTCAAACTCGTCCATATTTGCAGTTACGGAAGCAGTCAGTTCATTCAGTTTCAATATTAGCCACTTATCAATTATCTTTAAACAGCTAAATTCGATATCTTCTTCCGCACTTTTAGAAAGGTGGATCATTGAGAACCTGAAAATGTTCCACAACTTTGTGAGAAATCGCGAAGATGCTATTACGTCTTTAAGGCTATAAGCGACGTCTGACCCATAAGAACCACCTATCGCTGCCCACTGTCTTAGGGCGTCAGTTCCATGCTCTTTGATTATTGTTTCAGGGGCTATTATGTTGCCAAATGATTTGCTCATTTTTTGGCCATCTTCACCCAAAACCATTCCGTTAATTGCAATAAATTCCCAAGGCTTTTTGGATACGAGGGCATCTGATCGTAATATGGTATAAAAAGCCCATGTTCTAATTATGTCGTGTCCTTGGGGACGCAACTGAGTTGGAAAACGCTCGTCAAAGAGAGTTTTGTTTGGCCACCCAGAAACGTGAAGAGCTGAAATTGAGGAGTCCATCCACGTATCAAGAACGTCGGTTTCTGGAGTGAATTTATGGGAGCCACACTCACAGTGGCTTTTTGGCTCATCTTCAATAGGATCCAAAGGTAGCCAACTTTCTTCCGCGACCATTATTTCGCCACATTCTTGGCAATACCACGCAGGTATCGGCGTTGCAAACACTCTCTGGCGGGAAATGCACCAATCCCAATCTAGGCTTTCAGTCCATTTTTTTAAACGTGTTAAAGCGTACGTTGGAATCCACTTAATTTGAGCTGCTCGCTTCAATACTGTCTCTTTGTTCACCTTTACAAACCACTGTTTTTCTGAAAGGATCTCAATTGGCGTTTCGCATCTGTCGTGAACTCCAATATTTTGCTCGATAAGTTCTTGTTTGTATAGAAATTTGTTATTTTCGAGATCACCGATTATTCGAGGTTTTCCCTCTTTTATGGTCATCCCTTTGTACCTATTGTCTATGAGACGTCCATCCTTTGCTATTGCCTGCCTCAACGGAAGATTGTGTTCTTTCCACCACCTTACGTCTTGTTTGTCCCCAAAAGTGCAAATCATGACGGCCCCTGTACCAAAATCGGAGTCAACGTCTTCATCAGCTATAACATCGATCTCGTAGTCGTAAAGGGGAACCTTTAGTTTCTTTCCTACAAGGTGAGAATATCTCTCATCATTTGGGTTAACTGCTACAGCAACACAGGCAGAAAGAAGTTCAGGACGAGTAGTTGCTATGTCTACCTCGTCCTCGTCCCTTCCTTTAAATCGTATATAGTTTAAAGTTGTGGAACGCGACTTGTAATCAACTTCAGCAAACGCTATCGCGGTCTCACATCTTGGGCACCAATTTACTGGGTGCTCACTTCGATAAATACGGCCGCTCTTATACATTTGGACGAATGACTGTTGTGTCTTGACATAGTACTCCTTGCTCATCGTTATGAATTCTTGGGTCCAGTCTATCGAAAATGCTAGCCTTTTCATCGTCTGTTTCATGAGGGCTATGTTCTCATGAGTCAAATTTTCACATAATCCCCGGAACTCATGCCGTGGTATCTGATTTTTAGTTATACTATGTATTCGTTCAACTTTAACTTCCGTCGGGAGACCGTGGCAATCCCATCCTTGTGGAAACATCACTTCAAGTCCTTTCATACGTTTATAACGGGCTATGAAATCGATATAACACCAATTGAGTGCGTTTCCCAAGTGAAAGTTTCCAGTCGGGTACGGTGGGGGGGTATCAATTATATAGCTTTTTTTCCCTCTGTCCTTAAATTGATACATGCCTGAATCCCAGTTTGATAACCATTTGGATTCCACGTAATCGTGATTGTAATTTTTTGGAATATCTGTTTTCATGCTCTTTTTGATTTTTAGCAGAAATGTGCGGGCTGTTTTCTATCGCTCTCGTATTACGTAGTTTGAAAGTACTCCCACACCGTCTATTTCGATCTCCACAGTATCATCGATGAAAGGCTCGCCAGCGCCATAAGGCGTACCTGTAGCTATGACGTCTCCGGCATTCAGTGTCATTACTCTGGATATGAATCGTACGAGGTCGTTGACACCGAAAATTAAATTCTTGGTGTTTGATTTTTGTCTGATCTTGCCATTAACTCTCGTCTCAATACGAGCATCTTCTGGGTTTATGTCAGTCGTTATAAACGGGCCAATCGGCGCAAATGTATCGAAACTTTTAGCTCTTGTCCATTGAACGTCTTTTTTTTGAATGTCCCTCGCCGTAACGTCATTAATACAGGTGTATCCCAATATAACTGTTTCTGGATCCTTGACTTTTTTGCACCTTTCCGATATTACAATCGCCATCTCTCCTTCATATTCGACTTGAGAACTCATTGTCGGATATTCAATGTCGTCCAAATGCCCTATCACGCTCGTTGACGGCTTGATGAACAATATAGGCCTCTCAGGTATTGGATAATCCAGCTCATTGGCGTGATCAATATAATTTAAACCTGTACAAACTATCTTCGTTGGCACAGTCGGTGGCAGAATTTTGAGTTCTGATAACTTATACTCGCTGCTGTTGGATTTGACAGTATCTCCGTCCACAGTGCCAAAAAAAGCTTTGTTATCCTTTCTGAATCTCCCTATCACAGGTACACCTTTCTCCCACTAGCATCCCTCGAATAGTAACCGAATTCAGAATGCTCTAATTGCTCCCCCGTAAATACAGGGCCATCAGAACAAACCCTTAAGCCGTCGGGATCTATGCAACAGGAGCCGCATAGGCCAATCCCACACTTTATATATCTTTGTAAGCTAAATTGGGTGGGGACTCCGGTAGTTGTTGCAAAGTTAAGTACCGCTTTCATCATTTTTTCAGGTCCACATGATATGATCTCATCATAGCCAGTAATTTTACCCAAAAGATCAATCGGAACGCCTTTATAGCCACAAGACCCATCGTCTGTGGCTAGTAACACATCTCCAACATTTGTAAATCTATCAACGAATAGCAGTTCATCTTCTGTTTTCGCCCCAAGCAGTGTTATCACTTCTCCCGTTAATATTTCAGAAAGAGGGGCTAGAGGAGCTGCTCCAAGCCCTCCAGCAACAAGCAGAATACACTTATTAGTGAGCCTGAATCCGTTACCAAATGGGCCTCGTATACCAATCTCATCTCCTATACTTAATTTGAACAGTTCTGAAGTTGCATCACCGACTTCTCTTACAGTTATCCCGTCAGCGTACGAAAGACTCATCGGTATTTCATCAACACCTCGTATCCAAATCATCACATATTGTCCCGGAACAAAATCAAAATGGTGATCAAAGAAAAAAGTCTTTACATCGCTGCATTCTACCACAATGTCAGTGAGTTCAACATTTCTAACATACATCGTCCGTACAAAGGCATTTATCTGTCTTTTAATTTTTCATCGCATATTTATATTACGTTGACAAATTTCCACATATGGATGTGATTGGATTTGGAGCAATTAATTGTGATAGGATATACAAAGTTGATAAAATTGCATCACCTGGGCAGGAAGTTGGCGTTATGTCGGTTGCTTATCACCCAGGGGGGTCAGCTCCCAACACGGCTGTAGGGCTAGCTCGGTTAGGTGTGAAGACAGGCGTAATCGGGGTTGTAGGGCAAGATACTGAGGGAAAGGCACTGCTGGCGGATTTAAAAAAAGAAGGTGTAGAAGTTACTGGTATCCGAACAAAAGAGGGAAACACCGGAGCCGCATTGATATTTATTGACAAATATGGTGAGAGGACCATCTATATTTTACCAAGTGTTAATGATGACTATTTTGCTAGTGAGTATGAATATGCGAGAACGGCGAAGTTTTTACATTTATGTTCATTCATGAGTCGGGAACAGCTAAAAATGCAAATAAATTTCGTTAAAGCATTGAAAAGCTCGAAGATAAAAATCTCTTTTAGTCCCGGAGATATTTATTCAAATTTTGGTTTAGATTCACTAAAACCAATAATCGAATTAAGTCACGTTGTGTTTCTTAATAAATATGAAATGGAACTTTTGACAAACCTAGATTACTCTGCGGGTGCGTTGTCATTAGTTGCAATGGGTGCTCAGACGGTGGTTGTCACTCTTGGAAATCACGGTTGTTTTTTGGCAATAGACAACGATACCTATACGATTCCGGCATACGAATCAAAAGTGGCCGATACAGTCGGCGCGGGGGATGCTTTTGCAGCTGGTTTCATCTACGGCATGCTAGCGGGCGAGGATGTGTGCACCTGTGGACGTTATGGCAATTTGCTTGCTTCTATGTCCACTTCAAAATTTGGAAGCAGAAAAGGGCTAGTAGAACATTTTAAAAATATCAGCGAGTGTCTCTAAGCAACGATTTGTGAGCGTTATGCATCTTGACATGATACTTTTGTGAACGAAGAAGATCGTTTGTAACTTACTATAGACTCATCTTCAGGAGTTGATACATTCACGTATCATGGCAGGGAATCTTATGATAAAATTAATAATAAAAGTAAAAAACTAAAAAAATGAGGTTAAAAAGCTAAAAAATGAGGCTCACTTTCCAACTGTTATCTCGATAGCTGATACATTGGTATTTCCATCTTCAGTTCCGAGGCTCTCAGTAGATATAGCTATATCTTTAACATCAACCTCAGAGAGGAATCTTTTCCTGGCAATCTCTGCTACATCAACAGCTCGTGAAATTGCGCGTCCTCTGGCCTTAATCAAGACTTCATTTGCACCGTTGTTAAATTGGGTGACGACGGCTAGTACGTAATTCATCACGGGTTTGTTGCCTACGTATATAATGTTATCATCTGTCATACTGTACCTCACGTTTATTTGTTAGTGTTAGAAACAAAAAACTTATAATACATAAAGCTTTTCAAGTTATTTAGCTGTTTCTGTAATAACAGATTAACTTTTCGATGTCTTTAGCGTAAAAGCTTTCATTTTTAACGCATCTTGTTCAAGTAATGGAGATTCACAGATTATTGTGACATCGCATCCTGCATTTTTAATTGCTGTCAAAAGTAGTTTGAACTGATTGAAGTCAACAGGTAAATGCCGTCTCTCGTTTCCGTGAGAGAATTCTATGCCCGAGAAATGTATATGTGCGTGGTCATCTTTATTAAAAAGCTTTAATAGAACTAGAGAATAGTCTTCTACCGCATTCATACATCCATTGCACCGAGCATGGAGGTGAGCAAAATCTACTACAGGCACAACGCCATTAACTTCTTTTTTTAGGTTATACAGCTCGTCGACTGTACCAAATTGACTCTGTCGGCCCATAATCTCCACTCCTAAGTTGATTCCATTGTAGCCGTTATCATCGATGTAGTCAAGTACATCAAAACACCCAGTCTGTACCAGTTCATAGGTCTGTTCGTGGGTGTACTTTTTTGTGTAATAGGCAGAATGAAACACCACGATTGATGCCCCGAGAGCCCAGGCTCTCGCAACTGAAAGCTTAATCCTGCCTAAACTCTCTACGATAACCGTCGGATTTTCAGATGCCAAGTTAATCATGTACGGAGCATGGACCGAAAGGGCGACTTTGTGCTTCTGTGCAATCTGACCTATTTCGTGCGCTGTGCCATCTTTCATGGATACCCTCCTTACAAATTGGACTTCCATTGCATCGAGACCAATCTCTGACAGGTGCTTTACGCCCGCTCCAGTCCCCTTACCTTTCAAAGTTAACGGTATGCCTGCTATCCCTATTTTGATCATCGAACTAATTTGCTCCTTATTGGCGTATAAGGGTGACGTTTGTTTTTTAAGTGACGTTGCATGATTACCAGCTATCATGATCGTGGTCGCTGTTTCATAGTTATCTAGAAATATTAAATGAAATATAATCAATTTAGTATCAGTAGTGAATAGGCGGACTCATTCGCTCGTTAAAAAACTCAGCAAATTGAAAAAATTAAAGTGCGCGGCATTCTCTTCTTATTTTTAGAGCATGGAACAACAGAGAAAATTAAAGTTGAGAGAAACGTTGAAGAAAGTCTCAGATCTTCAAGCTAATTTAGAAAATGTCCTCGATAATTCTCTGGTAAATAATCACATTGACGCGAATCCATATGTCAAGCTCTATAATGACTATTTAAATGAAGTGAATTTGGAACTCGAAGAAGACGAGCTTCTTGATGTTATAACCCAAGTTAAATCTTATGATTATACAGGCAATGACTTTAATGACGTAGTACACGTTAAGGAAAAATTGGTCGACATTTACTGGAAGAGTGCTCAGTTGATGGGGTATATAGAAAATAAGCTTGAATTTGGAGAGAGTTGAATTCAGATTAATTCGGAACAACAAATTGAATTCTCTAAAAATTCTTTATTAAATAAGCGCCGGGGTTGGGATTTGAACCCAAGCGATGCGTCCCCTACAAAAGCTTGGCAAGCCTTTCTATTTAAGGCATCAACAGGTCTCGAGCCTGCCGCTTTTGAACTCTTTATCGATTAGTCCACTCTGCCACCCCGGCTCAAAAGGCTTGCTACAGATCTTTCATATATTACCTCTCATATAGATATTTGTTGGATGGAAAACAAGGGAATTATTTCAGTAAAAGTAACGATCAAAGGAGAAGAGCATGAGCTAAACATTCAGGAAGGCTCAACCTACGAACAACTTTTGTTAGAGATGAATGTGCACCCCGAAGAGGCGCTCGTATTTGAAGATGGCACCCCTATCCCTCTTGATGAAAACGTAAAATTCGGGAAAGTTACCGTGTTGAAAATAGTTTCAGGGGGTTAGATAAAAAGCTTCATTTGTTTTTTTTATCTGAATTAACATTGCATTTAAATAAGCTGCAGCACGTTTCGTTGAAGTAATTTTCAAGCTCCCAGCAGTCGCAGTATGCATCGTGGGAAGTTGCTTGTTATTGAGAGAATATTAGATCTTGTGGTTGCTCAAAACAATACTCATACCGGCTAGTAGCTCGCAGCGATCTTCACGTAAGATATGTTCATCAATCGACGTCAATGCTGTTACTAATGTGAAGGATCAATAGTTAATCGTACTCAATTAAATCAAGCTTAATTGATTCATCTGGTTGTGCAAAGAATGGAAGAGACGCTACAGCTCCTATGATTCCTCTGCCATTGTGAAGTATCTTGACCCCTGCATTCATGGCTGCCTCTAATGTCATCGTCATGCTGACTTCTCCGGCTCGTGCTGCATTTCCATAATCCAAAAGATTTGTGGCGTCAAATGATGTGAGCACCACCATTCCGGTATGTTCAGATAACGTGTTTTTTTCAAGTAGCGTTGAAAACTTTTTGATTTTTTGGTCACTCCGTAAGCTTGCAAATTCGACTACAGTAGCAACACAGTTTCTAGTTTTGGCCTTTACAGGATAAAGCTGAACAATACTGTGTGAGAGATACCGGAACTCTTTACTGTCTACTTTGCTAGCGATATTATGAACAAGAGACCATGTCGCGCCCTCGTCTTTTGTGTCAGTATCATCAACACCTATGACCACTCTTGATCTCTTTGGGAGCGTCAAAGTTCCTTTGCTGAACATGCTCCCGCCTGCGGGCGTGAGTTCATATCTGATTACATCGCGAGCTTGAGCCCTACACATTGTAGCACCGACGCCACCGCCGCCCAGACCTGCGTACGTAACGTTAACAGTATCCTCACAAACATCGACTGATTCAATTCCGCCAGCAGACGTTGATGGAATCAAGTTTAGTTTTGAACTTCCTATTTTAAGCAAGTAGCGAGTCGTAATTCCAATAGAGCGGCTTGAAGTAATTAACGGACTTGCTTTTGTATAGTGGTATCGAGCCCAGGCAGCGCCTCCATAACAATTTGTAAACTCGATTAATTCTACACAGTTATCTCCAGCTATAGCTAAAATATCGTGGTAGGGAACTATCCACGGAATGTGACCGAATTCATCAAATTCCATTTTGTTTCAAACCTTCAAAGTATGGTTTTTTTGCGTTGAGCAATTTAAAACTGTTCTTAATGATCCAACAATCAAATTAACAGCTTTTTTTACATCTTGACTTAATCCAATTCCAAAGCTTGAATCAGCTGGTTGAATACCTATTATAAAAATATGGGCAGAAGTCTCTTGACGAAGGTAGCTAGCCATGACTGCTAACGACGTCTTGTGAGTCGTAATCCTGACGGATTCAATATCGTGTATTTCAAAAATTTCGAAATCACCGGGGTTTGCTCTGAAATCTACCGCATCTATTAAAATTATATGAGTCGGGTTAAATCGTTTAACAAAACTGGTGAAATTTTCTGGTGCGTCCTGGCAATCTACTGCTAAAATAGTGTCACTATTGCATCCCTCTAATTGTTTAATAATCGTCTGAGCAACGCCATCATCGTGTCTAAGCTCATTTCCTACTCCCATTATCACAATTCTTGATCCATGCCGTTCTCCTATCTTAAACAGGAGTTTAGTTTCAAACGGCTGCATTTTAATCTATGACCTCGAGGATACTTATTTTCTTAAATGGATAGTTACTATGCACTCACGTTGATAATCTGGGACCTCATTAGTTTAGATGAGGTTATATCCTCTTAGTGTCCTTTATTCGGATGACCTCTTTTATAACTGCAATAGCATCTTGTTTTTTTAAGTCAATGTCGTTCATCCTTATGAATGTCTCAATCCTCTCTACATCCTCCTTGCAAATTACTTTGTCGCGCAGTGCAACTTTAAAAATGGTTTCAAATCTTCTGTCAAGATAAAATAGATTCTGCGCAATCTTCAGTAGTTTATCGCTTTGTTCAACACTCAACAGCTTCATGACTGTAAGAGCTGCTAATGCTTGTCTGATATTCACGAGAGGGACAGAGACTGGCTCATATGTGACCGGATTAAATGCTAGTGCAACCTCATCGTCCGCTTCAATATAACCTCTTTTGTAGCAGTTATAGATCTTTCCAACACCTATCATGCCAAATACGTCTAGTTCATATGCCCTGAGAGCGCCCATGCTGGAGCCTCCTACAACTACCACTCCCAACTTTAAGGCATCGAGTATCTCTTTGTGAGAAACAGCCGCTTTATTGTAAAAAACGCCATCAATAATTCCGATTATTTTAGCTCCTGATTCAACTACTTTCTTGACGTCGCCCCTGCTCACAGGGGGGTAGCATGTTAAATCCGCATCATGAAGTTTAACTTCGTCGAACCTCAGGCTCGGCCCGGTAAAAATTATACAGGTTTTTTTAGTCATCTCTTGCATCGCTGTCCTATGCGCTCTTTGTCGATAAAGTAAACTTCAAATCCCGGTATTGTAACTCTTACAGCTGGTATATTAATGGTATCTACAGAGATATTTGAAATTATGATTCTTTCGACAATGCGGTCCAGGCGGTTAAGTGCAACTTTTATGTCGCCATCTAATGTTGTTGTTGAGATGTTACGAACATCGTCGATACTGAGCACTTCATCTGGTTGCTTAAACCAGTGATTATTAAGCCTTTTCATCCTTTCATAACCAATTCGTCTTGTTATTGACTCTCTATCTGTGTCTTCTCTCGCTCCGTGTATTTGGGTAACGCGTGACTGAGCTACTTCGGTTAGTGCCCGTAAGGTCGCGATTGTCGGATCTGTATGGGTCCCAGCGCCAATAACCAACAAAGCCGGGTCGCGCAATCGTTCGTCATCGGAGGCTGCAACTACAGTGGGGATGTCCGCATCAGTTTTAAGGTACCATAGATTTATAGCAATTCCTTGAGCATTAAACTTGAGTAAAAGCTCGTGTATAATGCCACTGTTAGCCTCGATTCCGATGCCAGGATCTTTGTTTGCCTCCGCTATACTCAAAGCATCTCTCTCTACAACCTCCATGAGGCCGTGAAAAATTGCCTCCTCCATGACGTTACCTGAGGCGAGGCCATTTGTGTTGCTCCGAAATAGCTGCCATCTGCCTTTTGTTGGTCTGTACGGGTGGAACACAGCGTTTGCAGGGACTAAAATATCCTCTTTTTTCAGTAAATCCCAGCTCGGATACCACTCAATTTTGGTTTCACTAGGAAGTGAGCCCGGTAATATAAGGCTTTGTGGTATCAACACGTTATAATCATCACTCAATTCATTGAATGAGCCAAAGATTAACGTATCTTTGAAATTCTCTACTTCAGCTGAAAATCTTTCGACAGCCTCCATTACGACAGAAACTCGAGCCTCTGCTTCTGTAGTCCCTTTACCGGCATAAACTGAAATTGCGCCGTCAGCAGCTGAAGGGCGTATCGCTGAAAAAACAGGGATCCCTACTCTATCAAGTCCTGAAATATCAGCGATTCGTGTGACTCCAATATCTGGTACTATCGCTTCGATGCGTTTTAATGTCTCCTTAGGCGGCATTACCCTGTGGGTATCAATATAATAGGCCTTTGGTGTCGAATGTAGCTCTATTCGTGATGTCATCAGGTCGCCTCGGTTTTGTTACACGAAGTAAAGCAAACTTCATGTTTACTGCTGCGTTGAATTCTTATTCAAATGTCTCATCAATATGTTTTATTTAACTTATTCTAGAAAATAGTTACAATCTTTCATGTATATAATAAAGACATAAATTTAAGTTTAAACTTATTAATAATGACTTTAAACCTTCGCGTTATTCGGAAGCCGCTTCGCGCGATATTCATATTTACCTTGCTGTATTTAAATAAAGTTCTCCTTCTAAAAGTGCTACGAACTGTCTAATTACTTCAAAAGCAATCGAATATCAGCTCTAGTTCAAGTGTTGCTTGGATTAAGAGCGACCATATAGACGATATCAATAAAAATTGGGCAATTATGTCTTTCGATAGTTAAAAGTAGTACATTATCCATTTATGATTGTCATGTCTGAGCAAAAAGAGCCCGCAGAAGGAGAAAATCAAAAAGAAAATCAAAAAGACGTTTACGAGCTTATAATACCGCCCGGGGTTCCAAGCAAAGTTATCATAGCAGCGAGTAAAAAATTTGACTTGGATGTTACTAAAGTTTCCGCTAGCGTAGAAACTGCTTTTGAAGAGGCCATCTCAAGAGAATTGTTGGCTTTTAGAGCGGATAGAGAGACTATTGAGAAAATACGTGATTTCTTAATAGAAGAAACTACAAAATTTATAGAAGAGTAGCTTAGAAATAAAATCAGCAACTCTTCAATCCAAAAGTCAAACGAGAAATTAAAAGTTTCACATCACTTAAGCCCCACACTCATCGACGTTGGTCATTTCTCTTTGGAGGGTTTCACGCTTCTCATCTAGTCTCTTTTTAAATTCTTCGAGTGACTGTACCTCTCGATCTGTCCCCTTTTCTTCTTCTTTTATAACCTCTACATAGTTTGAATCATAGAACAACTCAGTAGAATCAAGTAGTACCCAGTTTTTAGTGCCATCTGATCGTGTCTCTATGATTTTTCCCCTTGTGTTAGTTCCTAAATACTTAACGTATGCTCCCGTAGAAATAGAATTTCCCTTCATATCACAGATAGTTGCTTGAGCCATCTCCCTTCTTCACCTCATAAATCTGCATTGTACATAATCATGAACTTATAGGGTAGTAAAGTTTTTTCCCTCATACTTGCTTCTCGGTCCGTTCTCTCGAGGTTATTAGACATCTAAACTCTAAAAATTGGTGATATAGCGTCCCAGGTGTCTTGTAACTTATAGCTTACAGATCTGCTCGTCGTTTGCCTGTTGTTGAAATCTATATGTGACGACTGCACAATATGTAGTACTTACGTATGGCAAGGTTGGTATCTACAGATGATTGATACTACATAATAACTGCAAAAGCCCTGACGGGAGAACCATCCAGCCTTTTCAATTTTAACGGAGCTGCGACAAAAAATACTTTCTTGTCAGTTAAGAATTTTAAATTACTTGATAAATTTTCAATTATGGTTATCCCGTTTCTCAGTAGTGTTTTGTGGACGAAGTAGTCCTTTGATCCAAACCGTTCAACTGAAAGCGAGTCAATTCCAACAGCCTTGACCTTTTTTCTTACAAGCCACAAGGCAGCGGATTCGCCTATGTATACGTAACGAGTTCTTAAATCCTCGTTTTTTGAATATCCACTGGAACCAGTATAACATAAAACCATATCGCAAGAATGCACATTGGATTTATTTTTTAGGTCCTCCTCTTCCAATCCAGAACCTGCAGTCTTGTATGAAAAGTCGAAGACGCATGCATCCCCTACAAAGTTCGTGAGTGGGATTTTGTCTACAGATTCCCCTTTTTTCAAAATATGATTCGGAGCATCAACATGAGTTCCTGTATGTGTTCCAAGTATTAGTTTAGTGATGACTGCCCCACTTCCTTCGATTGAACTAAACGGCTCGATTACGGGCACTACGTCACCAGGGTATACTAACATATTACTTTCGATCGTGTTGGAAAGATCTATTATCTTCATTTTTACACTTTATAGATAAACTTGAACTTTTTATAGATTAAATTTTGCAACTATTTCAGGTTCAGTTCCTTCATCGATCACCTAAGTACACAAGCACATAATAGTTACGTCATAATTAATTTAATTTAGATCCGAGAATACATCGGCTGTATCTGCTTCCTTGCAAATAGCTCACATAAACTACTAGACCTTTAAGAAAGTAAAGTAAAAAAGAAAAAAGGGAATTGCTGGAGTTTATACCAGCTTATTTATAGGCGCATTTTCGGTTTGCGGCTCGACTCCAAGTTCTCGCGTGCTCTCAGCGACTATTATGTCGATCATAGCAACTGCTGGGAATATTAATGGAGCGAGGTCTATTGGACCGTATAGCAAATAGTCCGCGCCGACTATTCCACAGATTAGGTTTGATCCGATACTGCACGGTTCAAATGCTTCCGGATGGCGCTCCTTCTTGTATTTTCTGAGCCACGTCCAGGCATCGGGGATGTTATGCGGGCCTCCACCTACTGGCAAGCCGAGAACTCCCTTAAAGCCCACCATAGACCGTATTGAAGGGCCTGCGCCAACGCCAAGCGCCAACGACGCGACATCCAACAAAGGCCTCGTTATACCTACCTCTTCACTCGACGTTAACAGTCCTTTGTCCTGACCCACGCCACCTGTCATAAGCATTTCTATCCTGCCTTTGACACTTACGTCCGCCGGGTTGAATGCGAGGACTATAGCAGAATCGATACTCGTCTGCTTTATTGCCTCCCATTCCTCAGGCATTGCACTTGCATTCACAGAGTTGTAGACGCCCAGTTTTCCTGCGCCTATCTCATCTGCGTATTTTGCGCCGAACATGCGGACAGAAGGTACGCTCGAGTCTATCAGAAATGCTATACCTGGCGCGATTTCAAGGTGCCAATCGATGTACTTTTGCATTGCTGTATCAGATTCTGCAATGAGTTGGTTCCAATATCCAATGCCTGTCTCGTCTGATAATTCTACTTGTACGTTCCATTGAGCCTCGGCAGCTTCTTTGTCAAATATACCATTTGCGTGATCAGAAACTACCTTGTGCCTATCATAAAACATGGAGCTAGCCAGTACAGTCGGATATTCACCGGGCTGACCACCGACCTTAAAGCCCCCTATATCAAATACCGTTTGCTTCTTATCATATCTAAACATGGTTTATGATCCTCCTTCAGTCGTCATACCTTTAGAATATCCTGAACACCGTCAATAAGTTCATGAGGTTCGTCATCACGAGATATAGTATTATCCCACCGATGAGGCCATAGCAGATACCTATGTCCCTCCCAATGCGCTGACCATACCTTTGTGCAACCTCCGCCATTGCAAACTCGATCTTCTCTTCTGCTGAGTCGAGCCGCTTCTGGAGTTCACGGTAATCCGTTTGATCTACCATTACTTGTGGGAATGCTTTTGGCATTTTTGTCACCTCATTTTAAGAAGTAATAGAGCAATGGCAGTCCCATCACCAACAATGCCCCTAGAAATCCTAGTGCAAATCCGAGTGCTGAGGTTGTGCCATAACCGGAGTCAAGTTTTAAGGTTCTTGTCGTGACCAAGGCGCGGTACCTGATATCATTGAACAGTGAATCAAATGCTGCCATGCTTGGGGCCATTGGCTTTGCAATTCCGACATCGTACTCAACCATTGAGACGGCCGCGGCTTCCTCGCTTTCTGCTTCGGGCGCTGCGCCTCCTCCTCCAAATCGTTCTGCTGCCATTTTTTCACCTCAGATTATGGATAGCAACCCTAAGACAGCTATTGAAATCAGCAGCCCAACAACAATTCCTTCGACTTTGCCGGCATAAACACCGGCAGCGAGTTTGTTGAAGTTACCAATAGTTTTGACGTGGAATTGTAGATCTTGTATTCGGGATTGCAAGGCTGCTATTTCAGCAGCCATTGGGGCTTCTACAATAGCTTCTTCTACTTCTTTCTCTTTGATTTCGACGACTACTGGAGGCTCTGGATACGCCCCTGGATCTTTTCCAATGAGCTCTTTGACCTTCGACGATAAGGCGCTGACATCCTCGTTGCCAATCATGCTGAGTAGTTCAACTTGCTTTTGGAACCTCTCGATATGTTCTGCGCTAAGGTTTTCTATAAACGGGATTGCTCCTTTTGCATCAATAATGCGTCCTTCTTTTGTTCCATTTTTATACAATGCTTCCAGCGACTGTCCGGTGACGTGTCCCATGATTTCCGATCCACATAAAATGAGAAATCGGATGTTGGGGTTTGAGATAATGTTGACTATGACTTTTTCTAAGCCAATGTTTTCCGTCTTCGCTGTACCCTCGATCGCAGCTCCGACTTGGGTAAAAACTGGACCAAAGTGGGATCCGAGCGTTACTACCGCGACAGGGCTATTGGGGTCACCTGCAAAGAAGTCTCCCTGGACTACGGGCCATTTTTCCGATGGTGCAACTTTCTCAACCACGTTAACCACCTCGCATAAGCACGACGACCGTAACTAGTGCTAGTAAGATCATCGCCACGGTAAAACCGTAGAATGCGTTCGTCCACATACCTGCCCAGAAGTGTGCTCGTTCCCTGCCTGGAAACGTGTCGATGAGCGGTTTGCTTGCCGTTAACGAGTTTACTAAGCCAGCTGCGATGACATCGTACTCGTCTATTTGAGCGCTTATAGGCTCCAACGAGTAGAATACAAGGTCTTCGCGTTCTTGTGCTATAACAAACTCGTCAACGTCCATCCGCAGACCGACGTCAGATGAGACATCTATAAACTTCATGCCATTACCTCCTCCTCTTTTGGCAGAAGGCCAGTCGAAAGCACCGCTGCTGCATCTTCTTTGACATCGTTGAAGAATCGCATGTAGTAAATTATCCAGCCAATTATTGCCACGACCAGCGTTGGAACTGCAGCTGGAACTCCGTTAATTGCGCCTGCCGCTATTCCAGCGATGATCATCGCTAGGAACCCACACGAAATAGCGAGGTTTAACGTCCTCGCCTGTCTCTCATCAGGTCCAAGATTTGCGTTAAACGGATGGAGCATTGCCATACCACCAGTGATGAAGACTGCTAGTATAAATCCCGTAGCTACAACGTAACTGAGGACTTTGTCGAAGGTGTATCCACCGGCTATTGTCGTGCTATATCCAAGCACTACTAGCGACGCTGCCATTGCAATTTCCGTCATTGATCGTTCCATTATCGCGATGTTCATCTTAATGACCCTTCGAGCCATAATTCCGTTGATTGCACCGATAATCGCTGATAATATCAGGGCGATAATTGGCGCGGCTATCTCAATGTTGTAATTCTTT
>Ga0187772_10000002_pt1 | contig 72997 bp, 82 predicted proteins | sample 0116_SJ02_MP15_2_FD_133137 | JGI IMG/M metagenome (GOLD analysis project Ga0187772, IMG submission 133137) | Tropical peat soil microbial communities from peatlands in Department of Meta, Colombia - 0116_SJ02_MP15_20_MG | ecosystem: Environmental > Terrestrial > Soil > Wetlands > Peat | place... | reverse complement strand
GTCGGTCCCCGCATCGCTTTGAACCCGGGTCGAGGGATCCACAGTCCCCCAGGATAGGCCAAACTACCCCATCCCGGCCACGAGCGTTGGACGCCGTGGCCGTACGAAAAGGTTTCCCCGCTCCCGCAGGCCTAGCCGCGGCCGGGGCCGGGCGGCTCGGGGGGTGTCTTCTCGGCGGCCTCGAGGAAGGCTCGGCGGTCCTGGTGCTCGGCCCGGGCCACGTACACAAAGAACACGCCGAGCACGACCGACATCCCGCCGGCCAGCCAGGTGTTCGCGAAGTCGCCGCCGGCCCCGGCAAGGTAGAGCCCGAGAGCCAGCAAGGCCCCGAGCGCGATCAACAGGCATCCGCCGATGAGGAACGTGGTCTCGCGGAGCATCGGTCGGTTGTCCTCTCGAACTCCCCCGAGCGCGTAGGCGGAAACGTTCCCCGAGCTTAGCGGTTCGGACGGCCGGAGGCGCAATCGTAAAGCCCTCATTGGGCCCGCGTGGCCCGAGGGCGCGGGCGATGGCGGGCGGAGGGAATCGAGGAATCGCCTTCATGTTCGGCGTGCTCGGCGCCATCTTGCTCATTGTCGCCGCGGCGGCCGATTTCATCGGGGGGTTCGTCCTTCTCGCCTTCGGCTCCGGCGGTCACGCGCTGGGTGCGTGGGGGCGGTCGGTGATCGACATCGTCATGGCCCTCTTGGTGGGGCTGTTCTCCGTGTTCGGCCGATCCGGCGACCGCGAGCGGACCCTCGCGGCGGGCGTCGTGCTGGTCGTGCTCGCGTTCGTGGGGTGGTTCGCCCTCGGACTCGCGGGCGAAATCCTCGCCCTGGTGGGTGTGTTGTTCGCCCTGATCGCCGGAATTCTGTTCCTCGTGACCTCGGCCTGACCCGCCCCGGGACGGCTTTCCCCGCAGCTCGCGGTTAAATCCCCTCGAGGGGCTGGGGCCCTCGATGACCCTTCAGCCGCTCTCCAACGTGGACCGAACGAACTTTCGGTGGCTGCGCACGCGGGAGCGCCCGGCGACGTTTTCGCTCCTGTCGGGCGACGTGACCGTGGCCACGCTCGAATGGGCCGCCGACAATCGCTCGCTCGCGACGCTCCGTAGCGCATCGGAGGAGTGGACGCTGAAGCGCGGCGGCTTCCTGAATCCGCACATCACGGTTCGGGTCGGGGAGACCGTGCGGGCGCGCCTTTCGGTGCACCTGAACCATCACCAGATCGACGTGGCGGCGGGCCGCAGCTACCGGTTCCACCGGGCGGGCATGCTGGTGCCTGCCTGGAAAGTGACCTCGGGCAACGGCAAGGAGCTGCTCCACGTTGAACCGGCGCGCGAAGGGCGACACCTATCCGCCGGCGCGGTCGTGGTGGCTCCGGAAGCGACCGGCCTCGACGACCTACTCCTGCTCACCGTTCTCTCGTGGTATTTCATCGTGCTCGCGTGGTTCGAGGACGAGGCTGTCGAGGCGCTCGCTCCCTTCGAGGGACCGGACGCCCCGGTGGCGCTGCGCGGGTAGCGTCGCGCTCGCCTAGCTGGGCCGGGGGATCGCCTGCTTCTTGAGGTCGGTGAAGCAGGTCGAGCAGAGGTTGTGCATCTTCGGCCAGCCTTCGGGCGGGATCTCGGTGACCCGGGTGATCGGCTTATGGCAGGCGTCACACACCATCTGGTTGTCACGGAGCATCGGTCGTTCCCGGCCGTGAGCCTCACTCGGCCGGGGTACTAAACGGATTCTGGACTCCTACGAGGACCGGCGCCCGAGCGCCGCGATGAGCCGCGGGATCATCACGTCGTAGCGCGGGCCACCGTCGCCGTGGACCCCGTCGAACTCCTCGAAGTCGACATGAGCGCCGACCCCGCGCGCCTTCTCGGCGAAGATCCGGGCCCCGATGTCGAGGCTGTACTCATCGCGGACACCTCCGTCGACGTAGACATACGAAAGCTTGCGCGCGGCGTCCCCGTATCGTTCCTCGGAGAGCATGCGCACCGGGTCCCAGGCGAGCCATTTCGCCCAAACCTCCGGGCGCAACGCGCCGGTTTCGAGGTCGAACGGGAGGTCGAACCGACCGGGTTCGCTGTCGATCGGCGAGTAACAGGACGCATAGCCCATCACCTCGAGCGCCCGGACCTGAGGTTGCTGCGGGCCGAACGCGCTCACCGGGTCACGGAGGAGGCTGGCGAGGAGCTTCTCGGGGCCCCCGGCCTTGCGGATCTCGCGGAACGCGACCGGGAAGTCGGGCATGTAGCTGTACTCGAAGTAGGCGTCGCCCGCGTTCGAGCCCGCCGCCCGGAACAGCTCGGGATGTCGCAGGGCGAGGACGAGCGACCCGTACCCGCCGCTCGAGGTGCCGAGAACGGCGGCGGGGCCAGTATGATAACGCTCCTGGATGAACGGAACGACCTCGTCCACGACGTAGTCTTCGTATCGCCCGGTCGCCGACGAGTTCAGGTACTGACTGCCGCCGAGCATCGTGAGGCAATCCGGTCCCACCATCACGGCCTCGGGCGCGAGCCGGAGACGGATCAACCGGTCGAGGCGGCCCGGGATGGAATTGGCGAGGTATTTTGGCGCCTGGTAGTGCATCCACCCGGCACCGGTATACCCCGAGAGCAGGACGAGCAGAGGTCGCCCTTCCGTCGTGCCGGACGGCGGGATGTAGACCGGAAGGTCCCGCTCGACGGGGTCGCCCCACGGGTTGCCTTCCAGCACTCGACTCCGGAGGCGGTGATGTTCGACCGTTCCCTGCATCGGCAACGGGAAGACGCGGTCGCTACGGGCCTCCACGGGCACGCGCCAGGTCATGGCCACCTCGGCCGCCTCAATCACCTCGGGTTCAATACGCACCGGGTCGGACCCGGCGTCTCATAAGGCGCCCTCGTCTCGGCCCGTCCCGGTTCTCGATGACGGCCGAGCTCCTGCCTGCCGAGGCGTTCCGCGGCCGCCGGCTGCTCCGCAACGGTACGTGGGTCGTGGCGTTCCTCACCGACTGGTGCCCGTTCTGCCGGGAGTTCCGTCCCGACTTCGAAGCCCTGGACGGTGGGATCTCGTTCCGGACCGGAATCGCCGACCTGACCGACGACGAGAGCCCGCTCTGGGACGACTTTGCGATCGACGTCGTTCCGGCGCTCGTCGTGTTTTCGAGCGGCCGACCCGTCCATCGGCGTGAGAGCGACCCCGGGGTCGGTTTGCCCTCGGACGCTCTCGACCGGGCCCGGGCGGTGGCGATCGCCGAGGCGGGATAGCGCGCCCGGCCGGTGCCCCGATCGGGCCGGAGGACCACGGAAGCGGGCGAGTTAGTTTCTTACGGGGGACCGAACTCGGGCCCGACGTGACCGCCACCAATGCCCATCGCGCCGAGGCGAAACCCGTCGCCCTCATCACCGGGGGTGGCACCGGCCTCGGCCGGGCGATCGGCATTGCTTTGGCGGACGATGGGTACAATCTCGCGATCGCAAGCCGCTCCGCGGAACACTTGGCTTCGGGGGCGGGCGAACTGCGCGGCCACGGCGCCCGGGTGGTCGAAGTTCCCACGGATGTCCGGGTCCCCGAGCAGGTCGAACACCTGATGGAATCGGTCCTAGCCGAGTACGGTCGGCTCGACGTGCTCGTCAACAACGCCGCGGGGAACTTCGTCGCCCCGGCCGAGAAGATCACGACCAACGGGTGGAAGGCGGTCGTCGGCATCGTGCTGGACGGGACCTTCTTCTGTTCGAAGGCCGCGTTTCCGCTGCTCCGGCGATCGCCCACCCCGGCGATCGTGAATATCGTCGCCTCGTACGCTTGGATGGCGGGACCCGGCACGGCGCACTCCGCGTCGGCGAAGGCCGGTGTCCTCGCCCTCACCCGAACGCTTGCGGTCGAGTGGGCACGGTACGGCATCCGAGTCAACGCCGTGGCTCCGGGACCGGTCCACACCGAGGGGACGGACGAGCGGCTGTGGATATCGGAGGCCGTAGAACGTTCCGTAACGAGCGCGGTCCCGCTCGGTCGGTTCGGCACACCGCAGGAGGTTGCGGAAGCCGTCCGATTCCTCGCCAGCCCGCGGGCGAGCTACATCACCGGTCAAGTGCTCGCGGTCGACGGCGGTCAGTGGCTCGGGAAGGGGGTCATGGACCTTCTCGAACCGTTCTTCGTCACGGAAGGCCGGACGGAACGCTGACCGGCCTCGGCGCCGGGCTCCGTCCTAGTACCGGCCGACCCTAGCCGACCATCATCGACAGATTGGCATCGAACGCCGTCCCGATGAGGCCGATGGTGATCGAGAGGTTGGCCGCCGCGTCCGCCGGAATCGTGAGCGGGAGGTTGCCACCCGAGACCGAGAAGCCGGGGTCCATCGGCGCGACCGACCGGAGGGTGCAGCTTTGCGTCGCGTTGTGATTCACGAGGTCGGTCACGGTGTACTTCTCGACGCCTCCCTCCGCTCCCCGGAACCCTTTCGTAATCGACCCGCTGAGGCCCCCGCACGGGTTGCTGCCGAACCAGTGAACCCACGGAATTGTCACCCCCACTTCGGCGGAGAGGGCGAGGTCCACGACCCCCCCGACGAGGAGTATCATCACGGCGAGGGCGGCCCCAAGCCACCATCTTCGACGCCACCCCCGCCGTGGAGCGGACACCATCGGGGCCGGAACGGCCTCGGAGCGTTTACCGATTATGTGAACGGGACGTTCCGCTCGACGAGGAAACCGTAGATCGCCGCGATGTACAGATTCGGGTCCGTGAGGTGCGGAACGTGTCCGACCCCGGGGAGCGTCTGGGTCGAGGCGTTCCGCAGCCGACCGGCGAGGCTTGCGGTGATGCGGCGCAGGAACGGTGGACTGCGTTCCCCCGTCGTCAGCAGCACCGGGATGAGCAACTCTCGGAGCACCGAGGGGTCAGGACGGGTCGCTTCCGGGTCGCTCATTTCCTCGACCCATCGGTCGACGTGGCCCATCAGCGCCTGTTGCACCCCCGGGGAGAGGCGGTCCCAGGCACCCTCCTCCGTCGAGAGCGACTCCATCGCCTCCCGCACGGCGGTATCCGGATGACCGGATCGAGCAAGGTCCTGCATCCTCCGCATCCCCTCCCAGAGGCGTTCCGCTTCCGGCGCCGTGGCCGGGTCGTCTTCCAGGACCCCGAGGAACAGCGGCTCGTGAAACGCGAGGCTCCGCACCATCTCGGGGCGGTCCGCGGCGAGGCGGAGCGCCACGGCGCCGGCGTAGGAGTGCGCCACCAGATGGACGGGGAACAGGTCGAGCGCATGCAAGAGTCCCGCTAGGTCTTCTGCGTCGTTGCGGACCGGCGCACGTCGAGGGGGCCCGGTGGTCTCCCCGTAGCCGCGACGGTCGTAGGCCAATACCCGGAGCGCCTGGGACAGACCGGGCCGCACGCCGTCCCACGTGCGTCGGTCCACGAGCGACCCATGGAGCAAGACGGTCGGGTCACCGTGGCCGGAGAGGTCGTACCGAACGGAGACCGACGCGATTTGGGCCTTCGGCATAGACGCTCGCGCGACCCTCCCGAGGTCAGGGTCTTCGCGCCCGGATGACCTGCGGCGAAGGCTTTAGCTTCGGCGCTCCGGCCATCCCGCGAACGCCACCCGAACGATTTTGTAGGAGGCCCATCGTGCTGGGTCCACCATGCCGCACTATGTCGTCCTCGTGAATTGGACCGCCGAAGGAATCCGAGCCGTCAAGCAGTCGCCGGAACGCGGAGAGGCGTTCCGAAAAGGGGTCGAGAAAGCCGGCGGCAAGGTGGAGCTGTTCCTCCACACGATGGGTCCGTACGACGTCGTGGCGGCGCTCGAGCTACCGTCGGACGAGGTCGCGAACCAGCTCGCCCTGCGCACGGGGATGCAGGGGTTCGTCCGGACCACGACCCTCAAGGGTTGGCTCCCGAGTGAGTTCGCCGACCTCGTCCGAAAGCTCTGAACGGCTCACCGAACCTGCGACCTCGCCGATCCCGCGAGCTCGATGAGCCACCTGTTCCAGCGGCCTCTCTGCGACATGGGCCGGGCGTACGATTTCGCGTACCGAGCAGTGGTGGGCGACCCTTCGCCCGAGGACGGAGGCGGCTGCGACGACCGGCCCCAGCGGGTAGAGCTCTACCGCTCGGGGGCCGACCCGCAGGCGCCCGACGCCGACTGGCAGGTGTTCTCCGTCTGCCCCGAACATGAGGGTCAGCTGCGTCGATACGACGAACTCCTGCGTCAGCGGGGCATCGCCCCGAGGTTCCGCGCGGACACCGAGGAGCCACCCACGGGGGGGGCGGACGATAAGCGTCATCGGCCCACTACGGCGCCATGACCTTTCCGAGCGGTACCTCGCTCGCGTCGCGCGTCCGCCTGAACCAGGGCCCCGAGATCCCGTGGCTCGGCCTCGGGGTATTTCAGACCGAGCCGGGGGCAGTGACCCGCAAGTCCGTGACCTACGCGCTCGACGCCGGGTACCGAGCCATCGACACGGCCGCGATGTACGGGAACGAGGCCGATGTCGGCGAAGCGGTCCGGGCCAGCCATATCCCCCGGGAGGACGTGTTCGTCACGACGAAGCTCTGGTACACCGAGCACGGCTACGAGTCGGCGTTGCGCGCCGGCCGTTCGAGCGCTGAACGGCTAGGCCTCGGCGCCATCGACCTCTACCTCATCCACTGGCCCCGCGCGGACTCCCCGCAGGACCGGCTCGACACCTGGCGGGCGATGAGCGAACTCCAACGGGGCGGGCTCTGCCGAGCGATCGGAGTGTCGAACTATACGGTCCGCCACCTCGAGGAGCTGCGAACCCACTCGGACGTCGTGCCGGCGGTCGACCAGGTCGAGTTCCACCCGTTCGTCTTCAACCCTGAGCTGCTCGACTACTGCACCGCCCACGGGATCCGGCTCGAGGCGTGGTCGCCGCTCACGCGGGGCCGGCACATGGACCATCCGACGATCGCGGCGATCGCTGCCGCGCACCATCGCACGTCGGCGCAGGTGCTCATTCGCTGGGGACTCGAGCACGGGGTGATCGAAATCCCGAAATCGACCCACCGTGAGCGCATCCTCGAGAACGCGCAGGTGTTCGACTTCGCGCTCACCGACGCGGAGGTCGCCGCGCTCGACGCGCTGAAGGGTGGTCCCCGGGTGGGGATGTGGAACCCCGCCGACATCCCCTGAGTGGGGGGGCGCGTCGCAAGCTATCACGTCTTCCGGCAGGGGGGCGGCCGCCTTCCACGGAACGACTTAATATACGCCCCATCGGTGGGAATTCGGGTAGGTTCCATGGTCAGCGTGGAGGTTGCTCACGAGAAGTGTACCGGCTGCAGCCACTGCCGGGATGTTTGTCCCGTGACCGTGTTCGAGATGCAGCCGCGCGAGAATTGGCCCAACGTCGTGGACGACCCCGCGGTCGCTGCGAAGTTCCAGTTCCGGGCGGAGAAGTCGGCCGTCATCCATGGGCCCGACTGCATCATGTGCGAGGCCTGCCTGTTCGAGTGCGAAGGCGAGTGCATCACCATCGTCGACGACGAGGGGACGACGCACCAGTCGACGTACAAGTAGACCCACTTCCGAGCCCCCGGGGGGCCGCCCGTCGTCCTCGCTTCAGATGGGGTGCCGTACCGGTCGGTAGAACGTCGAGTGGACGTCCGCGGGCCCGCCCCCCGCGGGGAACCGGACCCGGACGCCCGGTGACCGACCGAACATCGTGAACTCGAGGGAGTACCAGACCGCGACCCAGCCACCGCCCGGCTCTTCGAACGCCTCTCCGAAGTGGTAGGTATCTTGGAGGACCGTGCTCGCTTTGCGGGCCAGTGGGTACGACCACTCGAGCGCCTCGCTCACGGAGGAAGGGCTTCCCGCATGCTCGGTCGGCTCGATCGGCCCCTCCACGCTGAGGGGACCCACCGTGATCCCGCGACCCAGCACGTAGCGGGCCCAGGTCGTGCGGAGGCGGCCGTTCGCGAGCGTTTCGGAGAGCAGCATCCAGGCGAACGGGTTCCCCGTCGGCACGAGTTCCGCGCGTTCGCCGGCAAGCGTCCGGTGGCGGCCGATCGCCCAGCGTCCCGCGAGGCGGATCCCGAAGTACGCGACGAAGAACGCCGTCAGGACCCACAGGGTGGTCACGTACACGCTGAAGGCGACGTGGTTACGCTCCACGCCGAGCAGCACGTAGAATCCGACCACCGAGACGACGAGGGTGACGAGGCTGATCGCCCGGTCCGCGTCGAGGTGGACCTTCTTCAACGAGAACGGAGCGAGCGGCGGAACGGCGAACTGCGTGAAGCCGTCCTGGAGGATGTGCGCGACGCCGCCGAGCTCCATGGCGGCGAGGTAGATGAGCCACGAGCCGGGGAGGATCATCGGGGCGAGGAACGCCCCGGCGACCGCGACGACCGTCACCCCGAGCAGCGAGTGGGTGATCCCGTGGTGCCGCAGGAGCGGGAACCGATGGGAGAGCGGGAAGAACAGGACGTCCGCGTCGGGTAGCCCGCCCGCGAGCGCTCCGGCCGCCAGGTACTGCGGCTGGGGGCCGATCAGGGCGTAGGTGAGGAGATACGCGACCAGGACGTGCGAGAATAGGTCCACGGCCGCCCTCGGGGGTCCCCCGGCCTTAGAGGAGCCCCTGCTCCATCACTTCGACGGATTCGACGTGCGGGACCTTCGCGAGGGAGCGCTCGGTCATCTCGAGCAGGCCGCCGGCATCGTTCATCACGACCGCGACGAGGAGCGACTTCAGTCCGAAGGCGATGTCCTTCACCTGCATGCCGCGGACCGTCACGCCGCTCGGCATCGCGGCCCGGACGCCCTTCGCCATCTCCGGGATGTCGGTCTCGACGCCTTGGGGCATCACGCGCAAGATCACGGCGACCTGACCCATCGGCTCGCGGCCCTCCGTGCGTTACGGCCCCTCGAATCCGCACTTCGCGCACCGGTAGAGCACGCTCTGGTCCCGGCAGCGGGCGCATCGCCCGATCGTCGTCTCGCCGCAGTTGGGGCACGGGAACTGGGTCGCCCCCCTCGCGGGAACCGCGCGCCCGCAGGACGAGCAGTGCAGGTCGACCCGGGCCGCCATCTTCGCTACCGAACCCGACGCGCGATCCGCGCCCCCGTCAGCGGCGCGCGGCGCCTCGCCGGCGCGCGGCCACCCGGGTGAGGAATATAAAGATGGCTACGAAGAACGCCGCGATTCCGGCGATGTACCAGAGCGTGTAGCTCGGCGCCGGACCGGTAACGTAGACGGTGACGGAGTAGACCGGCTGCCCGTTCGCGAACGTGACGAGGCCGTGGTCCTGGACGAGCGCGAGCGCGAACGTGTGCGAGCCCGTTGAAAGCCCGAGGGTGGGATAGTCGAACGTCACTCGGCTGGAGGCTCCGGGCGCGAGCGTCGAGACGTTCACCTGGCCGATCACCGCCCCGTCGAGGGTCACGTAGACCGCGAACTCGGACACGGTGGCGTTCGAAGGGTTGACGATGACCGCCGAGATCACGTAGGGACGGACGACCGACACGGAGATCGAGATGTTCGTCGACTCGTTCTTCCCCTGGTAGACCGAGGAGACCTCGATGTCGATCGCGAGCGTCTGGGTCACGTTGCCCGGCGTCAGTTTTGCGGCGATCGACTGGTTGCTCTTGATCAGGGCCGACGCGGGATTGAACGTGATCCCCGTCACGTTCGCCCCGACCAGCGTGGCATAGTACGTGAGGTTCCCGACGACGGTGCCGTTCGCCAACACCGCGGGGCCGCCCCAACCGGCCACGTGGTAGATGTCCGTGGAGTTGGTGCCGATGACCGTCGGCCCGGTGATCGACGCGGTCACGGGGCTCGAAGCATCGCCGACCATCTCGGCCGCGAGCGCGCTCCCCCCGGCCACGAGCGCCGGAGCGACGAGCAACGCGAAGGCGACGACGGCCAGGACGCGCCCGCGGCTCATCGCCGCGTCCACCTCCGGGTGCGCCACCAGCGGTACGAGAGGACCCCGACCACGAGCGCGATCGTGGGAACGAACGCAAGGAGCGGGACGAGCCAGAACGGCGGAAGGTTCGGCGGCGAGCCGATCGACGGCCCGGTGACCGTGATCGGAGGTTGCCCCGTCACCTTACCGGCGTGCACCCCGACGACCGGCACCGAGAGCGTGAGCGTCGTCGAGACGCTTCCGGAGGCGTTGAGCACGGAGAGCGTCACCGTCACCGACGCCGGCGGAACGAAGATCGACGAGGTCGCGGTGAGGTTCACGTAGAGGGTGACATTGCCCGCGTAGGCCAAGCTCTGCGAAAGCGGCGAGGCCGTCACCGTCGAGGTCGAGCTCGCACTGAAACCGCTCGTCCAGCCGAGCCCCGCGAGTCGGAAGGAGTCGGCGATCGCGACCACGACGGTCTCGCCCTGGTTTCCCGTGTTGAGGAGGTAGAAGGGGACGAGGGCGCTCGAGGCGCCGACGCTCGGCCCAGACGGCGAGGCCCCCGCCGCGACCCCGTAGTAGCCCACGACCGAGACGGTGGGGGCCGGCGTCACTTGCCCGAGGACCGTGCCGTTCGACGCCTCGAACTCGATCGTGAGCGTCGGATGCGCGACGGCGGTGCCCGACGGCACGACCACCGTGACCGCGCCGGAGTAGACCGAGCCCGTGGGACCGGGCGTGAGGGTGACGTTGACGAAGTTGAACGTGAAGTTCCAGTACGACGGCGTTCCCACGGGCGTGACCGTCACGGGGACATTTCCCGTGTCGCGCACTGTGAAGGCGAACGACGCGCTCCCTCCACCCATTACGGTCGCCGAGGTCGGTCCGACGAGCGTGCCCGCGACGCTCGCGCGTGGAGTGTAGGCGAGCGTGAGCACGGTGCCCAAGTTGCCGCTGGTGACGGTCACGGCCTCCACCGCCGAGGCATTGGTCGCGACCCCGCCGAGCGACCCGGAGGCGGTCGCCGCGATCGTGTACGCGCCGAGCGGCAGCGAAATCGCGAGCGGGGAGTTCACGGCCTGGTTCGGGTAGACCGCCTGGGCGCCGAGCGCATTCGTGACGGTGAGCGTCACCGGGCCGACCGCACCGCTCCCTCCCGCGGGGGGGACGACCGTCACCGAATCGACCCACGTCGGCGCGAGCGTCACGGAGATCGGCCCAGCGGCGGTCGAGGGGAGGGCAAGGACGTTCGTCAACGCCGCGAGCGTGCTCGCGGTCCCGGTTCCCACCGCATAGAGGGAGTACGCCCCGGGGGCCAGCGCGACCGAGAACGTACCGGACGGCGCCGCGACCTTGGTCGTGTTGGTCGACGGGTACGGCCCGACGAAGAGCACCGTGCCGGGGGCCGCGCCCGAGACCCCGTTCGCAACGAGCGTGCCGTTCACCGAGACGAGGAGAGCGACCCCCACCATGGGGACGAGGCACTGCGAAGTGGTCGCACCGGTACGGCAGGAGGCGCGGGGAGCCGAGCTCCACGATTCCTCGTAGCTCCCGTTGGGCCCGCTCGTGTACGTCGTCCCGTTCGCGAACACCGCGTAGGTGGTATCGGGATTGAGGATCACGGAGAACGATCCGTTGGAGGCGGTCGTGTCGATCGTGGCCCCGCCCGGGGCGATCAAGGTGACGGTCGTGTTCACGGGCACCGCGGCGTCCAGCGAATTCACGAGCGTAGCCGAAAGATTCGCCCCAATCCCGCTCAGCACGATCGCCGGGGTGATGGCGCCGTTCGCGGCGATGGTGACCCGGGTGAGGGTCGCGTAGCTCGCCGAGTGCAGGGTCGCGGTGGCATACGCGGAGTAAGTGCCCGGCGGGGCCCGGAATCCTTTCTCGAACGCCGTCCCGTTCACGACGACCGTCGCCGTGGGCGACGAGAGAGAGACGGCGACCGCCGACGTCGAGACGCCCGCGGGCAGGGTGAGCGTGCCGGTCGAGTTCACCTGGGCGACGAGAACGATCGTGATCTGGACGCCCGTCCCGCCCACCGGGAGGTTCGTCGAGAACGCACCCGTCGGGAGGTAGACGACGTTCCCCGAGCCGACGACCGCCCGAGCGCTCACCGCGTAGGCGCCGGGCGGCAATGCGAGCGAGAACGTCGGACCGCCCGCGACCGACCGGTTCACCGCCGTGGCCCCCTGAGCGGTGAAATTGACCGTGACCGAAGTACCCGAGGGAAGCCCCTGCACCGTGACCGTTACCGGCACGGAGTTCAGCGTCGTGGTCAGCTGGCGGAGCGACGCGAGGGCCGATGGGGTATAGTCGCAGGCGCTCGTGGAGGCAAACCCGAACGTCGAGGTCGTGAGGCAGTACGAACCCGCGGTCAGCGGGAGCGTGCTCGGGACGTACACGGCGACCGACCCGGTGGAGTTTGCGGTCGCGGGGACCGCGGGACCACTCGGTCCTGCGCTCACGACGACCGCGGCACCGGCCGCGGGGTAGAGCTGGCCGCTCCCGAGGGGAGCCCCGACCGTGAACGCCACGCGCTCGGCGAGGACGGGAGCGAAGGCAATCGCGGTCGGTGCGGTTAGTGATACGCTTCCGACCGCTGTCCAGACGCTCGATGCGCCCGAGCCCGGCGTTCCGAGGAAGGCTTGGAGGTTGTACGACCCGCTGGGCAGCGCGAGCGAGAACGTCCCTCCCGAGGCCCAGGTCGTCACCTCGGAACCGTTCGCGTAGGCGACCACCGCGGACCGTCCGGCCGAACCCAGGGCGGCCACGCGCGCGATGGTGCCCGAGAGCCGGATCGCGGGGGTTAGAGCGAGCGCGACCGTAGGATTGCTCACGCCGGCAATGACCGTCGTCGAGCCGACGGCCGTCCACCATTGGCCGTTGACGAGGCCATAGGCGTACGCCGTGTACGTTCCCGCCGGGAGGTTGGCGATGAGGAACCCCGAGCTCGAGCTCACGACCACGGTCGAATTCCCGGTGGTGTTCTGAAGGGTGCCGATCGGCGACGCGGAGGCGTTCGTGAACGTCACGAGCGGGGTGAACCGAACCGGGACGTTACCGGCCGGCAGGCCATTCGCTGTCAGCGAGAAACTCGCCTGGCCGGAAGGCAGGACCGTGAGGTTGACCGTCAGATTCGTGGTGCCCGACGTGATCTCGACCGGAACGCCGGGCGAGCGCAAGCTGGTTCCCGGGACCGTGGCGCTGACCGTGTAGTTACCCGGACCGGCGCTTCCAAGGCGGTAACTGCCCGTGGGGTTCGTGGTGTACGTCGAGACCGTCCCGTTCGGACCCGCGAGGGTCACGATGGCCCCCGCGCGGATCGCCCCGTTGCCGTGGTAGACCGTGCCGGTAACGATGCCCGAAGGGATTCCCGCGGTCGCGTTCGCGGTGCCCCCGGGGACCACGGTCACCGCCGTTTGCGTGTAATTGCGGCCATCGAGGAGCACGGCGTCGTTGTAGACGCCGGGCGCGACGTTCGTGAGGTCGAACGACCCGCTCGCGTCGGTGACCGCCGATTGCCGGGTGAGGTTCGGTCCCCAGAGCACGACCTGGGCGCCGGGGATCAGCGTGTCGGTGGACGGGTTGTAGGTGGTCGAGTTCACGTTCTCCCAGTAGAGGTATCCATCGACCGTGCCGGAGCCGAGCTTGAACGTCTGCACGAGGCTGGGTGCCTCGAAGCTGAGCCCGACCGCGTTCGGGACGACGATCTTCACCGACTTCAGCAGGTTCCCACCCTGCTGGGTGAGGGCGTCGACCGCTCCCATGGTGATGTTGACGGTGTCGTTCCCCGGCGGCAGGACGAGGGAGAACGAGCCGTCCGGCGCCGTGAGGACGGTATCGTGCGGGATCCCCCACCCGTCGGTGACCGTCACCCGGACGCCACCGGCCGGCGCGCCGTTCGCGAGCTCGACGTTCCCGAGCAGCGTCTGGCCGGGGTAGTATTCGAGGATCGACTCGCCGCCGCTGAAGTAGCTATACGCACGCGTGTCGGCGGACCCGTTGATCCGCGGGGCCTCCGCGACCGCGGCGGGCACGTTCGCGGCGTTACAGACCCCCGCGTAGTTGGGCTGGGTGCAGAGGTAGGCGGTCTTGTAGACGACCTCGAAGTGCTGGAGCATCCAGCCCGGTTCGATCGTCGCGTTCATCGTCAGGCCCGGGATACCGGGGCTCTGACCCACGTCGGTACCGTTGTAGCCGATGTACGTCCGATAGATCATCGAGTCGTAGAACGGCGCGAAGTAGTTGATCACCGGACCGCCGACCTGCGTCACTCCGGCCGGCAGGGGCACTCCGTAGGGGTAGTAGTTGCCGTCGGAGCCGAGGACGGTCAGGTTGTAGAACGAGGCGGGCGCGCCGGCCCGGTCGATGACGCGACCGGTGAGGTCCGCCGGGGCGTAGAAGATTCCGGTGTCCGAGCCGCTGAACGGGAACAACCGCGAGTCGGCCATCGCATAGCGGATCGACCAGCCCGTGTACGCCTGGACGTCGTCGTAGACCTTCGCGACGCCATTGAGCGGTAGCGAGGACGCGAGGAAGTACTCCATCGCGAGGTACATCGCATTGTCATCGGTGAGGGTGCTCGGGTTGACGGGCAGGTAGACCTCGGGGTGGTGGACAACGAGCGAGTAATCGTAGCTCGTGTTCGAGAGATAGTTGTGGAGCCGAGTGAGGTTGAGGCCGTCCTGCGCGAGAATGCGATTGAGCGAAGCGGGCAGATACGGCTGGCCGGTCGCTCGCTGTTCGGCTTGCAGAATCGTCGTGGTGAGGACCCCGATTGCGAGCGACTCGTTCTGGGCGAGCAGGAACTGCCCGGCGGGGTCGATACCGTGCTGGAAGTTGTCGGCGACGCTCGGATGGTCACCCTGGTCGATCGCCTGGAACCCGTAGTCCCACCAGCTCACGAAGGCGGGCCGTTCTTGCGGCGGTAAGTTGGTGTCTTGCTGCGCGAGCCAATCGTACGCCGCACTGTCGTACTGGTTCGGAGTGTCGAGGTCGCCGCCGACAGCCCCGAAGTAGTAGGACGCGGGGTCGGTCGTATTCAGCTGGATCCACGACGGCAGCGACGAACCGACCTGCGAGCCGTACTGCAACTTCGTATTGCCCGGAATGCCCGCGTCAATCGCGACCCAGACGTTGGGAAGGACGACCGCGACGACGAGCGCCATCACGAGGACGTGCCGCGGCTTGAACGCCTTGCGGAACGCCGAGAACTGGCTACGGCGGTCGGCGAGCGAGGCCGCCGTCCGTCGAAGCTGCCCGTAGCCGGCGATGTCGAGGGCGCGACGGATCGCCTCGGCGGGAAGCAGCGCGAAGATCGGGGTCGCCACGAGGAAGAACTTCGCGGCCGAGACCGGCAGGTAGAGCGAGAGCAAGGCAAAGACGAGAAAGACGATGTGGTAGCGCTTGAAGCGGCCCCGCACGAGGAGGTAACCGAAGATCGCGAGGCCTACGAAGGCGAGGAAGAACGTGATCACCCCGTAGGCGAGCACGAGCTGGTCGATCGACGGCGCCTGCGCCTCGGCGACGGTCGAGTAGATGAGGGTCTTGACGAAGTATCCCTGGCCCGTGACGAGCGTCGTGTAGTCGGTCGGGTTGACGACATAGAGGAGCCCGACGCCCCCAGCCACGACGCCGACGAGGAGCGGGACCGAGAACACCCACGGAACGTCCCGGACGAGGAGGAACGGCAGCAGCAGGGCCAGGGCCCCGAAGAACAGCAGGAGCGGAAGGTCGAACCACGTCGTGAACTGGCGTTGCACGAGGTAGTACGGCATCGCCATCGGGAACCCGATCAGGCCCACGATGGCGGTCGCGACGTAGAGGCCGAACGAGTCGACCCGGCGGACCCGCTCGATCACCATCGCGGCGACGAGCGAGATCACGATCACGACGACCGCGTAGGTGTACCCTTGCCAGGAGAGCGCGAGCGTGCCGAGGCAGACCCCGGAGAAGACCGCCCACTTCACCGCGGAGCGTTCCGTCCGGAGGAAGGCACGGAGCGCCGGAAGGTACTGGCGAGGGTGGCGGTAATCCTGGACCCAGCGGCGGCTGCCGACCGCCTTGACCGTACGAATGTACGAGTAGACCGTGATGAGGATGATGAACGTGTAGAACGACAGGTAGTTCGCGTACCCGAAGATCGACGAATCGATGCTGCCGCTCAGGAACGGGTAGATCATCGCGGCGATGAGCCCGGTCCGGCGGTCCGCCACCTCGCGGCCGATGAGGTAGATCGGGAACACGCTGAGCGCCGCCCAGAGCGGGGCTTGTAGGTCGAGCGACCAGGCCCCCGCGGTCGCGGCGTTCCCCCCGAAGAACGGGGCGAAGACGAGCCCGAGGACCGCGTTCATCCAGTCGAAGAGCGGTTCGCGGGGGTTGATCGCGCCGACCGGGAAGTTGAGCAACGGGTCGAACACCAGATTCTGGTGCGTCGCGATGATGTACTGCATCACCCGCGAGTGGTAGTACGAGTCCGATCCGCCTCCGTAGGTGTAGAGCGGACCGTACTGGAGGACGACCGGGAACGTCCAGATCGTTCGGATCGCGAACGCGATTCCGAAGGCGGAAAGGAGTATGGCGACCGTCCAACCGTGACGGTGCCACCACCCCGAGCTAGTCGATTCCATGCAGGTCCGGTACCCCACGCCGGCGGCGCGCGAGACCTAGGGGGTGTATAAATAGCCTACTCTCGGAAGAACGTCAGTGGCGCGCCGCGCGCGGGCCCGAACGCGGGATCGGCGTTCGCAACCCTCACTCGGTCGTCCGGAACCGGTAGAACATCCGGCCGTCCCCGATGTCGTAAGCCTCGGTCCGTACGGGGGCCCCGATCCGGAGTTCGTTCCACGGACGGCCCTCGATCCGGCCGAAGAGGCGGAGAGGAGTCCCGTCAAGGTCGATGAGACCGACCGCGAACGGGACGTCCGACTCCAAGCCCAGCGGTGCCCCGGCGAGAACGGCGCTGAACGCGTAGATGTGGCCGTGTTCGGGCAAGTCGACCCACTCGAGCTCCTCGGTCCGGCAGGTCGGGCAAGCCGTGCGCGGGGGCCAATGGAGCGAGCCGTCGCGGCGGCAGCGGGTCGTGGAGAGACGCCCTTCCCGGAGTCGGTCGTAGAATCGGTGCAGCCGGGTCTGGTCGGGGGTCTCGAGGGGAAAGAAGTCGAGGAGGAACGGCCGCCATTCCCTCGTCTTCGAGGGAGGACTCGGAGTTCCGGATTCGGGGGGTCGCGTTTCCGCAGCGGGAGGAGGGGCGACGACCACGGCGCCCGTGGGTCGCCGCCGGGGCGTCTGCGCGCTCACGCCGCCCCTCCGCGCTGGTAGACCATCACCGAATGGACGTTCGCGCTCCCCGAGAGGTTGTGGACGAGGGCCCATTCGGGGTCCGGCACCTGCCGCGCGGGCGGTACCGCGGCCGCGAACTGCTGGTAGACCTCGACCGCCTGAGCCACGCCCGTGGCGCCGAGCGGGTGACCGCATCCGAGCAGGCCGCCGCGCGGGTTCACCACGAGGTCGCCGCCGAGGTCGCCCCGGCCCTCGGCCGCGAACCGGCCACCCTCGCCCACCGGACAGAGCCCGAGCGCCTCGTACTCGACGATCTCGGAGATCGTGAAGCAGTCGTGGAGCTCGGCGAGGTCGAGGTCACCGACCTCGATGCCGGCCCGGTCGAGGGCCTCCTTCGAGGCCCGGCGGAGCCCGTTCCACTCGGTGAGCGAACCGGCGTGAGCGAGATTGTGGAAGTCCGAGTACTGGCCGCTACCACGGACCCAAGCGGGTGTGTCGGTATACTCCCGGACGTGCTCCTCGGACGTCAGCACGACCGCGGCCGCACCGTCCGTCATGGAGGAGCAGTCGCCCAGGCGGAGCGGAGGGGCGATGAGCGGCAGACGAAGGAGCTTGTCGCGCGAGAACGTTTTCTCGTAGAACTGCGCGTGGGGGTTCGTGTTGGCGAACCGGTGGTTCTTCTCCGAGACGGCGGCGAGCTGCTCTTCGGTCGTGCCGAACTCGAGCATGTGCCGCTGCGCGACCATGGCGAAGAACGGCGGGGCGGTCGCCCCGGCGGGACCGTCCCACGGCCGGTCCATGACGCACCCCATCGCTGTGTTCGCCTCGGCCATTGACGGGAGGTTCATCTTCTCGACCCCGACGACCACGGCCACCTCCGAGAGCCCGCTCGCGATCGCCGCGTACGCCGACCGGATCGCCGACTGACCCGAAGCACAGGCGAGCTCGTTGCGCTGGAGGATATGGTGCGGCTTGAGGCCGAGCTGCTCCGCCGCGAGCGGAGCGACGTGCGATTGGAAGGCGAACCGCTCGGGTTCCGCCGCGCCGACGAACAGCGAGTCGACCGCTTCCGACCGGAGCGCTGGGACCGCGCGATCGAGCGCCACCCCCACCTCTTGGACGAGCTCCGACCACGTGGCGGGACGGACCCCGAACTTGGTCGTGGCGCCGCCGACGATCGCGACGGAGCGCCCGCTCATCGTGGCTCCCCCCGGATCGCCTCGATCACGCGGTCCCCCGCCTCCCGGGTAGTGACGGTGCCCCCCTGGTCGTACGTGCGGGCCCGACCCTCCGCCAGCGTTCGCGCGAGCGAACGCTCGAGCCGGTCGGCCTGCCGCACGAGACGGGGGTCGGCGTGCCGCCCCCCGAGCCACCGAAGCATCTGCTCGACCGCGAAGAAGGTCGCGAACGGGTTCGCCTGGTTCTTCCCCGCGTACTTCGGGGCGCTCCCGTGGACGGGCTCGAACATTCCGTGCTCATGGCCGATGTTCCCCCCGCTCGCGAACCCCATCCCGCCTTGGAGCACCGCCGCGAGGTCGGTAACGATGTCTCCCATCATGTTCGTCGCGACGACGACGTTGTAATGTTCGGGATTGCGCACGAGCCATTGCGCGAACGCGTCGACGTACGCGTAGTCACGCTCGATCTCGGGGTAGTCGGCAGCGATGCGGTCGAAGGTCTCCCGGAAGAACCGGCATCCTTCCATCACGTTCGACTTGTCGACGCACGTGACTCGTCGAACCCCATCTTCGGGGGCTCCGTGTGCCCGCCCCCGGGCGAGCTCGAACGCGAAGCGGATCACCCGTTCCGACCCCTTCCGCGTGATGATCCGGGTATCGATCGCCACTTCCGTCTCGTCGGCCCGCCGCAGCCGGCCCCGCACGGGCGTGTACAGGTCCTCCGTGTTCTCCCGCACCACGACCATGTCAACGTTCTTCGGTGACCAGACCTCGCGGAACTCGCCGCTGATCCGGTGTCGGACGCCCGGGTAAAGCTTGCACGGCCGCACGTTCGCGAACAGGTCGAGTCCCTCCCTCAGGCCGAGGACCAAGGCGCGTCCGGCAAGGTCCCCGTTCGGTAGTGTCGCGCCGGGCCAGCCCACCGCGCCGACGAGGATGGCGTCCGCGGCCCGTGCCGCGGCCGCGGCCTCCGGTTCCCACTCCCGACCCGTTTGAAGATAGTACTGGCCCCCGCCCGGGTATTCCGTGGCGTGCCACGAGGCTGGCCCACCCTCGGCGAGGACGTCCATGACGCGGCGGCCCTCACGGACCACTTCAGGTCCCGTGCCGTCGCCGGGATAGATCGCGATTTCGTAGCCGGCCTCCTTCACCGGGTACCTCCCGCAGCCGAGCGCGCCTCGAGCTCGCGACGGACCTTCTCGACCAGTCCCCCCGCCTCGAGCAGCTCGAGGAGATGATGCGGGAGAGGCGGGAAACTGACCGACGCGCGGGTCCTAAGGTTGGTGATGCGGCCGGCGCGCATTTCGATGCGCGCCGTGTCGCCTTGTTCGAAGATAGCCCGAACCCCGCGCGCTTCGATCGCCGGGATGCCGAGGTTGATCGCGTTGCGGAAGAAGATGCGGGCGAACGAATCGGCGACGACCGCGCCGACGCCGATCGCGCGCATCGCCTGGGGGGCGTGCTCGCGACTCGACCCGCAGCCGAAGTTCTCGTCGGCGATGAGAATGTCGCCGGCCCGGGCCTCTCGGGAGAACTCGGGGAGGGCGATCTCGAACACGTGCTTTTTCAGTTCGTTGGGGTCGATGATCGTGAGGTACTTTCCCGAGATGATCTGGTCGGTGTCGACGTCCGCGCCGAGCGTCCAGACGCGCCCCTCGATGACGTCCTGCATGGGTCGGCTATAGGAGCTCCCGGGGGTCCGCGATCTCCCCCTTGATCGCGGTCGCGACCACCGCGGCGGGCGACATGAGGTAGATCCGGGCCTCTTTCGCCCCCATACGTCCGGGAAAGTTCCGGTTCGAGGACGAGGCGCACACCTCCTCCGGTGCGAGGATTCCCATGTTCCCGCCAAAACAGGCGGAGCAGCTGGAGTTCGTAAAGACCGCCCCGGCCTCGGTGAACGTCTCGATGATACCCTCCCGAAGGCACTGGTCGTAAATGGCGGTCGAGGCCGGAGAGACGATGAACCGGACCCCCGGCGCGACGCGGTGCCCTTTCATCAGGGCCGCGCCCTCGCGCAGGTCCTCGATCCGAGCGTTGGTGCACGAGCCCAGGAACGCTTGGTCGACCGTGACGTGCTCGCGGACGACGTCGGTGAGCGGACGGACGTTGTCGGGCGAGTACGGACAGGCGACCATCGGCGGCATACCGTCGACGTCGATGTCCACCGTGCGTTCGTACCGCGCGTCCGCATCCGAGCTCAGGGGGTGCATCGGGTGCTTCGCGATCGGCGCGAGGTACTCGCGGGTCGTCGCGTCAGGTGCGACGATTCCCGTCTTCGCGCCCATCTCGGTCGTCATGTTGCAGATCGTGAACCGCTCGGGCATCGAGAGTCGCTCGATGGTCGGGCCGGTGAACTCGACCGCTTTGTAAGTCGCCCCGGTCGTGCGCACCTCCCCGAGGATCCGGAGCACGAGGTCCTTCGCCGTCACTCCCTTCCCAAAGTTCCCGCGCACCCGGACCTGGACCGTGGGCGGGACCTTGAGCCAGAGCCGCCCGAGCGCGAGCACGGCCGCCATCTCGGTCGGGCCGATGCCGGTCGCCACGGCTCCGACGGCTCCGAGCATGTTCGTGTGGGAGTCGGTCCCGACCGCGAGGTCCCCGGGCACCACCCAGCCGTTCTCGGCAAGGATCTGGTGGCAGATGCCGTGACGGCCGACATCGTAGAAGTGGCGCAGGCTCGTCTCCGCGGCGAACTTCCGCAGGATTCGGTGGAGCACGGCGGCCCCCTCGGTCGACGCGGGCACCCAATGGTCGATCGCGATCACGACCCGGTCGGGGTCCCAGACGCGCGACGCCCCCATCTGGTGGAACGGCGCGACCGTTTGCGCTCCCTGCTCGTGCATCATGGCGAGGTCCACGCTGCCCTCGACGATCTGGCCCGGGACCACGCGCTCCAGACCCGATGCGCGCGCGAGCACTTTCTCGGCGAGCGTCATGCCGTGGCCGTTACCATCGGTCATGGGCTCGTCGGTCGAATCCCAATCGCGTCGACGATCGACCAGAACTCGCTGTCGCTCAATCCCGGAGCTTCGAACATGGAGCGGTAATAGTGCAGGAACTTTCGCAACCCGGACTTGGACTGGGACTCGGTCTCGAACTTCACCCTACGCAGCAGCTCGAGCAGCAAGGGGTCGGACACGGAAATCCCTCGCTCCTTGAGCTTCTCCACGATCGCCGCCTTGCCCGTGTGCTTACCGAGAATCATCTTCCGCTGGCGACCGACGAGGCCCGGTTGAAGGGGCTCGTACGTGAGTGAGTTCGCGAGCACCCCGTGGGTGTGGATCCCGGCTTCGTGGGAGAACGCGTTGTAGCCCACGAGCGCCTTGTTCGCGGCGACCGGGACGCCGGAGAGCTCCTCGACGAGCCGGGAGAGCTCGTGGATCTTCTCCGTCTTGATGCCGGTCCGGATGCCGTAGAGCGTCTCGAGGCCCAGGACGACCTCCTCGAAGGCGGCGTTCCCGGCGCGCTCACCGATGCCGTTCACACAAACGTGGGGGGCTCGGGCCCCACATTCCACCGCGGTCAACGTGTTCGCCACCGCGAGGCCAAAGTCGTCGTGGCAGTGCACCGAGAGGTCCTTGGGCTTCACCCGTCGCTGGAACTCGGTGAGGTACCACCGGAACGTGAGCGGGGTCATGACGCCGACCGTGTCGGCAACGACCAGCCGGTCGGCGCCCGCTTCCTGAACATCGCGGTAGAGCCTCTCCACGAAATCGAACTTCGCCCGCACCGTGTCCTCGGTGACGAACGACACGTGAAGCCCGGCGTCCTTCGCCTGCTGGACCGACCGGAGCGCCGCCGCGTGGACCTCGGCCTCGGTCATCTTGAGCTTGAACTTGAGGTGCACCCTGCTCGCGGCGACGAAGATCGCGATGTGGGTCGCGCCGCTCTTGATGACCGCATCCACGTCCGAGGGCAACGTGCGCGCGGCGGCGAGGATATGGGCGCGCAGTCCCGCCGCGGCGACCTCCCGGACGGCGCGGGCCTCGTCGTCCGAAACGACGGGAATCCCGGCGTTGATGACGCTCACGCCGATATCGGAGAGGGCCGTGGCGATCCGAAGTTTCTCCTCGGGGGAGAAGTGAACGCCCGGCATCTGCTCGCCGTCGCGCAGCGTCTCGTCCCAGATCTCGATCCGTGGTGGAATCCGCCGCTCGCGATGAGTCTCCTTGTGGTAGTTCTCGACGAGGCGCGCCCCCGGCATTCAGCCTTCTACCCACCGCAGTGAATTAACCTTTCTTAGCACGAATCCGGGGGTTTCGACCTGACCTCGACCTCGGCGGGCTGATGACTTAAATATCCACCGTACCTGAAACTCTCCACAGGTCGGCGACGACCTGCGTCCGGAGAATTCGATGTCCCCTGCGGCGGCCCAAATCGCTCCTCTCGTTGAACAGTCCGGCCCGGGGGTTCCGCGGCCCCCGCTCGAGCTCAGCGACGTGAGCGTGATGATCGGCGGCCAGGGCGGGGATGGGACTCTCACCGTCTCGGACCTGCTCGGACGGTATTTCCGCAAGCGAGGTCTCTACGTCTACACCTCGAGGAACGTGCTCTCCCGTATCCGGGGCGGCCATGCCGATGCGTCGGTCCGCGCCTGCCGGGACCCGCTCCTCGCCGTGAAGTCCCAGGTCGACGTGCTTGTCGCGTTCGACAACGAAGCGGTGGAGATGGGCAAGGCCGAACTCTCCTCGCACGGCTTCATCCTCTACGACTCCACCACGTTCCACATCGCCGAGCCGCATTCGGCCGGTTTTCCGTTCGCCACGCTGGTCGGCGGGCCGCTCGGACAACCGATCTTCAAGAACACCGCTGCCTACGGCGCGCTCTCGGTGCTGTTCGGCTTCGACCCGGCGCAAACGCGCGCGGTGATCGAAGAGCGGTTCAAGCGTCGCGGTGGCGATGCGCTCGAGAAGAACCTCAAGGCCCTCGAGATCGGGCGGAAGGTCGCCCTGGCCATGCCGGGGGTGGAGAACCGCTACTCCATCACGAGCGGGGATGCCCACAATCTGATCCTCACCACCGGCAACCAGGCCGTGGCGCTCGGATTCGTCGTCGGCGGAGGCCGGTTCTTCGCCGGCTATCCGATCACCCCCGCCACCGAGGTGATGGAGTTCTTGCAGCGCTACCTTCCCCCCTTCGGCGGCGTCGTCCGCCAGGCCGAGGACGAGCTCGCAGCGATCAACATGGTGATCGGCGCGTCCTACGCCGGCGCCCGGGCGATGACCTCAACGAGCGGACCGGGTCTCTCGCTGATGACCGAGGGGCTCTCCCATGCCGGAACGGCCGAGCTTCCGCTCGTGGTCGCGGACTGTCAGCGCGTCGGACCTTCGACCGGACAGCCGACCCGGCACGAACAATCGGACCTCTCGCACCTCGCCAACCTCGGGCACGGCGAATACCCGCGGTTCATCCTCGCGCCGTCCGACCCGGTCGATTGTTTCGAGCTCACCATCGACGCGTTGAATCTCGCCGAGCGCTGGCGAGTCCCGGTGATCCTGCTCCTCGACCAGGCGCTCTGCCAGAACACGACGACCAGTCCGCGGTTCGACCTCGGGAAGGTCCACCTCGACCGCGGCAAGCGGCTGACCCCGGAGGCCGCGGCCAAGCTCTCGCACTACAAGATCTACGAGCTGAACGCGGACGGCGTGAGCGCGTACGCTCCCCCCGGTACGCCGGGCCTCTGGGCGGAAGTGACGGGGAACGAGCACGACGAGTGGGGGCACGTCTCGGTCAATCCGGCGAACCGGCTCAGGATGATGAAGAAGCGGATGGAGAAGATGGTCCACGCCCGCGCCGAGCTCCCGTCCTGCCGCGTGTTCGGTCCCCCCTCGGCCAAGGTCGGGATCGTTGGATTCGGCAGCACCTCGGGACCGATCCTCGAGGCCCAGCATCTCCTCCAGCGCAAGGGGATTTCGACCCGGTACCTTCAGGTGCGCACCGTCTACCCGGTACCGGTCCACGAGATCGACCCGTTCTTCAAGGAGGTCGACGTCGCGTACGTCGTGGAGCACAACTACACCGGCCAGCTCGCGCGGCTCCTCCGTGAGACGATGCCCTGGCACCACGCGAAGTTGCGTTCGATCCTGAAGTACGACGGCTACTCGTTCCGCGCGCCGGAGATCGCGGCCGACGTGAAGGAGGTGGCGTGAGATGGTCCAATCCGCGAAGCCGGTCCAGCCGATCTGGTGCCCTGGGTGCGGGGACTTCGGCGTGCTGGCCGCCGTCAAGCGCGCCGCGTCCGAACTCAAGATCCCGACGCACGACTTCGTGCTCGTCGGGGGGATCGGCTGTTCGGGGTCGATCCACAACTTCCTCGAGGTGAACGGCATTCATGCCCTGCACGGCCGGCTCCTGGCCCAGGCCGTCGGCGTCAAGCTCGCGAACCCGTCGCTCACCGTCGTCGCGGCGGGCGGCGACGGCGACGGCTACGCCATCGGGATGGGCCATTTCATTCACGCCTTCAAGAAGAATGTCTCGATCCTCTACATTGTGATGAACAACGAGACGTACGGCCTGACGAAAGGACAAGCCTCCCCGACGAGCCAGCTCGGGTTCGAGGGGAACGTCGAGCCGCCGTTCCATTCGATCCTGACCGCCCTATCGATCCCCGCGCCGAACTTCATCGCCCGAACCTTCTCGGGCGACCCGAAAGGCATGACGGCGATTCTCACGGAAGCCATCCGGTTCAACCGCGAGGGCCGGGGGTTCGCGTTCGTCGAGGACCTTTCGCCGTGCGTGACGTACAACGACACGTACAAGCTCTGGCGCGAGAAGGTCGTCGACGTGGCGACCCTCCCCGGCTACGACCCCACCGACCGCAAGACGATGTTCCGCCTCTGCCTCGAGACGACCGACTCCGGGCGGATCCCCATCGGCGTGATGCACCGACCCGAGACGGTGAGCCGGGATGGCCTTGAGGTGAAACTCATCGGCGACGGACCCGGTCCGGTCCGCGCGGATATCGGCCTCGATGTGAACCTCTCGGCCTACACGAAGCTCCTCTCGGGGCTCGCCTAGGCGAGGCGGCCGCGTTGCCCTCGGCGAGGGCGGTCCTCAGGGGGTGACCACGATCTGGCTCGGGATCGACGACACCGACAGCCCGAAAGGCGGCTGCACGACCTGGGTGCTTTCCGAGCTGCTCGCGCTCGCCCGCGACGAGGGGGTCGACCTGATCGGTGAACCGCGTCTCGTCCGTCTGAACCCAAACATCCCGTGGAAGACCCGGGGGAACGCGGCCCTGGCCGCGCAGTTCGGCCGGGGTCGCGGCCCGCGGCATCGTATTGGTGAGGCGGAGGGCCGGCCCCTTTGGAGCTACGCGACCGGCTCGTCCCTCTCGGCCGGCCGGGCGGAAGAGTTCGTGGACCATGCGTGGCAGCGAGTGCTCGTGAGTTCCCGGCGCGGCGAACCGCGCACCGACCCAGCGCTCGTCGCGGTCCACCATCGCCTTCCGGCATGGCTCTACTATCACGCCGTACGCGAGATCGTTCCGGTCGAGGCGACGCGTCAGTACCTCGAGTCGGTGGGGGCGGTCGTCCACGCCGAGGGCGATGGACGAGGGCTGGTCGGGGCCAGCGCCGCGATTGCGTGGCCCGGCCGGAGGGTCACGTGGGAGCTGATCGCGTACCGACCGATCGCCCGCGAGGGAGCGCGTCGCCGGGTCGATGCGCGGTCGGTCCGAGCGACCGCTCAACGGCACCCCGAACTCTTTCTCTGCCATGACTCGCGCACGCGCCGCCTCCTCGTCACGCCGCACACGCCCTGCCCGATCCTGTTTGGGCTCCGGGGAATCCGGCCCGACCCTCCGCTCGCGGCGCGCCGGGACGTCCGGTCGGAGCCCGTCGACCGTTGGGTGCTGTTCCGTACGAACCAAGCCACGGGGGACCACCTGGTTCCTCGCGCCGCCCGCGAGGTGGCGGCGTACCAATCCGGCCGCGTCATCGGCCGGGTCGCGGAGCTACCCCGTACTCTGCGGGGCGGTCATGTTCGACTCCGGCTCGTCGACGACGAGGGGACCGCGCTCGAGGCGATCGCCTTCGAGCCGACGAAGACCCTGCCGCAGGTCGCCCAGCGTCTCGCGATCGGCGACCGGGTCGAGGTCTGGGGAAGTCGGGGGGAGGACCCGGTGCTCAAGGTCGAGGGCCTCCGGGTAATCTCACTCGCGACGCGGTGGGCCCGGCCGGGGCCTCCGACGTGCCCCGAGTGCGGCCGGCGCACTCAGTCCCTGGGGAGGGTCCGCGGATTCCGATGTCCCCGATGCCGTCGGCGTTTTCCCCCCGAGACGGTCCGCCCCGTCCGCGAACTGGCCGGGCTCGGCCCGGGCGTCTACCATCCCACACCGTCTGCCCGTCGACACCTCGCCCCACTCGGGCCGGAACCGTGACGGCGGAATCACTCGCCACCGAGAGCTTTTGAGCCGGTCGCCGGTAGGCGGCCCTAGAGACCCCCCATGGGAACCCGGACCCGGACGGCCGTCCTGTTCGCCGTGATCATTGCGATCTTCATCGTCGTCGGCGGGCTCGTCGGGGAGTTCATCTTCGGCTCGTGGCTCGCCGGGCTCGTCGTCGCGCTCACCCTCGCGATGGTGCTGAACCTGGTTTCGTACTTCCTCTGCGACCGGTTGGTCCTTTGGTCGACCCGGGCGAAGATCGTGACTCCCACCGAGGCGCCGCGCCTCGCGGCGATCGTGGATGAGCTCGCGCCGTCGTTCGGGCTCATCGCCCCCCGGCTCGCGATTGTGCCGTCCCCGACGCCGAACGCCTTCGCGACCGGCCGGGATGAGCGACACGCCGTGGTCGCCGTGACGCAGGGGATCCTTCCCATCCTTAACGACCGGGAGCTGCGGGGCGTGCTAGCGCACGAGCTCGCCCACGTGCGCGACCGGGACGTCCTCGTGATGACGTTCGCGGCCACCGTCGCCGGTGCCATTTCGTACGCCGCCCAGATCGCGTTCTTCTCGATGCTGTTCGGCGGGTCGAGCAACCGCAGCGGGACGAATCCGATTCTCCTCCTCCTCGCGCTGGTGACCGCCCCGATCGCCGCGATGTTGATTCAGCTCGCCATCTCCCGCTCCCGGGAGTTCCGCGCGGACGAAGTCGGTGCGCTGACGATCGGAGACCCGGAGGCCCTCGCGAGCGCCCTACAAAAGCTCGACTCGGCGAACGCTCGGCACCCGATGAGGGTCGGCTCCCCGGCCCAGTCGAGCCTCTTCATCGTGAACCCGTTCCGAGGAGCTTCGTTTGCCGCGATCTTCTCGACCCACCCACCGACGGCCGAGCGGGTTCGTCGGCTCCGGTCCCTGCGCCCCGACCGTTCGTATCGGCCCCGCGTCGGGGGCCCTTCCTTCGCGACGACCTCCTCGAGTCGTCCCCTCGGGAGCTAGGGGCCAGCGATGCCGACCTGTCCGGCATGCGGCTCGGAGGTCGGCGACCACGCCACGGAGTGTCCCAGCTGCCAACTTTCGGTGAAATTGTTCGACGCGGTCCGGGAAGCCGCCGGCCCGGCCACCGACCACGACCCGGCCTACATCCGGACCATCGGGGAACTCCTCGCGACGGTCGACCTCGCCAAATCGGAGGCCCCCGCGCGGGAAGCGGCGTCCCAGGGATTGCTCACCCGGCCCCGACATGGCGCGGCCCGCGGGGCGCCTCCCTCGGCCCACAAGCGTAAGGTGCGACCGATCGAGCCAATCCGGGACCTACCTCCGTTGCCGAGCGCCGGCAGCGACGAAGAGCTCCGGCGTCGCGTCCGGGAGTACTTCGAGCTCGGCCGGCGGCTGGGGGCCGACTTCACCGAGTTCGGGGCCCGGGCGAACGCCGCCGCCGTGGCCGGCGACCGCGAGTCGCTGAACATTCTCGCGCGGGAGATGTTCGTGCACCTTCTGAGCTCGCTCACCGAAGAGTTCGAGGCGACGCTCGCGGCGCGAAACGAAATCTCCCAGCTGATCCCGACGCCGAGTGCGGACGTCGAGCTCGACGCCATCCGCGAGTCGATCCGGCTCGGGGACCTCGCCGGAGGACTCCGGAGGATGGCCCACGTCCGGGACGAGCTCGTGCGCCTCGAGGAGGAGTGGGAGGTCGGCAAAATCCTGGTGAGCGAGTGCGACCTCCTTTCCCAAACGATCCGGGACCTGGGAGGTGACCCGGGGCCCGCGCAGGGACCTCTCGAGGAAGGGCGCAAGCTCGTCCTGAAGGGGCGCCGCCCCGAGGCGGAGAAACTGCTCGCGCGCGCGGCGGTCGCCCTTTGGACCGTCCTCGAACCCCGCCTTTTCGAGGACCTCCGACGGATCCGCGACCGGATGCACGAAGCTCGCAGCGCGGGAGCCGACATCGGGGGCGGCGTCACCGACCTCCGCGACCTGGCGACCGAGCTGCGCCAACGCAACTTCGTCGGGATGCTGATGGCGTACCGTCGCCTGCGGTCGTTTGCCGAGCAGCTCGCCGTGCCCGAGGCGACGTCCGCCGGCGAACCCGCGGTCCTCGCTTCCGCGCCCCGGCCCGGCCCGCCCGCATAGATAATTAGCCCCGCCGGGGTCGCAGGGTCGTGCCGACCGAACCGTTGCGCGGCTTCCGCGACTACCCGCCGCCCGAAGCGGGAGCGCGGAGCGAGATCCGCCGGCGCATGCGGGCCGCGGCCCGTCGGGCGGGATATCGCGAGCTCGAAATCCCGTGCGTCGAGAGCCTCGAGCTCTACCAGAAGAAGAGCGGGGATGAGATCGCGGCCCAGACCTGGGCGTTCACCGACAAGGGGAACCGACCGGTCGCCCTCGCTTCGGAGACGACCCCTTCGGTGGCCCGGGTCTTCTCCGCGCGGGCGAAGGCCGAGCCGCTCCCCGTGAAATGGTTCACGGTTTCGAAGCAGTGGCGCTACGAGGAGCCGCAAGCGGGGCGGACGCGTGAGTTCCTTCAGTTCAACCTCGACATCTTTGGCGTCCCGGGGGTCGAAGCGGACGCGGATATCCTGGGGACGACCGCGCTGCTCATGGACGACGTGGGGGCCGAGGGGCTCTATGCCTTCCGGGTGAGCGACCGGGCGGTCGCCGAGGGCCTCGCGCGGAAAAGTGGGGCCAACAGCACCGCGCCGTTCTTCCGGGCGGTCGACCAGTACCGTAAGATCCCGCCGGCGGAGTTCGCCCGAGAGCTCGCCACGGCCGGCGTGGACACGAACGGGGTCGAGGAGCTTCGGTCGCTCTTCGAGAGCTCCGGGGCCGGAGTTCCGCCCACCGCGCTCGAGCCGTACCTCCGGGAGGTCGGGCGGGGCCTCGACCCGGTGGCGCTCGAGGGGGTGGAGCGAGTCCGCAAGCTGTTCGGCCTGCTCGATCGCATGGGGCTCTCCGACCGCGTCGTCTTCGACCCGACGATCGTCCGAGGGCTCGCCTACTACACGGCGACCGTCTTCGAGGGCTACGCACGGGTCGGCGAAGGTCGTTCGCTCTTCGGTGGGGGCCGCTACGATAATCTGATCGAACTATTCGATGGCCCTCCGACCCCGGCCACCGGGATCGCCATCGGCGACCAGACCCTCGAGCTACTTCTCAAGGGGGCCGGCCGATGGCCCGAGGGCGAGCCATCGCTCGACACGTTCGTCGCGGTCGCGGACCCTGTGCTTGCGCCGGACGCGCTCGCGCTGGTCGCGGAACTTCGGCGCGCCGGGGTGAGCGCCGACTGCGACCTCCTGGCCCGCAGCCTTTCGCGCCAGCTTAAGGAGGCGGACCGCCGCCGGAGCCGACGTGCGCTGATCCTGGGCCTGCGTGAGGCGACGCCGGGTGCGCTGGTCGAGCGTGATCTCGCGACGGGTGAGCAGCGTGAGCTCGCTCGTGATGCGGTGGCACGACGGGCGTGATCGCCTCGAACGTCGGGCCGTCCCAGAGCAAGATGCCCGGCGGGGATTCCGCACCGTCCACGTACCCGTACCAGTAGACTACGGCGCCCTCCCCGAAGAGCTGCGTGTACGGCCCGAGCTGGCGCCTGAGGTTCTTCCGGAGTTCGACGTCGTCGCCGAAGTTCGCCTTCGACTCGATCCACGTGAGTTTCTGGCCGTAGAAGATGATCGGCTCGTCGAGCAGCGCGTCCGGGGTCTTCGCGTACTTCCCCCGCAGGTCCTTTTCGGTGCGGTAGCCGATCCCGTGCTTCTCGAGCCACCCCTGGAGGCGCTCCTCGCCCTTTCGCCCCCGTTCCCGTTGGAGCTCCATCCCCCGGGGCGAGTAGATCATGTCCGCAGCGAGCAGCTCGTCGACCTCCTTGCGGAGGCGAGCGTCCGGCGCCGTTTCGGGGTGCAGAAAGCAGCCCCAGACCTTCTTGCGGGGGATCCCGAGGCCCCCGAGCATCTGCTGGCCCATCAGCACCGGCGGGAACTTCCACTCACGGGCGATATCGAGAATGGTGCGGCCGTGCTTCCATTGGCCGACGAGGCGCGGCAGCTGACGCTTCACGACGTAGAATCGGCGGGTCGCGTCGCGGGTGACGCGGTGAGTGTGAATGACGAACAGGAGCTCGGGGTCCCAGTGCTCCTTGTGCGCAATCCGGTGAACGTCCTCGTACGTGACGAGGGCGTCGTAGAGTCGTTGGTACGTCGCTCGGTCCATACCGTTTCGCTATCCCGGGACGGCGGTCGGAGCCGCGGGCGGGGATAACGTTACTCCGAACGGCCGCGCTCGCCGGCCCCGCCCCCCCAAAATCATTCCCGCCAGTCGATCCCGATCGTCCTCAGCCGCACTTTCGGGATCGGAGGCATGCGGCGTTTGTGCCGGAACTGGAGCACCCGCTCGTCCACCGACCGGACCCGTTCGAGGGAGAAGCCGGTGAGTTCGGCGATCTCCTCCGGGGAACGGAGCTGCTCGAGGCCGTTCAGAATCTGGTCGAGGTCGTGGTAGGAGATCCCGAGCTCCTCCTCGTCGGTCTGCCCTTCCCAGAGTCCGGCGGTGGGGGGCCGTTCGCGCACCACCGCGGGAAGGTCAAGCTGCTCCGCGATCGCGCGCACGTCCGTCTTGTAGAGGTCGCCGATCGGCAGGAGGTCGACGCCCCCGTCCCCGTACTTCGTGAAATAGCCGAGCAAAAGCTCCGACTTGTTGCCGGTGCCCGCGACGAGCCGATGCCGCTCGCGGGCGATGGCGTATTCGACCGTCATCCGGATCCGAGCCTTGACGTTGCCGAGCGAGACACGGTCGGCGAGCTCCGGCAACAAGCTCCGGTACGCGCTCTCGACCGTTTCGATCGGGACCGTACGGAATTCGATCCCCAGCGACGTAGCGTACTCCTCCGTCTCGCGGAGCAGCGGCTCGGGAAACGACGCGTCGGGCAGGAGAACGCCGAGGACGTGGGCGGCGCCGAGAGCGTCCCGGGCGAGACGCGCCACGAGCGCGCTGTCGATCCCTCCCGAGAGGCCGACGACGATGCCATCGGCCCCCTCGCCGAGCGCATGCGCCCGAAGGAACTGGTGGATCGTTTCCACCGCGTGCGGCGGGGGCCGCGGGGTGAGGCGGCTCATGCTTCCACTCCGAGCGGGGTGTACGCGAGGGTCGCTCGCCACTCGTCGCGGCACTCGCAGTCGAGCTCCGTGAGCGGTCCGAACTCCTGGGATAGCGAGGCCTCTTCGACCGCGGCGAGCACGCGGGCGTCGCAGCGGCCGCAGTTATGCGGTCCTCGCGGGAGGCCGCCGGCGGTCGGAAACGACACCAAGCGGGCCGACCCCCGGACCTCGGCGCCCTCGCGGAGCGCGTCGACGAGCGACCAGAGCCACGGGGGCCGGTACCGGCCGCGCCGGTAGAGCCACTCGACCACGGTCCCGTTCTGAATGTGCACGGGGTTCACCGACATCGTCTCGAAGTGGGGGGCGGCCTCGCCGACCGACCGGACCACGTCCGCCACCGCCTCCGACTCGGCCAGGTACGGCGGTTTCAGGAGCAAATACGCCTTCGGGTGGGCGCCGAGCTGTCGGGCCCGGTCGGCGGCGGCGAGATACTCCGCCGGCGAAGAACCCTTGTTCACGAACCGGCCCAGGACCGTCGGGTCCGTCGACTCGAGCCCGAGGGCGACTTCGAGCTCCCCGACGAACCGCTCGCGCAACGGGTTCAGGCGTTCGGGTTGGACGAATTCGGGCAGCGTCTCAAACAGGAACCGGCGGGCACGTCCCGAGAACGCCCCGACAATCGCCTCGCGACTTCCGGGGTCAACCTCGCGGTCGTCCAAGAAACTGCCCGAGGTGTAGACCTTGACGTACGGCTCTTCGCGATAGCGGGCGAGGGCGTGGTCGAGCTGCTCGCGTAGCTCCTCGGGCGTGGCCGAGCGACCCAGCGTGTCCTTGGAATAGCCGCACATCGAGCAGCCTTTGACGTCCGCCCAGTAGCAGCCTCGGGTGCGCAGGATCAGGACGAACGCCCGGACACGCTCCCTCCCGATCGCTTCGTCCTCGACCCACTGGTTCACGTACCGGCGGGCCTCCCCGGACGGAGCCGGGCCGGGACGTCGGTCCCGGGCGACGGCGCGGCCGACCGACTCCGGCGTCACGACTCCTCGATCGCGACCGCGACCGTATCGTCGTCCTTGAGGTGCAACGCCTCGCGGAGACAATCGCGCGCGATGAACTCGATGACGTCCTTGTAGTGGCTGCGGTCGGGGTGGATCAGGTGACAGGGATGGCCGTTCATCCGTGCGGGAAAGCAGGTTGCGCCACCGAACGACCGACCGCTCGCGTGGAAGCCGTCGACCCGGACCCCGCTCCATTCGGTGACGAGCGACGCGCGCCGAAGCGCCTCGGGTCCGACCCGGACGTTGAGGGTCCCGGGGTACGGAGTGTAGCCGAGACGCTCGGTAAACTGGACGACGTACCCGGGCTGACTCAGGTAGTAACGGCCCTCCCCGAGCCCGCTCGTCACCTTCCCCGAAAGCGAAACCTTCGACGGTCCTTCGAATATCCGCCGGTAGCCGTGGTACTCCGCCCGGAGGAGCGCCATGCCGGCGGGAGTGATGAGCAGACGCTGTCGGCGCTGAGCGAGCGACCGGGTGATGAGGCCGCTCGCCTCGAGAGCGAGCAGGTAGCGGTCGGCGGCCTGCTGGCTCACGCCGATCCGCTCGCCCATCGCCCGCGAGGTGAATACGACCGGAGTGTGGTCGCCGCCGGCCAACGCGAGAAGCTTCAGGACGGCGAGCGCGTCGCCGCGGGGACGCGGTCGGTCGGTGTCGACGCGGGCCCGGGGAGGGGGACCCATCAGGGCGACTTCCCCGCCGCGCCCTGCGGGGCGTTCAGGGTCACGACGTTGGAGCCGCGCAGGACGACCCGCCCGAGGTGACGAGTGACCTCGGAGGTCCGTTCCTCGGCGTCGTCCAGGACGAGGTTCAGGTGCTCGTCCGCCCCCAGGAGCTTCCCCGTGAGCACCCGTGAGTCCTTGAGCTCCAGCATCACGCGCTGGTTCAACAGTCGCTCGATGACATGACTCGGGGCATCCGCCATCGGCCGGCCGACCCGGATGCGACCTTTAGCGTTTGCCGGGCCGGCGTGAACGATATCTTGACGACCGGGTTCGCCTCGCCGTGACAGCCGCCCATGTGTCGAAAGGGCTCGACGACGTCGTCGTCGGCAAGTCCGAGGTTTCGTGGGTCGGCGGGCTGACCGGGGACCTCGTCTACCGGGGCTTCGACGTGACCGCCCTGGTACCGGGCATTCCGTACGAGTCGGTCGTCCACGTGCTGCTCTTCCGCGACCCGCCGCGAGCGGACCCGTCGGCGGAGGTGGTCCAGGCCCTCAAGGACCACCGAACCCCGCCCCCCGCGGCCGAGCGGGTCGTCGATGCCCTTCCCGCGGCCCTCCCTCCGCTCGAAGCCCTGCGCACCATCCTCTCCGCCCTCGGGGACGGCAGCTTCGGCTACCCGCCGAGTCAGGAGGAGGGTTTCCGACTCATCGCGCAGACGCCGGTGCTCCTCGCCCGGTACGTGCGACGGGCGAGGGGGGAACCCCCGATCGCCCCCCGCTCGGACCTTTCCCACGCGGCGAACTATCTCTGGATGCTCACGGGCCGGGAAGCGTCGCCGGAGAGGGTACGGGCCCTCGACGGGTATCTTTGCTTGCTCGCGGACCACGGAATGAACGCCTCGACCTTCGCGCTCCGCGTCGCGATCTCCACGCAGTCCGACCTCATCAGCGCGGCGACCGCGGCCCTCGCGACGCTCAAGGGCCCGCTGCACGGAGGCGCCCCGAGCCGGGTCTCCGAGATGCTGGATGCAATCGGCACTCCCGACCGGGCCGAGGCATGGGTCCGCGACCGGCTCGCTCGGCGGGAGCTGTTGTTCGGATTCGGGCACCGGGCCTACAAGACCGAGGACCCCCGGGGACTCGTGTTGCATCGGCTCGCCCGGGAGGTGGCGGACCCGGCGCGATTCGAGCTCGCCGAGCGGGTCGAAGCGGTGGCCCTCGACGCGCTGCGGAGAGCCCGACCCGAAGCTCGCCTCTTCACGAACGTCGAGTACTATAGCGCGGTCGTCCTCGAGGCAGTCGGGCTGCCGCGGGAGATGTTCACGCCCACGTTCGCCGTCGCGCGGACCGCCGGGTGGACCGCGCACGCGCTCGAGCAGGCGGCCGACAACCGGCTGATCCGTCCCGACGTGGAGTACGTCGGCCCGGCGAAGGGCCGGGTGTGGCCCCGACCGGTCGGGCTGGGCTGATGTGATGAGTCGGCCGGACTACGAGGCGCTCTTCTCGCCGTGGTCGTCGGAGTCGACGACCTTGAAGTCGGCGTCCACGGGGCCCGACCCGCTCGAGGGCGGGGTCTCGGTGGCGCCCCCGGTCGGTGGCGGGGTCTCCCCGGCGTTCCCGGAAGGCCCGGTCGGACCCGGCTGGTAGAGCTTCTGGGCGACGGCATGGAGCGCCCGGGTGAGCTCGTCGGCGCGGTCGCGAATCTCGCGGGCGGTGGCGTCCTTCTTCGCGACGACCTCCTGAACCGCCTTGACCTTCTCCCGGATCGTGTCGGCCTCGCTACCGGAGATCTTCTCCTTCTGGTCGGTGAGCACCCGCTCGGCTTCGTAGGCGAGCGACTCGGCCGCGTTCCGGGCTTGGATCAGCTCGGCGCGCTCGCGGTCCTTTTCCGCGAACTCCTCGGCCTGACGGACCATCTTCGCGACCTCGTCCTTCGAGAGCTTGTTCGACGCGGTGATCGTGATCCCCTGCTTCCGGCCGGAGGCGAGGTCCTTCGCCGAGACATTGAGGATGCCGTTCGCGTCGATATCGAACGTCACCTCGATCTGCGGGATCCCGCGCGGGGCCGGCGGGATGCCGGTCAAAAGGAAGCTCCCGAGCGAGACGTTGTCGGCGGCGATCGGACGCTCGCCCTGGTAGACCTTGATCTCGACGGTCGATTGACTGTCGGCGGCGGTCGTGAAGATCTGGCTCTTGCGGGTCGGGATCGTCGTGTTCCGGTCGATCAGGTGCGTGGCGACCCCGCCGAGGGTTTCGACCCCGAGGGATAGCGGCGTCACGTCGAGCAACACCACGTCCTTGACTTCGCCCGCGAGCACGCCGCCCTGGACCGCGGCGCCCATCGCGACGCACTCCATCGGGTCGACCCCGTGCTCGATCGGCCGACCGATCGCCTGCTCGAGGAACTTCTGGACGATCGGCATCCGCGTCGGTCCCCCGACGAGGACGATCCGGTTGATCTGGTCCTTCGGAATCTTGGCGTCTCGGATCGCCTGATCGACCGGGGATCGGCAGCGCTCGACGATCGGGCGGACGAGCTCCTCGAGCTTCGCCCGAGTGAGGGGGAGGGCGAGGTGCTTCGGACCTTCGTTCGTCGCGGTCAAGAACGGGAGGTTGACCTGCGTCTCCATGGTCGAGGAGAGCTCGATCTTCGCCTTCTCGGCCGCGTCCCGGACGCGTTGCATCGCCATCTTGTCCGAGCGGATGTTGACGCCGGACTCCTTCTGGAACTCGGAGGCGATGTATTCGGTCACGGCGTTGTCCATGTCGGTGCCGCCGAGCTGCGTGTCGCCGCTCGTGCTCACGACCTCGAACACGCCCTCCCCGAAATCCATCAATGTGACATCGAGCGTTCCGCCGCCGAGGTCGAAGACCAGGATCTTCTGGTTCTTGCCGGCCTTGTCGAGGCCGTAGGCGAGGGACGCCGCGGTCGGCTCGTTGATGATCCGCACGACGTCGAGACCGGCGATCGCGCCGGCGTCCTTGGTCGCCTGACGCTGATTGTCGTTGAAGTACGCCGGGACGGTGATGACCGCCTTCTCGACCTTGTCGCCGAGGAACGCTTCGGCGTCCCGCTTGATCTTCTGGAGGAGGAACGCGGAGAGCTGCTGGGGTGTGTACTTCTTTCCGTGCAGGATGTACTGGTAGTCGGTGCCCATTTTCCGCTTGAACGCGGTGACGGTCCCCTCGGGGTTCGAGATCGCCTGACGGCGCGCCGGCTCCCCGACGATCAGCTGACCGTCCTTCGTGAACGCCACGTACGACGGGAACGCCTTGCCGCCTCCGACCGTCGTTCCTTCGGAGCTCGGGATGATCACCGGTCGCCCCCCTTCGAGCACGGCCGCCGCGGAGTTGCTGGTCCCTAGGTCGATTCCAATGATTTTGGCCATGGTTGTGTTCCCCCGACCCTCCGCCGGTGATCGGCGACGGACCGGGCATCCTTCAGGATAAGTAAGAAAGCACTCATATAAAAAGGAATGCTACTGCAACTGCGGGCCCCTTCCGAGGGGTATACGAGAGGCCCTCTCAGCGAAGCTTGAGCGAGGCGAGCGCAACCTTGGGCTCGGGATAGCGGAGTTTGATCCCCCGGAGCTGCTCCACAAGGATCGAGGAGATGGCGAGGTTTCTGAGCCACTTGTGGTCGGACGGAAGTAGGTACCACGGGGCCCACGGCGTGTTCGTCCGTTCCAGCACATCCTCGTAGGCCGCCAGGTAGTCGGCCCAATACCTCCGCTCGTGGAAGTCCGCGACGTTCAGCTTCCAGCGCTTCGTCGGGTCCCGAATCCGGTCTTCCAGCCGTCGTGCTTGCTCCTCGCGACTGATGTGCAGGAAGAACTTCAGGATCGTATTTCCCTCGTCGACGAGCTCGTGCTCGAAGGCGTTGATCGCGTCGAACCGTTTCGCCCAGACCTTGTGGGGAACGAGGTGGTGCACCCGGGCGATGAGGACGTCCTCATAGTGGCTGCGATTGAAGATCACGATATCGCCCTTCGCCGGGGCGTCCCGGTGGATCCTCCACAAGAAGTCGTGGGCCTGTTCTTCCGGGGTCGGTTGCTTGAACGAACTCACCCGGACTCCCTGCGGGTTCACGCCCTCGAAGACATGGCGGATGACGCCGTCCTTTCCGCTCGTGTCCATCCCCTGGAGGATCACGAGCAGCCCGTGCCGCGCGTCGGCGTAGAACAGCTCCTGAAGGCGGTCAAGCTCCGCCCGGAGCCCGGGGAGGGCGGCCTCGCCCCGGCGCTTGCCTCCCGGCCAGGTCGACGTGTCCGCGGCATCGCAGTGAGCGAGGTCGACGTTGATTCCGAACGGGAGTTTCAGGCGGTCGAACGAGGGGTTCACCCGGGCCGCTCCCCTTCCGCGGCTGGGGCGGGAGGCGCCCCCGGCTCGTTGCGATGGGTCTGTCGGGAGGCCGACTCCCGGAGGATCTCGGGGAGACGGCCTCCGGCGGCCGCGACGGCCGGCTCGTCACCGCCCGGCCCCCGGAGGATGTAGGCGACCCCGACGGCGAGCAAGGCCCCCAGGAGCGGACCCACCACGTAGATCCACGCGTTGGCGAGGTGGCCCGAGACCAGCTCCGGCCCGAGGGAGCGGAACGGGTTCATCGAGGCCCCGCTGATCGGCGCTGCCCAGAGCCCCGCGAGGATGATGTAACCGCCGACCGCGAGGGCGGCGAGCGGGCCGATGTTCTGGGCCTTCGAAGCGGTGCCGAGGATGGTGCTCACCAATCCCAATGTCAAGACGATCTCGAACACCACGGCCTGGAAACTCGTGATCCCGGGTCCCGGGTTGGTCGCCCCGAGGGAGGCGACGTTGCCGAACAACGACCAAAGGAGGAGGCTCGCGAGGATCGCCCCAAAGAGCTGGGCGGCGATGTAGCCCGGGACCCGCCGCCACGGGAAGTCCCCACGGGCGGCGAACGCGATGCTGACGACCGGGTTGAGATGGGCGCCGGACGTGGCCCCCATGAACAGGATGATCGCCATCACCATGAGGCCCGGCGCGGCGACCATCATCGCAAGGTCCAGCTTGCCGCCGCTCACCGAATTGACGACCCCGGCGCCGGCCGCGACCGTCACGAGGAAGAAGGTGCCGAACACCTCCGCGAACAGTCGTCGACCCTCGAGCGAAGGGTCACGGAACTCCCGCTGAACGATTGCGAGCGGCCGCGTGCCGAACGAACCGCCCACGAACTCGATGCCCGGACGTCGTACCCCGGTGCTCATCGGCTCTCCCGGGGCGGTCGGAGGAACGGAGTCCGCCAGGGTCGCTTCCTGCGTAGTTCGTCAACCTCGTTCACCGGGACGAGCGCCCGGGTCAAGTACGTATCGCGCGACAGGTCGCCGAGAACTGAGAACCGGTGGGCCACGGGAGGCGCCGCGAGGCTCCTCAACGACCTCCCCGGATGCTCATTCTTGGTGAGCATCCCTTATTCGCTGGTCCCAATTCCTCCTAGGCGGTGACCGACCCACCGCTCGCCTCGGGGACCTCAACCGACGATGAGTCGATCGTCGTCGCCCAGGACCTACGTCACTCGTACGACCGTCGGCGGTACGCGCTCGACGGCGTCAGCTTCACCGTCCGACGGGGCGAGGTGTTCGGGCTGCTCGGCCGGAACGGCGCTGGGAAATCGACGCTCATCAAAGCGATGACCACGTTGATCCGACCGACCTCGGGGAAACTCCGAGTGCTCGGGCTCGACCCGGCCCGGGACGGACAGAAGATCCGCCGCCGAATCGGGGTGGTCCAGCAGGGCGAGTCGTTCGACTTCACCACCGTCCAGCGCAACCTCGACGTCTACGGTATGCTCTGGGGCGTCCCGCCACCGGAGCGGGTGCGCCGACGGGAGCAACTGCTCGCCCAGTATGGTCTCACCGACATCCGAAAGCGGCGCGCGTTCGACATCTCGGGAGGCCAGAAGCGGCGCGTGCAAGTCGCTCGGGAGTTCATGCACGACATGGACGTGCTGTTCCTCGACGAGCCCACGGTCGGGCTCGACGTAATCATGCGCCGAAGCCTGCTCGACATGGTCCGGGCGGAGACGCGCCGCGGACTCACCGTCGTCTTCACGACGCACAACCTCGAAGAGGCGGACTATCTCTGCGACCGGGCCGCCGTCATCGACGAAGGACGATTCCTGGTCCTCGACTCGATCGAGAACCTGAAACGCCTATACGGCGGCAAGAAGACGATTGACCTGACGATCGGCAACGGAGCGGCCACGCTGTTCTTCTCCGCACTGACCGAACGGCTCGGGCCCACGGCCAACGTCTCGGTGAACGGTAACTCCGCGGTCATTCTTACCGACGACCCGAAGGACGCGCTCTCGAAGATCGCCGAGCTCTCCCAGTCGCGCGGGGTCCAGCTCGAGTGGCTGAACGTGCGCCAGAACACGCTCGAGGACGTGTTCCTGCACTCGGTCGGTCACCGGGGGGAGGGAAATCATGCAGGTCCCTAACATCCTCAGGCTCATCTACCGGAACATCCTCGTCAATACTGATCCGGGCAGCCTAATCATCTTGATTGGGCTCCCGGGGATGTATCTTGTCTTCTTCGGCTTCGGATTCTCGTCGCTCGCCTCCGCCGGAGGGTCCAGCACGGCCTACCTCAATTTCCTAACGCCCGGAATCATGGCGTTCCAGGTCGTGATGGCCGGCACCGTCGGCGGAAGCATGCTCTGGGCCGACCGGCGTTGGGGGATGCTCTCCCAACTACTCATGGGCCCGTTCACCCGGCTCCAGTACCTCCTCGGGATCATGCTCACCTCCGTCCTGTTCGGCCTCGGGGGCGCGGCGGTCATGCTCGCCGTGGCCTACGCACTGCTCGGGTCGGTCCCCGCCGGCGCCGTCGCGCTCACGTTGATCTTCGGGTCAATCACGATCGGTTCGGTCTTCTTCGGGGCCTTGATGTTGTACATCGGCGCCCTCGTGAAGTCGAACACGGCGTACAACAGCATTCAGATCCTCCTCATTTTCGTGGTCAACTTTGCGAGCACCGTCTTCTACCCGCTCAGCAGCGGTCTACCGGCGGTGATGCGGGTCCTCTTCGAGATCAACCCGCTTACCTACGTCGCGGACGCGGTCCGAGGAGCCTATTCGAGCAACTTCACCCCCACCGACGCCTATCAGATGTTGGTCCTCGTCGTCGAGATGGTGGTGGCACTCGTCCTCGCGACCCGCGCGTACATGCGCTCGGACGTCTCCTACGAGTAGCTACCGATAGAGGAGGGGGCGACCCGCCCCGGAAGAACTCCCGGGAACCGCCTTGACACTAGGCGCGACCGGGTTATTCGTCGCCGCTTGAACCCTGATGGTCGACAATAGGGGTTTATACACATAGCTCGCACTGTATAACTCTCGACGACCGAGAGTCAAGGGAAGGCATTCCATGGCATCCAGAACCTCGCAAAGAACCGTCTATCTGGTGACCGCCGCAATAGTCGCCTCGATGATCACGGGGTTCACCGTCGCGGCCTTCTCGCTCGGCGGGACCAACAACAGCTACCAGGGCTCGCAGACGACCACGGTGACCGCTCTCCCAGGACTCACGTGGTTGTCGACCAACCTCTCCGAGGTTCAAACCGGCCTCAACTTCACCACACCCGCATGTGGCACCACCGTCGGCTCGGCGTGCGGCGTATCGTCAACGTGGGCCGTTTTGTGTGTCGGGAGCTTCAACAGCTCGCTCTGTGACCCGAGCGATTTCGTCGAGCAGGTGACACTCACGACGGTCGCGGGCGTTGCGTTCTATGCGGTCGCACCCCCGATTACAGTGGCGGTGACGGTCTTCGTTACGGGGACGCCGCACGGAGGCAGTAGCGTCGGAACCTACGCCGGCTCGACGTTCTACCTGAAGGAGTCTAGCACACCGGCCACCGCCCAACTGATCGTGCTTTACTTCGATATCGGTGCGACACCGACCGGGCCCGGTGCGGTCAATTCGGTGAGTGTCATCATCACGGCCCAAACCTAGGCCCGCAGGAGAACTGTCGGTTCGGCTCGTTCGCGGCCAGCTCCCTTGTCTCGGCGCCGAATCGCCGGGGTACGGTGCGCGACAGCGATGAACAACGACATGAGCCTGGTCGACCCTTCGCGGGTGGTCGAGGCGGACAGATGAGACGACGCCCGGACAACTTTGAAGGGGCGTTTCCGTTGCTTCTGATCGGTAGCGTGCTCGTTGTGTACGCTGGGATTCTTGCGAGCCAGCAGATCGGTGTTCACTCCTCCCATCTGCCTATCTGGGGGCTCCTCGGGGGCGTTGGTGCAGTAATCGTCGGTGCGGGCATTTACTCCACATTCCTCGAGCCAGAGACGACCACCTCTCCAAGCTCCGCGCGAGAATGGGTTACAGTACCCAGAGCTGAAGGGGAATCCCGGTCTGGGGCCGGGCGACCCAGGGCGCGGCTCGAGACTGCTCCGGAGTCTGCTCCGATTTGGTGGGAGGGTCCGCCGACCAGCGCGAACGCATCGCCTTCTCGGACGCCCACAGCGACGTACTCAGCTCGAACTGAGCGGCGCCCGGTGCCGACGCCCGCCGCCCCGGTCCAAGGTCGTCCGGGTAAGCCCGCCCAGGTCGTCCCTCGGCCGACGGCTCATTACTCGTATCAGGAGCTTACCGACGAGCTCTCCGAACTCGAGGCCCTGGTTTACGGAGGGGCAGTTTCTTCGACGCGAGCTTCCTCGCCTTCGCCGGGCGGCGGACCGACGCCGATGTGCATGGATTGTGAACGGCCGCTCAACTCCGCCGGTGCTCCGACCTTGTGCCGCAGTTGCGGACGAGGGCTTTGCGCACGTTGCGCGGCTTCCTCCAAGTCGGAGGACGGTGAGGTCCGCTGCGTCGAATGCCGCGTGTTCGAGCCCTGAGATTCTCCACGGACGGCCTGTCACGCTGGCGAATCCCTCCGGCGCGTACGGCCTCGGGAAACCGGGGCCCGGATCGATACCCTAGCGATTTGTAGCCCAGGTCCCGTCGTCGAACGTGACCCGCAGATTACGCGCGAACTCTGCCCCACTGTCGAGCCTGCCCAAGGCAGTGTTTTTCGACATGGACGACACGATCTTCGACCATTCGCTCACGTGCCGGGCGGCACTCGCGCGGCTGCGCCGCACCGAGCCTCCGCTTCGGGGACTGAGCTTGGACGCGCTGTGGCGAGAGTACGGACGCCTTCTCGAAGAGGTCCAGCCGGACGTTCTGTCGGGCCGACTTACCATCCAAGAGGCTCGGGTCGAACGGTTCCGGCGGCTCGCTCGGATGGGAAGTACGGAGATCACCCCCGCGAAGGCTGCCGAGCTTTCCCGAAGCTACCGGGCGAACTACCAGGAACTTCGGCGCACGGTGCCCGGGGTTCGTGAGTTCCTCGAGCGGCTGCATGGCCGAGCCGCCGTCGGTATCGTCACCAACAACGAGGTGGCCGAACAGGAGGAGAAGCTCGAGCACTTCCAGCTTCGCCCGCTGATCGACTTCATGATCGTTTCCGCCGGGGTGGGCGTGGCGAAACCGGACCCGGAGATCTTCCGGCTGGCGCTCGCCCGGGCCGGAACGCTCGCGGAGGAGACGGTCATGGTGGGCGACTCGTGGCGCAGCGACGTCGTCGGGGCCCGGAACAGCGGAATCCGGCCGGTCTGGTTCAACCGTTTCCACCTCGCTCGACCGGACCCGTGGCCCGTGCCCGAACTCGATTCGTTCCGGTCGCCCTCGCGGGCGGAAGCCACGCTCGCGGGAGCGCTTTCCGACGGGCCCGGCGGCCGGTAGCTTCGCTTCCGAGCGCATTATATCGGGTCCCCCGTTGGCCGGCCGATGAACGCCGGCCGCGAGCCGTGGATGTCGGTCGCCCGGCGCAACCTACCCGCGATGCGCGCCTGGCGCGAGGCGTTTCACCGCGAACCGGAGCTCTCGCTGAACGAGGAGAAGACCCAAGAGAAGGTCGTCGGCGCGCTCCGGGAGCTTGGCATCCCGTTCCGGACTTTCGATGATTTCCACGGCGTCGTCGGGATGGTCGGCGCGGAGCGCGCGGGCCCGGTGATCGCCTTGCGCGCCGATATGGACGCGCTCCCGCTCACCGAACTCACGGGCCTACCGTTCCAATCACGGTTCCCGGGAAAGATGCATGCTTGCGGGCATGACGTGCACATGTCGGCCCTCCTCGGCGCGGCGGCGATGCTCGTGCGAGGAGGGCGGTCGATGGCCGGGCCGGTGAAGCTGATCTTCCAACCGGCCGAGGAAGAGGGAGATCGGGGCGGCGCGCTTCCGCTCATCGAACGCGGATGCCTCGAAAGCCCGAAGGTCGATTTCGTCGTCGGCCAGCACGTCGACCCGGCGCTGCCCCTCGGGACGGTCGGCTGGCGCATTGGGCCGACCATGGCGGCCTCGGACTACGTCCGGATCACCGTGGTCGGCCGAGGAGGCCATGCCTCCACGCCGCAGCAGGGACCCGACGCGATCGTCATCGCGAGCGAAATCGTCACCGGGCTCCAGACCCTCGTGAGCCGGGTCCGTGAGCCGTTCGACCCGGTGGTGGTGAGCGTGGGGTCGATCCACGGGGGCACTCGGCACAACATCCTGCCGAACGAGGTCGTCCTCGAGGGCACAGTCCGAACGTTGCGCGCAAGCACGCGGGACGTCATGGAGCATGCGCTGCGGCGCAAGGCGCGGGCGATCGCGGCGGGCCATGGGGCGAAGGTACGGGTCGTCTATCGCCGGGGCTACCCGTGCCTCGTCAACCCTCCCGGTCCGACTCGGGTGGTCGTCGAGGGGCTCGAGGTCGAGCTCGGACGCAAGAATGTGGTCGAGGTCGAGCACCCGCTCATGGGGGCCGAGGATTTCGCCCGCTATCTCGAGCGGGTGCCCGGGACCTTCCTACGTCTCGGCGTGGGTGTGCCGGAGCGGCCGGCGAGCCTGCACAGCGCGACGTTCGCGCCGGACGACCGGGCCCTCGTGATCGGAGCCGCGACGCTCGTCACGGCCGCCGAGAGTCTCCAGCGGTCGCCTCCATGAACGTCGCGCAGGTGCGCTCCGATTTCCCCGCTCTGCGGGCGAGGGACGGACGCCCGCCGCCGACGTACCTCGACTCGGCGTGCATGTCGCTCGTGCCGAGCGAGGTGCTGTTGGCGATGGAGGCGTACTACCGCGACTTTCCCGGGTGCGCCGGCCGCAGCCTGCACCGCTTCTCGGAGGAGGTCGAGCGAAGGTACGAAGCGGCCCGCGGCGCCTTTGCTCGCTTCCTCGGCCGCGCCGACCCAACGGGGGTCGTGTTCCTACGGAACGCGACCGAAGCGATCAATTTGGTCGGGGAGGGTCTTCCGTGGAAGCCCGGCGACCGGGTCCTGATCTCCGACCGGGAGCACAACTCCAATCTGATCGTCTGGCAGCGGCTCGCGGCCGAACGCGGAGTCCGTGTCGAGGTGTTGCCGCTCCCGGACGATGGCGGGTTCAACGAGGATGCCCTCGAGCAACGGCTCGCCGAAGGGGTTCGTCTCGTGAGCTTCTACCACACGTCGAACCTCGACGGGAGCTCGCTACCGGTTCGCGAAATCACGGAGCGCGCCCACGACCGGGGTGCGCTCGTCCTGTTCGACGGGTGCCAGGCAGCCCCGCATCGGAAGGTCGAGCTCGACCGGATCGGCATCGACTTCTACGCCGTCTCCGGCCACAAAATGCTCGGCCCGACGGGCACGGGCGTGCTCGCGGCCGACCCGGTGGCGCTCGCCGGCCTCCGTCCTCTCGTCCTCGGGGGCGAGACCGTCGAATGGTCGACGCTCGAGAGTTATGCTCTCCGACCCGCGCCCCATCGTTTCGAGGCGGGGCTCCAGAACTACGCGGGCGTTCTCGGGGCGCACGCCGGCATCGACTACCTTGGACGCGTCGGCTTCGATGCGATCGAGGCCCAGCAGTTCGCCGTGAACGCCCGGGTCACCTCCGCGTTCGAGGACGAACCTCGCATCCGGCGAATCGGCCCCGTGGACCCCCGCGACCGCTCGAGCATCTTCGCCTTCTCCGTGGAGGGGGTCGACCCGAACGACGTCGCGGTGTTCCTGGACGAGGGACACGACGTCATGGTCCGGTCCGGCATGCACTGCGTGCACTCCTACTACGCCCGCCGCGGGCTCCCCGGGAACGTGCGAGCGTCGTTCTACCTCTACAACGACCGGTCGGACGCCGACCGGCTCATCGCGGGACTCCGCGAGCTACTCGAGCGGGTGCCGAGCGCTATCGGTACATCGGCGGGGACGGCTGGCTCATCGCCTCGGGGCGTCCCCGGTCGGCGGCGTGCTTCTGGATCGACAATAGCTGCTGCTCGATCCGCTCGGCCTCGGCGTAGAGCGGGACCGGGTCGAGCGGGGTCCGCAGCAGAATCCGGTTGATCGTCTCGATCACCTTCGCCGCGGCGCGCGCGTCCGGGTAGTCCGCCTGCGCCTCGGCGAGGAAGGTGAGGACGTCGAATCCTCGCCGCCGGCCCTCGTTGAGGAGCACCCCGGCGATCCCCGTGATCACGCCTTCCGCGAACGGAATCATGTTCGGCTCGATGTAGAGCTCCCGCGCCTTGCGCGTGCTCGCGACACCGTAAACCTTCACGTCGTTGAGCCGGGGGGGCCGGCTGGTCCGGGAACCCCCGGGGGCCGCTTCGACCGCGAGCCCCTCGGGCGAGACGAGGAGGGAGCAGCGCTGCTCCTGGACCCAGTCGAGGATCGAGGTCGCGAGCGGGTGGATGACGGTGGGCGCCGGATGGAACTCGGAAACGAACGCGACGAGCTTGTCCGCCCCGCGGCCCGCTCGGTCGGCGGGGGGGCGGCCGGCGTAGATCCGCACCGGATGCTGCGGGATCCCGTTCCGGACCAGCGAGACCGTTGGGAACGCCGGAGACTCGACGATACCGATCTGCTCCATCTCGAGCGTGTCGATGAGATAGTTCGCGACGATCGAGCTCACGAGACCGACGGACGGGAACCCGTCGATGACGATCGCGCCTTCGACGTCGACGCGCTTGATCTCGTAGATCCGGACCTGGTCCGGGGCCATCGGCATGGGCCTAGAGCGACCTCTCGACGATCTGCCCGAGTTCCTTCGAGATAAGCTCCACGATCTCCTTCGTCACCGTCTGGCGCATTTCGGGCGGCAGCGCCGAGAGGCCAAGACGGGCCGCGGTCGTCCCGACCCGCACGAGCGCCGCATACTCGCTCGCCCGCGCGGCTAGGAGGTCCTTCACCGCGTCCCGGAGGTTCTGCGCGAGCTCCGGGTCCTCGCGGAGGGTCTTCTCGAGATGGTGACGGATCTCGTCCTTGACGATGTCCCAGGTCGCCTCCCGGACGAGCTCCTCGGGACGGAGCAGGTCGCGCGTACTTCGCAGGAGAACGTCCATCGGCTCCCCGGAGGACGACTCTTCGGCCATCGAGCGGACAAACCGGGCAGGGTGGATAAGCGTTTGGTCCTTCGCGCGACCCGCGTCCTCCGACTCGGCTCGCGGACCGGGCGACCGACCGAGCACGGTGCGGCCCGTGGGAAGGATTTATCCCGACCCGTACCTCGACCCGCCGGCGTGGGCCGGTAGATCAGCGGAAGATCGCTACCTTGGCAAGGTAGAGGTCGCGAGTTCAAAGGGCCGGGCCGCCGCGGGCGACCCGGTCGGAGAATCTCGCCCGGTCCACTCCCGTCCGTCGAGAGTCCCTTCGGCATCTGTCGAGCGCTGACACCGACAGGAAGAGTAGCGATTTATACCGGACCTCGGTTGTCGCGCTCCGTGGACGCCGAGCTTCGGGAGAAGATCGCGGGCGAGGTCGTTCTCTCCCCCCATCCGGGTCGCACGCTGCGGAAGTGGCGAGAGGATTTTGGCATCTCCCAGCGCGACCTAGCCCGCCGGCTCGTCACCGTGCCGTCGGTGATCAGCGACTACGAGTCCGAGCGGCGGCAGAGCCCGGGTGCCGGGTTCATTCGGCGGTACGTCGAAGCGCTGATCGCGCTCGACGTGGACAAGGGGGGCAGGGTCGGCGAGCGCCTCGGTGCGCGCCCCCACTCGGAAGGCATTCTCGGGATGCGCGAGTTCGCGGTAGCGATCCCCTTGCGCACCCTCGGCGACCGGCTCGAGGCCCGAGCGGTGAGCCGGGTCGACCTGCACCGGGACATCCATGGCTTCACGGTGCTGGACGCCCCCCGCGCCATCCTCTCGATCGACGCGTCCCACTTCGTCGAAGTGTATGGCTGGACGACGCAGCGGGCGCTCATCTTCTCGAACGTGAAGTACGGCCGATCGCCGATGGTCGCGATCCGGGCCCACCCGATGAAACCAGCCGCGGTGTTCTTCGCGAACCCCGGTCGCGTCGACCCGCTCGCGATCCGGCTCTCCGAGGTCGAGAACATCCCCCTCCTCACGACGGCGCTGACCGCGCCGGCGGTGCTCGAGCGGCTCGAGGAGCTGTAGACCCACTCGATTGGAGAAACGAACCACCATGGAAGCAGGCATCGTAAGCTACGGAGCGTACGTCCCCCGGCACCGGATCACGCCGGGCGAAATCGGCCGCGTCTGGGGTGTGGACGGCGAGGCGATGGGCCAGGGGCTCAACGTCCGACGCAAGAGCGTCCCGGACCCGGACGAGGATACGATCACGATCTCGACCGAAGCGTTGCGGATGGCCCTCGTGCGGGGGGCGATCGACCCCCAGCAGATCGGGGCGATCTACGTCGGGTCGGAATCCCACCCCTACGCCGTCAAGCCGACGGCGACGGTCGTCGCGCAGGCCGTGGGGGCGACCCCGAACCTCACCGCCGCCGACTTCGAGTTCGCCTGCAAAGCGGGCACCGCGGCGATCCAGACCTGTCTCGGACTCGTCGGGGCCGGAATGATCCGCTACGGGGTCGCGATCGGGACCGATACTTCCCAGGGAGCTCCGGGCGACGCGCTCGAGTACTCGGCGAGCGCCGGTGGCGCGGCGTACGTGATCGGTAAGGACAATGTGATCTGCCGCGTCAACCACACCGCGTCGTACACGACGGATACGCCGGACTTCTGGCGCCGGGAGGGTCAGAAGTATCCGAGTCACGGGGGCCGATTCACGGGCGAGCCCGCGTACTTCCGCCACGTCACGGAGTGCGCGCGACGCATCATGGAGCTCGCCGGGACCACAGCGAAGGACTACGGCCACGTCGTTTTTCACCAGCCGAACGGGAAGTTCCCGCAACGGGTCGGTAAGCAGCTCGGCTTCTCCGAACCGCAGATGCGCTCCGGCCTCGTCACCCCCGATATCGGGAACACCTACTCGGCCGCCGCGCTCCTCGGGCTCGCGAACGTCCTCGACCACGCGGGCCCCGGCGAGAAGATCCTGCTCGTCGGCTACGGCTCGGGCGCCGGGTCGGACGCGTTCGACCTCGAGACGACGGACGCCCTCGCCTCCTTCGAGAAGGGGTACGGCCGGCCGGTCGAGTTCTTCCTCGAGCATGGCGACGAGATCACCTACGCGACGTACGCGAAGGTGCGGGGCAAGATCCGCATGGGAGGGGAGTAGCGATGCGGGAGGTCGCCGTGCTCGGGGTCGGCCAAACGAAGTTCGGAGAGCTCTGGGACCGCTCGTTCCGCGAGATCGGGATCGAGGCCGGCCTTCAGGCGCTCGTCGACGCGAAGCTCTCGTCGGGCGACCTCGGGGGGCTCTTCCTCGGCAACATGGCCTCGGGAGCGCTCATCGACCAGGAGCACATCGCCCCGCTCATCCTCGACGCAACCGGCCTCGGCCACCGTCATCTTCCGGCGGTCCGCGTCGAGGGGGGCGGCGCGTCGGGCGCCCTCGCGCTCCACCAGGGGTACCTCGCCGTGGCGAGCGGGCTCTACGATTTCGTCGTCGTCGGCGGCGCGGAAAAGCTCACCGACGTGCCCGATGAGGTGGCCTCGCGGATCACGAGCTCGGCCGCCGACCAGGAGTGGGAGGTCGTCTTCGGCGCGACCCTCCCGGCCCTCTGGGCGCTCGTGGCCCGACGGCACATGCACGACTTCGGCACGACCCGCGAAGAGCTCGCGAACGTCGCCGTGCACGCGCACGCGATGGGCTCGAAGAACCCGAACGCGCATTTCCGCAACAAGCTCACCGTCGAGCAGGTCGTCCAGGCGGGTCCCGTCGCGGAGCCCCTCGGGGTGCTCGACTGCGCTCCGCTCTCGGACGGGGCCGCTGCGGTCGTCCTCGGACCGATGGAACTCGCCCGCCAGCACACCGACACCCCGATCCGCATCGCGGCGAGTCAGATCGCTTGCGACACCATGGCGCTCCAGCAACGCGCCGAGATCACCCGTCTCGACTCCACGGTCGTGGCGGCCCAACGGGCGTTCGAGCAGGCGCGGCGCGCCCCCGCGGACGTGCAGGTCGCGGAGGTCCACGACGCCTACACGATCAGCGCGCTCGTCTCCCTCGAAGGACTCGGTTTCGTGGAGAAGGGCCGGTCCGGCCCCGAGTTCGCGACCGGGCGGTTCGGGCCCGGCGGCAAGACGGTCGTCAACACATCGGGGGGCCTCAAAGCGCAGGGCCGGCCGTTCGGCGCGGTCGGGGTCGCCCAGGTCGTCGAGCTCGTACGACAGCTGCGCGGGGAGGCGAAGGAGCGCCAGGTCCCGGGCGCCACGCTCGGGCTCGCCCAGGACGTCGGAGGGACGGGCGCGACCACGGTCGTGCACCTCCTCGAGAGGACGAACTAGGAGGGGACGATGTCGGTAGCACGATTCTGGCGCGAGACCCCCCGACGCTACAACCTCGGCGGCTCGAAGTGCACGGTGTGCGGGACCGTCTACTTCCCCCCGCGCGCCGTCTGCCCGGTCTGCACGAGCCACCGCCAGTCGATCGAGAAGATGGTCCCGTTCCAGCTCTCCGGCGAGGGCGAGGTGATCTCGTTCACAATCGTCCACGACCCGGCCGAGGGATTCGACATGCAGGTGCCGTACGCCCTCGGCCTCGTGCGGACGCCCGAAGGTCCGGTGCTGACCGGGCAGATCGTGGACCTCGAGCCCGAGACCGTGACGATCGGCCTCAAGGTTCGGGCGACGTTCCGCAAGCTCCGTGAGGAAGGAGCGTCGGGCGTCATCCATTACGGGTACAAGTTCACGCCCCTCGACGCGACGGGCATCCTCCCTCCGCGACGCGGACCGGTCGGTCCCGTGCCGGCACGGGAGAGCTCGAGCGGTGAGCGGACCTCCACGTGAACGCTTCCGAACGCCGGAACGGTGAATCGTCCTCGCGCGAGGAGGAACCGCCGGCGGATGAGCAGTACGCCCGTGCCTATGCCGCCGGCTACGAGGAGGGGGTCCGCGGCGCCCTCCGCGAGACGCTCGAGCACATCTCCCGAGGGCACACTCCTCAGGAAGTGCGAATGCTCACCGCGAGCCGTCTCGCCCGCCTCCCCGAAGAGGTCGAACTCAAGCGGAAAAGCTTGCTCGCGCCGCCGCGACGGCCGGCTTGGGGCTCGCTCCTCCGCCCCCCGACTCCCGCCCGGCCCTGGACCGGGCCGGTTCCCGGCGCGACGGCTGCATCGATCCGGCTCGCGCCGGGCCGGTCCCTGCTCGTGCGGGAAGAGCGGCCCGCACGCGCGCTGGAAATCCTCCGCGCGAACGTGGGGTCGTTCCCCCGGGTCGCGACCGTGTCGATGCGCCCTCCCGAGCTCCCCGGGGTCCCCGCGTCGCACCGGTTGGACCTTACCGTCGGTGGCCCCGGGTCGGCGGAGGGAGCCGGTTCGGCCGGGCTCACGCCGGGCGAGATCAGCGGCCGCCTGCGGGACCCGACCGAGGCCGCGGGGGGGGCGCTCGTCTACGTCGACGCCCTCGAGTACCTCGCGACCGAGCACGGCCTCGAGGTGACGGTGAGGTTCGTCCACTGGCTCGTGACCCAAGCGCAGGAGACGAGTTCCGCGCTCCTCGTCTCCTTCGACCCTCGGTCGCTCGACGTGCGCGACGTAAGCCGGCTCGAGCGCGCGTTCGAGACCGTCCTATAGGCCCTACCAGACCATCCGGTCCTTCGCCGCGAGCGGGAGCTCGGAGCGCTTTCGCCGCCGCACGACCCGCCAGCCGAGGAACGTCGCGAAAACCCGGCCGGAAGTATCCCGCAAGAACCGGACGGAGTCGGACTGACCCTTGTGGTGGATGACGAACTCATCGTTCGCGGCGGGGCGTAGCGTGATGTTCCGGTCGATCGCCTCGATACCCCGGAAGTCGAGTCGGAGATGGTCGCCCCGGGAGCGGACCTCGGCCCAGATCCCCTCCCCCGAACAGTACCACCCGGCGTACGGTTCCAACGGCGGCGGGTGCCGCAGGGTCGGCGGCAGCTTCCGGAAAGGGGTGGTGAGGGGTAACCTCAATCCGAGGTTGATCGCGGCGGCGACCCAACGGTTCACGGGGGTCGCCTCGGCGTTCGATAGGACAACCGCCCCCACGCCGCGTCGGGGGGCTACGGCGAAGTAGGAGCTCACACCTTTCAGTCCGCCGCTGTGGGCCACCACGAGCGTGCCGTGGTAGTCCGGCCGTACCTCGAGGCCGTAGCCGTAGTAGCTATCGCTGCCGATGGCGACGTGCGGTCGCATCATCCGGTCGATCGATCCCTTCGTGACGATGCGCTCCCCGTCCACGCGACCGCCGGTGAGGAAGATCTGGAGGTAGCGGAGTAGGTCGAGAGCGTTCGTTCGAAGCGAGCCGGCGCCCCGCAAACACGCATCCTCCCACCACTCGTCGCTCGGGACGAGCGAATGGCGTCTTCCGGTCCAGCGCGGAGAATACAGCGTCGTGACCTCGGGTTGGCGGAACAGGACCCCGGTGTCGAACGTGGTCGAACGCATCCCGGCGGGTCGCAGGATTTCCTCCTCGAGGAAGCTCTCGTAGGTGCGACCCGATGTGCGTTCGACGATCGCCCCGAGGAGGCCGAATCCCTCGTTCGAGTAGCTGAAATAACGGCCCGGCGGGCCGAGGACCGTGTACCGCGCTTCCGACAGGTAGCGCATCAACTGCTCGTACGTGTCAATCGGGACGTGATCGGGGTCCACGCCGACCCTCCGGGCCACGCGGGGGTCGTACGGCGGGTCACGGCGAACGCTGCGCATCGACGTGTAGTAGATCGAGGGCAGCGGCGGTAGCCCCGAGCTATGCGTGAGCAAATGGTGGATCCGGATTGGGTGGCCCGGGCGGGCACCGCGGACCCTGAGTTCCGGCAGGTGACGGGTCAGAGGGTCGGAAACCGCGAGACGCCGTTCCTCCTCGAGCCGGAGGATCGCGAGGGCCGTGAACGACTTCGTGACCGAGGCGATCCCGAACATCGTCCGGGGGGTCGTCGGGAGCTTCGCGTCCCGGTCGCGGTAGCCGTACCCGCGAACGAATGATGCTCGGCCCCGCCGAATCAGGCCGAGGGCCACTCCCGGCGTCTTCGCCCGGGCCATCCCCCGCTCGACGATCGTGTCGAGCTCCCGCAGCGCCGGCAGTCGAAAACCCTCCGGCGGGGGGAGAACGGGTGCACCCATAAGCATACGAACCCCCGCCGTGCACGCTTCCCACGGAGAATGCCCCCATGGAGGTCGCTTTCTTCACCGATTCGTACCCGCCCATCCAGGACGGGGTCTCGGCAGTGACCGGGGGCCTCGCGCGCACGCTCGCCCGGCTCGGTCACCACGTCCGCGTGTACGCTCCGAATCCGAGGCCCGGGCCGTCCACGGAAGCGGTCGAGGACGGGATCTCCGTCCGCCGGATTCGGACCATCCCCATGCCCCTCTACGGCCAGTACCGTTGGCCGGTCTGGGCGTTCGGGCTGTTCCGAAGCGCTCGGAGCGTCGGGGACGCGGATGTGGTCCATATTCACTCGCCCGGTCCGATCGGCAACATGGGGTTCCTCCTCGCCCGCGAGTTCGGAAAACCGCTCGTCGGGACGTTCCACACCAACATCCGGGAGATGCAGGGGTGCGTCCCCTCGAAGCTGTTCGTGCCGACGTTCTTCCGCGTGGCGTGGTGGTGGAACCTCGGGACGTACTGGAGGTGCGACCTCACCACGGCGCCGTCGACCGCGGCGCGCGAGGTGTTGATGGCCAGCGCCCGGAAGCCGTTCCGCACGCCGGTGGAAGTGGTTCCGAACGGCATCGACGTCGACCGGTTCCGTCCCGACGCCCGGGTCCCGGACTGGCACGAGCGATGCGGGCTGCCGCCCGGGCCGCTCGTGACCTACCTCGGCCGACTCACGTGCGATAAGGGGGTCCACCGGTTCCTCGACGCGGTCGAGGCGGCCATTCCGCACGCCGACCTCGTCGCGATCGTGGCCGGGCAGGGCCCCGAGGAGGAGCGGGTGCGCGAGCGCCTGGCGAAGAACCCGTTGCTCGCCGCGCACGTACGCTACATCGGCCCGGTCGCCGAGGCGGAGAAAGCCGCCCTCCTCGCCCAGTCCGACGTCTTCGTGCTTCCGTCGACGAGCGACACTTCCAGCGTCGCGCTCCTCGAGGCGATGGCCTGCGGGACCCCGCCGATCGCCCCCGCCTGCGGAGGGCCTGCGGAGATCGTCGAGGACGGTATCACCGGCTGGCGGGTACCGGTGACGGTGCCGGGAGCCCTCGCGGACGTCCTCGGTAGGGTTCTCGATGCCCCATCGATTCGCCGGCAGGTGGGACGACACGCCGCCGAGTTCGTCCGTCGTTCCGCTTCGCTCGAAACGATGGCCCGTCGCTTTATCTCTCTCTACCGGCTAGCTGAGGAGCGGAGGCGTCCTCGTGACGTCGGTTTCACTGCCTGAACTCGACTCGCTCGCGCGTCAATTGGCCGGAGAGCGCCACGACGCGTTCAGCCAGCGCGCGCTCGCCCGTGCGTACGAGGAGTACGTCTCGCGACACCGCCATCCGCTCGCGCCGCTCGGGGTCGTCGCGGACGGGACGGAATATCCTACGCTCTATGCCCTGCTCGCGGAGGCCAAGCCGAGCCCGTCCACGCTCGAGGTCCGCCTCGACCCCCTTCCGGCGGAAGGCGAGTGGGGATTCCTGCGGCCGTTCCACCGGCTGGTCCTGCGCAGCGATGGCTCCGCCGACCTGCATCCGGTCGTCCCCGGGCCCCCCGAGCGGGGGATCGCGCGACTCCTGCTCCGGGAGCACTACCTGCCACGGTCGCGCGACGATGAAGACCGCGGTGCGACCGGCGGCTCACGCGTCGAGCTCGACGGGCAGATCGGGACGCTCGACCGCGGCCTCGCGGTCTATCGGGAACGCGGGCTGCTTCCGTTCTCGGTCGCCGTGCTCCTCTACCTTTCGGAAGAACGGGTGCGGTACGAGTTCGACCTCCTTGAGACGTGCCTACTCCCGGACCCGCGCACCGGTCGCCTGCCGCCTTCCCGTCGGGCACGAAGAACCTCTCGGTTCAGCTTCGCCGTCGACCGGGTGATTGGCCGGGGCGACCTTTCCCTGCTCGCGGTACGATGCCTCGAGGTGCTGAGCGAGTCCGGGGGACTCACCTCGGTCGAGCTCGCCCACGTCTTCGGCGGGGTTCGCGAGCTCGTGGATTCCGCGCTCCAGGGACTGGTCGCCCGCCAGCTCGTCTCGTTCGATCGACGCACGGGCGTCTACCGTCCCCGGATCGAAGCGTTCGTACCGAGCGGCCTCGAATCGGCCGCGGCCGGTGGCGCGGCGGGCGCCGGTTCGGACGCGCTCCTCCGCACGAGCGTCCAAGAGCTCATCGCTGCGGCGGACGCCCGGGCAGCCTGCCCGCTGTGCGGCGCTCCGCTCCCGCCGGGACCACGCGCGATCCTCTGCGACAACTGCGCGGCGAAGGTCGACACTCCGGGCTGACTTCGAACGGGCGGGCCTGTCGGGAGTTTCCGCCCCGCACGGCCCTCGTGCGAGGCCTTTGAACCCGAGTTCACTGGCTTAGAAGGCCAGGACTTTGTCCATGCTAAGCTACAGGCCCGGAGGAAGGACGGCGCACGTCCTCCTTAATCCTTGGGTGGTCGGGGGCGATGTCCGCGACCGGCCGAGGCGACCAGATGAGCGAGCCGCAACGGCTCCGGCCAGTAACCGCGGACCGACGTGCGCTGAACCAGCCGGACCGCGTCGAGCCGGGAGCAACCCACGGCCGCCGCGAGGATCGGCCGCCCCGTCGTGGGCACCGGGAACAGCCGGTGTGCCTTGAGCAACGACCACCGTCGTTCCGCCGAGCGGGGGAACCACTTCGCGAGCGCCGATCGGATCCGGTCGAACTCGGGCGGTCGCCGCGTGACAGCCACGACCGGAAGGCGAAGCGCGCGATGGATCGCTTCGAGGTCGAGGACGTTGAACCCCCCCACGACGGCCCCGTCCAGCAGGACCGCCCGAGCGCCGTCGAGCGAGCCGAGGGAGCGGACGAGGCCCAGGACCCGGCGGGTCCCGTCCGTCCCGTCGACCCGGACCTGCCCCAAACGGGCCGCCTCGAGGCGCTCGGGGAGCGTCACCATCACGGCGGCCAGCGGCGCATATCGGTCGGACCGGTCGAACGCGCCGTCATCGACGCCCACGAATTGGGGATGCGGCTTGCCGAGCGACCGCCGCAACGCTATGACCCCCGATGGGGTCCGTCGGGTGCGATGGCGGCCCCGCAGGTCTCGATGCGCTGTCCGACGTGCGGAGCGGAGCTTCGCATCGTCCTCGCGCCCGAGCCGCCGACGCAGTGGTTTCCGTGCCCGCATTGCCGGAATCCCGTGCCCGTGGTCGTTCCTCGGGACCCGCCTCCCCTCTACAGCTGGGAGGTGCTTTCCGGGCTATATCCCGCGCTCCCGCCCCCCCGGCGCCCCCGCGTGCGGGTTCGACGGATGGCAGAGGTCGCCCTCGTCATCGTGACGGCGCTCGCGATCGGACTGGCCGGCGTCTATGCCGTCCTGGGCTGGGAGGCGCTCGGTCCGGCGAGCTACGCCGTCTCGGGCACGGTGTTCGAGCAGACCGGCTCGCGCGAGGTCGCGGCGGTCGGGGCCACCGTCACGCTCACGGTGAACGGGGGAGCGTCGACGAGCGTCCCGACCGACGGGAACGGTCGCTTCGCGTTCTCGAACGTGGGCGCGGGGGGCATTGCGCTCAACGTGACGGCCCCCGGTTTCGCGCCGGCGAACATCCAGACCTTCGCCTCGCCGGTCTACGGCACCGAGACCACCGGGCTCACGGTGGTGCTCGTCCACGGCAGCGCATCGAACGCGACGACCGTCACGCTCTCGCCGTTTCCGGACCTCGAGACGTTCGTCGCTTCGATCGGGAGCGGCGTCGCCCTCCTCGGAATCGTCGCGCTGCTCGGGGGATGGGCCGCGGTGGTGACCGCCCGGTCGAACCGGCCGGCGGTGGGCGTGGTCGGCGGCGCGGGCGGCCTGCTCGCGCCCGTGGCGCTCTACTTCCTGTCGCTCGGCGGGATCTTCCCGTACCTGCTCGCGGTCACGACCACCCTCGCAGCCGCCGGAGCGTTCGCGGCGACGACCCGGAGCCTCGAGATCTACCAGGTCGGCCCGGAGTCGCCGCCGGCCTAGGGAGATTCCTGCGCTCGCGGAGACGGGGCCGTGCTCGAGCCCTCGACCGGTCGCCGGCCCCGGAATCCACCCGTGAGCGTGTGGTAGTAGCCGACCGACGGCTCGCCGCGCTGCCAGCAGAGGAACACGAGCTCGCCGCCGCGCATCGCGTAGAAATCGACGGTCCCGTTCCCGAGGTCCTTCAATTCGATCCCCTCGGCGCGCAGGGAGCCGACCGCCTCGTCCATGCGCCGACCCAAGTTCCGCCATTCGGCGTCCAGCCGCTCCTTGAGCTCGTGGTCGGGCTGGTCCTCCGCGTCGGCCTCCGAACCCCAAAAGGCGGTGAGGCGCTCGCGCTCCTCGTGGACCTGCGCGAGTCGGTTCGCCCACCCGTGGAGCCGGGGCAGGAGCTCTTCGAGCTCGGGGAGCCGGGCGTTCGCCTCTGCCACCGTCCAAAGTCGAGGTGGCTCAACGGCGGGGGGGCCTCCGCTTCCGCGCTCCGATCGATCCATCCGACGGACCTTCCTCGACCTAGGAATAACCCCCGCTCCCTATAAACCGAGGCGATAGGGGCGGGGTAACTACCCGGGGCGAACGGACCTAGATGAGCTTGAGCTCCCGGCCGGCTTTGGTGAAGGCGGCGATCGCCGTCGTCACGTCCTCGTCGGTCAGCGCGGCGTTCATGATCGTGCGGATGCGGGCCTTGTCCTTCGCCACCATCGGGTAGACGATCGGCAACGCGAAGACCCCGAGCTCGTAGAGCCGAAGGCTCAGCTTCTGCGCGAGCCCGCTGTCGCCGACGATCACCGGAGTGATCGGCGTCTCACTGTGGCCGGTATCGAAGCCGAGGTCACGCATCTCCCTCTTGAACCGGCGGGTGTGTTTCCACAGCCGCTCGACGTGCTCCGGCTCGGATTCGAGGACGTCGATCGCCGCGAGGCACGCCGCGGCGACGGGCGGGGGGTGGGAACCGCTCAGGAGCCAGGTCCGGGACTTGTTGAACGCGAATCGAATGAGGTCGACCGACCCGGAGACGTGGCCGCCGACGACCCCGAACGCCTTCGAAAACGTGCCCATCTCGACGTGGACCCGGTCGCGGCCCAGGCCAAAATGCGAGACGATGCCCCGGCCGCCGGACCCGAGGACCCCCTCACCGTGGGCGTCGTCGACGTAGACCATCGCTCCGTGCTCCGCCGCGGCGGCGGCGACCCGGTCGAGTGGCGCGATGTCCCCGTCCATGGAGAAGACGCCGTCGGTGATCACGAGGATACGGCGATAGTCGGGCCGGTGTTCGTCGGCCTTCGCGAGGACCTGCTTCAAGTCGTCGCTGTCGGCGTGCTTGTAGACGGCCCGCTCGGCCCGAGACAGTCGGACGCCGTCGATGATGCTCCCGTGGTTGAGCTCGTCGGAGACGATCAGGTCCCCCTCACCCGCCAACTGGGGGATCAGTCCGGCGTTCGCGGCGAAACCGGTCTGGTAAACGAGCGACGCGTCGGCGTGCTTGAACTTCGCGAGGCGGCGTTCGAGCTCCATATGGAGGTCCATCGTGCCCGCGATCGGTCGGACCGAACCCGAGCCGACGCCGTGCGTGTCGATCGCCCGGCGCGCCGCCTCCTTGAGGCGGGGATGGTTGCTGAGCCCGAGGTAGTTGTTCGAGCAGAACATGAGGACCTTCTTTCCGTCGATGCGGCACCAGGGCGTGCTGGGACCTTCGAGCACGCGCAGCCGCCAGTCGAGGTTCGCGCTGACGAGCTCGCGGTACTCGCTTCCGAGGAACGAGGTCGGGTCGCGCATGCTACCACTTCGCCTCCAGGGAGACCTTGGCGGCATGCGCCGATTCGAGAAGTTCCATCGCCCGGGGCAACTCCGGGATCGGCACGCGGTGCGTGATGATCTGCGCCATCTTCTCCCGGAAGCCGGGGTCGGCGAGAAGACCCTTCACCTGAAACCATGTCTCGAACATCCGGCGGCCGGAGATTCCGTGGATCTTCGCGGCCTTGAAGATCACCGCGTCGTTGAAATCGAGGGTCGCCGGTTTATCGAGGAGACCGAGCAGGGAGACACGGCCCCCCGGCGTGAGGGCGTCAAAGGCGAGCTTCAGGGCGGATGGGTGGCCGGACATCTCGACCACCACGTCCACCCCGCGTCCCTCGGTTTCCTCACGGATCGTCTTCGCGGCGGGCAAGTTCGGGTCGGTCGGGTCGAGGACGTGGTCGGCGCCCATCTTCTTCGCGAGACCGGCGCGCAGCGGGTTCACCTCGGTCGCGAAGACCTTTCGGGCGCCCAGCTTCCGCGCGACGAGAATCGCCAGGAGGCCGATCGGGCCGCAGCCGGTGACCAGCACGGTCCCGCCGGCGATGTCCTCGAGGTTCTCTTCCGGGAGCAGGGAGTGGACCGCGTTGCCGAGAGGCTCCTGGATGGAAGCGAGCTCCGGCTCGAGATGGGGGTCGTTCTTCCACGCGTTGAGTTCGGGAAGGACGGCGTACTCGGCGAAGACGCCGTTTCGGTCCACGCCGAGGATCTGGACGTTCTCGCAGATGTGCATCTTGCCGATCCGGCACTGATAGCACGTTCCGTCGACGATATGGGTCTCGGCGGAGACATGGTCCCCCAACTTGAGGCTCTTGACGCGCTTGCCGAGACCGACGACCTCACCCGAGACTTCGTGACCGATGATCATCGGGACGTGGCGGACGCGGTTCTGCGCCCACTCGTTCCACACCCAGATGTGCAAATCGGTCCCACAAATCGAGGAGGCACGGACCCGAATGAGCACCTCATCGTCCCCGGGTTTCGGGTCGGGCACTGTCAACAGCTGTCCCCCCGGACCCCGCTCGGTCTTCACGAATGCCTGCATGGTCGCCCTCGGCCCTCCATGCAAGGCCGGCGCGGTTTAACGGTTCGGGAATCCGGCTTCACGAGCGGGGTTCATCCGGGAGCCCATCCGCTCTACGCGCGCGTCCGATGAGTTTCGGCCCCGCGCGCCATTTTTCGAGGAGAAACCGCGCTCTCTGACGGTCGCAGTCCTTCGCGCGCGCGAGCGCTTATATAGGGCACCCTTCTCCCCCGCCCGCACCGGAGGCAGGACCCCCTATCGACCCATGGCCCGCCGTCATCGCCCGAGGCGAGGATCCCTCGCGTACTCCCCCCGCTCGCGAGCCGTCCGGCCCGTTCCCCGGGTCCGTTCATGGGCCCCGGGCGCGAAGCCGGTGGCGGTCGAGGGTTTCGCCGGGTACAAGGTCGGCATGACCCACGCGTTCATCGTCGACTACCGCAAGCGGTCGACTACGGCCGGCCAGGAGCTTTCCGTCCCCGTCACCGTCGTCGAGGTGCCTCCGCTTCGGGTGGCGGGCGCGCGCGTCTACACCCGGTACCCGTACGGCGCTCGGGTCGTCTCCGAGGTGTGGGCGTCGGGGCTCTCCGAAGAGCTGGTCCGACGAATCCCGAAGCACCCCGCGAGCCCCGCCGAAGCGGTCGAAGCGTTCGGCAAGACTCCGGGCGACGAGGTCCGGCTAATTGTCCACACCCAGCCGCAGCTGCTCACCGGCACCGGCTCGAAGGTCCCGCATCTGTTCGAGGTCCGCGTCGCGGGCGAGAAGTTCGAGGAACGCCGCACCTTCGCGGTCGAACAACTCGGCCAGGAAATCCCGGTCGAACGGCTCACGAAGGAGGGCGAATTTCTGGACGTCATCGGGGTCACGAAAGGGTTCGGGTTCCAGGGACACGTTCAGCGATGGGGGGTCAAGCTTCAGCCCCGCAAGAACTCGAAGCACCGCCGGATGATCGGGACGCTCGGACCTCACAACCCGAGTTTCGTGACGTATCGCATTCCTCAGGCGGGCCAACAGGGCTACCATCGACGCACCCAGTTCAATATGCGGGTTCTCAAGATCGTTCGCGACCCGCGGACGGACCCGGTCACTCCCGCCGGCGGGTTTCCCCATTACGGCGAGGTCCAGAGCGCCTGCATCGTCCTGCACGGCTCGCTGCCCGGCCCCGCGAAGCGCCTGCTCCGGTTCCGCGCCCCGATGCGAAGTCACGTCACCGCGGTCGAGAAGGTTGACCTTCGCTACTTCAGCACCCGCTCGAAGCAGGGAGCATGACGCCCGAATCCGCCGCCGCGGAGCGACTCTCCGTCGCGGAGCGCGCGACCCCGCACCACCGGGTCCACACGATGGACCTCGACGGTAAGCCCGGGTCGCTCATGGCCCTGCCGCTCGCGTTCTCGAGCCCCGTTCGGCCGGACCTCATCCAGCGCGCGGTCGTCGCGGCGCAGAGCCACCGACGGCAACCGTACGGGTCGAGTCCCACCGCCGGTCTCCGCCACTCGGTCGAGTGGTCGGGCAAGGGCCGAGGGGTGGCCCGCACCCCGCGTCTCATGGACTCGATGCGCGGGGCGCAGGCGCCGAACACGGTCGGCGGCCGACCGACGCACCCTCCCCGGGTCGATCGGATCTGGGCGAAGAAGATCAACGAGAAGGAGCGTAAGCTCGCGTTTGCCTCGGCGCTCGCCGCCACGCGGGACGTGAAGCTCGCGCTGCGCCGGGGCCACGCGGTCCCGCCCAATCTCCACCTACCGCTGGTGGTGGACGACTCCGTCGAGCAGATTCGCCAGACGGTGGACGCCCGACTTCTTCTCGAGCGTCTCAAGGTCTGGCCCGATGTCGAACGCGCTCGCGCGGGAATCCATCTCCGGGCCTCCGGTCGTGCCCGCCGTCGCGGACGCGTGCGACGCACGCCGAGAAGCCTCCTCGTGGTCACGAGCGGCCCGGGGAAGGCCCTCGGGTTTCGGAACCTCGCGGGCGTCGAAATCGTTCCCGCGAGACGTCTCGCCACCGAGGACCTCGCCCCCGGCGGGTCGGCGGGACGGTTGACGATGTTTTCGCGCGCCGCCGTCGAGTCGCTCCGGGAGCGGCTCGGGGAGGTCGCGCCGTGACGAGCCTACAACACCGCATCATCCTCCACGCGTACGTCACCGAGAAGTCGATGGACGAAATGGAGCGACAGAACAAGCTCGAGTTCGTCGTCGACCGGCGGGCGGACCGCGCCGCCATCCGTCGGGCCGTCGAGGAAACGTACCACTGCAAGGTGGAGAAGGTCACCATCAAGATCGTCCGGACCGGCAAAATCGCCACGGTCCGGCTCACGAAGGAGTTCTCCGCCGAGGACATCGGCGGACGGGCGGGAGTGTTCTAATGGGAAAGCGGGTCATCTCGCGCCGGCGCGGCAGCGGCACCGGACGCTACCGCTCGCCGAGCCACCGCCACCACGGGGCGGTCTACCATCCGGCGCCCGAGATCGTGGGCGAAGGAAAGGTCGTCGCAATCCTCCCCGCCCCCGGCCGCACCGCGCCGATCGCCGAGGTGGTCGCCCCCGAAGGCTCGACCGTTCGCGTCCTCGCCACTGCCGGGCTCGCGACCGGGGACACGATCTCGTTCCAGGAAGGGAAGCTCGACCGAGGGTCGATCCTTCCCCTCGGCCATATCCCCGATGGGACGCTCGTCTCCAACCTTGAGGTGAAGCCGTTCGACGGGGGACGCCTCGTTCGCGTCGCCGGGGCGAGCGCGCTCGTTGTGGCCCACTCCGGTACGGACGTCACGGTCCAACTTCCCTCGGGCGCCTTCAAGCAGCTGCTCGCCACGTGTCGGGCCCAGGTTGGAGCCGTCGGCGGCGGGGGCCGCCAAGAGCGCCCGATCATCAAGGCCGGCAAGAAGTTCTGGGCGACGCGGTCCCTCGCCCGGGCGTCGTTCAAGGTCCGCGGGGTCGCCATGAACCCGGTCAACCACCCGTTCGGCGGTGGCGCGCACCAGCACGTCGGCCGACCGAGCACCGTTTCGAGCGGAACCTGGCCGGGCGCCAAGGTCGGCCGGTTCTCCCGGTCGAACCGCAAGAAGCGCCAGCTCCGCGAACGGAGGGGCGCATAGCGATGCCGAAGGCCCGTCGGACGAAGAAGGTCGAGGCCCGCCGCAAGCGGGAGTTCACCCTGCGCGGAAAGACGTTGCCCGAACTCCAGGCGATGAGCCTTCCCGACCTCGCGAAGGTGGTCTCCGCCCGGGCCCGGCGTTCGATTCGCCGGGGCTTCACGGTCGAGACCACGCTGTTCTTCGAGCGGATGCGCGCGACGGACGCGTCGAAGGTCGTGCGCACGCACTGCCGCGACGCCCTCGTGCTCCCCGAGCATGTCGGCCGCCACGTCGCGGTCCACAACGGCAAGGAATTCAAGGAGATCGAGGTCCGGCCCGAGATGATCGGCCACTACTTCGGAGAGTTCTCGCTCACCCGCCGGTTCGAGAAGCACTCGGGTCCGGGCGTTGGGGCCACGCGCTCGTCGAAGTTCATGCCGCTAAAGTGAGGGGGTTCGCACGATGAGGGGCTACACGTATCGCGCCGAATCGGGCGTCTCCGTCGCCCGGGCGCGCGGCGTCGAGCTCCCCATCTCCCCGAAGAAGACCTACGAGATCCTGAACGCGATCCGGGGCCTGCCGGTCGACCGCGCGACGACCGTCCTCGAGGACGCGATCGCCCTGCGGCATGCGATTCCGTTCCGGCGGTACAACCAGGAGACCGCGCATCACGTGGGGTCCGGTCCGGGCCGGTACGCGACGAAGGTCGCGAAGAACGTCCTGAAGGTCCTCGAGAACGCGAAGGAGAACGCCGAGTACGAGGGGCTGGATGCGGACCGCCTCTTCGTCAAGGTCGCGGCGAGCAGCCGCGGCCGGATCAAGAAGGCGAGCATGCCGCGGGCCCACGGCCGGGCGACCGCGTGGTACGACCAGACGACGCACATCGAGATCGTCCTCGCCGAGCGGAAGGAGGCCGAATAGGTCGATGTCCGCCGAGCGCAAGGTGATCCAAGAACAGATGCGCCGGGTGTTGCTCAAGGACTACCTCGTCCAGGAGAGCGCCCGCGCCGGCTTCGGTGGCCTCGACATCACCCGCACGCCGATGGGCACCCGCGTCACGCTCATCTGCGAGCGGCCCGGGATCCTCATCGGTCACCGGGGCGAGCTCATCAAGCGGCTCACCGAGGACATCCATGCCCGGTTCCAGCTCGACAACCCGCAGATCGAGGTCCAGGAGGAACGGGCGCCCAGCCTCAACGCTCAGCTCATGAGCGAGAAGCTCGCCTCGACCCTCGAGCGCGGCTGGCATTTCCGCCGGGCGGGCCACTCGACCGTTCGCCGCATCATGGAGGCGGGCGCCCGGGGCTGCCAAGTGATCCTTTCCGGGAAATTGACGGGCGAACGGCACCGTACCGAACGGTTCAAGGCCGGGACCATCAAATACTGCGGCGAAGCGGTCCACCTCTGGATCGACAAAGGATTCTACCAAGCGCGGCTCAAGCCCGGTGCGATCGGCGTGAACGTCTGGATCATGCGCCCGACCGCGAAGCTCCCGGACGAAATCCTCGTCAAGGGGGTCGCCGACCGGCCGAAGCCGGTCCCGGCGGAAGTCCCGCCCGCGGACGAGGCCGGAGCCGCCCCCCTCGCGCCGGAAGCGGAGGCGCCCGACACCGCATGACGCTCCAGCGGATGAAGGAACTCCGGAGCCTCTCGGACGAGGAGCTCCGGCGGCGCATCGCCGACGATGAGAACACGCTGCTGCGGGAACGCGGGGTCGCTGCGATGGGTGGCGCGCCGCCGAGCCCCGGGCGGATGCGCGCGCTCCGCACGAACGTCGCTCGCGCGCTCACGGTGCTGAACGAACGCGCCCGAGCGGCCCAGGGCGGCCGCGTTCCGGCGGAGGCGAGTAGGTGAACCGATGCCGACGCAACTTCCCGCCGCCCCATCCCTCTCGCGCACCGAACGCGAGGCGCTCGCGGGCGAGCTCCTCGGCGCGTCGGTCGCATTCCCGGCGTCGCCCGCGCTCCGTCAGGCCGTTCGGGGAACCCTCGTCGACGAGTCACTCTCTACCTTCACCGTCCGGCTCGCGGGCACGGCTCGCACGGTGCGCGTGCCGAAGACCGGCCTCGAGGGCTCGATCACGCTTCCTTCGGGAGAGTTACCGTTAAGAGGCGACGCCCTTCGCGTGCGGCCCGAGGACCGCACGAAACGCCTCCTCGCCGGTGGCCCTCGGAGGTTCGCATGACACCCGCTCGTACCCCGTCCGCTCGCCGGGCGCGGGATATCGGTCTCGACGTTCGGGCCCCGAAGGCCCGTTGCGATGACCGGCACTGCCCGTTCCACGGCCGCCTGCCCGTCCGCGGCCAGGTCCTGGAGGGGACCGTCGTTTCGACCGGGATGCAGCGCACGGCCGTCGTCGAGCGCACGCTCCTCCATTACGTCGCCAAATTCGAGCGGTACGAGAAGCGGCGGCGACGCTACCTCGCGCACGCACCGCCGTGCCTCAACGTACCCGTGGGTCACCGCGTCCGGATCGCCGAGACCCGTCCCCTCTCGAAACTCGTTTCGTTCTGCATCGTCGAGGACCTCGGCGAAGCCGCCCGACGCGTTCGCGGCGAGGAGGCCCAGCTGCCCGCGGAGGCGACCGAGCCGAAGGAGGAGGCGGCATGAAGGGACTCGCCGGCCGACGGGGTCGCGGCCTCCCGAAGGGCGCCCGGCTCGAGTGCGTCGACAACACCGGCGCGAAGGTCGTCGAGATCATCGCCGTGCGTAACTGGCACGGGACTCACCGCCGCTACCCCCGGGCGGGGGTCGCCGACCTCGTCATCGTCTCCGTGAAGAAGGGAACCCCCGAAATGCGCCGGCAGGTGCTGCACGCCGTTATCGTGCGCGCCCGCTCGCCGATGCGCCGGCCCGACGGGACCCGCGTCCAGTTCGAGGACAACGCCGCGGTGATCACCACCGAGACCGGCGAGATCAAAGGCTCCCAGATCAAGGGGCCGGTGGCGAAGGAGGCCGCCGAGCGCTGGCCGCGGATCGCGGCAGCCTCGTCGATCATCCTGTAGGAGGCGGTCGAACCATGTCGTCGTCCCCGCACTCCCCGCGCCGCCAACGCAAGGCGTTCTACACCGCGACTTCCAACGAGCGGCGGGTGCGGATGACCGTCCCGCTCTCGCGCGAGCTCCGCGCCCGGTTCCACCGGCGCTCGATCCCGCTCCGCAAGGGCGACACGGTCCGGGTCCTCTCGGGTAGCTTCGAAGGGCGCGAGGAGCGCGTCGCGCGCGTGGACCGACGCGGTTACACCGTCACGCTCGACAACGTCACGCTCAAGACCGCGGACGAGAAGATGAAGCCGCTGTCGCTCGGGGTCGGCCACCTCGTGATCACGCGGCTCAACCTCTCCGACCCGTGGCGCCGGCGCTCGATGAAGCTCCGCGAGGAGGATGTCACCGCCGAGGAGCGCGGCGAGGCACCGGCCGAAGCGGAAGAACCGACGTCGGCGGCCGAAACCGCCGAGGTCCCCGCGGCGCCCGCGGCCCCGTCCGAAGCCGAACCCGAGGTCGAACCCGAGGCGGCGCCGAACCCCGACGCCGACAACGCGGCCGCGGTCGACGAGGCGGAGGAAGAGGAGGAGGCGCCGGCGGCGAAACCGACCCGACGGACACGCACGAAGCGGTCGGCCGCGGAGGATGACGAGGACGCATGACGTTCCGGCTCAAGCGGCGCGCGGCCCCGCGCACCTGGACGATCCCGCGCAAGGGCTCGAAGTGGCTCAAGCGCTCGGCGCCCGGCCCGCACGCGCAGGACCAGTCAATCCCCCTCCTGTTGGTGCTCCGGGACCTTCGGCACGTGGTCACGAGCGCGCGCGAGGCGCGGGTCCTGTTGCGCTCGGGCGCGGTCAAGGTCGACGGGAAGGTCGCGCGCGACCTCTCCCGAGGGCTGGGCCTCATGGACACGTTGTCGCTCGCCGCTCCGCTCGACGCCCACTTCCGGGTCGTCCGGAACCGGCGGGGGAAGCTCGCTCTGGTGGCGATCCCGGCGCCCGAGGCGACGGTGAAGATCGGCCGGGTCCGGTTCAAGCACACCGTGAACGGGGGCCGCGTCGAGGTGACGCTGCACGACGGCCGCAACCTCCTCGTGCCCGCCGCGACGCCGTACCGCGTCGGCGATTCGGTCAAGATCGCGCTACCCGAGCAGAAGGTGGTCGGACATCTTCCGCTCGCCCCGGGGTCGCTCGCGTACGTCGCGGGCGGCTCGCATGTCGGCGAGCTCGCCCGGGTCGACCGCGTCGAGGTCCGGAACTCCTCCCAGCCGAACCTCGTGCACTTCAAGGAAGGGTTCGCGACGATCAAGGAGTACGTCTACATCGTCGGCCAGACCACGCCCGAGGTCACCCTCGGTGAGGGGGTGGACCGGTGAGCGCCCCGTCGAGCGCCGCCCCCGGCCCCGCCGGACCAAGCGCCGGGCCGAACCCGCACCGCGCCGTCCGGGTGATCAAGGTCGTCGTGAACGCTGGGGTCGGCGAGTCGGGGGAGCCCCGCACCAAGGCCGAGAAGGTGCTCCAAATGGTCACGCACCAGAAGCCGGTCGCGACCCGATCCCACTCCACGAACCGGGACTTCGGGATCCGCAAGGGCCAGGAGATCGGCGCCAAGGTGACGCTCCGGGGGGAGGTGGCGATCGACTTCCTGAAGCGCGCCTTCGAGGCTCGGGACAACCAGTTCGACGTCGAGTCGATCGACCGGAACGGCAACTTCTCGTTCGGTATCGCTGACTATACGGACTTTACCGGGATGAAGTACGACCCGGCGATCGGAATCCACGGGATGGACATCGCGGTCGAGATGGGACGCGCGGGTCACCGCATTCGCGACCGGCGCCAGCAGGCTCGGCCCCTTCCGAGGACGCTCCGGTCGACCCCGGACGAGACCCGGAACTTCCTCGTCGCCTCGCTGGGGGTGAAGCTCCTTGAGTAAGCCGAAGAAGCAGTTCGGACGGAAGGACGGATGCTTGCGCTGCGACCGCAAGCGCGGCATCGTGCGGCGCTACGGCCTCCACCTCTGCCGCCAGTGTTTCCGCGAGGTGGCGATGGACCTGGGGTTCCGTAAGTACCAGTGAGGGGGGACGCACGATGCAGATGGACCTTCTGAACGACGCGCTCGTCGCCCTCCGCCACGCGGACCGGGACGGTAAACCGCACGTCGAGATTGCCCCGACCTCGAAGTTGATCGCGGAGGTGCTCCGGATCTTCCGCGAGCACCACTACATCGAGGAGTTCACGTTCGTACCGACGGGACGGGGCGGCAAGTACGATGTCGCGCTCTCCCGCCGTATCAACGACTGCGGCGTGATCAAGCCCCGCCTCGCGGTCACCTTCGAGGGCCTCGAACGGTACGAGTCGCGCTTCCTCCCCGCTCAGGACTTCGGGATTCTCGTCCTGTCCACGAACCGCGGGGTGCTCTCCCACCAGCAGGCGCGGGAGTTCAAGATCGGAGGTCGGTTGCTCGCCTATGTCTACTGAGCACGAGCGCACCACCGAGACCCTCGACGTTCCGAAGGGCGTCCGCTTCACGCTCGACGGGCGCCGGCTCGTCGCGAAGGGGCCGCTCGGGACGGTCGTGCGGCCGTTCCCTTCGGACGCGCTCGAGCTCTCCTCGGCCGCCGGCCAGGTCACGGTCACGCTCCGCCTTCCGGCCCACCGGAAGCGCTCGCAGGCACTCCTCCGCACGTGGGCCGCCCACCTCCAGAACCTCGCCGCGTCGCTGACGCTCGGGGTCGAGGCCCGCCTCAAGATCGTCGCCGCGCACTTCCCGATGAAAGTCCAAGTGAAGGAGAACCATCTCCTCATCGAGAACTTCCTCGGCGAAAAGCACCCGCGATCCTCCGACCTCGTGCCCGGAACCTCCGCCCGCGTCGAGGGCGACTTCGTAATCCTCTCGGGCTACGACATCGAACAGGTCGGCCAGAGCGCCGCGAACATCGAGCGCGCGAGCCGCATCCGAGATTACGACCCCCGGGTCTTCCAGGACGGCATCTACCTCGTCGACCGGGCCCATCTCAAGGAGGCGGCGTAGCGATGGCGGACGAGACGCCGCCCGCGACGAAGGAGGAAGCGGCGAGCCCGACGGCCGAGGCGCCGAGCGAGGCGACCCCCAAGAAGACGTCCCCCCGCCGCCGGAAGAAGGCCCCGCCTCCTGCGAAGGAGGCGGAGGTCCCGAAGGAGAAGATTGAGGTCGAGCTGATGGAAGGATCCCGCGCGCCGCGCCGCGCGACCCTAGCCCCCGCCGACCGGGCCCTGCTGCGCGAGCGCGACAACCTCGATGCGCGCCGGCCCCGATTCGGCCGACAGGCACGCTACCGCTACTACCGCATCGGACGCGACATGTCCTGGCGGCGGCCCCGCGGACTCCAGTCGAAGCAGCGTCGCCACTACGGCTACCGGCCGCGCATCGTGCGCGTCGGCTACCGCTCCCCGGCCCGGGTCCGTGGGCTGGTGCCGAGCGGGTTCCGTCCGATCGTGGTCCGCACCGACCGCGACCTCGAGAGGATCGACGCGAAGGTCGAAGCGGCGGTCATCGCCCGCACGATCGGAACGCGCCGTCGCCTCGTCCTCGAGGAAGCGGCGCGCAAGCTCGGCATCCGAGTGCTGAATCCGATCGTGAAGAGCGAGGAGGAGGCGTAGACGCGATGCCCGACCTCGCGAACCAGCGGCGCCTCGCCGCGTCGCTGCTCAAGTGCGGCGAAGGACGGGTCTGGATCGACCCCGCGAGCCAGGACGAGCTCGCGGACGCGGTTACCCGGTCGGACGTCCGCAGCGCGATCAAGGCGGGCGTGATCCGGCGCGCGCCACTCAGGGGGACCTCGCGGGTGCGGGCCCGGCAGCGGGCGCTCGAGGTCGCGAAGGGTCGCCACTCCGGCCCCGGTTCTCGACGCGGCACACCGTCCGCCCGGGTCCCGAAAAAGGAACGATGGATGCGCCGTATCCGCGCTCAGCGGAAGCTCCTCCGGGAGCTGCGGGACACGAAGAAGATCCCTCCCGGGGTCTACCGGGAGTTCTACCGACGCGCGAAGGGCGGGATGTTCCGCAGCCGCGCGCACCTTATCGTCAACCTGCGTCTCGCGGGCCACCTCGGGGAGGCTCGGAGATGAGCATCGGACCGCGCTACCGCGTCCACTTCCGCCGCCGGCGGGAGGGGAAGACCGACTACCGGGTCCGGCTCCGGCTCCTGAGGAGCGGCGAGCCCCGGGCGGTCGTGCGGTTCTCGGGTCGCCGGGTCCACGTCGCGATCGTCCGGTACGACCCGGTCGGCGACCGTGTGGTCGCCGCCGCGGAGAGCGCCGAGCTCGGCCGCGTCGGCTTCCCGAGCTCGAGCCTGGCCTCCACGCCGGCCGCCTACCTCACCGCGTACCTCGCGGGCCTGAGGTCGAAGTCCGCCGGCGCGGCGTCCGCCGTCCTGGACAGTGGCATCCGTCACCCGACCGAGGGGGGGCGACTCGCCGCGGCGCTCAAGGGCCTGCTCGACTCCGGCGTCCAGGTGCCGCACGGCGAGGGCGGATTCCCGAGCCCCGACCGCCTGAGCGGTGCGCACCTTCCGAAGCCGCTTCCGCAACCGCTCGAGGCGTACAAGATGAAGCTTCCCGAGCTCGTCGTGCGACCGGAGGTCGCGGCATGAGCGGCGCCGTGGCCGGACCGGCGCGAGGAGCCCCGGGTCCGAGCGCGCCGGCGGCCCCGCCGCCGTGGGTCCCCAAGACCGAGCTCGGCCGCCGGGTCGCCTCGGACGAGATCACGACGATGAGCGCCGCGCTCGCGAGCGGGCTACCCCTGCGCGAGCCCCAGATCGTCGACAAGCTCCTGCCCGGTCTCCACGATGAAGTGCTGGACGTCAACATGGTCCAGCGGATGACCGACTCGGGCCGCCGGTTCAAGTTCGCCGTCACGGTCGTCGTCGGCAACGGCGACGGGTTCGTCGGCCTCGGCCGGGCGAAAGGGCGCGAGGTCGGCCCCACGATCCGCCGCGCGATCGACCGGGCCAAGCTCGGGATGGTCGAAGTGATCCGCGGGTGCGGGAGCTGGGAGTGCGGCTGCGGTCGGGCCCACACGCTGCCGTTCCAGGCCCAGGGCCGCGCCGGCTCGGTGGTCGTCACGTTCAAGCCCGCGCCGCGGGGCGTCGGGCTCGCAGTGGGGGACGTCGCGAAGCCGATCCTCCGGTTCGCCGGCATCACCGACGCGTGGGGATTCACGGACGGCCACACGAAGACGACGGTCAACTACGCCCAGTCCGCCTTCCAGGCGCTGGTCGCGCTCTCGGAGCTCAAGGTGCCGGCGGAGGATTCCGCACGGCTCAAGATCGTGCGGGGTCCCGTCGGGACCTCTATCCTGCCGCCGAAGGACGAGACGGCACCGCGCCCGACGCGCGGGGGCCGTGGGCGCGGCGGGCGCCGACCGCCGCCGCGGGGCGGTCCGCCGGGCCGGGGCGGTCCGGGGGGACCGCGCGTGGGCGGACCACGGGGCCCGCCGAGGGGGGGCTAGCGCGATGGCGTGGATGATCGTTCGCGTGCGCGGCACGATCCATGCTCGTCACGATGTGGTCGAGACGCTCCGGTTCCTGCACCTCACCCGTCCGAACCACGCCACGGTCGTTCCCGAAGTGCCATCGATGCGGGGAATGCTGTCGAAGGTCCAGGGGTACGTCACGTGGGGGGAGGCCGAGCCCGACACGGTGTCGCTCTTGCTCGAGCAGCGGGGCGAGACCGCGGCCGGGGCCCGGCTCACGTCGGAGGCGGTCGCCGACATCGCCCCCGGCCAAGACCTCCCGGCGATCACCCGCTCCATCGCCGAGCAGGGGCTCTCGCACGTCCGCGGCATCCAACCGCTGTTCCGGCTCAAGGCGCCGAAGGGCGGCTGGCGGTCGACGAAGAAGCCGTTCGCGCTCGGAGGAGCGCTCGGCTACCGCGGCCGCGCGATCAACGACCTCGTCCGTCGGATGATCTAGGAGGGTCGATGCCGAGTCGCACGCGAAAGTTCCGGGGGTTACGGACCCATGGTCGCGGCATCAAAGCGGGCCGCGGCGCGGGAAAGCAGGGCGGTCGGGGGAACGCGGGTCTCCACAAGTACAAGTTCAAGTCGATGCTGATCTACGCGCCCGACCACTTCGGCCGGCACGGGTTCAAGCGCCCGCCCGAGATCGTCGCGCGCCCGACCAGCCTCAACGTCGGCGAGCTCGAAGGCTTCGTCCCCGCCCTCGAGGCCGCCGAGGCGCTCTCCCGGGAGGGGGCGACGTTCGTCGCGGACCTCGCGAAGGCCGGGGTCGACCGGCTCTTGGGCGGCGGCGCGCCGACCCGTTCGTGGAAAGTGTTCGTGGCCCACGCCTCGAAGCACGCCCGGGAGAAGGTGACGGTGCTCGACCAGCCGCCCGGAGCGAGCGCACCGGCCTCCGCGGAGTCGGTCCCGTAGACTATATAAATCGCCCACCAGCTCTCCAGCAACTTCATGGCGGAAGAGGAGCTCCCCCGCGACCGGCGCTGGTCGGTCCCGCTCGTCCTGCTCGCGGCGGGCATCCTCGCCCTGTTCTGGTTCTGGGGCCATCCGACGATCCTCGCCTTCGGGCTCGTTGCGGTGGGCCTCGCCGCCGTCTTCACCCTGTTCTACTTCGGACTCTCCTACAGCGGTTCGCGCTCGAAGCTGTACGGTCTCAAGCCCGTGACGTCGCGGATGCCCGCGGTCACCCAGCCGAAGGGTCACGTCCACTTCCGGACCAAACTGTTCTGGACGATCGGCGTGCTGCTGATGTACTTCCTACTGACGAACATCTACATCTTCGGCGTCGACCGCGCGACGATCATCGACCTGTTCGCGAGCTACCGCGCGATCCTCGCGGGGGCGCAAGGGACGCTGATGCACCTCGGAATCGGCCCGATCGTCACCGGGTCGATCATCATGCAACTGTTCACGGGTGCGAAGATCATCAACCTCGACCTCACGAACGACGAGGACAAGGCGGTCTACCAGGGGACCCAGAAGATCATGGTCATCGCGATGATCTTCATCGAGGCGATCCCCCAGGTGTTCGGCTACCTCTCGCCGAGCTCGTCCATCGTCTCGACGTTCGGGACGGTCTCGGCGGGGAACGGACTGTTCCTCGCGAACACGGTGATCGTCGCCCAGCTCGTCTTCGGCAGCTACCTCGTCTTCCTGATGGACGAGGTCGTCTCGAAGTGGGGGATCGGGAGCGGGATCTCGC
>Ga0187772_10000001_pt1 | contig 90005 bp, 77 predicted proteins | sample 0116_SJ02_MP15_2_FD_133137 | JGI IMG/M metagenome (GOLD analysis project Ga0187772, IMG submission 133137) | Tropical peat soil microbial communities from peatlands in Department of Meta, Colombia - 0116_SJ02_MP15_20_MG | ecosystem: Environmental > Terrestrial > Soil > Wetlands > Peat | place... | reverse complement strand
ACGCGGCGTTGAACGCGAAATAGTTGCCGACGGCGTCGATCGGTTCGATCGCCGTGCCGCCGCTGCTGTCGGTGGCCGACATGAAGACGTTCACGCCGGTCGCGAACTGGCCCTGCACCGGGACTTGGTTGACGAGGGCAAAGCTGACCAGGACCTGGGTGTTGTTGCCGTCGCCGGTCATGTCGACCGAGCCACCTGACGTCGGGGTGTAGTCGAGTTGCGTGCCCGACAACCCATTCCCGGCGCCGCTCATCGTCATCGTGGCGAGGCCGTTGCCGGCCGAGAAGGTCCCCTGGGGCGTGGTCGACGTATCGGGCAGCGGAAGCGCGGTCACCGCTCTCGTGAACGGGGAAGGGGCAGCCGTCGAGCTTCCAAAGCCGTCGATCACGACCGGTGCACCGACCGCCGAGGCGGACGGAGCCAGTACTCCGATGGATCCGAGCGCCACGACCAACGGGACGACTAGACGGACGAGACGGCCTGCGCACGTCAGACGGCGATGCTTTCCCCAATTCACTGCCTACCCCCGATAACTCGTCGGCGGCGCCCGAATCGCCGCCCTGCCGAGGCCTCCTTGCCTCGGAGTGCGGCTGGAAGATACTGCGCTACGCGGTAGACCGCAAGGCTTTCGCGGCTCGACCGGCTAGGAGCCATGACGACTGCCGATATGGCCCGGCGCGAGCAGATCTCCCCGCAAGCGATGGGAAGCACGATCGCGAGCCTGGAGAAGCTCGGCCTGGTGGCGCGCAGCGCGGATGCCGTGGACGCCCGCCGCTCGATCCTGAGCCTGACGCCGCAAGGCCTGGCGGCCATCCGCTCGGGACGCAACGCCGTAGTCGACAGGATCACGGCCGTCCTCGAGGAGTCATTCGCCGACGAGGAGACCGCGGCCCTTGCCGCCGCGGCGCCCCTGATCGAGCGCCTCGCCTATCTGCTGTGAGCGCCGCTCCGGGAAGCAACTGGAGCCAGCATGTCTGCGGCACTTGAGACCCGTTCTCTCGGCGCGCCCACCGACTCCGCGCCTTGGCGCAGCCGCCCGTTCTCGTGGCGGTCACCACCCCGCTGTTCATCGGGTCGGCTCTCAACCCCGTCAACAGTTCGCTGATGCGATGGCCCTGCTGCCGATCGCGCACGGGATCGGGGTGCCTATCGGGCAGACCGCGGCACTGGTCAGCGCGCTGTACCTGGCGACCGCGATCGCGCAGCCCACCGCCGGCAAGGCCGCCGAGGTGTTCGGGGCGCGCCGAGTCTTCCTCGCCGGGATCGTCCTGGTCGGCGTCGGCGGGCTGGTCGGCGGATTCGTACGGGACCTGATCACGCTGCTGATCAGCCGGGTACTGATAGGCCTGGGCACCTCGTGCACGTACCCGACCGCGATGCTGCTCATCCGCGCCGGGCCCGGGACGCCGGCCTCGATAACCCGCCTGGCGGCGTGCTGGGCGGCGCGCTGATAGCTGGGATCGCGACCGCCTCGCTCGGGCTGCCGGTCGGCGTCCTGGTCGGCGCGCTCGGCTGGCGGTCGGTCTTCTTCGTCAACCTGCCGTTCGCGCTGATCGCGCTCGTCGCGGCACTCGCCTGGGTGCAGGCGCCCTTCCTCGACATTCGGATGCTCGCGTCTAACAAGGCGCTCAGCCGCACCTACCTCCGGTTCGGCCTGGCCATGCTCTGCCTGTACGTCGTGCTGTACGGGATCACCCACTGGATCGCCGTGCGGGGACTCAGCGAGACGGAAGCCGGCCTGATCCTGCTCCCGATGACGCATCGTCTTTCACACCAGCGTCAGCGACGGCCGCGTCCACCTCATCGCCTGGATCATGATCGCGGTCAGCCCCGTCGTGGTGCCGATCTCCGTCCTCGACCGGACCCTGCCGAGGAAAACCGCATCCTGGCCCTGCGCTAGCGAGAACGGCACCGAGAATGTCTTTCCGCACATCGCTGAGTCACTCCAGCCTGGGAGTCGTGGCGCCGGCTTGCTTATTTCAGTTGCAGCGAACTCAGGTCCCAGCCGTACAGGGGCTCGAAGATGACCGCGTTGTAGTCGATCCGGTCGGACGCGAACTCCGGATAACTGACGTAGCCGAAGACGGCGAGGTAGGCCTTCTTGGCGACGTACTCGTCGAGCGTCTGCCACTGCCCGGCCACCGCGCCGAGTTCGGTCGTCGGGGTCGCCGCGAGCTTGTTGATCTCGGCGTTGATATGGGGATCGTTGACCTCGTCGTTGTTTTCGTTGCCCGTGGGCGTGATCGAGTTGCCGTCCAGCAGCACGGCGTAGAAGTCGATCGGGTTGGCGAAGTCTTCGAGCCAGGCGCCGAAGCCGGTCTGGGGGTGGAGTGTCTTCTCCGCGGCGATGTTCGTCCAATACACCGCATTGGCGACCGCCTTGAGGGTTGCTCGGAACCCAATCGAGTCGAGGAACTGCGTGTAGTAGACCATCCACTGCTGGAACGGGTTCGTGCTCTCGCTCCACACGGTGATCGGCTGCCCGGCCATTCCCGATTTCGCCACCAGCGCCTTGGCCTTGGCGAGGTTTCCCGTGCCGGGCGTGCCGTACGGGCAAGGCGCGCTCGGATGCCCGGGGACGTCAGGCGGGAGCAGGAAGCACGCCGGCTGCAGCGTGCCGTCCCCGATTCGGGCCATCGCGTCCTGGTTGAGCCCGGTGACGACGGCCTCGCGAGCGAGTTGGCTGGAGAACGGCTTTTCGGCCGTGTTCATGAAGATGAAGTACGTCGCGCCACCGAGGTCCACCATCCGGAAGCGGTCGGCGGCCCGTGCACGGATCTGAGGCACCAGGTAGCCGGGGACGGTGTCCGACCAGTCGAACACGTCGGCGGAGTTGTCGAGCACCGACAGCGCGTTGGCGTCGAGGTTGGGCGAGATCCTGACGTCGACGTTGACATGGCCGGCGGGAATGCCACTGATCCGCATCGAGGCCCAGTGCGGGTTCCTGACCACCGAGAATGACTGGTTGGGAACGATGTCGGTCACCTCGTAGGGTCCGACGCCCGGCGGCGGCTTGGTCGGCTCGGGTTTCATCGGCGTTCCTGCGGGGATGATCCCGAGCGCCGGGAAGGCGAGGACATTGTCAAAGGGTCCGTATGCGGCGGTCAGGCGGATCACGATCCGCCCGGTGGCATTGTCGGTGGTGATTCCCGAGACGGTTTTGGCCTTGCCGTTGGCGTACGCCAACGCGCCTACGATCGTCCGGGCGATGAACGCGCCCGAGCCGGGCCACGGGATCTTCAACGCCCGCTCGACCGTGTAGGTGAAGTCGCTGGCCAGCACGGGCGCGCCGTTCGAGAACACGAGACCCTGGCGCAGCGTCACCGTGTATGTCTTGCCGCCGTCGGAGATCACCGGCAGCGCCGTCGCCAGACCGGGGATCAGCCGCGAGCCGGCGTTACCGTTGGCGTGGGTGTAGGTGGTCAGCCCGGTGTACACCAGCCAATTGATCTCCCCTCCCTCCGACGTGTAGTCAAGCCCGGGGTCGAGCGACTGCGGCGCGGTGCCCATCAGCATCTGCACGGTCCCGCCGGGCGAGCTGGGGGAGCTGGATGCGTTCGTAGCGGTCGTCGCGGCCCGATTTGACGATTGCGACGAGCTGGAGCTGCCGCCGCAGCCGGCGAGTACCAACGCCCCGATCACCGCCAGCATCAGCGGCCACAATCGCCGATGTCTCGACACTGCTTTCCGTCCGGTCCGCGACAAGCCTAATCGAGCGCCACACTGCGCGACAAGCGGACTGACCCCGCGCGTGGTGTCAGCTTTGCGAGGCTTGGCCGACTTCGGCCACCTCGCCCTTCTCTGTCTCCCCTGACCCCTGGCCGGCCATGATTGCGACGAGTTGCGCTCGCGACTTGACCCCGAGCTCGCGGTAGATCTTCGTCAGGTGCGTCTCGACCGTGCGCAGGCTCATGAACAACTCACCGGCGATTTCGCGGTTGCTCATCCCGGCTGCTACCAGCTCCGCGACCCGTTGCTGGGCCGGCGTCAGGCCGTCGCCGTGCGCGGACCGCCGCAGGCCGATGCGCGTGAGTTCGTCCCGGGCTCGGCTTGCCCATATCGCCGCGCTCAGTGGCTCGAGCACGGCCAGCGCCTGCTCGAGCGATCGCTTGGCTGCGCTCTTGCGCTTCGCGCGGCGCTCGAGCGTGCCCTTCTCGAGGAGGGTTCGCCCGAGCTCGAGCGGCAGCAAACGGCGCGCGTGCTCGGCCAGCGCCTCGTCCATCGCCGCGATCGCGTCCGCCGCGTCGCCGCGGGCGCCGGTCAGCAGCCCCTGGCACCGGTGAGCGATCGCAAGCGCGTTCGGATTCGCGGCGCGACGCGCGCGTTGAAAGAGGTCCTCGAGCACCGCTTCCACTTCGTCGAGGCGCCCGAGAGCGAGCAGAGCCTCGATGTCGTAGGACCACAGGTTGAGCGTCAGCGACCCGACAAAGCCGCGGCCGTCGCCGACAAGCGCCTCGCGGAGCGGCGGGAGTCGTTCGTGGGCGGACTCGGGCCGGCCGGTCCAGAGGTCGATCCCGGCGAGAATCGCGGTCGAGAACGAGACGATGAACTGGTCGCCGATCCGGCCCGCGACCTCGATCGCATCGTTGGCGCGCGCGCCGGCCTCCTCCAGTCGGCCCTGGCGCGCAGCGACGAACGCCTGCAACCAGAAGACGTAGCACTCGCCCTGGTCGTCGGCTATCTGGCGGATGAGCTCGGCAGTCTCGCTCGTGTAGCCCTCGGCGCGCACGCGGTTGCCCGCCTCCCACTCGAGATGCGCGAGGTGAAAGAGCAGAGCGCCACGGTCGACCTCCTCGCCGCGCTCGACGGCACGGCGCAGCGAGCGCTCGAGCAGCGGGCGAGCGGCATCGAGCTGATCGGACCAGAAGAGCTGATTGCCCAGCTGCGTGCTCGGGACGTAGTAGCTCGGCGTCGAGTGAGCGTGCTCCTGCAGCTCGATCGCGCGCGCCATCACCTCGTGCTGCACGCCGTCCCCAGAAAAAAATTCCATGATCCCCTGGGTGCCCAGCATCCCCGCGAGCAGGCCGGGATCATCGGTCTGCTCGGCGTGGGTCACGGCGGCGCGGGCGTGCTCGATCGCGGCCGCCTGATTGCCGCGGTTGGACCACAGCTCCGATAGGAGCGCCTCTGCCTTCGCGTTGACACGATGGTGCGCGTCGGCCTGGGTCAGCGCCTCATCGAGCAACGCCGCCGACGCGTCGAAGTCATCCATCCGGACCTTCGCGAGCGCGAGCAAGGCGCGGGCGCGGATCGCGCCGGGCGGCAGGCGCTCCATCAGCTCTTCGAGCCTCGAGCGCGACTTCAGAACGTCGCCGGCGGCGTAATGCTGCTCCGCCGCGGACACGGTCCGTGAGCGGCGCGCCTCGAGGGCATCGGTCGGCGTCAGCCGCCAGGCATGATCGAGCAGCTCGGCCGCGATCTCCGGCGCGCCACGGCGCGCCGCGAGCTCAGCGGCGTGCTCCAGGATGACCGCGAGCTGGCGATCGGGGGCCTCGGCTCCGAGCGCTAGGTGGTGCGCGCGCTCCACCTCATCGTCCACCACCTCCGCCGCCAGCCGATGCACCTTCCTTCGACGGGCTTCCGGTGCGCGCGAGTAGTGCGTCGAGGCGAGCAACGGGTGGGTGAACCGCACGCGCTCTCCGATGACCTCGACCACGCCTGTGCGTTGCGCGCTGTCGAGGTCGCTCAGCGTGAACTCGGGCAGCACCGCCTGGATCAGCGCCAGGGTCGGGTTTGCCAGCGCCGCGACGACCAGCAGTGGGGCCTCGGCGGCTGAGTCCAGCCGTGCGAGCCGCCCGGCCACCGCATCCGCCAGCGTCGGCGGGAGCGGCAGCGCATCGTCGTCCGCCCCGGCCGCGCTCGCCGCCTCAAGTTCGCGCGCGATCGCCAGCGCGTACAGCGGGTTGCCACCGGACGCGTCGTAGATGCGCCGCAGCAGCGGCCGCGGAATCACGCGGTTGAGCCGTCTTGCCAGCAGATCGTGGATCGCGCCCATGTCGAGCGGCCCCAGCAACCGCGCGGCGAGTCCGTCGCTACCAAAACCGCGCGCGAGCTCGGGCCACAGCGCCCCGTCGCTCTGGGGGCGCCGGGTCAGCAGCAGGCAGATCCGCTCCTCCCGCAGTCGGCAGAGCGCGAACGCGAGCACCCGGGCGGAGGCGGGATCGAGCCACTGCTCATCGTCGATTGCGACCAGCAGCGGCGCGTCCGTCGCCAGCCCGCGCAGCACCGCCAGCACACTGCGGGGTAGCGCCTGCGGGTCTGCGGGCGCCCCGGCGGCGTCCTCCACGAACAGCGCCGCCGCCAGTGCCCGCCGCTGCGGATCGGGCAACCCCGCGAGCAGCCTGTCCGGGAGCTCGTCGAGGAGGTCCCCGAGGCCGGCGAACGCGAGCGAGGCATCGGGCTCGCTCGGCGTGGTGGCGACCACCGCGTAGCCGCGGCCGCGGGCGCTCGCGAGCGCGTCTCGCCATAGCGTCGTCTTACCGATCCCCGGCGCACCCTCGAGAGCGAGCCCGACCGGCCCGTTCGACGCCGCGTCGAGCAGGCGCTCGATCTGCGCGCCTTCCTCATGTCGCCCAAGCGGCCCCGTGCGCGGAGCATACAAACGTGCGGGGTCCCACGATTTACACGGGCTCTGGTCGCGCCTAAGGTGATTGCCACACAGCCGCCGGGTCCCACCAGCACAAGCCACCCGGCGACACCGTTAAACCCACCGGCCGCAGATCGCGGCCCATCACTCTAGGAGCACCAATGACCACCTTCGAGGGGACCCATCGCGCTGCGCGCAAGACCCGCCGCGTGACCGAGGCCATCATCACCACGTTGGGTGTGCTCGTCGCGATCGGCGCGGCCGTCTTGATCATCACCCTGACGGGCGGGAGCACGACACACCGGGCGACGCCGTCCCACCCATCATCTGCATACGTCCCGCTGGCCCATTTCTACGGGACGGGGGCACCTCCCACAGCGCGCGCCACCCAACTCACGACCAGCAGCAACAACAGCAGCACGGCCAACCCGAGCCAGCACTTCTACGGCCTGCAGCCGTAGAGACGGGGGCGGGGTCGGACATGCGCGAGCTCGGTGGGTCAGCCGAGCGAACCGCAGCGCGACAGGCGGCCGGTCAGTGCATCGGCCGCCTGTCGGTGCCGCTAATGCTCATGCTCGTGAGCGCGCAGCCTCCCCCGACGGCTGAGTCGGCGCCCGCCGGGCGCGACTGGATCGACCAGCCAGCGGGGCGGCCGCGGACGTTGATCGTCGACGGATACGTGGGCTGCGGTGGTGAGCGGACCAGCGCCGCCCCAGCGTCGGTTCAGCGATGGCAGATCACGCGTTGGGCCGACGCACGCGGTTGGCGACTGGGCCGCATCTTCGAGGAACCGGTCGGCGGACGATCGCCGGACGCAGCACCCGCGCTCCGGCAGGCACTCGATCGAGTCGAGGCACGCGAGAGCGATGGGATCGTGATCACAAGGCTCGACCAGATCGGAGACTCACTCGCGGATGCGCTCGACTCGATCGAACGAATCCAAGCGGCCGGCGGCATCTTCGTCAGCGCGTGCGACGGCGTCGACCTCAGCACGTCGACCGGACGACTCATCTTTCGGCTGCTCCTATCGATCAGGGAGTGGGTGCTCCCAACCACGACCCACCCGAGCTGACATGTGGAGAGCCATTCCGCCCGAGTTTTGGGATGCCGCCCGGACGCCCCTCGGCGACCTGAATCGTCCTGACGCAGCGACAAGGTCAGGCATGACGACGGCTGAGGCCGTCGGCACCGTCTCCAGAGCCTCACCTGGAGAGGCGGATGGCGGGACCGATTCCTTTGCGCGTCGTCGTGCGTCAGATGCTCTAGCCCGACTCTTGCGTGGAAGGACGGATATGAGCACTGCAAATCTCTCGATGGGCGAGCGGATGTTGCTGGATCACTACCTGGCGAGCAACGCGGCAAACCGCGCGGGGGTGACGATCGAGGCGAGGCGCGAGTTCGATCAGCGTTGGGGCGATGTCGCCACGGAGCCGGGAGGTGTCGACTATGTCGAGACCCAAGCCGCCGGCGTCCGCGCGATGTGGCTGCTGCCCGCCGGGAGCGTCGAGCGCAAGGTGCTGCTGTGTCTGCACGGCGGCGGCTTTGTCGGCGGCTCGATGTACACGCATCGCCGGCTGTGCGCCCACGTCGCCAAGCAGACCGGCGTGCGGGCGCTCGTTCTCGACTACCGCCAGCTGCCCGACCATCCGCATCCGGCGGCTGCCGAGGACACCGAGGCGGGCGTACCGGTGGCTGCTGAGCCAGGGGTACGAGCGGATCGGTGTGGTAGGGGACTCCGCCGGCGGTGCCCTTGCGCTGGGGCTGGCGATCACCTCCGAGCGGCCCGCGCTCGCGACGGTGGTCGGCCTGTCTGCTTGGACTGACATGACGCTCTCGGCGCCTTCGGTGAAAACCAACCGACAGACCGACGCGCTGTTCGGCGGCGATCATCCGATGGATCTCGACGGCATGGTCGACCTCGTGCTCGGTGGCCCCGGCCGGGACCGGACGGACCCACGCGTCAGTCCCCTGCACGGCGACCTGGCCCGGCTGCCGCTGACCTACCTGCAGGTGAGCGCGAGTGAAATGCTCTACGACGACACGCGGCGCGTGGCGGACGCCGCACCTGATGCGGTGCATGTGGACGTCTTTGCCGGGCAGCAGCACACTTTCCAGATGGCCGCCGGCCGCTCCCCCGTTGCCGACGACGCTTTGGCGCGGATCGCCGCGTGGCTCCGTAACCGCCTCGAAGTGGCCAATCAGTGACCGAACACGCCTTCGTGGAGGAGGCCGAGGACGTCCGCCGAGAGCTGCTCGCCCACTGCTACCGGCTCACGGGATCCGTGCAGGACGCGGAGGATCTCGTGCAAGAGGCGATGCTGCACGGATGGAGATCGTACGAACGCTTCCGGGGCGAGGCGACCGTACGGACCTGGCTCTACCGGATCGCCACCAACGCGTTTCTGAGCAGCACCCGCCGGCGCCGACACCTGCCATCCGACCTCGGCCCGCCGACCACGGACGTATCGCTCGACGTGGTCCTGGACGAGCACACCGCCTGGGTGGAGCCCCTCCCTGATGCGCTGGTCTCCTCCGACGCCGACCCGGCGGAGCTGGTGATCGAGCGCGACCGCCTGCGTCTCGCGCTGACCACGAGCTTCCAACGGCTGCCGGCCCGTCAACGTAGCGCCTTGCTGCTGCGCGAGGCACTCGATTTCTCGGCGGCGGAAATCGGCGACGCGCTCGGCATCAGCGTCGCGGCTGTCAAGAGCCTGCTCCAGCGCGCCCGGGCGACGCTCGAGACGATCGATGAGGTGCCGCACGAGGCCGATGAGCCGGCCGCCAACCACCTGCTTGATACCTACATGCGGGCGTTCGAGACCTCGGATATCCGCCTGCTCGAGCGCACGCTGCGCGCCGATGCGATGCTCGAGATGACCCCCGCGCGCACCTGGTTCGCAGGTCGGACGACGTGCCTGCCCTATCTGAGGACCGTGATCGGCCAGCCCGGAGAGTGGTCGCTGCGTCCCACCCTTGCAAACGGCCAGCCGGCGGCGGTCGTCTATCGGTGGGGTGACCTGCTGGGCGTGGCGGTCCTCGGTCTACGTGGGGGCGGCATTGCGCGCATCTCCCTGTTCGGCGACCCCGCGGTAGCCGGCCGGTTCAACGCTTCAGGCGAAGGCAGGCATGCAGCTTGACGGTTACCGGCAGCTGACCATCGCCCGCTCCACAGCTGCCGGAACTTGAGCCTGCGCTCTGGGGAGCGCCGGCCGGGTCCAGGCTGGCAGGCCCGTAGACGCAGCGGTTCGCGACCTGGGCACTCGAGGAAGAGAAGATAGCCCCGTTCTGGCCGTGCATGCGACTGGATTGGCAACGGTCCAACACCTGCAGCGGGCTCAGAGCAGATGCTCGAGCCGCCAGAGGATGCCGGGCGCGGCGAGCGCCGCGGACGCGCGCACCGCGGCTTGGTTCTGGTTGCCGGCCGTCGTGGGCAGGGTCGCGGCCAGCGCTGCCTCTCCGACGCGCTGACCGGCGCCGACGTCGGCTCCGAGCGAGCGCGGGCGAATCGCGAGATGCTCTTGGAGTCCTCCCCAGCCGATCACAGTGAGCCGGTCGGCGGTCACGCCGGCGACCCGGCGCCCATCCGCCGAGGTGGCGATCACGACGGCGGTGCGGGCTGGGAGGACCGTGCGGGCGCGAATCGCCGGCGTTACGGAGCCGACGAGTCGCTGGGCGGCCGCGGCGGCCGCGGCGAGGATCACGGAAGTCTCCCCGCCGCTGCCCTGGCCGAGCACGACTCCGACTACCGTCATTCGGCGCCCGTCGACCCTGAAGACCTTGAAGAAGGCCAGGCAACCCTCCGCCTCGGAGTCCGAGCCCGTCTTACCGTCGTAGCCCTCGGCGATCAGGGGGTCGTAGTTCTCCACTGTTCCGGCCACGGGGAGGGTCACGCTGGACATCGAGACGATCCGGCGGAACACCGCGAACCGAATGGCGCGCTCGAACACTCGAAGCTGGTCGGTTGCGTCCGACACCGTGGTGGGCTCGTAGCCGCTCGGGTCGGTGTACGTGGTCTTGTCCATGTCCAGCGCCCGTGCTGTGCGATTCATCTCGCCCACGAACCGCGAGACGCTGCCCGCATCGTGGGCGGCGAGCATCCGCGCGATGTTGTCGCCGGATGGGATGAGCAGCGCTTCCAGCAGTTGCCACTCGTCGAGTCGCTCCCCCGCCCGAACCGCGACGACGGACTGGTCCTGCTTGGCATCCTGCACCTCGGCCCGGGCATCGGCGGGCGTCACGGTGAGCGTGAAGCCGGCGCCGGTCTGGCTCAGCGGGTACTGCTTCAGCGTCAGATACGCGGTCATTACCTTCGCGAGGCTGGCGGTGGGCCTCAGCGTGTCACCTCCGGCCGCTCCGAGCGAGCCGATTCCCGGCACGACAAGCGCAGCTTCGCCGGCGGCCGGCCACGCCGGGGTGGGAGCAGATCCGGGTAGCCGCACAGTCGTGGCGGACGTGACACGCACGATGACGTTCGGGGGCTTGAACGTCATCAGACGCACGACGACCGCGGCGACCACAATCCCGATCGCCACCGCCACCACTAAAGGCCAACGGCGGGAACGGGCCTGGACACCCACCCCCGCCGGGCGGGAACCGTGCCGCGCGTCGGTCGAGGATCTGCGTCGATCCGATCTGACGGGCCGGCTCACGCCGCCGAGGGAAGCAGAGGGCGGTCGCTCACGGCCACGCCGATGGTAGGCGTTCCTGCGGCCAGAGATCCAGTCGCGAGCGCTCGCTCTCCTCGGGGAGCAGCTTCGTTGTGCTCAGCGCGATGGGTTGGGTTGGCAGATCTTCTGGGCTCTTTGGAAGGCAGGCGATTGGGGCTTTGAGTCCCCGGCCTGTCCCGGATGTCTCCCGCGGGGGCAGTGCGCGGACTGTTTGCTGTTCATGAGCCCGTTGTACGTGGGGTCTTCCGAGCTAATCCTCAAGAAGCGCTTCAGCCCGCTCGCGAACATGGTCAAGAACCAGGATCGTCGTCGCGATGTCCTGCTCGGAAACTCCAGCGACGAGTTTCGCTGTGGTGATTTGGACGCGACGGCGGACCGCTGCGAGTTCCGCCTGCCCGTCCGGTGTGGGGTGGCCGTCGTTGACGAGGAGCCCGAAGGCGACGAGTTGCTCGACGGCCGCGGTGGCCGCTTCGGGCCCGCATTTGGTCTCCGCGTCAAGCATGGCTTCGAGGGTCGCGCGGGAGCCTGATCCTGCGGAGAAGTTCAGGCACACCCAGGCGAGGTAATCCGGGATGCGCGAGCTGGTGAGCTGCCGGTTGAGCAGGGCTCGCAGCGCGTTCTCGGTCGGGCCGGTGACCTGCGGCAGGGCTTTCATAGGACACCTCTGTCTATTGTTGGTGCAGCTCGGACGACTCGCGATGCTCGACCGTCGCGACGTCGCCGTAACGGTGGGGTTGCTGGCGCAATCAGGGATCCTCAACCGCCGAAGCGACCCTGCCGATGCCCGCAAACGGGTCGTGTCGCTGACGGCAGCCGGACGCGAGCGATACCAGGAGCTGACCCAAGTGCTTGGAGGAGTCCAGCGCGAGGTGTTTGCCGCGCTCACCGCAGACGAGCGCGAACGCTTAGTTGATTACCTGAGTCGACTGGCTTGACGGCGTGTCGGAAACCTCCCGCGGCGCCTCGCCGCCCTCGCCGCCCTCGCGCCCTCGCCGAGACGCAGCTACAACGTCTGGTAGTAAACGAGCTCTCCGGGCAGGGCCGGTGGGTCGGCCGTAAACAGGTAGAGCGTGACGACGAGCACCTGTCCGACGCCGTCGGGTGCGGGAAGCACGGCGACGACCGGATTGGCGACCGAGCCGGAGATGGCCTGCGCCTCCGAGCTCAGTGTGAGTGGGTAGAGCTGTCCAGTCGAGGTGTCCTGGAGGACAACCCGCCAGCTGCCGAAATCACCCCACGTCGTCTGTCCCTCGTAGATCCGCCATTGATCGCCGGCAAAGCTGAACTGGCGCCAGTCGCCGTGGCTTCCCGATAGCCCCTGCCGATCGAGCGCAGCGTCCAAAGGTCTCTCCGTGTGTGCAGTCCAGCGCTTGAAATCGACGAGCGTCCCGATCGCCTCGCGATCGGGCCCGCGGCGACCTCGGGCCGCGGTCTCGTAGTGGAAGCCGATGTGGATAACCGAGCGCGCGAGGCCGTGGTGCCAGGTGATTGAGAGGATCGTCGGCGTGCCGTCGTTGAATCGGGAGAACGTTTGCGGCAGGTCCCGCTGTGCGGCGAAGCGTCCCGCCTCGAGCTGGCCCAGCGAGGAGTAGTACCGGAGCCGAACGACGTTGCCCACGTGCGGGATCTTCTTCTCATACGCGAGCAGGAAGCCGCTGGTGCCGGGAACCGCGCGAAGCGTCGGCATGCTCGCCCCAAGCGGGTCCAGCACCACGATCTGCGTCCAATGGATCAGGTCCGCAGACTGCGCGAGGCTGATCCTGAACTGCCACGGGTACGGGCCGAAAGCGGTGTGGTACACGCCGAGATACCCCCCGTCCGGATCGGTGATCGGGTCGAGTACGTCCATCCCCCCACCGAGGTTGTCCGTCGTGTCGTAGGAGATCCTGCCGCTGTCGGTGCAAGGGACGTCTTCAATCAAGTCCTGGAGCTCCGCGACGGCGCTCTGTGCCTGCGGCGCGACGTCGGCAGGCGGTGCCTGCGTCTGGCACGGTTGCAGAGCGGTCGGCGCAGTTGCCGCATCTGCCGACGCCGCCCAGAGCGCCAACACCCCGAGCAGCGATGCGAAAGCCAGCCGCCAACTCAGCCTTTCACGCCCTGCTCCCACGCCGTCCATCATAGGTGAGCCGCCCGACCGCGTGTGCTCCGCCCGGCCCTGCCCATGGACCGACCCCGGCTCGCCGTCTCAGCGGTCCGTTGCCACGGCTCCTACAGCCCGGGCGAGCGATGCCGTGCAGGTCTCCCGCTCCGTAGACCTGCGCGCTTCTACTTACAGAATCGGGTGTAATCCCCGGCTGACTCGATCGTGCGTGGGCTCGATAATTGCGTGACAAGCGATTGGTCCGTCCGGTGACGGTAGTGCGGTGTCATCCTTCGTTCACACATCTGGCCGTTGAATTTGATCGATGGCACCGATCGCGGTGGAGTATTGCCGGCGGTTCGGATGGGCAAGGCGGCGCTGTCGTTCGGGGCATTGGATGATCTGACGGCGCACCTCGCAGGTCTCCTCCACGAGCGCGGCGTCACGCCCGGCGACCGAGTAGGGCTGATGATTCCCAACGTACCGCAGTTCGCGGTCGCCTATTACGGCATTCTCCGAGCCGGCGGGATCGTCGTACCAATGAACGTGTTGCTCAAACGGCGCGAGGTGGCGTTCTACCTGACCGATTCCGACACGCGGCTAATGTTGGCCTGGCACGAGGTCGAGCAGGAGGCCGCGGCCGGCGCCGCGAGTGCGGGCACCGAGTGCATCATCGCGCGTCCCGGCGACTTTGAGCGTTTGCTTGCTGAGAATCGGCCACGGCGCGAGGTGGCGGACAAGGTTGGCAGTGACACCGCGGTTATTCTCTACACCTCAGGGACGACCGGGCAGCCCAAAGGGCCCGAGCTTACGCATGCCAACCTCCGCCGGACCGCGGAGGTCACGCGGAGGATGTTCAGCATCGCCCCCGAGGAAGTGCTCCTCGGAGCGCTGCCCTTGTTTCATGCCTTCGGCCAGACATGTGCGCTGAACGTGGCAATTGCAGCGCGGGGCTGCCTGACATTGGTTCCACGCTTTGACCCCACGAAAGTGCTGGAGATCATCCAGCGCGATCGAGTAAACGTGTTCGAGGGCGTGCCGACGATGTATGTGGCCCTGCTCAATCATCCCGAGGCCTCGAGCTATGACGTGAGCAGTCTGCGCCTGTGCATATCTGGTGGCGCGGCGCTGCCGGTCGAGGTCCTCCGCGGCTTCGAGGAGAAGTTTGGGTGCATTGTGCTCGAGGGATACGGGCTATCGGAGACCTCCCCGGTCGCGTCCTTTAACCATCCGGATCGTGAGCGTAAGCCTGGCTCGATCGGCACACCGATCGACGGCGTGGAGATGAAGCTGATCGACGACGGGGACGAGGCCGTGCCCCCGGGGGAAGTAGGCGAAATCGCGATCCGCGGGCACAATGTCATGAAGTGCTACTGGCGGCGTCCCGACGCTACGTCCGAGGCAGTGTCGGCAGACGGCTGGCTTCGAACGGGTGACCTGGCCCGAACCGACGAGGACGGTTATTTCTTCATCGTCGATCGCAAGAAAGAGCTGATCATCCGGGCCGGTTACAACGTATATCCGCGTGAGATCGAAGAAGTCCTCTACGAGCATCCGGCCATACAGGAGTGCGCGGTAATCGGTATCCGACACCCGGAACTCGGGGAAGAGGTGGGTGCAGCGGTGTCACTGAGAGCTGGCGCCGAGGCGACGGCCGCGGAGCTGCGCGACTTCGTCAAGAGCCAGGTCGCGGCGTACAAGTACCCGCGGCATGTCTGGTTAGTGACGATCTCCCCAAAGGGGGGACGGGCAAGATTTTCAAACGGGAGATCGAGGTACCGGCCGACGTGCAGGCCGCGGTGGCCGCGCTGGCAGCCAGAGCCTGATCGTCCAGTCGCCCCGGGTGACCAGCGGCCGGAGGGTCCGGCGCGCAGCGGGGACAGCCGTCCGGGCCTTCCGGCATCCGTTACGGAGACGGACTGTGGACTAATTCGGATGCGGTGCATCCGCTCGCTCGGTGGAATGAGGGCTTCCATATCAGGCGGTGCATAAGCGGTAATGCCGATGACAGCAGCGCGGTCTATCGAACCCTCACAGGTCGCCCATCCGTGGACTCGACGACGCCGTGCAAGACGCCTCGCGGCGACACGGCACCCGCCACCCGCTCCTCCTTCCAGGGCCGAAAAGCATGATGGCTGTGTGCTGGTACTCAACTCCGGCAGCTCGTCGCTCAAGTTCGCGCTGATCGAGCCGAAAAGCGGGGCCCGGCTGCTGGCGGGCATGGGCGAGGCGCTTGGCACCTCGGACGCGGTGCTGCGGGTCGACGGCCTGGGTCACGACGGCGCGGAGCAACGGCTTCCGCGAGGCACCCATCGGACGGTTGTCGCGCGGGTGCTCGGTCTGGTCCGGGAGGCCGAGCGAGATGGGGTGCATCTGATCGGCGCAGGTCATCGCGTGGTGCACGGCGGTGAGCGGTTCTCTGCGTCGGTCTTGGTCGACGATGAGGTGATCGCGACGGTGCGCTCACTGAGCCACCTTGCACCTCTCCACAATCCCGCGAATCTTGCCGGGATCGAGGCGGTACGCGAGGCGCTCCCGGACCTGCCTCAGGTCGCCGTGTTCGACACCGCCTTCCACCAGACGATGCCGCCCCATGCCTTCCGCTATGCGGTTCCCGAGGAGTGGTACACGCAGCACGGAGTGCGACGTTACGGGTTTCACGGCACCAGTCATCGGTTCGTGAGCGAACGGGCCGCCACGCTACTGGGCCGGCCGGCGAGCGAGCTTCGGCTCGTCACCGCTCACCTCGGTAACGGATGCAGCGCGACCGCGGTGCGCGACGGAATCTCCGTCGACACGACCATGGGCCTGACGCCGTTGGACGGACTCGTCATGGGCACCCGTTCCGGCGACGTGGATCCGGGCCTGATCGCTTACCTCGCGGACAGGACCGGGATGGGCCTAGATGTGCTCACGCGCACGCTGAACACGGAAAGCGGACTTCGCGGCCTTTCCGGCGTGAGCAATGACATGCGCGCCGTCGTTGCCGCCGCGGTCGACGGGAACGAACGGGCCAGGCTCGCTCTCGATGTCTTTGCGCACCGGTTGTCCAAGGCGATCGCCGGACTGGTAGTGGCGCTCGGACGGCTGGACGCTCTGGTCTTCACCGGTGGCATCGGAGAAAACAGCCCGGTGGTTCGCAGTATGGTGCTTGGCCAGCTCGGATTCCTTGGCCTGAGGGAGGATCCGCAGGCGAACGCCCGCCATGGGCAGGACACGGCCGGGCGGATCAGCGTCGCCGGACCGGTAGTCGCGCTCGTCGTGGCCACCGACGAGGAACTGACGATCGCCCGCGACACTGCTCGTGTTGTCGCCGACGCCGCTTCGAGGCCAACGGTCGCGGTCGCGTAATGGCCCGGACGTTGCTCGTGGTCCCGTGCGCGGCTGGGGTCGGCGTGGCCAGGACGTCCATCGCGGTGTTGCGAGCGCTCGATCGACGGGGCATTAGAACCGGATACGTGAAGCCGGTAGCTCAGCCCCGGCCGGACGGAGGCCCGGACCGGTCGAAGGCACTGGTTACCGCCGTTACTGCGCTCAATCCCCCCGACCCGTTGTCCTCCGAGGCCGTCGAGCACCAGCTTGGAGAGGGAGGAATCGACGCCGTGCTCGAAGAGATCGTCGCGATTTGGCGGCCGGTGCAGGACGGCGCCGACGTCGTCGTTGTCGAGGGGCTCAGTCCATGGCCGACGAAGGTGTACATCAGCGAGCTAAACGAGGCGCTGGGCGCGGCCCTGGATGCCGATGTCCTGCTGGTCGGTCGGTGGCCGGCGAACGAGCGCAGAGATGACCGTGGCGGTTTGGGAGTGGAGAAAGCGGCGGATGGGCTCGTGGCCGATGTCGAGTGGCTGGCCGACCTGCTCGCCCTCACCGCCACCGGCTACCGGGACGATGAGGATGCGCGCGCGATTGGCTGCGTAGTCCACGGCTTGCCGCCGGCCCACCCTGAAGCCGCCACTCAGCTGCGCGAGGCGCTCTCCAAGAGGGGACTGCGCGCGATTGGCGCGGCGGTACACCGTCCCGAGTTGACGCGCCCACGAGTTCTCGACCTCGTCCACGAACTGAAACCCCGGATCATCAACGAAGGCGACCTGTCTCGCCGCATCAAGAGTGTCGCGGTGTTCGCCCAAGCCGTTCCGGGCGGCCTGCACGTCCTGGTCGACGGCGCGCTGGTGGTGGTACCCGGCGATCGCCACGACGTCATCATGGCCGCGTGTCTGGCCGCGGCCAACGGCACGCGGCTCGCGGCGCTGGTGCTCAGCGCCGGCGTCGAGCCAGATCCGCGCGTGTGGGCGCTGGCGAACGCGACGAGCGCCACCGACCTGCCGCTACTGCTCGTGCCGGACAACAGCTACGAAACCGCCACGCGAGTGGATCACCTCGATCCAGGATTGCCGGTCGACGATCCCGCCCGGCTCCGAGCTGTGACCGACGCCATCGCGGACGCGCTCGACCCGGCGTGGCTCGAATCGATGTCCAGTTCGTCCCGTCCCCGTCGGCTCAGCCCTGCCGCGTTTCGCTATCAGCTCCGGGATCTTGCGCATGCGGCGGACGCGTGCATCGTCCTCCCCGAGGGCACCGAGCCTCGGACGTTGCAGGCCGCCGTCACGTGTGCTGAGCGAGGGATCGCGCGCACCGTGCTATTGGGACCCCCCGACGACGTGATGAACGCGGCCCGCAGCCTGGGACTCGAGCTACCCAGCGAGATAGCCGTCATCGACCCGGAGGCCGTCGCCGAGCGCTATGTGGCGCCGCTGGTCGAGCTCCGACGCCATCGCGGCTGGAGCGAACAGATCGCACGAGACCGCCTGACTGACGCGATCTGGGTCGGCACCATGATGCTGCAGCAGGGAGAGGTCGATGGGCTCGTTGCCGGGGCTGTCCATAGCACCGCGGCTACGGTGCGGCCCGCGCTCCAGATTCTCGGGACCCGACCTGGTACTCGCCTCGTGTCGTCGGTGTTCTTCATGTGCCTCCCCGATGAAGTCGTCGTCTACGGCGACTGCGCGATCAACCCACAGCCGAATGCGGAAGATCTCGCCGACATCGCGATCCAGAGCGCCGAGTCGACGCGGAGCTTCGGCATCGAACCCCGCGTGGCGATGATCAGCTTCAGCACCGGCACCTCAGGGGCGGGCAGCGACGTCGAGAAGGTCGCGGAGGCTACGCGGATCGTGCGTGAACGTGCCCCTGATCTGGCGGTCGATGGCCCGCTGCAGTATGACGCGGCGGCGATCGATTCCGTCGCGAAGGCCAAGCGGCCCGACAGCCCCGTGGCGGGGCATGCCAACGTCTTCATCTTCCCTGACCTCGACGCGGGCAACACCACCTACAAGGCCGTGCAGCGCAGTGCCCACGTGGTCAGCGTGGGCCCGATGCTCCAGGGGCTCGCCAAACCTGTCAACGACCTCAGCCGGGGCGCCCTCGTCGAAGACATCGTCTACACGGTCGCTTTGACCGCGATTCAAGCACGCTCCAATCGGCAGCCCTGAACGTTTTCCGGGCACGCGTGGCGCGAGCGTGATCGGGCCCGCGACGGGTTCAGGCGTCCAGAGATGGCATCGGCGACGGCGGTGACACCGCCTCGACGCGTACCTTAGCGTCCACTATCAACGCGCCGTCTGGGCTGGCTACAACGGGATTCAGGTCGAGCTCGGCGATCTCAGGATGAGCCTCCACCAGCGCACTGACCCCCATGAGCAACCGCTCGACCGCCGCGAGGTCGTGGTGGGGCCCGTTGCCATCACCCTCAAGTATCGGGAACGACTTCAGCGAGCGAAGCATCTCGTGGACATCGAGGTCAGTGACAGGCGTGATCCGAACGGCAATGTCCTTCATCGCCCCAGTGGTCTTGGCGCCTGGGCCACAGGCCAGAACAGGCCCGAAGATGGGGTCGTGCACCATGCCGACAATCATTTCGATCCCGCTGGTCGACATCTTCTGAACGATCAGTCCGTCCGACCGATAACCCGCCCGACCGACGTTCGCGTCGATGTCGGCCGCGGCCGTGAGTATCTCCGCGGCATCCGGGAGCCCGAGCTTGACCGCTCCGGCAGCGCTCTTGCCGATGAGTCCCCGGGCGTTCGACTTGAGCGCCACCGGCCGCCCCAGCTCGACAGCCGCGGCGACGGCCTCCTCGGCGCTGGCGACAAGGCGCGTCTCCAGTAGCGGCAGCTCGTAACAATCGAGCAGGGCGATGGCGGTCGCCGGGGACAGCCAGCCGCCACCGCGCCGGAGCTCGTCACTGATGATCGCCGCAGCCCGCTCCGGCCGAGCATCGGCGGGCTGCCAGATTGCTCCCTCGCCCCGTGCTCGCCAACGGCCGTGACGCGCGGCGAGGGCGACCGCGCGCGCGGCATCCTCGGGAAACTCAAACGCCGGCACCTCGACACGCTCGGAGCCGAGCTCCGTCGGCGGCCCTGCGCTCGTCATGAACACGGCGGAGATGAGGACGTCATCAGTGCTTTCGGCGGCCTCGCGGATTGCCGCAGCCACGTCGGTGCCCCGTGTCACCAGCGGCGGAACAAAGATCGCAATAATCGCGTCGGCGGCATCTGCGGCCAGCAGCACGCGTAGCGCGCGTCGATAGTCGTCCGCCGACGCGGTAGCGAGCATGTCGACCGGGTTATCGACGGATGCCGCGTCCGGCAGAAACTCCTCGAGCTCGGCCTTGACCTCGGCAGGGAGCTGTGGCACGACCACGCTGTTCGCCTGGCACGCGTCGGCGCACATGATCCCGGGTCCTCCGCCGTTGGTGACGATCACGACTCGTTCACCGCGTGGTATCGGCTGCTTGGTCACCAGCGTGGCGGCGTCAAACAACTCGTGGAGCGTGTCGGCTCGAATCACGCCGGCCTGCTCGAACAACGCGTCGACCGTGACGTCCGAGCCAGAGATACGGGCTCCCGTGTGCGAGGTGGTCGCTCGGGCGCCCGCTGCGGAGCGGCCGCTCTTCACCGCCAGAATCGGCTTCGTGCGGGCGATCCGCCGTGCCAGGCGGGTGAACTTCCGCGGGTTAGCCACCGACTCCAGGTAAAGCATCGCGGCGTCGGTCAGAGGATCCTCCTCCCAATACTGCAGGAACTCGTTGCCATTCAGGTCCACCTTGTTTCCGACCGAGACAAATGAGGACAGGCCCACGCCGAGGCGCTCCGCTGCCTCAATGATCGCGATGCCAAAGCTGCCGCTCTGCGACATGAACCCGATCCGACCCCGAGCGGGCTGGTGCGGCGCGAACGTGGCATTCAAGCGCACGTCCGGCGCCGTGTTGATAACGCCGAGGCAGTTTGGTCCTACTAGGCGCATGCCACTCTCGCGGCAGAGTTCGACCAGTTCGCGCTGCCGGCGCTCTCCCTCCGCTCCGGCCTCTCCGAACCCGGCCGAGATGACTAGCAGCGAGCGGACCCCGACGAGTGCGCACTCGTGTGCGACGGGGACGACGCCTTCGGCCGGCACGACGACCACGGCAAGATCGACGGGCCTCCCGATCTCACCGATCGAGCGATAGCTCGGCAGCGACTGGACGACGTCGGCGTCGCGGTTCACCGCGTACACGACCCCCTGGAATTCCTCGGCCAGCAAGTTGTGGATGATCTCCCCACCCAGGGTGCCGCGATGCCTGGAGGCCCCGATGACGGCCACCGACCGAGGGGCGAGGAAGGCCCGGGCCGCGGCGATCGCAGCGATTCGGTCGCGCTCCTGAAAGCGCGTTACCCCTTCATCGGTCAGTGAGGTTGGCAGTTCGATTTCGATCGCGTCCGGCGTGGAGCGCATATCCACCGGGAACCCGCTCGCCCGAAATACACCGATCATGCGATGGTTATGCGGAAGCACCTCCGCCAAGAAAGTGGTGATCCCGTGGCGATCGGCTATCTCGGCCAGGTGCGCGAGGAGGATCGTCGATATTCCGCGCTCTTGCCACGCGTCGGCGACCACGAACGCGATCTCCGCCGTTTGCTCATTCATCCGCATATAAGTGGCATGAGCAACCACCTCAGGCGGATCCCCGGTGACCGCCACCAGGCCGAACCGGTCCGCGTAGTCCACGTCGAGCGACCATGTCGTCGCCTGCTCGATGTTCGGATAACCGAAGAAACGAAACCCGATCGAGTCAGGGGACAACCCCTCAAGAAACGCCTTGACTGGCTCCCTGTCCTCCACGCGAACAGGACGGACATGGACCGTCGTGCCATCGCGTAACGCGATGTCCGCCTCCCGCTCGCGCGGATATCTCAGGTCGCTCGTGGCCGGCTCTTCCACGACCGCCCACTATCGAGTCGTTTCAGCGACGCCGCATCGGCGGTTGCTACGGATTCACGACCGTTCTCGACTCCGATACTCGCTTATTCCGCGACGTGCCGCAGCGAGAATCCTCCGCGGAGCGGCGCGATGACGGGCGTCGAGGTGCTTGAGCGCGATGGCGACGGCCGGGCGATGGTGGTCGAGGGTGAGATCGATGCGTCGCACGCGTGCGGATGCGCTGCGGTTCGACTACGACGAGCCCACCGGTCTTGCGATGGTCGCGCGTGAGCGGCGACCTGCGTTCGCTCGAGGGCTCATGGCATTTCCAAGAGCAGGGTGACGGACTCACGCTAGCGACCTATACGTCGGCGATCGGGTCAGTCACCGCCTTGCCATCCTCGTGGGGACACTCCGCGGGCCGGTACGCGACAGGGTCGAAGCACTGCTGGCCGATCGCCCGGTCCAAGGGCTCAAGGCGCGCGCACAGGAGACCGGGTAGAACGAGGCCGTTGCCCTCGGTTGAGCGCAGGGGCGCGCATGCGTTCGGACGGTACCCTTGACCTCGCGCGGTCGGGGCCGAGCTCGCCCGCCGGTCGTCGAGCCGCGCGCTGCAAGACCGACGTCATGCTTGTTGATGAGTTCATAGCTGATTTCGACTTCTCGGACACGATCGAAACGGTGGTGGCGGCGGACGTCTCGACCACCTGGGATGCGCTGATGAACCTGGATCTGATCAAGCTCGGTCGTCAGCGGCCCCTGGTGGGACTGCTGGGCGCCGTGCGCGTTCTACCTGACGTCGTCTGGCGACGAATGCATGGCGAGCACCCTGCGGCCCCGGAGCGGCTCACGCTCCGCGATACGACGCAGCTCCCGCTGAGCGACGGCGGATGGGTGTTGCTTGGCGAACGACCTCAGGAGGAGATCGCGCTGGGGATGGTCGGGAAACTCTGGCGGCCGGTGATCGAATACGCCAACGTCGACGCTGTCGCATTCAAGGAGTTTGCGGAACCGGGGTTCGCCAAGACCGTGTATGCCCTGGGGACCCGCCGCCTCGGACAGCAGCAAACGCTGCTCTGGGCAACCATGCGCACGATGACTACCGACGAGCAGGCCCGCATTTGGTTTCGCCGCTATTGGACCCTCGGGGTTGGCTACGGCGCCCATGTCCTCGTCCACGGGCTCCTGGATTCCGTCCGCGAAGACGCCGAGCGCCGCAGCGGGTCTCTGCGGGACACTTGACGATCGTCCGGCTGAGGAGCCTTAATCAGTGGCCGGGGTGGCGGAGGAAGAGCGGGTATTACTCTGGCGGCGGGTCCACAAGGCACTCTGTGAAATGATCGGGGCTTGCCACACGCGGAACTGACGCTGATCGCGAACGTGGCGCTCGACCGGGTGAACCGCGGCCCCTGGACCTGCGGAGGGTGCCCGGCGTTCGCACCGTACGCGTTCGCTCACCTGCACGCTGGCGGCGTGATCAACGCCGCCTGCGCGGACGAGGACCTCGGCCTGTTTCGCGCCTCGTGCACCGACGATTCGGTTACGTTCCGCTTCAAACCCGCGGAGGCGACAACCCGGTTCGACCTCAATTACTTCGGCGAGTTCGGCGAGACGCGCTCGATGGTTGTCCACACCGTCGGTCACGCGTGGTCAGAATCCGACATCGATCGGCTCGAAATCGACACCGACTGGGTGCACCTCGCGCCGCTCTTGCGGAGCGATTTCCCGGCGCCCACGGTGGCGCGGCTCGCCGCCCGCGGCCATCGAATCGCCTACGACGGCCAGGGGCTTGTTCGCGTCCCGCAGATCGGTGAGCTGACGCTCGACGCCCGGTACGACCCGGAGCTGATCCGGCACCTAACCGTTCTCAAGCTCTCCGAGGATGAGATCGCCGTGCTCGCCGCCGAACACGGACGCGAGTCCGTCCTCGACACGTTGTCGGCCATCCCGGAGTTGATCTTGACGCTCGGGTTCCGTGGCGCAGAAATCCACAGCGCCGGTACGGTAAGTCACGTCGCCCCGGATCGAGTGATCTCAGACGTACAGACGACAGGCGCCGGCGATGCGTTCATGATCGCCTACCTGATCGGACGTCATCGCGGCGACGGTCCCGCGGGGGCCGCGGCCGTCGGCGCCAACATCGCCGCCGAAATGCTTGCCGACCGCAGGAAGTCTCTGGCGCGGTGACCGCGGTCTGCGACCGGTGGCCTGACTCTTCGCGGGCGCGGAGATGACCCACGGGTAGTGCTCATGTGAGCGTGACCGCGGGTCGCGAGCAGCCCGGTGCGCTCACCCACCGCCACGAGAGCTCTTGGTTCCCTCGTCCACCGCGTCCGGAACTGACGCCCACCACGTGGGAGCTGGTGCGCCGGTCGACAGCGCCTGGAGGGCCCGCTTCACGTCCGTGCCGCGGCCCTCGCTGCCACGTCCCACCTCCGACACGAGCCAATCGGCAGCCCCGAGCTCGTAGACATGTAGTGAACGGGCGCCCTCGGGTAGCGTGACAATCCACTCCCCGGGACCCACGGGCTCGACTACGACCTGGTATTGGTCGGTTGGAGAAGGCTGAGGTTGCGGTGACATTTGGCGCACGAGGACACGAATCCGACCAGACTTCCCGGCTCAACCGACGATGGACTCTACAGCGTCTGAAACGAACGCCCCAGCTGCCGGCCGACCACTGCTCGCGCGGGTCGCTCTTGGGCGCAGGTCAGGCCGCAGGGCCAGACGGCCCGGTGAGCGAGGGGCCCTGGATGGCGGGCGGGGTCGCAAATGCTGCGTGGTCAGGATCGAGGAAGGCCATGACGGTGGCGGCGTTGGCATCCCGGTAGGTGAGCGCGGGCAGATTCCATTTGGCCTCGATCGTGGCCAGGACCGATGTGTGGTCGTGCACGGTGTCGGTGACCGCGTGCGGCTTGGCGTACGGCGAGAGGACGACGGCGGGCACGCGCGGCCCATAGAGGTCATAGCCGCCGGGCACGTCGCCGGGGGTGAGCTGCGGGGGGATCGAGTCTGGCGGGATGGCCGCGGGGGGCGGCACGTGGTCGTAGTAGCCGCCGTGCTCGTCGTAGGTATAGATGAGCAGCGTGCGCGGCCAGGCCGGTGAGCGCAGGACGGCCTGGACGACGCGATGCGCCCACGCCTCGCCGTAGTACATGTCCTGTGGCGCTTCCTCATCCCCACCGACCGTGGCGAGAGTGCCGACGATAGGCCCGAGCACGGGGATCGAGGCGAGCGCCTTGCCGACTAGCGAGATCGCGCCGACCTCGGGATCGACGAAACTGACCGACGGCAGAGATCCCTCGGCGCAATCCTCGAGGAAGTCATCGAGTGTGGCAAGGTTGCCGGGGTACTTCTCGACGATCGACGGGATGATGGCCGTGTAGGGGACGTCGGTGAAGTAGTCCCGCCAGCTGATCCCGTGGGAGTGCAGGCGGTCGAAGATCGTGCCGTTGGGAGGTGGTGCATCGGTCAGGCTCTGCGCGTCGGTGGCGATGTCGCCGTAGGCGGTCCCGGCCATGAGGAACCGCCGGTTGGGGAAGGTCATGCATGGCGCCGAACAGAACCAGCGGTTGGCCAGCGTGAAGGTGGCAGCGAGGTCGTAGGCGAACGGCAAGACTTCACGCGGGTAGTACCCCATCGGCTGCGCCGCGTTGACTGACCGGACGAAGCCGTCCATCTTGCCGCCGCCGATCTGCTCGTGGGTCGCGTTCCAGGTTTGCGAAACATGTGGACCCTGGGTGGTGTTCGAGAACGCAAATGCCCCGACCGTTGCGGGTGTGCTGGCAGCGCCCGGATTGGTATTGGTCGGCTGGCCGGCGCTGTCGAAGCTCAGCCCATCGGCCGCCGGCTGTCCGGAGCGCGGCAGCGCGCCGAGCAGGTTGTCAAACGAATGGTTCTCCATCATGACCACCACGATGTGGTCGAATGGCATGGTGTCGTCGACAGTCCCAGCCGGCTGACCGGGCCGCGGCAGGCTGTCAGGTTCACGCATGGGGGTCATCATGAGCGCCACGAGAGTCTACGAACGAGCGCAGGGCGGACGTAGCGACGGTGACGGCGTGGTCAGCGACTTCCCGGATCCCCAGGTGACGACCACTCCCGGCGGAGGCGGTGTCGGGATCCGGCAGGCGGTCCCGGCCGGCGCCGGCCTGTCCCCGAGATTCCAGTCCGCACAGAAAGCCTGCCAGGGGATCGTACGCGCCCCGGGCAATGGCCGGCACGGCAACCAGCCGTCGAAGCAGGTGTTTCGGGCGTTCGACGCCGCCTGCGCGATCACGGGGTTTCGGGCTTTCCCGACCCGAATGCCCAGAGTCCACTGACGCTGGAAATGATCAGTGCCGCCGGAGTCAACCTGAAGGCACCGTCGTTCGTGACCGCCGCCAAGGGCTGCGTCGGCGTCACGCACGGAGCCATCACGATGGCGGACGTGGCCGAGGCCGTCAACGGGCCGCACTGATCGCGTTAGCTCGTCGCGAGGGCGCACTCGATCTCAGCGGCCACGCCGGCACTGTGCGGATGCGCACTGGTCTTGAGCATCTCCAGCACGTCAAACGTTCCTCCGTCCGCACGGTGCCCATAGGCTGACCGACGAGCGACGAGATCTGGGTGCTCCGCCAGAACGTCGCTGAGCTGCCGGGTCCGTCCAAGCACGACCGCATCGACGGCGAGCTCAAAGACGGGATCGCACTCGCCATCGATCGATGACCAAGCGGTGAATCCGTGGTCGCGCGCGACGATCAAGCGGGCGTGCTGGAGTGTCAGCCTCGTCGCTCGCCGTCAACTAGCTCTCCGATCCGCTGCCGTCCAGGGCGCGTGGCAGATCCCAATCGTTTAGGACGGCTCCTGGCCCGTCCGACAGTCCGCGACGCCGACCACTCGCGATCGGGGCCGTGACCGCGCTTCCGCTCTCACACAGGCCAACCTCAGCCCGAACGACGGTGGGAATCGACGCGATCGAGCAACTGGCGCCTGATGTCACCAACCGCCACTTGCCCGCGACACGGTGGAAGATCGTCGTCGAGTAGACCCCGTAACGCCAGCACGGGCTGGCACGGTTCAGGCGGGCGGCCGCGTAAGCGGGATCGGCAGCTGCGATCGTGACGCTCAAACAGGCAAGCGGATAGTGATACGCCGCCGCCACTCCGGCCGGCCCCGCCTCGTCCGCCTGTGCGGCTTGCGCGCGAAGTGGCGGCTCGGGGCCCGCCAGTATTCGACTTGCCGCGACGCCGACGACCGCCCCCGCCAGAAGCGCCAGCGTTAGCGCCGCGACGGCGGGCGCGCGGCGATGGAGGAGCCTGGTCTGGCCGACGCCCGCGCCACCGCGCGGCCCGGGCACGACCGTGACGCGCACCAGAATCGCGGAATCTTGGGCATCACGTGGATCGTCGGGGGCTGATGCGTCCGCCATCAGCTGCAGTATCGGTCGCCCAGACCGAGCTGTCCAGAGCGCTGCCAGAGCGGTTCTGGCCGTTAGGGCAAATGGACACCGTAGTAGCCGATGTTGCGCTGCCGCCCGCCCCGTCGGAGCTCGTACGGTCGCGGTGAATGCCGGGCTTTCACATCTTCGGTTCATGTCCGAGCCTGTTGTCGTGAGCGTCAGCGGCGAGGTGCCGAGCTCTCGCGTCCGGCCCACCTGGCTACGGGTGGTCCATGCGCCACGGGTTCGCGCGACCCTGTTGATCGAGCCGCGCCTGCGCGTTGCGCCTGCCCAGCTCGATCAGCGGGCGGATGAACTCGGGAGCGAAGAACCACGCGCACGGCCGGAAAGAGCGACTGGATTGCGCTGGGGGCCTGAACGTGCTCTACGGCGAGCCGGGTCGCGACATAGTCGATCCCGCGCTGGTCATCGCTGGGCGGTGACCCACCCCCGTCGTGGAAGACCACGCTCCTCGCCGTGTCGTAGGCCGTCGCAACGACGGCGACCGCCGCCAGCACACCCGCCTCGACATTGCGGGTTAACCGCCCGAAGTCGATCAGCGCCGCGATGGTCTCGGGCTGCGGGCTCGTGTCAAGCAGGCTTGGCGGGCCGGACACGCCGATGCCCAGCCGGCGCCAGCACCTCTAGCGCTCCGAACTCATACGCCCCCCGCGCGCCGCCGCCCGACAGCACAATCCCGATCGTCCCCTCCATGCCGGCGAGCTCGTCGTAGTCCGTTCAGACCTCCACCGTCTGCTGCGAGAGATTGCGTCGCCAGAGGTCGAGCGTCCGTTCGAAGTGCCGCTCGGCAGCCTCGCGCTGGTAGACGGGCAGGTCAGCCATCGAGAACCCGTGCTCGGTGCCGGGAATACGCTCGACCACCCCTCTGATCTCATTGCGCTCGAGCTCGTCGCGGAACCGGTCGACCAGCTCGGGTGGGAAGCGATCGCTCTCGGCGAAGGCGAAGTACAGCTCACCGCGCACCCCGGGCAGGTCGTGGTGGGGGGAGTCGGGCTGGTCGGTGATCGGCGGGCCGGGGTGGATGCCGGCCGCGGCCACGAACTCGTCGGCGAGCACGGAGGCGACGCGCAGCGCGAACCGGGAGCCCATGCAATAGCCGACGCACACCTTCGGACCCGAGCTGGCCGCCGCTTGGTCTGACTCGATCGCCTCGAAGATCGCCTTGGTGTCGCTCACCACCATCTCGGGCTTCAGGCTCGAGACGACGCTCATCAGGCGCTCCGCGTCGGGTCCCTGGAATCCACTTGCTCTGAGCTTCCCCATGTCGAACGTCAGCTTTTCGCCCGAGCGGTAGAAGAGATCGGGCGCGACGCAGTAGTAACCGTCGGCCGCGAACCGCCGCGCGTTCTCCTTCAGCTGCTCCCGATAGCCGACGGCATCCATGTACAGCACTGCGACGGGGAACGAGCCCTCATCGTCGGGATGGACAACGAAGGTGGTCATCTCGCCATCTGGAGTGCTAACGCGAATTTCCTGCTCGTGCATCTGTCCTCCTCACGTGTCGTGGGACGGTGACAAACCTAGGCTGCTTGCGCTTCGGCCTGGCTGATCCAGGTGGCGTACATCGAGGCGTAGCGCCCGTGACGGGCGACGAGTTGCTGGTGCGTCCCGAGCTCAACGATCCGGCCGCCATCGACGACTACGATCCGGTCCGCCTTCATCGCCGTCGTCAGCCGGTGGGCGATCAGGACCGCGGTGCGTGCCTCCAGCAACACATCGAGCGCGGCTTCGATCTTCGTCTCCGAGGCGAGGTCAAGATTCGACGTCGCCTCATCCAACACCAGCACGCGCGGGTGGGCCATGAAGGCACGGGCGAGCGCGATCAGCTGGCGTTCGCCGCTTGAGAGCGATTGCCCGCGCTCGTGAACGATCGTATCCAGACCCTCCGGCATCCGGTCGACGACGTCGGCGAGCCCGACCGCACGCACGGCCTCCCACACCTCCTCGTCACTGGCGTCGGGGCAGGCGAACGCGATGTTGTCGCGGAGGCTCCCGGCGAACAGGAACGGCTCCTGGGGCACGACGCCCAACTGTCGACGCAACGAGTCGATCGTCACGTGCCGGATGTCGTGGCCGTCGATTAGCACGCGGCCCTCGGTGGGGTCGTAGAAGCGGGTGATCAGCTTCGCGAGCGTCGACTTGCCGGCGCCCGTCGCGCCGACGAAGGCGACGGTCTCCCCGGCGCGGATCCGCAGGTCGACGTCGCGAACGACCGGCGAGCTCGGGTCATAACCAAAGGTCACGTGGTCGAAGGTGATCTCCCCCTCGATTGGGGGCAGCTCCTGCGCCTGCGGATCCTCGGGGGTACTGGGCGCCAGCGCGAACAGCGTCCGCAGCTTCCAGATCGAAGCGCTTCCCTGCTGGAAGGTGTTGTACTGCTGGACGAGCAGCTGGATCGGCGCGAAGAATCGGTTGAGGTAAAGGAAGAAAGCCACCAGCGCTCCGATCGAGAGCTGGTCATGGAGGACCATGTTGCCGCCGATCGCGAGCAGAGCGCCCTGACCGAGGTAACCGAGCATCGTCGTCCCGGGGCCGTAGACGGCGTTGATCTGAGCTGTGTAGTTGTTGGCGTCGCGGTACTCGCCGACCACATTGCGGTGCTGCACGACGTTGAAGCGCTGGCGATTGTTGGCCGCGACCGTGCGCACCCCGTGCAGGCTCTCGGACAGGTCTGCCAGTACGTTCGCGATTCCATCCCGGACGCGGTTATACCCACGCTCCGACGCTGCCCTGAACCAAAGCGACCCGAGCGTCAGCGCCGGAACGATGATCGCGAGCGTGATCAGGGTCAGCTTCACGTCCAGGGTGAAGAGCACGATCGTGATCACCACCATCGTCAAGGCCTGTACCAGGAGCTGGGCGAGCCCATCCTGAAGCAGTTGCTGGAGGTTCTCGATGTCGCTCGTCATCCGGGTCATGATCACTCCCGACTGCTCGTCGGTGTAGTAATCGAGCCCGAGCCGCTGAAGGTGCGTGAACACGCGAACCCGCAGGTCGTTCATCACCCGCGCCGCGAGTCGCCCGGTCACCTTGGCCAGCGCGCGCTGGGCGAGCGCCGTGATCGCGATCGCCACCAGGAACAACCCCGTGACCGCCAGGACGACCCCAAAGCTCTTGTGAGCACCGGTCATTCCCTGGTCGATTCCGATATCGATCAGCTTCGGCCCCGCCTGGTTGGTGATGCTCACGATCGTCACGAGCAGCAGCGCCGCTGCGCCGAGGTGCCAGTGGCGGAAGATCAGACCTCTCAGCGTGAGTCGCGCGCCGCTGTCGTCCGTGCTCCGGTAGGTAAAACGCGCGTCGGGCTCGCCGTGGTCGGGCTCCTGCTGGAGGAGGCGGTCGACGCCCTTCTGGAGCTCGGGCGGGATTCCGGCGAACGGGAGGCCGCCACCGGGCGCAGCCGCCGCGCGCGATCCGCCCGTGCGTCCGAAGGCGCCGCCGCTGACATTGCCGGCCCCGCCAAAGCCGCCGAAGCTCATCGCCCGTTCTCCCCGAAACTGCGACGTCCCCGGGCCTTGCGGTCCTCCTCCTCGGCCTGCGCGAGCACCTCGACGTAGAGGGGGGTCGTCTCCAGCAACTCCGAGTGGGTGCCGTCGGCGACGATCCGGCCGCCGTCGAGCAGGAGAACGCGGTCGGCCAGCCCGATCGTCGAGAGCCGGTGGGCGACGACCAGCGTCGTGCGACCTTGCATCAGCACCCGCAAGGCCTCGTGTATCTCCTGCTCGACCTGGACGTCGACCGCGCTGGTCGCGTCGTCGAGCACGAGGATCGGCGGATTGAGCAGGAGCGTGCGAGCAATCGCGATGCGCTGGCGCTGGCCGCCCGAGAGCGTGTAGCCGCGCTCGCCTACGACCGTTTCGAAGCCGTCGGGCAGGGCAGCGATGAACTCCGTAGCCCCTGCCGCCCGGGCCGCGTCCTCTATCTCGGCGAACGATGCATCGGGGCGACCGTAGGCGATGTTGTCGCGGATCGAGGCGGTGAACAGGAACGGCTCGTCGAGCGCGACCCCGATCTGGGCCCGCAGGCTTGCCACCGTCAGGTCCCTCACGTCGTGGTCGTCGATCTTCACGGCGCCCGCGCGGACGTCGTAGAAGCGCGGCAACAGGCGCGAGAGCGTCGTCTTCCCGCTCGCGGTTCGCCCGACCACCGCGACCGTCTCGCCCGGCTTGATGTGCACCGAGAGGTCGGACAGCACCTTCGGCCCGTCCCCGTACCCGAAGTCAACGTGCTCCAAGCGGACGTCGCCCTCGCAGTCGACGAGGTCGATCGCCCCGGGGCGATCGACGATCTCGGGCTGCTCGTCAAGGATCTGGTAGATCCGGCCGGCCGACGCCTTGGCGCGCTGCCCGAGCATGATCAGCATCCCGAGCAGCTGAAATGGCGCCTGGAGCATCACGATGTAGGCGCTGAAGGCGAGGATCGCTCCTACCTGCAGGTCATCGTGGATCACGAGCCACCCGCCGAACAGCAGCACCAGGGCAAGTCCCAGCTGAGGCAGGTTCTGCACCGTCGGCGTGAACCGCGCGCGGATGTCGGCGTCCTTGATGTACGCCCACTTCAGCCGGTCCGCGGCCTTCGCGAGGGTTTGCAGCTCGCGCGGCTCGGCGACGAACGACTTGACCACCCGCACCCCGTTGATGTTCTCGTCGACGATCGTCGCGACCTCGGCCAGCCGTGACTGGATCAGCCATGAGACCGGGAAGATCTCCCGGCGCATCCGGACGCTCGAGAAGTACACCAACGGCGTCGTCGACATCGCTACGAACGCCAATGGGACGTTGATTGAGAGCATGTAAGCGAACGCCACCAGCGCGACCGCGCACTGGACCAGGATCGAAGGCCCGAACGTCAGGTACATCTGGACCGAGCGGATGTCCGAGTTGGCGCGTGAGATCAGCTGCCCCGACTGCACACGGTCGTAGAAGCCGAACGACATCCGGGTGAGGTGCTCGTAGATGATGTTGCGCAGGTCGAACTCCATCGCGTAGGCCGTGCGCAGCAGGAAGAGCCTCGAGATGAAAGCCGAGATCCCGGCCGCGACCGCGAGCGACAGCACCAGCACCACGTAGTGCGACAGCGGCACCGCGTGCCGCTGCAGCGAGTTGGTGACCGCTTTGTTGAGCAGGTTCGGGATCTGAACCTGAAGAAGCAAGGCGACAAAGGACAGGATCAGCGCGGTGAACAGCGTCTTCTTGTGCGACATCACGACCGGCCACGCACGCGCGATCCAGGATTTGGTCTTGTCGGGGTCGATCGTCGCGGTCGGCCGGCGGTACTGCGGCTCAATCCCGCTGGGGACGAAGTCGGCTGGTGTCCTGCGGAGGAGGGTGCGATCGGCGGTCGCGCTCACGCCGCCGCCCCTTGGGGGCTACTGCCGGCCCGGGGAGCGCCGGCGCGGCGCGCAGCCCGATAACGATCGAGCGCCTCCTTCCACGGCTCGAGTCCCTCGAACGGCGCCGCGGCGCCTTCAGGCTGGTAGAACGCGATGTCGCACAGACGGCGTTCGATCTCCGCGTCGGCCGCCGCCAGCAGCCGGCGGCCCTCGCTCGTGAGATCGAGGCCGATCCGGCGCCTGTCGCCCTCATCATGGTGGCGGGTCACCAGCTTGCGGGCCACGAGCCCGTCGATGACCCCTGTGACGCTCGGCCGGCTGACCGCCAACTTGTCCGCGAGCGCGGAGGCGGCCTCCCGGCCCTCCCCGAGCAGCGCCAGCGCCCGGTACTGGGACAGCGTGAGGTCCACGGTCGCGGCGGCCAACTCGACCTGGCGCGCGAGCCGGGCGATCACATGGCCAGGCTGGGCAGCCGCTTGGGCGTCTCCCGGCCGGGAAGACTTGGCCACGCTGTCCGGTTGCGGAGATAGTTTGGACGCCATATGATTAGTATACCGAACTAATCGCCGTCAGGGGCGTTGTGTCCGGGCGGCTGGTCACCATGTCCGGCCCGTGTCCCCGCCCCATGTTCAGACAAAGCCGGCTTTGCGCATCTGGCAGACGCGCGCGCTTGACGCCATGGATCGATGGGAGCGAGGTTCGTTCTTGCTGTCGGCGGCGCCCGGCGCGGGCAAGACGCGTCCCGCGCTGGAGCTCGCTCGGCGCCACCTGGCTTCCGGTGGGGCCGGGTCCGTGCTGGTCGCGTGCCCGACCGGCCCGCTGACGCGACAGTGGGCGCGGGCCGCGAGCCGGCTGGGGGTCGAGCTCGCGGCGGACGCGTCCTCGCCCCGCCCGCCGCGGGGCTTTGATGGTGTGGCGGTGACGTACGCGCGCATCGCGAAGAGTCCGAGCCGATGGGAGGCTGCAGCCAGGGCGCGCACGCTGGTGATCGCCGACGAGGCGCACCACCTCGGCGAGGAGCTCGCGTGGGGGGAGGGATTCGCGAAGGCGTTTGGCACCTGCGAGCGATGGCTCCTGCTGTCCGGAACCCCTTTTCGCTCCGACGCGACTCCGATCCCCGGCGTGCGCTACGGCTCCGGCGGACTTGCCGAACCCGACATGTCCTACAGCTACGCGGATGCGGTGCTGGATGGGATCTGCCGGCCGGTGTGCTTCGTCGCCTACGACGGGACGCTGTCGTGGCGGAGCGGCGATGAGGTGATCGAGTCGAGCTTCGAGACGGTCCTGACCGCGCGCGAGGCCAGCCGCCGTTATCGCACGGCGATCTCGACCGAGCTTCCCGACGGCCTCCAGCGGATCCTGCGCGAAGCCGACGCCAAGCTCCGCACGCTGCGTGACGCCGGGCACCGGGACGCCGGTGGTCTGGTGATCGCCGCGGACTCAAGCCACGCGCGCAGGATCGCCGCGCTGCTGCGCGACGCGACCGGACAGCGACCGTTGGTCGTGTTGCACACCGAGCCCAGAGCCGCCGAGAAGCTGGCCGCCTTCACCAACGCCCGCGACCCGTGGATCGTCGCGGTGAACATGGTCTCCGAAGGGGTCGACATCCCACGCCTGCGGGTCGGCGTGTACGCGACAGCAGCCAAGACACCGCTCGTGTTCCGGCAGATCGTCGGTCGGTTTGTACGCACGATCCCGGGCCGACGAGTGGAGCCGAGCTGGCTCTACATCCCCGCAGACCCCGTTTTGCGCGATCACGCCGCCGCGGTGCAGCAGGAGCTCCGCCACGCTCTCCGACCCGCCGAGAACGAGTACGCGGGCGAGTTTGATCGGGCTGAGCCGCTCCAGACGGAGCGAGGTGAGACGCTGGCGTTCGAGCCACTGAGCGCAGACGTGACCCCACAGATGACGCTTTTCGGGGCGTCCGGCGGGCCGGCACCGCCGCCGCACGCGACAGCGGCACCGCACTTCGCCACCGTCCCCGATCCCGAGACCGTGCTACACCGGGCCCCCGCGTTTGAACGGCGCGCACGGCTGCGCGACGAGCGCCATCGGCTCGTCGCCGAGCTCACCCGCCGCGACGGGAGCACGCACCGTGAGATCAACGCGTGGATCAACCGCAAGCTCGGGATCGCGTCCGTCGAGCAGGCCAGCCTCGACGACCTCGAACGCTCGGTCGAGCTACTCGTCGGCAAGCTCACGCGCCGCCCCTGAACCGGGCTTACCGAGTGGCTGCACATTTACCGCGGTAACTCTGCACGGTTCACCGGATGGCCGACTGCACCCTGCTGCTTACGATGGGTAGGTACGTGTCGCATGGGGACACGTACTCGCTCCGGTGAAATGGAGTGAGCAAAAAGGAGGTTCAAATGTCCGCCCTAAAGACGAACGGGGTGCGTACGGAGCCGGTGCGGACCGCTGGTCCGGCACTGACGTATGAGACTGGAGAGCCTTCGTATAAGGGTGCCGGATGGATCCTGTTTGCGGCGGTGATGTTCGTGATCGCTGCGTCCCTCAACGTCATTTGGGGCATCGCAGCCGTCTCGAGCTCGCACTTCTTTGTCGCGAATGCGCACTACATCATCAGTGACCTGAACACCTGGGGTTGGGTCGCCATCGGGTTCGGAGCCGTCGAGGCTCTGGCCGCGCTGTCGATCTGGCGCGGAGGTGCGTTCGGGCGTTGGTTCGGAATCGTCGTCGCGGGCTTCGCCGCCCTGGTGGCGATGATGAGCATTCCGGCCTACCCGTTCTGGTCGCTGGCTCTGGTCGCGCTCTATGTCCTGGTCATCTACGGCCTCGCCGTTTACGGCGGGAAGCCCGAACTAACCAGGTAGTACTACGCGACCACGCCCCGCCGGGTGGTCCCACACGGACCGCCCGGCGGTGGTGCGCGTGTCTCGGAGTCGACCTTCCCGAGGGAACGCGTGCCGCGTCTACTACCGTGGAACTCAATGCCCAAGATCGCGACGATCGGTGTCTATGAGTTCGACGCCGCCAGCTTCATCCGCACGCTCGACGAGGCCGGGGTCACCCGGGTGATCGACATCCGCCAACGGCGCGGCGTGCGGGGTCCGCAGTACGCCTGGGCCAACTCCCGGCGCCTCCAGAGCCTGCTCGCCGATGCGCACATCGGATACGAGCACCACCCCGAGCTCGCCCCGGACACGGAGCTGCGTCACCTCCAGTACCGCGACGATGCTCGGCAGGGGGTCGGCAAGCGCTCGCGGATCCGTCTGTCGCCTGAATACGTGCGCGCCTACACGGAGGAAATACTCGACCTCGCACCGCTTGAGCCGCTCGTCCGGCAACTGCCCGTCCATGGGATCGGTGTGCTGCTGTGCGTGGAGGCGACGGCCGAGGCCTGCCATCGCTCGCTGGTTGCCCAGCGGCTGGCCGACCGCTTCGGGTTCGAGATCGTCCACCTTGAGCCGACCGAACTAACGGACACTTAGACTGCGGCCCGTGGCCACCGGACTCGAGCACAGTCTTCGCGTCCAGTTACGGTGGCGAGACATGGACATGCTGGGCCACCTCAACCAGTCGGTCTACCACGAGATGATCGAGGAGGCCCGCATCGCCCTGATCGTGGAGCTCATGCGTCGTTCCGGTGAAGAGCATGCGCAGGGCGGGTACGTTCTGGCCCACGTGGACCTCGATTACCACGCCGAGGTGCGCAAGGACCACGAGGAGGTCGAGATCATCGTGCGCGTGACGCGCGTCGGAACGTCGAGCCTCGAGTTGGAGCACGAGATCAAGTTGCCCGACGGCCGCCTCGCCGCGTCCGGAAAGTCGGTCCTCGTCGCGTGGGACCTGGCGACCCGGTCAAAGCGACCGCTGTCGCCAAGCGAGCGCGCTGCCCTCACCTGACCGGCTGCCTCGGTGGCGAGATGACCAGCGAGGCCGCCACCGTCGTCTAGCCCGCGGAAACAGCTGGCAGTGCTCCACGGACCTCCACGTCCTTATACCCCGGGCATCCGGCGGTCATGATGGAGCCGGACCCCGGTTCCAGCCAGGTGCTTTTCCAACCGAGCGCCGGCACGGGTCTCCCCGTCCCCGCCGTGCTTCCAGACCTTGGTGCTGGTGGGTTCGTCGAGCGCCCGCGCGAGGAACCCCGAGCACTCATCGGCGCCGCGACAGCCGAACTGTCGCTTCATGTCTCCGGACTGACCCCCCTGCTGGTTCAGATCCCGCGCTAGACGGTAATCCAGCTCGTCTCGACGGGCGGACCGTCGCGTCCGTCCGCGCCCAGAACGCGAATTCGGAGGGCGCCACCCGACGGCAGGCGCACCCGGAAACGGCCCCGGCGGTCGGCCTCGGCCGAGATCTTGGCCTCGGCCAGTGTCTGGATCTCGATCGTGGCAGGAGTCGGCGGTGAGAGCTGTCCGAGCAGGGTGCGGGCCTCATCGTCCACGTGGACCTCGATGTCGATGGTCAGCGCGGTGGAGCTGAACGTCACGGCCCGCGCCGGCGCCTCGCCGCTACGGGCAAGGGCGAAGGGCTCCTCAACCAAGGCCGAATCGCTGAGGAGCTCAGCGAGATCGGCGTCGAGGCGTCGCCACCCCAGAGATGCTTTGGCGGTCTCGACGACCAGCGGTGGCACCGAATCGACCTCAGCAAAGAATGCTCGCAGCTCGGCCATCACCAGCTCGTCCGGATCTTGATCCCCATCCATGGCCTCGACTACCCGATCTGGAACCCGGCCAGTTCCGGAGTCCGCCGAAGCTGTTCCAGACAGCGGGCGCGGGTCGGACCGATCGCCCCGATCGGCATGCCGAGAGCCGCGGCGATCTCCTCGTAGCTGAGGTCCTCCGGCGCAGCCAACAACCGCAGCAGCCCCTGGCAGCGCTCGCTGATCCTCGCGAGGGCCCGGCGCAGGGCGGTGTTCCGCTCCCGGGTTATCAGGCGCTGCTCGGCGTGGTCGTCCGACGGGACCTCGAACACCGAATCCTCGGCGGTCGTGAACTCGCGACTCTGCAAGCGGATATGCCTTAGACACTCGCGCCGGGCGGTCGTCGCCAGCCAGGCCCCAACGCGCTCTGGATCTTTGATCCGATCGAGGTTCTCGACCAGCCGCAGCCACGTCGTCTGTGCCACATCGGCGGCATCGGCCGACGACAGCCGGTGGGCGCGCGCGGTCGCCCACACGAGACCGGCGAAACGATCGACGATCGCTCCCCAAGCCGTCTCGTCCCCACCATTCGCGGCGGTTATCAAGGCTTCCAGGCTTGTCGTGGTGGCGATTATCTCCGACTCCGATCAGAGGTGCAGGTACGGAAGGTCGACGGGAGAACCGCACAGCTTCTTGTCCGTGACGGTTGAGATCTGTACATCTCCCTTCCCGTCTTTCAACGCTTCCCAGGCGTCCACCGGAGACGCCGCTGCGCCCTCGGCGAACTGTGCCGCGATTGCGGCCGACACCTTCGGGGCAGCGAACGAGGTTCCATTCCATGTCGCCCAGCCGTCGAAGTCCTGGGCGCCGGCCTTTCCTTGGACCGATCCGTGCCAGTAGACAAAAGTCGAGTAGACGTCCTCGCCGCGGCTGGAGCACTTGCACCACTTGCCCCAGTTCGAAAACCAGGCCCGTTCTTTCCCCTTGGGGTCGGTCGACGCGACCCCGATGACGTCCGGGAGCGCGGCCGGCCAGTACGGGCGACAGGACCCCTCGTTGCCGGCCGGCGCGACCACCGCCACGCCCCCGTCGTGCGGCGCACGCTTCGTCCGGAGCTCCTTCATTACGGCTGCGAATGGAAGCGACGGGTAGTCGTCGAGCGTCGGGAACGCGAAGCCGCACTGAATCACGTCGGTCCTGCAGCGCCGCAGCATCGCATGGGCGATCGCGACCTCGGTCCCGTATAAGCGCAGTTGTGCGCGGGGACCGAGGGGCCCGATCTCGACCTCCTGGTTGCGGAGCCCGACCACCTCGAGCCTCGTCCCGGGAGCGAGGTTTGAGACCAATCCGGCGATGAACGTTCCGTGTCCTGAGATTCCGTCGAGCTGACCGTCGGGATCGGTGTAAAGGCCATCGGGCTCGTCTGGCTTCCAGACCCCGGTTTTCGTGTCCAGCCACTGGCCACGCACGACCGTCACGCGGTCGTTGAGGTTCCGGTGAGAGGTGTCGCGGTCTGTCCAGATGTAACCACTGTCGAGGATGGTCACCTTGGCCGTCGACTCGCGAGAGGGTTGCTGGACGAACGGCCGTTTCGGCGCTCTGTCCGGCGAGGGCGCCGTGGCCGGGCAGCCACCGGGAGAAGGACATAGGATCGCGACATGGTGGGGGTGGATCGCCGGCAAGCCGTCGGGCGTCGAGAAACCGTCGCGCTCCGCGATCGCGCGCAAGTCGCGTGAGACGTCGAGCGAGTGGCCCGTCGTCGTGTCCTTCAGTCGCCAGATCTCTACGTTACTGAGCGGGCCGTTCGGGTCGGGATCGTAATCCGGCTCGAGTTGCTTGTCGGGTTGCGCCCCCGCGAGCTGGGTGGGCGGCCCCAGCAGTTCCGCAAGGCTCCCGACACGATCAGCCACGACCCTCAGAGCGTGGAGGAAGGAGCCCGAGCGGCTCAGCGCGCCGGTATGCACGATCAGCTCCTCGCTATGCGCGATCACGATCCCGTCGTCGCGCTCCTCGTGCGTCAGATTCCGGAGCTTCAACACACGGGCGGCGATCGGGCTGCGTGCGAGTTTCTTCGACACGGTCGCGTCGTTGGGGCTCACCGGCGATCCTTTCCTATGAACGTGGGGCTGGGCAATCCTATGAATGTTCAGAGCACGCTGCGAGGGCCTTGATACATCTACCGACATGACAGTCGCGGTTGGTCAGGACCACGCCCTCGAGCTCGCGCAGTCCGCCTTCGAGCTGGTCGAAGCCGACGCCTCGGCCGCCGCTGTGCTTGCCGAGCGCGCGGTCAGGCTCGCCCGCAGGCGACGAAATCCGGAAGCCGAGGTCGCTGCGCTGCATGCGCTCAGCTTCGCCCAGCACGAGCTCGGCGACAGGCGGGCAACCCGCACGATCCGCAGCGCCATCCGGTCCGGCGAGCGCCACGGCTTGACGCGGCGAACCGCGCTGGCTCGTCGCCGTCTCGCACACGACCTGGCCAGTCGGGGTGCGATTACTGCGGCTCTACACGAGCTTGAACTCGCGTGCGAAGCGCTGGATTCGCACGAACAGGCCCGCTCCCAGGTCTTCCGGATCGGCGTGCTCTGGTACGCCGGGACGGCGACGACGTCGCTCAAGGGCACCGACAGAGCGCTCGCCGTGCTGCGCGAGCATGGAGACTCTTTCTGGGAAGCGCAGCTGCTGCGTAATCGAGGAGGGTTGCTCGCGGAGCGCGGCGAGACGGTCGCGGCCGAGCGGGATCTGATCCGTGCCCGAACGCTGTTCGCGAGCGTCGGCGCGACCGTGGCCGCCTTCGCCACCGAGATCGAGCTGGCCCGGAGCGCGCTTGTCCGGGGCGATCTCCCCGAATGCCTGGCGCGGCTCGACGCGATCGACGCCCGCGATGTCTCGCCGCGGATCACTTCCGAGCTCTGCCTGCTGCGGGCGCAAGCCACCGCGACAGCGCGCTTACGCGGTGAGTCGCTTCACGCATTGAGCGAGGCCCAGGCGATCTGGAAACGGTCGGGCCGGGACGACCACGTGGGCCGCCTGGAAGCGATCCGCCTGACGCTGTTGGCCGGCGACGCGATCGGCGCACGCTCCCTCGCACTCCAGACTCAGCGATCGTTCGCCGCCCAGCAACGTCACGTGTATGCCGCTCGCGCCGCCGTACTGGCGCTGGCGGCGTCGATCGCCGGCGGTGCCGTGCGCACAGCGGGGTTGCGGTCGGGCCGCCGTGCCGCCGGCATCCTCGCCGGCGCCGGCTGGCAGGCAGAGGCGCGGCGGGCGCAATTGATGGTGGCTCGCGCCGCCGCCCAGCTCGGCTCGCCGCGCGTCGCCGCGCGCGAATTCGCCAGCTGCTCGGTTCTGCTCCGCCGAGGCCCGGTCTCCGACCGGATCGAGGCCTGGCACGTGGAGGCACTCCTGCGACTGGACCGCGGCGATCGCGTAGGCGCGCAGCGGGCGCTGCGTACCGGGCTGGGGCTGCTCGAGGGCTACCGGGAGACGCTGGGCGCGTCAGATCTACGCGCCAGTGCGTCGGAGATCGGCGTCGAGCTTGCCCAGCTCGGGCTCCGGATCGCGCTCGAGGGCGTGGACGCCGCGTCGATGCTGAGCTGGGCGGACCGGCTGCGCGGGAGTGCGCTCCGATTGCCGCCGGTCACGCCCCCTGACGTTCCCGAACTCCGGGACCGCGCGGCCGAGCTGCGCAGGGTCAGCGCCGAGGTCTGGCGAGCGGAGCGGGGCAAGCGCGGAGCCCGCACGCTGCTCGCTCGTCAAGCGGCGCTGGAGACGTCAATCCGCCGTCTATCGCGACATGCCGCCGGTGGACCCACTTCGGAGAGCACGCCGCCCAGCCGCGGTGAACTCGGCCGTGCGTTGGGCAGCGCAGCGCTGATCGAGCTGATCGAACTCGACGGCACGCTCACCGCTCTGACGCTGGCGGGCGGGAGCCTCACCCGACACGAACTCGGATCGGTCGAGCCCGTCAGGGAAGAGCTCGAGTGGTTGCGCTTCGCGCTTGTTCGGCTGGCGCGGCGGGGCCACGGCGCTGCTCAGCAAGCCACGATGCTGCAGGGCGCCAAGGCCTCGGCTGAGGCCCTTGGGGAACGCTTGCTCGCGCCGCTGGCCGAGAGCCTCGGCGACGACGGGCTGGTGATCGTGCCGACCGGCTTGCTCCACGCGATGCCCTGGGCGATGCTTCCGCAGCTCCGGGGCCGTCCGGTCGTGGTGGCGCCGTCCGCCGCCACATGGTCGGCGCTCCAAGCACCTCGCGCCGCGCGCCGCAACAAGGTCGTGCTCGTCGCGGGGCCGCGCCTGCGCCACGCGAGGGGTGAGGTGGCCGCGCTCGGCGGCCTCTATTCCCGGTCGGTCACTCTGATCGGCAGACAGGCGACGGCGGCGGCGGTGATGGAGGCGCTCGACGGCGCGACGGTCGCCCACCTGGCCTGCCACGGACGCTTCCGCTCCGACAGCCCACTGTTCTCCTCGCTCGAGCTCGCGGATGGTCCGCTCAATGCGTACGAGCTGCAGCACGTCCGGCGCCCTCCGCAGCTGATCGTGCTCTCGGCCTGCGACCTCGGCACCTCCGACGCGCGTCCCGGAGATGAGCTGCTCGGGATCGCCGCCGCCTTGATCGGGATGGGAACGGCCACGATCATTGCCAGCGTCGTGCCGGTGCCCGATGCAGGGGCGAAGCGGATGATGATCTCGCTGCACACCCACCTGACGGCCGGCGACCCGCCTTCCCTGGCGCTCGCGAAGGCGCAGGAGAACCTGCGCGCGCGTGAATACGGACAGGCGGGATTCGTTTGCCTCGGCATCGGCTGATTCCTGCTGTATCAGAGAGCCGTCATCGCGCTCTGATCGGGTGACGCCCCACTGGCGTCACTCGAACTCTCGAAAGCCGGAGGAAGGGAACATGAGCACTACCGAGACCCGCGAGAGGCCGCGCAAGCGCCTTGAGCTGGCGGAGATCGGAATCCGCCTGCTCGATGAGGCCCACGTCGCGTGGCAACGGGCCGAGCTCGAATGCGAGCTGGCCCTGCAGACGTGGTACGAAGGGCCACCTCGCAACAGCGTGGACAGCTATCTGTCGTACCGGGCGGCGCTCGATCGCGAGCAGGCGGCGGCGCATGACCTGGAGCGGCTCTGGGAGCTGGCCGTCTCTGGGCACGACGCGCTCGCAGCAGCAACCGCGTCGCAGAGTGACAGCTCGTCGTAAATCGATGTATCAGCGTCGAGGCTGGGGGCTCTTATAGCCAGACGCGATTGTGGGGGCGCAATCACGGGGGAACAGGGCGGGAGCATCCCATGGCAGGGGATGCTCCCGCCCGGGCCATCCAAGCGGTCTCACAGCGCTCGACCAGGAGGACAGCGATGTGGATCAGGCCGCCTGATTTCGGGACGTGGATCGCACAACCAAGCCACAGGGAGCATGGGTATGAGTGGGATAGTGATCGTGAACGCAGTTCTCGTGACGGCCGTGATCGTGGCGATAGTCGGACTGCTCGCCTGGAGCATCGTTGCGTCGATGGACCTTCCGATCGGCCGGCGGACGCTGTCACTCCGTGCGATCCGCGCTCAACGGCCCGGCGCCGTGCCGGCGAACGAGGGCGGGCGTCAAATGACTGTCCACGTGCCTTTCACGAGCGTGGGCGACCTTAGCCACCTGAGTCACGGTCGACTCACTCCCGAGGACGAACGTCAAGTGCGCGAAGAGCCGTCGCCGCTGCTGAAGCAGATCGCCCAGCGGAAGTCCGTTTCCCGGTAGGCGGGACTCACAGCGGCGGCTCAGGGGCCGTCGCCCATCTCTGGATCTTCTGGTCGAGCACCGGTAGCGGCAGTGAACCGCTGTCGAGCACGGCGGCGTGGAAGCCAGACAGCGTGAAGCTCGAGCCGAGGCGGAAACGCGCCCCGTCACGTATCCGCAGGACCTCGCGCTTCCCGATCATGTACGAAAGAGCTTGGCCCGGTATCACGATGTAGCGGTCGATCTCGCTGACCAGAAAACCCTGGGGCATCGGCACGTGCGCCCCGAAGTAGTCGAGCGCCTGCTGGCGGCTCCATCCCAGCGCGTGCAAACCGGTGTCGACGACCAATCGGGCAGCGCGCATCAGTGACGTCGACACGGCGCCGAGGACACTCTCGGTGTCGAGGTAGAGACCGATCTCCTCGGCCAGCTGCTCTGCGTAGAGCGCCCAACCTTCGGAGAACGCCGCGAGGCTTCGCTGGCGCTGCATCGCGGGCAGGTCGTCGAGCATCTGGATCCGCGACAGCTGCAGGTGATGACCCGGCACGCCCTCGTGGAAGGCCACTCCCTCGAGGTCCCAGCCCGTCCCGGCCGTCGGGCGCTCGAGGTTGAACCAGAATGTCCCGGGTCTGCCGCCATCCAACCGAGGCGGCGTGTAGTGCGGCGCCATCCCGCTCGAAGCCACGACCGCCGGCATCGCCGCCACCTCACACGGCGGCGGAAGCGGATCCGGAAAGAACTCACCCGCGCGCGCCTCGGCCCGACGGATGGCGGCGGTGGCGGCGACCATCGCATCGGCGGGAGCGCGGCTCCCCGCCGACGCCCGGGCCGCCTCGTGGATCTCGGCAAGAGACCGCAACCCCAGGGTCGCACCGAGCTCGAGCGCGCGCTGTTCGAGCGCCTCGATCTCCTCGAGCCCGACTCGGTGGATCTCTCGCGCCGAGAGCGGGAGCGTCGTGGACGACCACACGCACTTGGCGTAGTCGGCCTCGCCGTCCGGTAGATACACGAGCCCCGGCTGGTCCGCCGAGCGCGCCCGCGGCAACAACTCGCGTATCGCCTCGACCCATCGTGCGAGCGCCGGCATCACGATGGCGCTCGCGATCCGGTCGCGCTCCTCGTTCCACGCCGCTACCCCGTCGAAGCCCTCCGGCGGCCGGGGCGTGGCCAGCGCCTCGGGAACGGGCGGGCGGAGGACATCCTCGGCCCACCCGATCGCCTCCTGCACGAGCGGCGCCACCGGCAGACGGCCCTTGCCGGCGCCGATCCGCAGGCGCTCGGTCAACTGATCGATCCATTCGCCGCTACGGCGCAGCCGCTCCAGGTAGTCGGCTGCCGCCTGCGCGTCGCCAATAACGGATCGCGCGGCTGTCGCCAGCAACACCGCCGGACCACTGAAGGGCATCGCAGTGACGGTGTGCTCGATCAGGCGGGCATCGAGCTCGCGCAGCTCCTGACCGACGTTCGCGACGAGACAACCCAACGTGATCGTGTCGGACTCGGAGAGCTCTGCCTGATCCACCCGGCGCGCACCGGCCAGCACCGACTCGAGCTCGGCACGCCAGGCCTCCTCTCCGGCCTCGCTGTCGTCCGGGACCCGGTCGTCGTAGCCGGGAATCCCGTACGTGCTCGCGACGAAAGGATTCGTCGCCAACCAGCGCTCGTGGAACGTATCCGCGAGGTCGCGAACCGAGACCGGCATCAGAGGATGTTAAAGCACCCGTAGACGATGAAGAGCGGGTTGGCGACGCTGCGCCCTGCGACATCCTGCATTGTCGCGTTGCCGACGAACGCCGGCGGCGACTGCGCCTTCCAGCACCCGTTGTACTGCACGCTCACGTCGTACTCGACCGACTGCAGCTGGTACGGGACCGAGTTCGCCTGTGGAAGGAAGACGTAGACGTAGCAACTCCAGTCCCCGGGGCCGGCCGACTCGGCCCCGGGCCGGTAGCACTCGGGCCTGACGTAGAGGCGGGCGTTCGGCGGCACGCGCCGGCCGATCAGTTGCTGCTGGACCAGGGTCACGTTGTTGAAGACGCGGCCGATCGTGCTCGAGACGCGCGTGGCGGTTGCACCGGTCGGCCCGAGGCTGCACCCGAACGCGAGTGCGGCGATCACGACGGTGCTGACCGCCACGACCTTGATCGCAGCCGCCCAACTCGGGCCCTGTCCGCTGCCGCCGGTTAGGAAATCTCGGCGGCGCATGATCCGCCAGCTGGCAGCCAGGCAGGCGATGATCCAGGCCACCGAGACGATGCTTCCGACAACCAACTGGCCGAAGTAGGGTTGGCTGGTGAACAGGCCGTGCCAGCCGTCGAAAGCGGAGCCAATCAGGAGCTCGTGGATGATCACCCCCTTGCCGATCAGGTCGAGGAGCTGAGTGATCAATGCGAGGAGCAGCGGGCTGAGCACCCCCAGGATCCCGTTCCGGGTCGCCACCGAAACCAGGATCGCGACGCTCGTGTACGCGAGCACCGGGAGCAGGCAGATCACCCAGCTCACCACCGTCAGCGCAAGTATCCGACCTGGGGCGGTGAGCACCCCGCTCAGATTCACCAGTGCGTGTGGCCCGACCAGGACATTGCCGGCGATCAGGCTTGAGCCGGCCAGCACCAGCGTGAGTGCGGCCACGAACGTCCCGACCGCGAGGAGCTTGCCGGCGAAAACGTCCTCGCGGGTCGACGAGCGCGTGAGGATGGTCTTCCAGGTGCCGTGACGGTCCTCTGAGGAGAACAGATCGCCGGCCAGCACGCCGGCGACGATCGGGAATCCCCACGAGCCCGCGAACCCGAGGATCACCAGCGAGATCGCGAAACCTGAGGTGTGGACCCAAAAGCCAAACAGGGCATCGGAGGGAGTGCCGCTCTGGACCTTGAGAACCGCGGCGAAGGCGAACGGGCCGAGCGCACAAACGAGGATCAGGATGCGCGTGGTCAGCTGGGCCATCAGCTTGGACAGCTCGGTCCCGTACGCGTTGCGGACCCCTCCGCTGATGCGCGGTGCTGAGGGGACGGCTGGAGCTGAAGGGGCCAGCGTCGTCATGTGCCGGACAGGATCGTCTCCGCCAACTGCTCCGGCGCGAGCGCGTAGAGCGTGGCTCCCTCGTCGGGCGAGGTGAGGGCGAAAAACATGCTCTCGAGCGGACTGACCACCAGCTCAAGCCGGCGGATCAGCACCCGCGCATCGGCGAGCGCGCCCACCAGCTCATCCATGTCCTCGGCGCGGGCGGCCACGGCGAGTCCGCCACGTGCCGCATGCTGAATGCGAATCCTGGGCACACGGGCGGCCAGTTCGAGCGTCTGGGTGTCATCGCTGGTGAAGAGCGCGTACGCGGAATCGGGCGCCTGCGCCTCGAGCTCGGTGGCTGTGCCCTCCCAGACGACCCGCCCCTGGCGGAGCACCGTGTAGGAGTCGCACACCTTCTCGAGCTCTCCGATCTGGTGACTCGAAAGCAGGACGGCCACGCCCTCGGCGACCAGTTCGCGAACGAGCGCCGCGACGGCGCGCGCGCCGGCCGGGTCGAGCCCGCTGGTCGGCTCGTCCAGCAGGAGGAGTCGCGGGCGGCGCAGGAGAGCCGCGGCGAGGCCAAGCCGCTGGCGCATCCCGGTCGAATAGCCGCCCACTCGATCACCGCCGCGCGTGTCGAGGCCAACCCGCCGCAGGGCGTCGTCGACCTCGGAGCCGCCGGCCCCTTGGCCATCGAGCTTGGCCAGCAACATGAGGTTGGCACGCCCCGTCAGATACGGGTAGAAGCAGGGCTCCTCGACGAAGCCCCCCACGCCGTCGAGCACGTCGCCCCCGAGGTGATCCAACGCGTGACCGAGCAGTTCGACGATGCCCTCGTCGGGCCGGATCAGGCCGAGCAGCATGCGCAGCAGCGTCGTCTTACCGGCACCGTTGGGACCAAGCAGCCCACGCACCTCGCCACTCTCGATGACGAGATCGACTCGGTCGACGGCCGTCGTCGTGCCGAACCGCTTGACCAGTCCTTTCGCCCGGACGGCCTGCACGCCGCAGCAATATACATCGCGACGGCGGCCGCTCGAAGCAGCTCGTCACCGACTCACGCTTGTGCACCGGACCACAACAACGCGGTCACAGCCTGGTAACCACTTCGCCGGCTTCGCCGCCATAGGGTCACCATGCTGCGCCGCGACCGCCCAAGGGCGGCGTTCCAGATAACCCCGTCCGCGGGAGGAATAGTCGTGAGCAATCTCGTGTCGAAAACGACGCGCCGGCTGGCGCGCGGCCGTGTGGCAATCGCCCTGGCCCTCGTATCGTGCGTAGTGATGGTTGGCGTCGCCTCCGCCGCCATCGGTGGGTTCAACCCGTTCGGCGACCAGCAGGTCAGCCAGACGTACGCGAACGGCATCCTCCTCCCGACGAACCAGTGGATCTCGCCGCTGGGGAAGCGGATCCTCGACAACGAAGGCACCGGTGGCACGGGACAGGTGGGTGCCCGGCTCGTGTCGAGCACGATCAGCCCGGACGGCCAATACCTCGCGGCGCTCGGCTGGAACAACTTCCAGGGCTACCTGACGATCGTCGACCTGAAGACCGGGACGATCGTCCAGCAGACCGCGCTCAACGGGGACGCGGCCGGGGACGATCCGACGGTCGCCGCCGATGGGCCGCTGTTCACGCCGGGCCCGTCCGCAGGCACCGAGACCCTCTGGGTTCCGCAGTCCGAGTTTCTGCAGAAGTACAGCTTCGACGACAGCACGGGGGCGGCCACCCCGGAGTCGTCGATCTTCCTGTGCGGCACCTCAGCCACTTCACCTGGTTCTCCCGCTGGCCCCGGCAATCAGTATTGCAGCGGCAACGTCGACGCGGGGGAGTCCGGCGAGAACAGCGCGCAGGCATCCCTGGTCGCCAACGGGGCCGAGCTACCGTCGGGGATGGCGCTGTCGCCGGACGGGTCGAAGCTATACGTGGCGCTCAACGGCGCCAACAAGCTCGGCGTGATCGACACCGCCAACGACACGGTGCTCGACGAGATCCCGGTCGGCAACGCGCCGCGCCAGGTCGAGTTGGCCGACAACGGGACGGTCGCCTACGTATCGAACGAGGGCGGGCGGCCGGCCAACTCGAGTGACAGGTGCACGAACCTGTCCGACGGGACGCCGATCGTGTCCAACTGCTCCACCGGCGGGGCCGTCACCGGCACCGTGTCAGTGGTGAATCTGAGCACCGGCAAGGAGACCGAGGAGATCCCCGTGGGCCTCCAACCCACGGCGCTCTATCAGGACGGCGACGCGCTGTTCGTCGCCAACTCCAACGACGACAGCATGTCGGTGATCGACGAGCAGACGAACACCGTCACCCAGACGGTGCGGACCAACCCGGTCCCCGGCGCGACCGTGGGCAGCTACGCCAACGCGATCAACATGGCTGACCCCAACCACGTGCTGGTCAGCATCGGGCGTGACAACGCGATCGCCGAGTATCGCTACGACGGCCCGTACGTGCCGATGCGGTTCGTCGGGCTGCTTCCGACCGACTGGTACCCAGTGCAGGTCCAGCCCGACCCGGCGCTCGGCCCGGGCACGATCGTGGTCACCAACGACAAGGGCATCGGCGCCCAAGGCCCCATTGTTAAGCCTCCGCCGACCACATCATGCACGGGGTACCCGAGCGCCGCGAGCCTGGGCTGCATCAACAAGGGCCCCTACACCGAGCCGGTCTGTAGCAACTGCAACGCGTACGGGCACAACACCTATCAGGACACCGGCAGCGTCACCACGTTCACGATGCCGACGACGGGGTGGCAGATCGGCCGCAACACCCAGACCGTCTTCACCGACAACGACTGGAATCAGATCAGGCCGATCAACCAGGGCGACTACGACACGGTGCCGAGGGTCATCCCGCCCCGTCTCGGCGGCTCCTCGCCGATCAAGCACATCGTCGTGATCGTCAGGGAGAACCGGACCTACGACCAGGTGCTCGGCGACATCACCAGCCTCGACGGCCAGCCGGTTAACGGCGATCCGGCCGACGCCCAGTTCGGCGCGCAGATCACGCCGAACGCCCACGCGCTCGCTGAGCGGTTCGGCGATCTGGACAACTTCTACGACGAGGGCACGCTCTCGGCCGACGGTCACAACTGGATCGTCCAGGCCGAGGCCACCGACTACGTCGAGAAGCAGTTCGGGGCGTTCTACCGCTCGTATCCGTCGCAGGCGGGTGACGCGCTGGCCTACCAGCGCGACGGCTTCCTCTGGAATGCCGCCGAGAAGGCGGGCCTGAGCGTGCAGAACTTCGGCGAGTACATCTACAACCCCTACAGGCTCCCGGCCCTGCCCAGCTCCGAAACCATCAACGGCTCCCAATGGGATAGCTGGTACGCCGAGTCGCAGTGGCTCGAAGATGGGCACAAGGGCACGGAGCCGATCAGCAACCCGTGCCAGTACACAGCGGCTCAGTCGGACATCCCGTCGCTGCAGGCGATCACCGATGTCTGCTTCCCGAACTTCCAGCTCTCGATCCCGGACCAGTACCGGGTCGACCAGTGGCTGCCGGTGTTCCAGCAGCAGGAGCAGTCCGGGAAGATGCCCAACCTGACGTTCATGTGGCTGATGACCGACCACACGTCGGGCTCGGGCGTGCCGGATCCGGTGGCCCAGGTCGCCGACAACGACCTGGCCGTCGGGCGGGTGATCGACACGATCAGCCACAGCAAGTTCTGGAAGAGCACGGCGATCTTCATCGTCGAGGACGACACCCAGAACGGCGTCGACCACGTCGACGGCCACCGCGGCCCGGCGTTCGTGATCAGCCCCTACTCCGCCCCCGGAGTCGACAACGACTACTACACGCAGCTCAACATGGTCAAGACGATCGAGCAGATCCTCGGCATCCATGCGATGAACCAGGAGGACCTGGCGGCGGAGCCGATGTACGACGCGTTCACCGACCATCCGAGCCGATCGGCCTTCCAGCCGTACACCGCGGAGCCGAATCAGATCCCGCTCTACCTGGGCGCCCCCGGCTATCCGTCGACGCTCACCACGTCGGCCGCCGGCGCCACGCCGGCCGAGCGCAGTGCGTTCAGGCCACAGGGTGTCGTCCCGGCCGACATGGAGTCGGTTTACAAGGCCTGGGAGGCGTGGAACGCGCAGCAGGGAAGAGAAGGCCACTTCGATGGTCCGGACAAGGTCAACCCGCAGCAGCTGAACCGGTTCGACTGGTACTCGGCCCATGACTGGCGGCTCGCGTATCCGGGCGATCCGAAGATCTACCTGCCTGACAAGGTGCCCGGCCGGAGCCTGCCGGCGGCCTATCTGGGCGACGACTGACGGCGACGGTCTCAGACTCCGGGCGGCGGCAACAGACCGCCGCCCGGTTTTGCCGGCCGAGCTGACTCTGGCGAGTCCCTGGATCACGATCTCGACGTAACGGCGCCAGAGCTCCGGTTCGACGTCGCGGGCGGAGTCGACGATCGCGGTCACCATCAGCAGCAGCATCGCGACGTCCTCGGGCTGGAAGTCGCCGCGTAGGCGCCCGCGTCCTTGGCGCGGGTCAGGATCCCCCAGAGCGACCTCGACGATTCTCAAGAGCTCGCCGATCTGCTGCTCGAAGACCGGAGCGTTGTTTGAGCGTGGCACCAAGGCGCTCGAGGTCGAGCTCGAGCCCGGGGCGGCTCCGCGCCGGCGGGCTGGCGATCGGTGGCTGGCTTGCCCACCTGGCCGGCGCCGACCGAGTGGATCGCCCGCCGCTCCGGTGGGGTCTTCTTCCTCACGAGCGCCGTCAACGGTGCGACCGTGATCGGCGCCGGGCTCGCGCGCTGACGCTGGGCGCCGCCGGCCCGCACGACTTGCCCGGGTCGCGCTGCCGGCACTGCTCGTGGCCGCTGGCATCGCGTCGGTCGCCGCGCTGCCGCTGATCCTCCGCTCTCGGCCGAACGCCCCACGCTGGATCCGAGGGATCAGCGCCGGGGTGAGCGACGCCGAGCAGACGACCTTCCGGCGGCCGAGCTGGAGGCTGATCGCCGCCGTGGGCTATCTGGGCTTCGACATCGCCGTCCTGTGGACGTGTCTGCACGCCGCCGGCGACACCATGAGCGTTCCCGCGCTCGTGCTGGCCTACAACATCGGCTACCTCGCCAACGCCCTCCCCGTTCCGGTGTTCCAGGATCAAGCTTGAGCCGCCGAGATGGGCCTGGTCGAGAAATGTCCCTCGTGTCCCCGATGCTCGACCGGCCCTCGCCGAGTCTCTTGCTCGGTATCCGGTCAGGCTGCCTGCGGGACGGCGATCAACTGCTCGATCCAGTCGCCGCCGATCTGCTTGGTGGCGGCATTGATCCGGTTCCAGGCGTTGATCCCAGCGATGGCCACCACGAGCGCAGCGAGCTGCGGCTCGTCGTAGTGGCGGGCGGCCTCGTCCCAGACTTCGTCGGAAACCGGGTCGGACCGGTCGGCGGGGCGGGTGGTCGCTTCGGTCAGGGCCGGCGCGGCTCGCTCGGCGTCGGTGAAGTAGGGAGCCTCGCGCCAGGCGGCGACGATGAAGATGCGCTCGTCCGGCTCCCCGAGGTGCCTCATCTGCCGGGTGTGCATGTCGAGGCAGACCCCACAGCCGTTGATCTGGCTGGCGCGGATCTCGACGAGGTGCACGGTCGTCTCGGGCAGTCCCGACTGCGCGACGGCCTTCGCGAGCCTCTAGAGCGCCGGCAGGAGTCCGGGGACGGTCTGTGCGGGGCTTTCGATTCTCGGTTGCATGGTGGTCCTCCAGCGAAGTGGATAGTTTCGGTCTACCCGTATGACACCTCTCCGGCACAAGATGTGACCGCCCTGGCGTGCGATGAGTTACAAGCGGTCCGGCGGTCCTAAGGTGCGAGCGTCGAGAGGCAAAACGATCCCGGAGGTGGATGATGGCCGAGCACACGATCGGAACGCGCGAGCAATGGCAGACGGCGCGCGACGAGCTGGCCAGGCTCGAAGCGGAGTACGCGGAACTCGGAAGGAAGGTGACCGAGCAACGCCGCCGGCTCCCCTGGGTTCGAGTCGAGAAGGAGTACGTCTTCGACACCGAGGAGGGCAAGAAGACCCTCGGCGACCTGTTCGACGGGCGCTCGCAGCTGCTCGCCTACAACATCATGTTCGGGCCCGACTATACGCTCGGTGCATGTCCAGGTTGCACCAGCCTCGGTGACGAGTTCGATGGCCCGCGCGTGCATCTGAACCACCGCGACGTGACGCTGATCTGCTTCTCGCGTGCGCCGATCGACCGGCTCATCGCGTACAAGCAACGGATGGGCTGGCAGTTCCCGTATGTCTCAACCTACGGGAGCGATTTTCCCTTCGATTTCGGGCTCGCCGTCACCCGAGAGCAGGCAAAGAACATCCCGCCGATCCAGGAGCTGGTCGCGAACCCGCCGAAGGCGCTCGAAGACTGGTCGGAGCAGATCGGGGCCAAGCTCGAGGACGGGCTGCGAGAGGCACCGAGCTTCATCGCGTTCGCGCGGGAGAACGGAAGCATCTTCCACACCTACACGGTGCAGGCACCCGACCCGTTCGTCGCTCCGTACCACTCCTTCCTCCTCGCCCGCACGCCGAAGAGCGGACCCGCGGAAACGTGGTCCTTCCGCAAGGACGAGTATCCGGACTAGACCTAAGTAACCGCCGGCTCGCGCTCTCTCAGCACCCGGCGCAGGATCTTGCCCGACGGCGACTTCGGGATCTCGTCGATGATCTCGACCGCGCGCACCTTCTTGTACGGAGCGACGCGCTCGGCAACGAACTGGATGACGTCCTCCGGCGTGAGGTTGGCGTCGGCCACAGCCACGACGAACGCTTTGGGCACCTCGCCGGCCGCCTCGTCGGGGAGCGGGATCACCGCCGCGTCGGCGATCGCCGGGTGGGTGAGGAGAAGGCCCTCGAGCTCGGCCGGGGCCACCTGGTAGCCCTTGTACTTGATCAGCTCCTTCATGCGATCGACGATCCGGAGCTCACCGCTCTCGTCGACGCGGGCAACGTCGCCGGTGTGGAGCCAGCCGTCGGAGTCAAGCGTCCGCGCGGTCGCCTCGGGGTTGCCCAGATAGCCCTTCATGACCTGCGGACCGCGGATCAACAGCTCGCCGCGCTCCCCGGCCGCGACCTCTTCGTCGGTGGCGACGTCCACGATCCGGCACTCGGTGTTCGGGACCGCGGGACCGATCGCGCCGGGCATCTCCCCCGCCAGGCAATCGTTCACCCAGTGCGTCACCGGACTGGTCTCGGTGAGCCCGTAGCCCTGCTGCATCCGGCAGCCGAGGCGCTGACCGCAGGCGACCTCGAGCTCGGCCGACAGCGGCGCGGCCCCGGAGTTCATGAACTCGAGGCTCGAGACGTCGTACTGATCGACCAGCGGGTGTCTCGCCATGGCGAGCACGATCGGCGGCACCACCCACGCGCGCGTGATGCGGTAGTCCTGGATCACGCGCAAGAACTCGGCCAGGTCGAACCTCGGCATCGTCACCACCGTCGCCCCGCGGAACAGCGGGATGTTCATGATCACGACGAGCCCGTAGATGTGGAAGAACGGCAGCACGGCCACCCCGCGCTCCTGACTGAACTCCTCGGGGGTCTTCGGCGACGCAGCCGGGTAAGTGCACTGGCAGATGTTGGCCACCAGGTTCCGGTGCGTGAGCATGACGCCCTTGTGCAGTCCGGTCGTGCCGCTCGAGTAGGGCAGGGCAACGAGGTCGCCGGCCGGGTCGACGGGGACCTGGGACAACTCGATGCCCTCACGGAGCAACGAGGCGAACGGCGTCGCGCCCGGAGCCTCGCCGTAGACGAAGATCTCCTCGATATCAGCCTGGGCGGCGGCCGCACTCGCCTTTTCGACCAGGTCGGGCACGGTGACCAGGAGCCGCGCCCGCGAATTCCGCAGCTGCGCCGCGAACTCCTCCACGGTCAGGAGCGGATTCGCGGTCGTGTTGACCCCGCCGGCCGTCGCCACACCATGGAACGCGACCGCGTACTCGGGGAGGTTGGGGGCGTAGTGAGCGAACACGTCTCCCCGGGAGAAGCCGCGCTCGGCGAGGCTCGCGGCCACCATGCGCACCGAGCTCGCCAGCTGCCCGTAGGTGATCGTCCTTCCGCTCGGCGCATCGACCACGGCGGGCTTATCGCGGAATTCGTCCGCGCGCGCGAGCACGAAATCGGTGAACGACACGTCCGGGATCTCGACGTCCGGAAACGGGCTGCGCAGCATGGGAGGCTCCTGGTGAGAGGGTCCGGGCGACTCTACACGGGCGCCGCGAGCCAACTCGACCGGCCGGTCCAATGTGCACGGATCGAGCGGCGGCGAGCCGCCGAACCCGGGAGGGTCGACCGCCACGCTACGCCAGGGTAGGGCCGGAGCGAAAGACGCGAAATGCGCGCCGGACGGACAGTAGGCTGCGCCGGTGGACTTGCGTCGCTTCTTCGTCGTCCCTCACACACACTGGGACCGCGAGTGGTACCTCCCGTTCGAGCAGTTCCAGCTCAGGCTCGGTGGCGTGGTCGACGAGGTGCTCGAGGTGCTCGAGCAGGATCCGGGCTTTACGTCCTTCACGCTCGACGGCCAGGCGGTCGTGCTCGAGGACTACCTCGAGGCGCGACCCGAGAACGAGCGGAGACTGCGCGCGCTGCTCGCCGCCGGTCGGCTCGAGATCGGCCCGAGCTATGTGCTGCCCGATGAACTGCTCGTGGCCGGCGAGTCGCTGGTGCGCAATCTGCTCCTGGGCCGCCTCGTGTGCGAGCGGTTCGGAGGGCAACCGTCACCCGTCGGCTACCTTCCGGACAGCTTCGGGCACCCCTTGCAGATGCCGCAGATCCTGGCCGGGTTCGGGATCGACAGCATGATCTTCTCGCGCGGCCTCGGCGATGAGCTGGACGAGGTTGGCCTGGTGTTCCGCTGGCGCGCCCCCGATGGAAGCGACGTGCGAGCGATCCAGCAGCTGCCGAGCTACTCGAACTTCGGCCACGTGGGGAACGCGGACGACGCCCAGGGGCGCGTCGAGGCAATCGCGCAGCATTTCGGGAGCGCGCTCGCGCGGGCCGGCGTGCGCGAGCTCCTCCTGTGCGCCGGCGACGACCACGTGCGCATCCGGCGCGACCTGCCGGCACTGTGCGCCGAGCTCGCGCGCCGGTTGCCTGGAACCGAGTTCCGGATCGCGCGCTACAGCGACTTCGTGGACGCGCTCGAGCCGGCACCGCTCCCGGTGTGGAGCGGCGAGCTCCTCGGCAGCCGCCTCCAGAACATCCTGCGCGGAGTCAACTCGGCGAGGCTCTATCTCAAGCAGGCCAACGAGCGCGCCGAAGCCCAGCTGCTCGCCGTCGAAACGCTGGGCGCGCTGCGCAGCCTGCATACGCGCCAGCGCTTCCCGGTCGCCGACTTCCGCCTGGCCTGGGGGCGTCTGTTGCGCTGCCAGCCGCACGACTCTATCTGCGGTTGTTCGTGCGACGAGGTCCATCGCGACATGCTTGTCCGCTACGAGCTTCTGGACAGGACAATCGCCACGCTGAGGGGCCGAGCACTTGCCGGCCTCCGCACCGAACCGCGCGACTCGGACACTTCTAAGGTCGGGATCGTGAACGTTTTGCCCGAGCGGCGGCGAGGCCTCGTCGAAATCGCGGGGATGGAGCCGGTCGTGGTCGAGCTTGACGGATTCAGCGCGCGCACGATCGAGCTGAGGCCCTCGCCGAGCCCAGCGGACATGGTCGATGGAGCCGCCATCGAGAACGAGCGCTTCAGAGTCGAGGCGACCGATGACGGCACGCTTACGGTCCTCGACAAGCAAACCGGCCAACGTCTCGAACATCTGCACCGCCTCGAGGACGAGCTCGACATGGGCGACCTCTACAACTTCTGTCCGGTCGAGGGGGCGACGCCGTGGCGCAGCAGCTCCGCACAAGCCCGGGTGCTCCGTGCCGGCCCGACGGTCTCCGAGCTCGAGCTGCGGATCGCCACCGAGCGCCCGGCCGGTCTCGACCCCGACTTGCGCCTCGAGACGGAACTTCGCCCGCTGACGGTCACGACCGTCGTCCGGCTCGTCGACTCACTCGTGCGCGTCGAATTTCGCACCACGATCGACAACGCCACGCGGGACCACCGGTTGCGCGCGGTGTTCCCGGTGGCCGGTGCACCGGCGTCGCCGGGCACGGTGCGTGCCGAAGGTCAGTTCGCGCTCGTCAACCGATCGCTCGAGACCCCGCCGCCGCACACCGAATGGGTGGAGCCGCCGGACGCGACGCAGCATACGCTCGGCGTGGTGGCGCTGGGGCCGCTCGCGCTGCTCACGAAAGGGCTACCCGAATACGAGGCGCGCACGAATGACGATCCCGCCCATGCCGAGCTCTGCTTGACCCTGCTCCGGGCGGTCGGCCTGATCTCCCGACCCAGCGGCGCGATCGCCACCCGGCCACTCGGGGCCGGACCGCAGCGCCCTACTCCCGACGGGCAGTGCCTCGGGCGCCACGAGCTCGAGTACGCGCTGCTTCCCGGCGCGGACGCGCTCGATGCCGTCACGCTGCTGCGCGCGTCGCAGGACTACCGGCTGGGGTTCCTGGTGGACCCGGGCGGCGACGGCGCGCACCTCGATCCACCGCTGTCGATCGACGGCGAGGTGGTGTTCTCGTGCCTGAAGGGCGCCGAAGACGGAGAGGGTCTGATCCTGCGTTGCTTCAACCCGAAGGAGTCCGCGACCAGCCTGCGCATCACGGGGAACGTCACCGTGTCGCGCGCGCGTCTCGACGAGACGCAAACTGACGCGGCGGGCGGGAAGGCCCGCGTCGGCACGTTCGATCTCGGCGCCGGCGAGATCGCGACTTTCCGCCTGCGGTCCGCGCCGTGACATGTACTAGCTCGCGCGGCTCCAACGATCGTCCATACTGCGGCCGACCCTGCAGAATGACGGGCCGTGGGATGCGATTGGCTGCTGGTCGACGGCTCGAGCCTGATCTTCCGCGCGTTCTACGGCGTGCGCGACGCCGCGCCGGCGCCGAACGGTGAGCAGGCAAACGCGATCCAGGGCTTCCTCGAGCGACTCGCCCGCCTGATCGTGCAGCGTCGGCCCAAGCGGCTCGCGGTGGCCGACGACCAGGCCTGGCGGCCGGACTGGCGGGTCGCGCTGATCCCGACCTACAAGTCCCACCGGGTGGCCGAGCCGGTCCCGCCCGCGCTCGAGCCGCAGATTCCGGTCATCCGAGACCTGCTCGGGGCGATCGGCATCGACATGGTCGGCGTGCGCGACCACGAGGCCGAGGACGTGATCGCGACGTGGTGCCGGCTCGCGTCGGGCACCGTCGAGATCGCCAGCGGCGACCGCGACTTGTTCGCGCTCGTGGAGGACCCGCGGGTGCGCGTCCTGTATCCGGAGAGGGCCGGCCTGGCGGTGATCGACGAGGCCGAGGTGACCCGCCGCTACGGCATCCCGGGCCGTCGCTACGCGGACTTCGCGATGCTACGCGGCGACCCGTCCGACGGCCTTCCCGGCCTGAGGGGCGTGGGCGCGGTTACGGCGGCGGGGATGATCCGGCGCCACGGCGACATCGCCGGCATCCTCCGCGAGCGGCAGCTGAGCGATGCCGACCGCTCGTATCTTGAGCACGCCATGAGCGTGGTCCCTCCGGTGGCCGATCTGCCGATCGCGCTGCCCCCGGGCCGGCGTGAGTCGTACCCAGCCGATTCCGCAACGATGGAGTCGCTCGCCGGCGCGTATGGCGTGAGCGCGGCCTGCGCCCGCCTGGTGTCCGCAGTTTCCCGCTCCTGACGGCGCCGACAGCATGGGCGCGCCGCGCGCGCCTTGCGGGTCGCCGAGATCGACGTCGACCGGGTACGCGACCAGCTCTGACCGTCGGTCACGCGGTCCCGCCGCGCTCGATCATCACCGACGTCGCCTTGACTACGGCGGTGGCGCTGACCCCGGCGGCGAGGCCGAGCTCGTCGACCGAGTCTCGCGTGATCGCCGCCGTGACGAGGAAGGGTCCCGCCTCGAGCTCAACGAGCGCCATGACGCCGTCGCTTTCGACCGAGCGCACCACGCCGGCGAACCGGTTGCGGGCCGAGCCCTCGGTTCCGGTGCGGTGGCGCACCGGGCGCGAGCTCAGGCGCTTGATCTCGGAGGCCGGAACCAGGCGCCGGTTGCGCGCATCGCGGGTGGTCTTGATCCGGCCCTTGCGGTCCCAGCGTCGGAGTGTGTCGACGCTTACTCCAAGCGCCGCGGCCGCCTCGCCGAGAGAAAGATCATCGGACATTTGACTGCAGACGGTACCTCGCGGCGCATTAGACAGCGGTCGAGCCAGGCGTCCCGCACGAAGTGAGCCCGTAGCTGGTGGCAAGCGAGTAGACCTGGCTTGCCCCGAGTGCAGCCTCGGCGTTGCTCAGCGCCTGTCGATCGCCGCTCTTGGCCGCCGCCGCGAGCTGCCGGTACTCGGCGACGGTCTGCTGGAGCGCCGCGAAGTACTGCTCAAGCACGGTGCGCTCGTGGGCGGTGTCGGGCGGCCGACGCAGCGCCCGGAGCTGCGACGCCTCCGACTCCAGGACGGGCACGTAGTCGGCCAGGTAGGCGGGCAGGGCCGTTCCGGGCGTGATCGAGCGCGCCTGGCGCAGCGCGCCGGCGCAGATCGCGTCCGCTCGGGTGACGAAGTCCTGCCTCGTGTATCCACTGCCGCCGCAGCCCGCGACCAGCACGGCGAGCGCGAGCGCGCCGAAGACGGATGCCAGGCGTGTACCGCACATGCGTTAGGAGCGTAACGACGGCCGCCCCGCCTAGCCAATTCTGGTCGCTTTTGCCTATGCATTGCCTATATGCTGGCGCGATGATCAAAACCCTTACCTTCCCTCGTCATCGCTCTCGGCCGGGTGCGAATGGCGGTTCCGGCGCCACGCGCCGGCTTCTAGCCCTACCGCTTCTCGGCCTGCTGACGGCCGGGATCGTGCTGCTCTCCCCGGCTCTCGCACTCGCGCAGACGACCTTGACCGTCGTCGGCACGAGCGACGTGAGCGACTCGGGGCTGATACCGAACCTGGTCAAGCCGGAGTTTCAGGCCGCCTATCCGCAGTACACGCTGAACTACGTGGGTTCGGCCACAGGGGTGGCGATCCAGTCCGCCGAGAGCGGCAACGGCAGCCCCAGTGCGCTGATCGTGCACGCCGCCTCGCTCGAGAACCAGTTCGTGGCCGGCGGCTACTCGTACCAGAACCAGTACGGGAACGCGATCTTCACCAACGACTTCGTGCTCGCGGGTCCGACGGGTGACCCGGCCGGCGTCGGGGCGAACGGGGCGAACAACGTCGCCCAGGCGTTCGCCGACGTCGCCACCGCCGGTGCCGCGGGCAAGGCGACGTTCCTCAGCCGCGGCGGGACCAACACCGCGCCCGGAACGACCGTCGAGGAGCACCAGATCTGGGGTTTGGTGCATAGCTCGGGCCTCCAGCCCGCCAGCCTCTCGCTGTGCGTTGTCAGCACCGCCGACGGCGGTGGCATGGCGCCGGTCAACACCGCGGCGCTGAACGGCCAGCCGTGCCCGGACAGCGGCGCGATCATCGCCGGGGACGGGCACAACCCGTCCTGGTACCAGATCACCGGCGTCAACCAGGGCAAGAACGTCCAGGAGGCCAACGCCTGCACCGGCCAACCCAGCCCCGTTAACACCTGCTACGTCCTGACCGACCGGGGGACGTTCGACTACCTGTCCTCCGGAACCGACCCGGCGGGCTCGATCCCCAACCTCAAGATCGTCACCCGCGGACCGCAGAGCGCGACCGCGCCGGGCGGCCAGTACGCACTGATCAACTACTTCCACGTCTACATCATCAACCCGAACAAGCCCGGCGAGGACGTGAACCTCCAGGGTGCCGAGGACTTCGTCAGCTTCCTCACCTCGCCGTCGTTCCAGGCGCAACTGAAGAACTACCTGGCCCACACCAGCGATCCGGCCGGCCCACCGTTCGTGGCCACCGCATCGCCCGACCTGACCGCGTCGGGGTTCCCGCGCAACTACCACGTCGGCAAGCCGGCGACCGTGAACGGAACGCTGACCAACGCCGAGCTTGGGTATCCGGCCCTCGCCGGCAAGACGGTCACGATCGACGAGGTCAAGGGAGCGCTTGTCATTCCGGTGGCCAGCGGCAAGACGAACTCGACCGGTCACTTCAAGATCAAGTTCATCCCGCCGGCGACCGGCTCCTACGAGGTGACCACCGCGCAGATCTCGCAGATCGAGAACACGACGCTGAGCCCGGTCTACGGCGACCTCCTGTCGCCGGCGGCGACGACCCCGGTCAAGGTCACCGTGCACGGCGCGATTACGAGCCTGCACGCGACCTCGCAGGGGGGCAAGGCGCTCGTGTCTGGCACCGTCCAGCCCGCCGGTCACGGAGCGGGCACTGTCACCGTGCTCGCGCGGGCGCTCGGCAAGAAGGGCTCGTTCCGGACGGTGGCGAGTGAACGGCTCTCCGCCGCACAGGGGAACTTCGCGCTCGCCGCGCCGCTGCGTCAGGGGAACTGGCAGGTCGAGGCCACGTTCCAGTATGCGGGGGGCGTTGCCGCCGCATCGAGCACGGTCGACGTCTCCGTCGGAGCCGCGCCGACCTCGAGCGTCAGCCTCCGGTCGGTTCACGCCAGAAAGGGCAAATTGACCATCTCCGCCGCGGTGGCGCCCGCCGCCGGGCCTTCGGGAGCCAAGGTCGTGGTGCTCGGGCTCGACACCGCCTCGGGAGCCCCGGCCCGCTTCAAGGTGCTGGGAACCGCGACGCTCGGTGCCGGCGACACCACGGTCACCCTGCACGTCAACGCCAAGGGCAAGGCCGAGTGGGTGCTCCAGCTGGCGTATGTCCAGCCGGGTCAGGCGTCGAGCTTCTCGGGGTTGAGAACCATCGACGTAAAGTAGGCCCGTGACGCGCCGGCGAACCAGCGCGAAAGAACACCGACGGCCGGTCAACCGCCGCCCTGGGGTCTCCCCAGGGCGGCGGTTCGGCCTGTTGCTCGCGCTGACGCTCGGTGCGTTCGGAGGCTCGGCCGCGCTCGCCGGCGCCGACGCCGGCTCGAACGTGCTCGTGACGGCGACCGTCTACACGTCCAGCGGACCGAGCACGGACACCGTCACCGTCGCGGCGCTCCAGGCGAATCCCGGCCAGTGCCCGACCTACCAGGTTCACAGCATGAACGAGCTAGGCCGCCAGGGGTTCGTTCCCGTGACGCTAGCCCAGAATGCCACCTGGGCGCTGCCGACGATCCTGGGCTGCCTCCAGACGCCGATCCCGCTGAGCGCGGTCACGGGTGTGACGGTGATCGGCGCCAGCGGATCTCCCGAGGTGGGCAGCGATTCACAGCTCACTCCGGCCGATCTGGCGCCGTCCGGAAGCGACTTCAACAACCCTGCGGAGTACCCGGTCGTGCAGGCGGCCGGTTCTGTGAACCAATACGACCGGCCTTGGCGGGGGAGCCCGCAAGGCCAGCCCGACGAGGACTTCCTCGACGAGGTCCAGGCAAGCCAGGACGACCAGCCCACGCCGATCGCGATCGAGGTGTTCGAGGGACCCCACCTGACGGTCACGGTCAACGCGTCGCGGACGACGGTTCCGGCCGGCGGGACGGTCAGCTTCAGCGCCACCGTGAGCGGGACGAACGACAACGGACTCTCGTACGGGTGGAACTTCGACGGCGGAGCGCCGAGCTCGACCGCGGCGGCTCCGACGGCCACGTTCGGCAGCGCCGGTCAGTACGACGTGACCGTGGAGGTCACCGACACCGCCGGCGGAGGCGGCGGAGCGGAGATCCCGATCACGGTCGGCGCGCCGGCGCCGACCGCCACCGGGAGCCACAAGCAGACCGGCGCGGGCAAGAACCGAAAGTCACACTCGCCGAACGGACCGCGGAAAAGCGACGGCAACCATCCCGGCGCCGCGGCCGGCAACCACAAGTCTCAGTCCACGACAACCACCAAGACCACAGCCACTTCCACGACCACGTCGACGACCCCGGCTTCGACCACGCCGAGCTCGACGTCGACCGCGTCCGGTCATCCGGCGGCGGCATCCACCCCGGCGCATACGACCACGTCGCGCTCGCGCACTCACCGCCCGTCGCGGCGCGTCACGCCCATCACCAAGCCGCCCCCGTTCACGCCGGCCGAGGGACCGCTCGTGACCGGGCAGCTGATCAGCGACGTGACGCTCGCGCCGCCCGGAGCGAGCCCGCTCGTCCACAGCGTCCCGGCTCCGGCGGTGTCGGCGCCGCCGGCCCGCCAGGCCACTCGCGCCTCGCGCCTCCCCGCGCTGGCCGCGGCCCTCGCGGTCGTCCTCCTGCTGGCCCTCGGCGCCAGACGCGAGCTCCGCGGCCGGCGCGGCTGGCGCGCGCTGCGTCCCAGCAGCTGATTTCCTGTCTGACGCATCTTGTTTTTCTTCGGACTCAGCAGCAACGGCATCGACCAGGCGATCTTCCACGTCGCCAGCGCCCTCGAGGTCCCCGTCCTGATCTTGGCGCTGCTCGCGCTCGCGGTGGTGATCTTCGAGGTCGGCAGCTACGCGGTCGAACAGACCCGGCGGCGCCGGCGCCGATTTGACCAGCTCCAGCGCGCGGCCGCGGACGCCCGCCGGGCCCTGGGCGAGCACGATCGGTCGAAAGCGATGGCGGCCGTGAGCGGGATCGCGCGCAGCCCGGCGATGGCCGGGACGCTGGCGTTCATCATCGAGCACGCCGGGAAGCCGGGAAGCGAGCACCAGCTGAACAAGTCGCTGGCCGACTTCGACTTCGACGCTCAGCGCAGGTTGACCCGCACGCGCATGCTCGTCCGCGCCGGGCCGGCGCTCGGGCTGATGGGCACGCTCATCCCGCTCTCGCCGGCACTGACCGGCCTTGCCGCCGGCAACACCGCCCAGCTCAGCCATGACCTCCGGGTCGCGTTCAGCGTCACGGTGGTCGGCCTGCTGATCGGGGCGGTCGCGTTCGCGCTGTCGCTCTCGCGCGACCGCATGTACAGCCAGGACCTGTCCGACCTCCAGTACCTCGCGGCGGTGATCAGCGATCCACGGCCGATAGGAGGCAACTCATCATCTCCGTCACCCCCCACGCCCGCAGCCGAGAAGACCGAGCCGGCGACCCGCTCGACGGCCTCGTAAACCTGTTCGACCTCGGGATCGTCCTGTCGGTCGCGTTCCTGCTGGCCGCGCTGTCGTCGCTGCACCTCGGCGGCACGATCACGAGCCACGGTCTGCGTCCGACCAGCTCCCAGAACATCTACATCCAGCCGGGACAGACCGTCGCGCCATTGCCCAAGCCAGGCGCGCGGACGATCGGCCGTGGCACCGAGGCCGGCGTCGTGTACCGCCTGGCCAATGGACAGCTCGTGTACGTGCAGTCCGCGCCCTCGAGCCGCTGAATGGGCTACGTCTGGGACCAGATCCGCGGCGCGATCCCACTGATCACGCACGGCAACCCGTACCTCATGAACCTGCTGTGGGTGTCGATCCGGGTGGCCCTGATCTCGACCTCGGCCGCGCTCGTGATCGGCCTGCCGATCGGGCTCGCGCTCGGGCTGGGCCGGTTCCGCGGCCGGCGCGCGCTTCAGATCCTGGCCAACGCGAGCCTCGCGCTTCCCTCGGTCGTGGTCGGGATCGGCCTGCTGCTGCTGCTCCTCCCGGGCGGCGTCTTCGGTTCGCTTCAGATCGAGTTCACGCTCCCGGCCGTGTACATCGCCCAGGCCATCCTCGCGCTCCCGTACATCGTCGCGCTCACCCCCGCGGCGATCCAGGGGCTCCCGCCCGGGCTGCTGGCCCAGGCTCGCGCGCTCGGCGCCGGGCGCGTCCAGCTCTCACTGCTGGCCGTGCGCGAGGCGAAGATCGGCCTGCTGGCCGCGGTGATCGCGGCGGCCGGCGCCACGATCGCGGAGGTGGGCGCCGTGGTGATCATCGGCGGCAACTTCGAGGGCCGCGACCAGACGTTGGCGAGCGGCCTGATGGACCAGTTCAACTACACGGGCCACGAACCGCTGGTGACCGCAATCGCGATCATGCTGCTGGTGCTCATCCTCGTGATGGCCGGGGTGCTCACCCTGATTCAGCAGCGCACCGGCGGGATCCGGCTGCGCTTCGGGACGGCGTGAGATGCATCTGATCTGGGAGGAGGTCCGCGTCGCCCTGCCGATGATCTGGCACCGGAACCCCTACCTGCTCAGCATCATCTGGTTCACGCTCCAGGTGGCGGCGGTCGCCACCGCGATGGCCACCGCGATCGGATTGCCGATCGCGCTTGCGCTCGCCCTGGGTCGGTTCCCAGGCCGGCAGTTCCTGCGCATGCTCGCCAACGCGAGCCTCGTTCTACCCCCGGTGTTGGTCGGAGCGATCCTGTATCTGCTGATGACGGTGCAGGCGCCGCTCGGTTCGCTGCGTCTGATCTGGACCCGGGAGGCGGTGTTCATCGCGCAGACGATCCTCGCCTTGCCCTTCATCGTGGCGCTTACCGTGGCCGCGATCCAGGCCCTGCCCGAAGGGCTCCTGTCCCAGGCGCGGCTGCTCGGCGCCGGCAGACGGCAGCTGAGCATGCTGGCGTTGCGGGAGGCGAGGATCGGCGTGATCGCCGCGGTCATCGCGGCCCTCGGAACCTCGCTGTCGGAGGTGGCGGCGGTGACGATCGTCGGCGGCAACATCTACGGCTACGACCAGACGCTGGCCAGCGCGACGCTGTTCGAGGTCGACGGCGCCCACTACGCCGACGCCGTGGCGATCGCGATCGTGCTGATCGTGATGATCCTGATCCTCATGTGCGGACTCGGTCTGCTCCAGCAACAGAGCGGCGGCATCCGGATGCGGTTCCGGTCGGCGACGTGACCGCCACGACCGACGAGGCGCAGGCGAGACGCGTGCTCCTCTCCTGCGAGCAGCTCAGCGTCCGACGGGCCCGACGAGACGTGGTGCGCGAGGTGAGCGTGGAGCTCCAGGCCGGCGAGATCGTCGCGCTGCTGGGGCCCAACGGCGCGGGCAAGAGCACGCTGCTCGACGCGCTCGCCGGCGCGCTGCCCGCCGCTCAAGGTCGCGTCGAGCGACACGGGCGCGTGGCTATCGCCCTACAGTCCCCGGACCTCGCGCGCCGCACCGTGCTCGCGAACGTGATGCTCGCGCTCGCCTGGTGGGGCGTGCCGCGCTCGGAACGAGCCGGCCGGGCGCGCGAGGCGCTGCGCGCGATCGGGGCCGAGCACCTGGCCGGGCGCCCGGCCGCGATGCTGTCGGGCGGCGAGCGGCGTCGAGTTCATCTCGCCCGCGCGATCGCGGTGCAACCCGACGTCCTCCTGCTCGATGAGCCGTTCGCCGGCCTCGATGCCGAGGTCCGCGCGAACCTGCTCGAGGACGCGCTGTCGGCGCTCCGGTCGGATAGCCGGGCCACGCTCGTGGTAGTCCACGATCGCGCGGAGGCGTGGGCGCTCGCGGATCGCCTGCTGATCCTGATCAACGGTCGGCTGGTGGCGTCCGGTCCGCCGCGGGAGCTCCTCGAGCAGCCACCCACCATCGACGTGGCCCGCTTCCTCGGCTTCGACGGGCAGCTCGACGACGGCTCCGAGATATTGCTGACCAGGCCGGCGCATGTCGTGCCCGACCCAGCCGGTCCGCTCGAGGCTCGCGTGACGCGCGTGATCCCGGTCGAGGATGGCGCCCGGGTGGAACTGTCCGTGGCGCAGGGACAGCTATACACCGTGGTCCCGCTTCCCTCACCTGGGCTTGGTGACACGGTGCGCCTCCGGATCGAGGGCGGGGCGCGGTTTCCGGTGGCGGAGACCCGGAGCCCGGTGGCGTCCTCCCCAAACTAGTGTCGCGACATTAGGGATAGCTGCACCCCCTGACGCCAGGCTCCTCCATAGGCGCGCGACACGGACGCGGGCAAGCTCCGGAGTGTCTTGACCGCAACCGAAAGGCGCGCAATGTCCGTTTCCTCTCCCGCACGCGGCGTCGCGGCCCGCATGGGCCGCTGGAGCGCGAGTCACCGCCGGCTCGCGATCGTCGGCTGGCTGGCGTTCGTACTCACGGCGATCGTGATCGGCTCGGCCGTCGGCCAGAAGACCATCAACAGCCAGGACAACGACGTCGGCCAGGCAGGGCGGGCCGACCAGGTCCTCAAGCAGGCGGGGTTCACCCCCGGCGGTCCACTGACGGAATTCGTAGTCGTCCAGAGTCACAGGGTCACGGTCGGCGCGCCGGCGTTTCGCGCCGTGATCGGTGATGTCGTGCACACGGTGGCGCCGTTCGGGACCGTGCACGACCTGCGCTATCCGACGGCGCGCTCGAGCCTTGGTCAGGTCGCGCGCGACGGGCACACCGCGCTCGTCGAATGGGACATGACCGGCACGCTCAACGCGGCCGAGACGCGGATCGACCCGCTCACGCGAGCGGTGGCGTCAGTCGCGCGGAGGCATCCGAACTTCTACGTCGGCGAGGCCGGCGCGGTCAGCTCCGACAAGGCGCTGAACGCGCTGTTCAACCAGCAGGTTGGAGAGGCCGGAATCCGCTCGGTGCCGCTCACGTTGCTGATCCTGGTCCTGGTGTTCGGGTCGCTGCTGGCGGCCTGGGTGCCGCTGATGCTCGCGCTGCAATCCGTGATCGCGACGATCGGGCTGGTCAGCATCGTCAGCCACCTCACGCCGATGGACCCCAACGCCGGCGCGGTCGTGACCCTGGTCGGTCTGGCCGTCGGCGTCGACTACACGCTGTTCTATCTGCGCCGCGAGCGCGAGGAGCGCGCGGCCGGGCGCGGCGAGCGTGCCGCGCTCGAGGCAGCGGCGGCGACCTCGGGGCGCTCGGTCCTGATCTCGGGCGCCACCGTGATGATCGCGATGGCCGGAATGCTGTTCTCGGGCGACCAGACGTTCGAGTCGTTCTCGATCGCCACGATGATCGTGGTCGCGGTGGCCATGATCGGGTCGCTCACGGTGCTGCCGGCGGTGCTGTCCAAGCTCGGCGATCGGGTCGAGCGGGGTCGCATCCCGCTGCTCGGTCGACTGCGCCGGGGATCCGGTGAGGCTCGGATGTGGTCGGCGATCCTGAGCGTGGCGTTGCGCCGCCCGGCGGCGTCAGCCGCGGTCGCCGGCGCGCTGCTGGTGGCGCTCGCCGTCCCCACGCTCCAGATGCACACGGCGCCGTCGCCGATCGAGTCGCTCCCGCGGAGCGCTCCGACGGTCGAGGCGCTCGATCGCATCCAGGCCGCCTTCCCGGGACGCTCGATGCCGGCGCTGGTGGCGGTCGAGACCGACACGGGCGCGCCGGCGTTCCACAGGGCGATCGAGCAGTTGCGCACCGAGTCGACCGCAACGAGGCTGGGCTACGGAGCGATGCAGGTCGACTCGAACGCCTCGCACACGGTGGCGCAGATCTCGATCGCGCTGCCGGGGAACGGGTCCGACGCAGCCTCGACGAAGGCGCTGCTGACGCTCCGCGACCGGTTGCTGCCGGACACGATCGGGCACGTACCGGGGGCCCGGTTCGCCGTGACCGGCACGACCGCCGGGTCCTACGACTGGAACCAGATGATGAAGAGCGCGATCCCGATCGTGTTCGGCTTCGTGCTCACGTTCGCGTTCCTGCTCCTGCTGGTGTCGTTCCGCTCGATCGTGATCGCGGCCAAGGCGGTCGTGCTCAACCTGCTGTCGGTCGCGGCCGCCTACGGCGTGGTGGTCGCGGTGTTCCAGTACGGCTGGGGCCAGCACCTGCTTGGTTTCACGTCCTACGGCGGCATCACCCCGTGGTTGCCGATGTTCATGTTCGTGCTCCTGTTCGGCCTCTCGATGGATTACCACGTGTTCATCCTGAGTCGTATCCGGGAGGCGTACGACCGCGGCATGAGCACCGAGCAGGCCGTCGAGCACGGGATCAAGACCACGGCCGGCACCGTGACGAGCGCGGCGCTCGTGATGGTCGGCGCGTTCTCGGTGTTCGCGTCGCTCCCGATCGTCGACCTCAAGGAGATGGGCGTCGGCCTCGCGGCGGCGGTCCTGATCGACGCCACCGTGGTCCGCGGCGTCCTGCTGCCGGCGGTCATGACGGTGCTCGGTGACCGCAACTGGTACCTGCCGGCGTGGCTTCAGTGGCTGCCGCGTCTCGAGCGTCACCGCGAGCCGCGCCCGGAGCCGGTCATCGCCGCGGCGGCCTGAAGCGGTCGCGCTGAGCCGCCCGGCCGCGGGTTGCCGCGGACAACAAACTGCGAGGCCCGGGTGGAGCGCGCGCCCGGGCCTCGTCAGGTTCGCCCCGCCGGCGGGCCCTGGGCTACGCGGTCAGCCAGCAGCGCGCCGGCCGCGGCCCACCCGGAGACGCCGTGCACTCCGGGTCCGGGATGAACCCAGGCGCCGGCCACGTACAGGCCGCGTACCGGCGTGCGACCGCGGCACAGCGCCGGCGCCGGCCGGAACAGGAGCTGCTGGTCGAGCTCGCAGCTGCCACTCGCCAGGTCGCCGCCGCGCAGGCTGCGGTTCTCGGCCTCGATCTTCGCCGGAGACCGTACGGCGCGCGCCAGCACAAGCGCACGAAACCCCGGAGCGAACCGCTCGATCCGCGCTTCGATCCGTGCGGCCATCTCGTCGTCGGTCAATCCGGGTTGCTGGGGCACGCGGGCGTAGACGTAGAGCGTCTGCCCTTCGCCGGCCGGGACCCGCGAGCGGTCGTGAAGCGACTGCTGGCCGACGACGAGCGCGGGCTGGTCGGGGAACCGGCCGGCGGAGGCCTGCTCGAGCGAGGCGGCGATCTCTCCGAGCTGCCCACCGACGTGAACCACGGCCGCCTGGCGGGCGTGAGGCGCCGTCCACGGCACCGGACCGGCCAGCGCGCAGTCGAGCTTCACCGTACCCAGGCTGTAGCGCCAGCCTCGCAGGCGCCGCTCGACCCCGCCCGGCAGCGTTCCCGCTGGCAGCATGTCGCTCAGCGGCCCCGGGCTCACGGTGCAGATGACCGCGTCGACCGGGATCCGCTCGCCGCCGGCGAGCCTCACCGCGGTGGCGCGCCCACGGCGAACCTCGATCGCGGTCACGGTGGCGCCGCATCGCACCGCGCCGCCGTGCTCGCGAACGCGCGCCACGAGCGCATCGGTGAGCCGGCCGGCGCCGCCGCGCGGAGACGGCCACCCGACCACGTGCCCGAGGAAGTTCAGTCCGAGCGAGAAGGCGCCGCTGCCCGCGGCATAGGGCGAGAGGTCGGCGTGCGCGCCCGACCCGGCCAGCCAGGCGGCGGCGCGATCGTCGCCGAACAAGGATCGCCCGAGGCTGGCCGACGAGGCGAGCGCGAGCGGGGCCAGCTCGAGCGCGCGAGCCCGCAGCCGGGCGAGCAACGCGGCGCCCGGCCGCAGCGCGGGCAGCCGCGCGAGGCCGGCGCGAATCAACGCGTCGCGCACCGGCCACAGCGTTCGCATCAGTTCGCCCCACGCCGCACCGCAACCCGGCGCGCAGGCGTCGAGCGAGGCGACGGTGGCGGCGACGTCGCGGTGCAGCGCAATCTCGTCCCCGTCCGCGGAGACCACGTGCACCATCGGAACAGGCGGATCGACCCAGTCGAGCTCGAGGTCGAGCAAACGGAACACAGCCGAGGCCGCCGTCAGCGGGAAGAACCCCGAGCACGTGTCGTGGACGAACCCGGGTAGCGTCAGCTGGTCCGAGCGCACCGCGCCACCAGGTGCTTCGGCCGTCTCGAGCACCACCACCTCGCGCCCGCGAGCGCTCAGCCGGATCGCGGCCACCAAGCCGTGGTGACCGGCGCCGATCACAGCGATTCCGGCAGTCACGGGGTGCTGCTACCCGCGTACGATCGAACCATGGACCTTCCGCCCGGACCCGGCGCCCCCGCCGTGTGGCAGACCATCGCCTGGATGACGCGCCCGGGCGCGTTCCTGCGTAGCGTGCACGAGCGGTTCGGCGACCCGGCCACGATCCGAACCTATTGGACCGAGCAGCCGATGGTGCTGTTCTCGAGCCCGGATTCCGTGCGGGCGGTGTTCCGCCTCGACCCGGCGATCGCGCCGGCCGGACAAAGCTGGGAGTTCCTGCGCCCGTTCGCCGGCCCCCACTCGATCCTGCTGCTCGACGGCGAGGAGCACCTGCGCGAGCGCCGGTTGATGCAGGGGCCATTCCACGGCGAGCGGATGCGCGCGTTCGCACCGATGATCGCCGAGCTGGCTCGCGCCGAACTCGCCACCTGGCGCGGACGAGTGGTGGCGCTCGAGCGGATGCGGGAGCTCACGCTCGAGATCATCCTGCGCGTCGTGTTCGGCGCCCGCGATCCCGGCGAGGTGGCGGAGCTACGCGAGCGGATCGACGACACGCTGGCCACCGTGCGCTCGCTGCCGTGGGTGCTGGCGATGGCGGTGGTCCGCAAGGACCTCGGCCCAGGCACCCCGTGGGGCCGCTTCCGGATCGCGGTCGAGCGCTTCGACGCGACGCTGTTCGAGCTGCTCGCACGCCTGCGAGCCCGTGCGGAAGCCGACGGCGACACGGACGATTCAATGGTGAGCGTGCTGCTCTCGCAACGCGACGAGCAGGGCAATCCGCCGAGCGACCAGCACCTCCGCGACCAGCTGGTCGCGCTGCTGGTCGGCGGCCACGACAGCTCGTCCGCGTCGCTGGCGTGGGCATTCGAGCGTCTCGCCCGCCACCCCGAGGTGCAGGCGCGCCTGCGCGAGGGGGACCCGAAGTACCTCGAGGCCGTGGTCAAGGAGTCGCTGCGCATACGCCCGGCGCTGACGATCGCACCGCGGCTGCTGCTCGAGCCGGCCGAGATCGCCGGTCGCACCATCCCGGCCGGCGTGCAGGTGGCCGCCTGCCTGTGGCTCGCCTGCCGCCGCGAGGATCTGTGGCCGAACGCCGGCGCATTCCGTCCCGAGCGGTGGCTCGAGGACGGGACTCACACGGCGCCCAACCCGTTCTCCTGGATCCCCTTCGGCGGCGGCGTCCGCCGCTGCGCCGGCGCGCCGTTCGCCGAGATGGAGATGCGGGAGGTCCTGCGCGCCGCGGCGCCGCTGAACCTGAAGCCGGCGCGCGACGAGCCCGAACGCGCCCGGCGCAGCATGCTCGTGCTGGTCCCGAACCGGGGCGGGGAGCTGCTGGTCGGTTGACCGAGCTCGTCATCTTCGACTGCGACGGCGTGCTCGTCGACTCGGAGCCGATCTCGGTGCGGATCGACATCGCAATGCTCGCCGAGCTTGGCCTCACGATGACCGAAGCAGAGGTGATCGAGCGCTTCGTGGGCCGCTCGCCCGAGGTGATCGTGGAGGCCGTCGAGCAGGAGCTGGGCCATCCCCCGCCTGACGGCTGGTTCGAGCGCGGCGAGCGACGACTGCGCCGAGCCTTCAAGACCGAGCTCAGCCCCGTTCCCGGCATCGTGGAGGCCCTCGAGCAAATCACCCCACCGGTCTGCGTCGCCTCGAGCAGCACCCCGGAGAACCTGCGCCTCAAGCTCGAGCTGACGGGTCTGTACGACCGCTTCGCCGGGCGCATCTTCAGCGCCGCTAAGGTCGCCAACGGCAAGCCCGCTCCGGACCTATTCCTGCACGCAGCCCGGCGGATGGGCGTCGATCCGACCGGCTGCGTGGTCGTCGAGGACAGCCGCTACGGCGTGCAGGCGGCGCGCGCCGCCGGCATGGACGTTCTTGGGTACGCGGGCGGGCTGACGCCGCCGGACGTCCTGGCGGGTCCCCGCACCGTAGTGTTCGACGACATGCGATCGCTCCCCGAGCTGCTCTGAACACGACGCTTGGCAACACCGGCCTGCGCGTGACCCGGATCGGGCTCGGGCTGGCCGCGCTGGGACGTCCCCGGTACATCAACCTCGGCCACGCGGCGGACCTGGCGGGCCACACCGGCGTCTCCGAGATGGAGCGCACGGCGCACGACGTGCTCGACGCGGCCTACGCCGGCGGCGTGCGCTACTTCGACGCCGCCCGCTCGTATGGGAAGGCCGAAGCGTTCTTGGCTTCCTGGCTCCACGCCCGCGGCCTAACTCGTGACGACGTCACGGTCGGCTCCAAGTGGGGCTACACGTACACCGCGAACTGGCAGACCGACGCCGAGGTCAACGAGGTCAAGGACCTGAGTGCCAAGACTCTGCGCCGCCAGCTGGCCGAGACCCGCGAGCTGCTGGGCGACCACCTGTGCCTCTACCAGATCCACTCCGCGACGATCGAGAGCGGCGTCCTCGACGACCCCGAGGTGCGCGAGGAACTCGCTGCCCTGAGACGGAGCGGAGTGTTCATCGGCTTCACGACAACCGGCCCCCACCAGGCGCAGACGATTAACCGGGCACTCGCGGTCGGCGGGTTCGACTCGGTGCAGTCCACCTGGAACCTGCTCGAGCGCTCGGCTGGCCAGGCGCTCGCCGCCGCCCACGACGCCGGCCTCGGGGTGATCATCAAGGAGGCGCTCGCCAACGGGCGGCTTACCGACCGCGGCGACGTGCCCGAGTTGACGGCGGCCGCGCGCAAAGCAGACACGACCTCGGACGCCCTCGCGCTGGCGGGCGTGCTGGCCGAGCCCTGGGTCGACGTGGTGCTGAGCGGTGCCGCCACCGTCGAGCAGCTCCAGAGCAACTTGGAGGCGCTCGAGGTGGAGCCGGAGCCGCTCGACGAGCTCGTCGAGGATCCCGAGAGCTATTGGCACGAGCGCAGCGAGCTACCCTGGAACTGATGGACGTCGAGATCTGGTCTGACATCGCGTGCCCCTGGTGCTACGTCGGCAAGCGTCGGTTCGAAGCCGCCCTTGCCCGGTTCGAGCATCGCGACGATGTGCGCGTCACGTGGCGGAGCTTTGAGCTCGACCCCTCCGCGCCGGCCGAGCGCGAGGGCGAGCGCGCCGCCCGGCTGGCCGAGAAGTACGCGATCAGCGTCGAGCGCGCCCGCGAGATGGAGTGCCAGATGACCGAGACGGCCGCCGGCGAGGGGCTCGACTTCCGCTTCGACATCCAACGCTCGGGCACGACCTTCGACGGCCACCGCCTCGTCCACCTGGCGGCCGAGCATGGTCTGCAGGACGCGATGAAGGAGCGCCTGCTCCGTGCGTACTTCAGCGAGGGCGAGCTGATGAGCGATCACGAGACGCTCATCCGGCTGGCCGGCGAGGTTGGACTCGATCAGGACGAGGCCCGCCAAACCCTGACCGGCGACCGCTACGCCAACGAGGTTCGCGAGGACGAGCGGACGGCCTCCCAGTTCGGGATCAGCGCCGTGCCGACGTTCGTGATCGACCGCGCGATCGGCGCGTCCGGGGCCCATCCCCCCGAGGCGCTGCTCGAACTCCTGAACCAGGGCTGGTCGCGCCGCACGCCCGAGCCGGTGATCGCCGGCGGCGAAGCCTGCGACGTCGACGGCAACTGCTAGCCGCCCGTTACTGACGGCCGGCGCGGTCGAGCAGACCGCGCTTGCCGGCGGCGTACGCCACCTCCGCCCGGCTGTGGACGCCGAGCTTGCGCATCACGTTGCGGACGTGGAACTTCGCAGTGCTCTCACTGACGAACATCGTGCGGCCGATCTCCGCGTTGGTCAGACCGCTGGCCACGAGCTCGGTGACCTGGCGCTCGCGCGCGGTGAAATCCTCCTCGTCGCCGGCGTGCTCACCCGCGACGAGCGCCGCGACCATGGCCGCGCTGCGTCCGTCGAACCCGGACTCCCCGCGGGACACGCGACGGATGATCCGGACCAGCTCGACCAGATCGACCTCTTTGAGGACGTACGCCTTGGCGCCCCGACGAAGCGACTGGTTGAGCAGGCTCTCGTTGAGAAACGTCGAGAGGATCACCACGTTGGACTTCGGCCGACGCCGCACGATCTCGCTGCACAGGTCGAGCCCCTCGGTGTCGTGGTCGGCGCTCAGCTTGAGGTCGAGCAGAATCACGTCCGGCCCGGCCTCCTCGAGCACGCGCAGCGCCTCGGACCGGTCTCCGGCCTCGGCCACCACCTGGATGTCCGGTTCGAGCTCGAGGATCGAGCGCAGGCCCCGGCGCACGATCGCGTGGTCGTCGACCAGCATCACGCGGGCGGGCGCCGCAGCCGGCTCACGCGACGCCAACCGCGCCTCCCAGAGCCACCTCGACTCTCAGCTTCACGCCGCCGCCGCGGCGACCCTCGAACCAGGCGGCGCCGCCCAGTTCGCGCACGCGCTCCGCAATCCCCGTCAGACCGAGGTGATCGCCACCCGGCCGCGGAATGAAGAGTTGGTGCTGGAGCCTGCGGTGGTTGCCCGTCCCGTCGTCGGCGACGGCCAGCGACACCACCTCCGGCCGCCAGCGCAGGGTCACCCACGCGTGATGCGCCTCGGCGTGGCGGACCACGTTGAACAGCGCCTCGCGCGCGATCTGGACCAGGGCATGCTGAGTGACAGCCGGTACCGGCTGAGTCTCACCGTAGACGCGCAGACCGACCTCGAGGCGGGTGCCGGCCTCGACGTCCTCGATGACCTCACGCAGCGCCCGCGGTAGCTCGGTCTGACCGTCGCTGGCCAGCCCGAAGATCACCTCGCGGATCTCGTCCATCGCCGAGCGCGCCAGCGACTGGGCCGCCAGCACCCGTTCGAGCACGGCCGACGAGGTCGACTCGTGCCGGCGGCACCACTCGAGGTTCATGCCGATCGTCAGCAGGTGCTGGGCGACGCTGTCGTGGAGCTCGCGCGCGATCCGGTTGCGCTCCTCGCTCAGGAGCTGGCGGCGCCCGGCCTGCTCCAGCCGCCGCAGCGTCCCCTCGAGCTCTGAGCCGCGACGCTCGAGCTCGGCGGACCGGCGCTCGTTCTCCTGGAACAGGGAGGCGTTGTGCAGGGCGACACCGGCGTGGTTGGCGAGCGTGACCAGGATCGACACGTCGCTCGGCGCAACTTGGACGCCGTCGGGCAGACCCACCGCGAGGATCCCGGCCGGGTCGCCGTGCACGGGCATCGGCGCTGTGACGATGACGCAGGGCTCGCCGCCGAACTCGAGCCCCTCGTCGTGTTCGGCGAGCACGGGCCGCTGGGCGGCGAGCGTCCGGTCGGTGAGCACCTCGAGCATGTGCGGCGGCATCTCCCAGCGCTGGATGACGCAGTGACTGGCGTGGACGAACACGCGAGCCATCCCGACCCCGGCTCGCTCGCCGGAGAACACCATCGCGGCCCAGCGCGCGTCGAAGTGGTGGGCGGCCGCCTCGACCACCGCGTCGCACACGGCGACCGGTCCCGCCGGCGCCGCGCACAGCGCCGAGGAGATCCGCTCGAGCGTCTCGATCGTGTGGTCGAGACGATCCGACTTGTCGCGCCAAGCGGCGTAGAAGCTCGGCTTCGAGGAGCGGACGCCGATCAGACGCTCGAGCGCGCGGGGGTCGACGCTGACATGCTCAGTAGGCGGCGATGCAGATCCGGCGGACATCATCCTCACTTACCGGTCTCGGGTTGGTGGCGATATAGGCGTCGCGCAGTGCACCCAGCGCAAATTGGTCGAACTCCCCCGGATCGACCCCCAGCTGGTGTAGTCCGCCGGGGATCTCGAGCGAGCGCGAGAGCTCCTCGACGCGCTCGACGGCCCCTTCCGCGGCGATCCCCGGGTCGAGCCGGTCAGTGGCCACGCCGAGCGCGCGGGCGACATCGACGTACCGCTCCGCGTGCGTCTCGGCGTTGAAACGCATCACGTGCGGGAGCAGGATGGCGTTCAGAAGACCGTGCGGGAGGTCGAGCGCGCCGCCGATCTGGTGGGCGATCGCGTGCGTGGCGCCGAGCAGCGCGTTGGTAAACGCCAGCCCCGCCTGCAGGCTGGCCCGCGCCATCCCCTCGCGCGCAACGAGATCGTGCGGGTCCTGCACCGCAACCGGAAGGTGCTCGGCGATCCCCTCGATCGCCGCGACCGCATGCCCTTTGCTCAGGAAGTCGCACGCCTCGGACACGCACGACTCGATCGCGTGGCTGAGCGCGTCCAGGCCGGTGTGCGCGGTCAGCTCGCTCGGCATCGTCGTCAGCACTTCGGGATCGGTGATCGAGATCTCGGGAACGAGCGCGCGGCCGCCGATCGTCGCCTTGATCCGGCGCGCGGTGTCGGTCACCACGCAAAACTGCGACACGTCGGAGCCCGACCCTCCCGTGGTGGGCACCATCACCGTCGGCGGGATCGGAGCGGTGGCGCGGTCGATGCCCTCGTAATCGAGGATGTGACCGCCGTTGCCGCTGAGGATCGCCACCGCCTTGGCCACGTCGATGCAACTCCCGCCGCCGATCGCCAGGAGCGCGTCGCACCCGCTCTCGAGATAGCTCTCGAACGCGGCCTGCACCTCGAAGTCCTTCGGGTTCGGCGTCAGGTCGTGCCAAAGCCGGTACGACACGCTGACGTCGGCGAGATGCGGCATGGCGCGTTCCACCCACCCGGCCGCCAGGACCCCCGGATCGCTTACCAGCATCGGGCGCCGCCCGCCGACTCGCCGGACCGCTCCACCAACCTCGCCAAGCGTGCCGATTCCGAAGATCACCTCGGGAATCAGGAACTTGCTGACGCGCGGGCGCGGTGGCGCCGCCGGGACTGTCGCTCCGGGGACGGACGTGAGGTTCTCCACTCCTCTTCGCTGCTGCAGAGCCGGCCAGGGATCCTAGCGCTGGCAGGGCGTCGCCGTGGGTCTAAGTCAGGGGTCGGACCTCAGCCGCGGATCTGCTCGGGATCCCAGCCCAGACAGACGCGCCCGTAGCGCTGACCCCTCACGTATAGCGCTACCGACATCGTTGTCAGCACCGCGCCGGTGTCGCGCGCGTAGGTCCGGGGCCCGACGTCAGCGGATAAGGCCCTCGGCCCGCGCCCACGCCACGGTCTTGTGAATCGTCTCGCGCGGCTCGGTGTAGCGCACGCCCAGCTCGCGTCCGGCGCGCGAGCCGTCGTAGCGGTGGCCGTGCAGCAGCGTCCGGACCATCTCGCGGCACACCGGCGGATGGCGCCCAAGCAGCCGGAAGCCACGCTCGACGGCGGCCGCCGCGACGGTCGCGGCCCGACGCGGCACGAGCCGAGGGCGGGCCTGCACGCCGGCGACATCGGCCGCCAGCGCCAGCGCGTCCTCGATCGCCAGCGTCATCCCGTTCAGCAGATACCGCTCACCGTCCGCGCCGCGCTCGCAGGCCAGCAGATGCCCGGCAACACAGTCGTCGATGTCGACGAGGCTGACGACGGTCGGGACGAAGAACTTCAACCGCCCGTCGAGGAACGCGAGCAGGAAGCGACCGGTGCCGCCGGCGCGCCCCGGCCCCTGCACGGAGGAGGGATTGACACACACCACGTCCTGACCGACCTCGCGCGCGGCGGCGAGCGCGGCGCGCTCGCCTTCGGTCTTGGTCCGCTCGTAGGTCGAGAGGTACCAGCCGCGATGGGGCGTGCGCTCGTCGCCCACCGTCCCCGGCGCCTCGCCGATCGTCGCCGCCGAGGAGGTGTGCACGAGCCGGCGGATGCCCGCGCGGGCCGCGGCGCGGACGGCGGCGACCGCGCCGTCGACGTTCATGCGCTGCATCGGGCGCGGGTCCTCGACGCACAGCGAGTTCACGCCGGCGACGTTGTAGGCGCACTCGCATCCCGCCATCCCTTTGGCCAAGGCATCCTCATCGAAGCCATCGCCGCGCGTCACCGTGACGCCGCGGGCGGACAGCGCGGAGGCGGCGATGTCCGAGCGTGCCAGCCCGACCACGTCGTCGCCGCGTTCGAGCAACCTCGTCACGAGCGCCGTACCGATCACGCCCGTCCCACCGGTGACGAATACGCGGGCCACGCGCGCGATTCAGGAGCGGAGCGCGGCGGAGAACTGGACGATGTAGTCGATCCCGGACCAGGCGGTGACGGCCGCCGCGATCACCAGTGCCCACTGATCGAGGTAGACGCCGGCGATCACCGCGTCCGGGCGCAGGATCGCGAGCGTGATCGCGACGAACTGAACCGTAGCCTTCCACTTGCCTAGCATCGAGGTCTCGAAGTGACGCCCGCCCGATTCGACCGCGGCACGCAGCCCGAGAATCGTGAACTCGCGTCCGATGATCACCAGCGCCACCCACGGCGAGGCGCGGTGCATGGACACGAGCGCGATCAGGGCTGTGGTGACCAGCAGCTTGTCGGCGGTGGTGTCGAGGAACCCGCCGAGCCGCGTGGTGACCCCCCAGCGGCGGGCCAGGCGGCCGTCCAGCCAGTCGGTGGCGGCAGCGACGGCGAACACGATCGCGGCCGCGGTATACGAGGCATCCAGCACGAGCGCCATCACCGCGGGGCAGGCCACGAAACGAAGGCCCGTACCGGCAGCAAGCATCCGGGATGAGCGCAAGGAGCTCAACGTACCGGCTTCCACGTTGGGAATGAGGCTACCTCACAGCAACGCAGCGCCTAGGGCGCGGGCGGCCACCGCGGTATCCGCCTCGAGGGCTTTCAAGGCCGCCGCCCGCGCATCCGCCAGCTCGACGCCGCGCAGCGCCTCCTTGACCTCCGGCACGAGCGCCGGCGCCATGCTCAGCTCGGTCACCCCCAGCCCGGCGAACAGCACCGCGCTCGGTGGGTCCCCCGCGAGCTCGCCGCACACCCCGACCCAGCGCCCGTGGGCACGCGCACCGGCCACCGTCTCTGCGACGAGGCGCAACACCGCCGGCTGCGGCCCGGTCAGGAGCGCCGCCAGTCGCTCGTTGCCGCGCTCGGCGGCCATCGTGTACTGCGTGAGGTCGTTGGTCCCGAGCGAGAAGAAGTCGACGTGCGCGGCCAGGCGGGCCGCGGTCAGCGCCGCGGCTGGGACCTCGACCATGATCCCGAACTCGAGCGGTGCGTCGATCCCCGTATCGGCGCGGGCCTGCTCGAGCACGGCGCGGGCGGCGCGGATCTCGTCGAGCGTGGCGACCATCGGCAGCATGACCTTGATCGGGTGCTCGGCCGCGACCCGCAGAATCGCCCGCAGCTGTGAGGTGAGCACGTCGGTGCGCTCGAGCGTCAGCCGCAGCCCGCGCACCCCGAGAAACGGATTGGCCTCGGGCGGCATGGGGAGCGCCGGCAGCGGCTTGTCGGCGCCGGCGTCGAGGGTGCGGACGACCAACGGGCGACCGTCGAGGGCGGTGGCGATCTCGCGCAGCGTCGCCGCCTGTTCGTCCTCGCTGGGCAGCTCGGCGCGGTCGAGGAACAGAAACTCGGTGCGCAGCAGGCCGACGCCCTCGGCACCGAGCTCGACGGCGCGCGCAGCCTCCTTGGCCGAGCCCAGGTTGGCGACCACCTCGATCCGAGTGCCGTCGCGGGTGGCTCCGAGTTCGTGGGCGCGTTCGCGCGCCTGGATGCGCCGGCGTTCCGCCCGCTCGCGGCGCTCGCTCGCCTCGCGCCGCACGTCCGCCGGCGGATCGACCTGGACGGTGCCCTGGTCGCCGTCGAGCAGGACCGTCATACCGTCCTCGATCGCGAGCACGCCCTCACCGATCCCCAGCACCGCCGGGAGCGCGAGCGCCCGGGCGAGGATCGCCGCATGGGCGGTGGCGGTGCCGTGGGCGGTGGCGATCCCGATCACCTTCGCCGGGTCGAGGGCCGCCGCGTCCGCCGGCGTCAGCTCGCCGGCGATCACGATCCCTTCGACGGCCAACCGTGCCGAATCCGAGTCACCGCCGGTCAGGGCACTCACCACCCGTCGCCCCACATCAAGCACGTCGGCGGCGCGCTCCTGCAGCAGCGGTTCCTCGAGCGCGCGGTAGCGCGCCGCGACCTCCTGCGCCGCGTCGTAGAACGCGCGCTCCGCACGGGCGCCGGCCTCGATCGCGCGGTATGCCGGCTCGAGCAACGCCTCGTCTTCGAGCAGCACCAGGTGCGCGTTGAAGATCGCCGCCTCCGCCTTGCCGGCGCGAGCGGCCAGCTTGTCGCGATCGCGCTCGATCGCGGTCCTCGCCGTCGCTATCGCCTCGCCCAGCCGCTCCTGCTCGCTCTCGGGATCTTCGGCGGCCCGCTCCGGCGGAGGCGCGAAGGCGCCGTGCAGGTGGTGCGCCGGCCCGACCACGACCCCGGCTGACGCGGGTACGCCGGTGAGGACGGCACCCGCCTCCGGTGGTCCGCCGCGATCGTCCTGCTCCCGCGGCGCGCCCACGGACACCGACGGTGGTGACCGTACCGGCGCTACCGGACGGGGCGGTGGCTGCGCGGCCACACCGTCCCCAAAGCCCTCGTCGGCGAGTTCCTCGAGGGCCGCGATCACCTCGCTCGCCTGCGGCCCGGACGCGCTCACCACCAGCGTGTCCCCGAACCGCGCCCCGAGCGCGACCACGTTGGTCAGGCTCCTCGCCCCCACGGGCGGGCCGCCGCCGGCTTTGGCCACGCGCACGTCGGCGTCGAACCCCCGCGCGGTTTCGACGAAGCGTGCCGCCGGGCGGGCATGCAGGCCGATCGCGTTGCGGACCGGGATGGAGGCCTCGGCGTCCGCCGGTGGCGCCGGGGCCTCCAGCGCGGGTGCCGCCGCGCCCGGGACCCCCAGTTGTGAGCTCTTCATCGCGAGCGCGCCGCGGGCCTCGGCCGCCACCTCCTCGAGCGACGCGCCACCGCCGGCCGCGGCCGCGGCCGCCACCGCCCCCTCGACGAGCGGTGCCTCGCTCAGCACCACCTTTCCCGGCGTGTCGCCGAGCAGCTCGACCGCGAACTCGGCGCTCATCAGCGCGCTCCCCAGGTCCATCAGGACGAGCACTCCGTCGGGGGACATCACCCGCTCGACCGCGGCCTGGACCTTTTCCGCGCTCGTGCCCAGCACGCCCGGCTCGTCGGTGCCGCCCGCCGCCTCGAGGGCGAGTTCAGCCGAACCCATTTCCCGCGCGAGCGCGACCACGCCTTCCGCGAGCGCCTCGCTGTGAGAGACGACGACGATGCCCACCATGTCGGACGCGCCCCGGAGTCGAGACTCAGAGCCCGTAGGCCCGGTGCAGGTAGTCGATCGGGTGCACCGACTTCTGACCGGTGGCGTGCGTGATCTGCCACCGGCAGGTCTCGCTGTCGCACGCGACCTCGCCGGCGCCCGACGCCTCCACCTGGCCGAACAGGTCCGCCCCGACCGCCATCGCGATGTCGTACTTCTCCGCTTTGAGCCCGTAAGTGCCGGCGATCCCACAGCAGCGGGCGTTGCCCTCGGTGACCTCGAGACCCGGGATCAGCGCGAACAGCTCGAGCGCCGGCTTGCCGATCCAATGACCCTGCTGCTGGCAGGGCGCGTGGTAGAAGATGTGCTCGTTGACCGGCCTGAAGTCGGTCTTGAGCTCGCCGCGGTCGTGGAGCTCGAGGAGCAATTCGCAGATGTCGTAGGTCCGCTCGGACAGGAGCTTGAGGTCGGGATCGTCCTCGAGCGACAGGATCTCGCGCGCCTCCCGCTTGAGCATCAGCGTGCAGCTCGTCGCGTTGCCGACGACGAGCATGTTCGGGTCGTCGCGCAGATAGGGGGCGAAGTCGCGCCCGCGGCGCAGTACGACCTTCCGGGCATCGTCGAACAAGCCGCTCGACTGCAGTGGCAGGCCGCAGCAATCCTGCTTGGGCACGATCACCTCGAAGCCGTTGTGCTCGAGGATCTGAACCACCTTCTCCCCTTCCCATGGCTCGTAGTACTCGGTGCCGCAGCCGTGGAAGTAGAGGATCTTGCGTCCGGTCTGAGGGCTGGTTCGGCCGTGAGCCCAGCGCGAGAAGCGGCGCCCGGCGAACGCCGGCACCGCCGCGTCGCGATGCACGCCGAGCGTCTTCTCGGCGAGCACGCGCAGCGGACCGGAGGCCAGCGTGAAATTGGCGATTCGGGCCGTCGGGGTGCCGGCACGGCCCAGCCATGTGGGCCGGGTGATGATGCGGTCCCGCAACGGGATGCCCTTCTGCCGCTTGAGCTTGTCGCGCGCCTGGGCGTTGACCTCCGCGATCTTTACCCCCTGCGGGCACACCATCGAGCAGATCCCGCACCCCGAGCAGTAGTCGACGGACGACTCGACCGAAGGCTCGTCGGCGACCCGGTAGCGCTCGGCCTGCGGGCCTGTGTACTTGGGTCCCCCGAACAGCGGTGTCACGTTCGAGACCGGGCACTGGGTCTCGCAGATCGTGCACTTGACGCAGTGATCGATCGACCCGCGAAGCAGCAGATCCTCGAGGATGCCGTTCGTCATGCTGCCTCCGCGCGGGCTCCGCCGGCGGACAGGACCAGCTGCGCGGCCCGCGAGCCGCTGGCCAGGGCGATGCCCTCGCCCGATCCCTCGCGCCAGGAGATCGCGCCGGGCAGCGCGGCGCCCGCCACGACGACATTATCCGCACCCTCGGCCCGGAGCTGGGCGTCGACGGCGACGCCGACGCGGGACATCGGTTGCTCGGCGAGGTATTCGGGAAGGAAGCGGGGCTCGCCCGGTCCGGGCACGCCGCGCAACGGCAGGCCCAGCACGCGATCGCGCGTGACCCAATCGGAGTCGAGCTCGATCGCGCCCGAGCTGAACCCGCCCGCAGCGAACACGAACCAGGGCGCGGCGTACACCGCGTCGTGGCCGGCCGCTCGCGTGGCCACTGAGGTCACGCGCGAGCCGGCGCGCTCAGCGCTCACCACCTCGGCTCCGAGCACGAGCCGGCCGCCCGCGCGTCGCAGCGCCACTCGCAGAATTTCGTACAGGCGCATGCCGGGAACCGACGGCGGCAGCGTGGGGATCTCGAACACGGGGCGGCCGAGGCGACGCTCGAGGTCCGACCAGGCGCTGTGCGGGTCGCGGATGCCGAGCATCGCCGGCAACCCGATGCTCTCGTCGGCCTGCAGCTTGAGCGCGAGCCGGCCCGCAAACGCCGCTCGCCAGGCCGGGTCGTCGAACCGCCGCGCCAGGCCCAGCGCGTTCTGGTCGGCCTTGATGACCTCGATCTCGGCCTCCACCCAACGAGCCGCGATTCCGGCGCGGCCGAGGTTCGCGGCGCACAGCGCGGGGTGGAAGTCGCGAAGCGCCCGCGAACCGACCACGCACACGCGCTCTAGCGAGTCGCCGTCACCGTGAGCCATCGTTTCCGGGACCAGCGCCGACGGCCGCAGCGCGCCGACCGCGGTCGGGAACAGGCGGTTTCGCTCGAGGTCGCCGACGTAGCGATAGCCGGGCAGCGGTCCCGATTCAACCCGCGACTGGAACCAGTGAGCCGACTCTGCCACCGCGTCCGCACCCAGGAGTGCATATGGGTGATCGGGGCGCGCGGCGACAAAGTCTCCGAGGGCGGCCAGCGGCGCGGCGACCCGCTCGGGCGCGTACCCGAGCACGTCGATCGTGCCGGGGGCCAGGTGCGTCGATCCGACGCCCTTGGCGAGCACGCACACGCGCGCGCCACCCTCGGCTAGTCGCGCCCCGGCGACCATGCCCGCGGTGCCGCCGCCGATCACGACGGCGTCATAACGCAGCTGTCCGCTCACGTCGCTACGGCCTCCGGCTGCGGCAGCGGTAGATGCTCCACGTCGAGCACGCCTTGGAAGATCCATTCGTCGAACCGGGTCTGGCGCAGCTGATCCCCGTAGAGGATCGGCCACGTCCCTCTCCACCGCTCCTCGAGGAATTCGAGGAGCGATTTGTCGGCCTGCTCGGCGCTCAGACCGTCGAGACCGTGCAGGATGCCGGTGGCTCGGTAGATGCAGAACCCGCCCTGGCATGGTCCCATCCCGAGCCGGAGCAGGCGGCGGATGTCGTCGAGGTTGGTGGTGGCGCGGCGGCGAATCGACTCCTCGAGCTTCCACCGCGGGACGAGCTCGCAGTCACAGATGATCTGCTCGTCGACGAGGTTCTTCTCCTTGCGCTCGAGTCGCTCTGCGAGCATGTAGGTCGCGTGGCCCTCGGAGCCGGGGAGCGGCTCGGTCTTGGTCGTGCAGGGGCGCTCGTCGCCGAGGTGCCGGCTGACAGCGGCCATCGTGTCCTCGGCCATCAACCGGAAGGTCGTCAGCTTCCCTCCGGTGATCGTTACGAACCCCGTGACGCCGTCGCGCTCGGCATGGTCGAGCACCGCGTGCGCGCGTGTGACGTCGCGCGTGTCGGTGTCGAGGGCCTTGGCGTCCTCGAACAGCGGCCGCACGCCGGTCCACACACGCAGCGCTCTCGCCTGGCGGAAGCCGGGGACGAGCTTCTCGCCGTCGTCGAGCATCGCGTCGACCTCCTCCTGGAGCACCGTGTGGTCGTCGGGGTCGTCGGTGTGCTCGTCCGTGGTGCCGATGATGCAAACCGTGTGGATCGGGACGATGATGTCGCCGTCGCTGGGCATCTGACAGCGATTGACGCACGTGTTCACCAGGCGGTGGTTCATCGCGATCATGATCCCCCGGCCCGGCAGAATGCGGACACCCTCGATGCCCGCCAGGTCGGCGACCCGACCGGCCCACGCACCCGAAGCGTTGACGGTGACACGGGCCTCGATGTCGAGCTCCTCGCCGGTGGCGTGACCGCGCACGCGAGCGCCGGTGATCACGTCGCCGTTTCGATGGATGGCAACGACCTCGTGGTAAGGAAGGATCCGCGCGCCACGTTGCTGGGCCCCGCGGGCCATCGCCCACACGGTCTTCCATACGTCGATGTTCCCGTCGGGGACGCGGAACACGCGCGAGATGCCCGGGTTCAGGCGCGGCTCCTCTCGGAGCGCGACCGCGGGATCGATCTCCTCGCAGTCGACGCCGGTGTCGCGGCATCCCTTGGCGAACCTGTCGGCGTAGGCGGGATCGTCATACGGGGTCGTGACGAAGAACCCCCCGACGTCCTCGATGCAGTCGGCCGCGATGTTCCGGACGATACGGTTCTCCTGGACGCATTCCGTCGCGGCGTGCGGATCCTTGACCGCGTAGCGGCCACCGGAGTGCAGCAGGCCGTGAAAGCGCCCGCTCGTGCCCTCGGCCAGGTCCGCGCGATCGACCAGCACCACGTCGTAACCGCGCAGCGACGCGTCCCAGGCCACGCCCGCGCCCGTGGCGCCACCCCCGATAACCAAGACGTCGGTGCTAAGCGTGGCCATAGACGTGAGCCTACTCCGCCGAAGGCGGCCGGTGGGACCGCCTTCGGCGTCGAGGTTCAGAGCAGTCGGTCAATCGAATTGTCGGCGGCGCCTGACGGCGGCGCCTTAGTCGACCCAGTCGAACGTCCGGGTGATGGCCTTCTTCCACTCCTTGTAGTACTCGTCGCGCTTGGCGGCGTCCATGCTCGGCTCCCACCGCTTGTCCTCGGCCCAGTTGTCACGGACGTCCTGCTCGCTGTCCCAGAAGCCGACGGCGAGCCCGGCCGCGTACGACGCGCCCAGCGCGGTCGTCTCGGCCACCACGGGCCGGACCACCGGCACCCCGAGGATGTCGGCCTGGAACTGCATCAGCAGGTCGTTGGCGACCATGCCGCCGTCGACCTTGAGCTCGGTCAGGGTGACGCCGGAGTCGGCCTCCATCGCGTCCATCACCTCGCGCGTCTGGAACGCGGTTGCCTCGAGCGCGGCGCGGGCGACGTGGCCGGCGTTGACGTACCGCGTCAGGCCGGCGAACACGCCGCGGGCGTTCGACTTCCAGTACGGCGCGAACAAGCCGCTGAAGGCGGGCACGATGTACAGCCCGCCGTTGTCGTCCACCGACTTGGCCAGCTCCTCGACCTGCGGGGCGGCCTGGATCATGTGCAGGTTGTCGCGCAGCCACTGCACGAGCGCGCCGGTGATCGCGATCGAGCCCTCAAGCGCGTACACGCACGCCTGGTCGCCGATCTTGTAGCAGGCCGTGGTCAGCAGCCCGGACTTGGATTGCACGGCCTCGGTGCTCGTGTTGAGCAGCATGAAGTTGCCCGTGCCGTACGTGTTCTTGGCGTCGCCGGTGTCGAAGCAGGCCTGGCCGAACGTCGCCGCCTGCTGGTCGCCGAGGTCGCCGGCGATGTTGATCCCGGTCAGGCTGCCGGCCCTGACCTCGCCATAGACCTCGCTCGAGGCCCTGATCTCGGGCAGCATCGACATCGGCACCCCGATCGTGGCGGCGATGCCCTCATCCCAGGACAACGTCTCGAGATTCATCAGCATCGTCCGGCTGGCGTTCGTCACGTCGGTGATGTGCAAACCGCCGTTGGTGCCGCCGGTCAGGTTCCAGATGCACCAGGTGTCGATGTTCCCGAACATCAGATCGCCGGCCTCGGCCCTGGCGCGGGCGCCGTCGACGTTGTCGAGGATCCACCGGACCTTCGGACCCGAGAAGTACGTCGCCAGCGGCAGGCCGACGTGGCTGCGGAACCGATCCTGACCGCCGTCGGCGGACAGCTCGTCGACCAGCTTGTCGGTCCGCGTGTCCTGCCACACGATCGCGTTCATCACCGGCTCGCCGGTGTTGCGGTCCCAGACGACCGTCGTCTCGCGCTGGTTGGTGATGCCGAGCGCGGCGATGTCGTCCCGGGCGGCCCCGGCTGACTCCATCGCCTCGTCGAGCACCTCCTGGCAGCGCGCCCAGATCTCCTTCGGATCGTGCTCGACCCAGCCCGGCCTGGGATAGATCTGCTCGTGTTCCTTCTGCGATACCGCCGCAACTCGGCCGGAGTGGTCGAAGACCATCGCCCGCGAGCTGGTCGTCCCCTGATCGAGTGCCACTGAGTACTTCGCCATGCCTGTTCTCCTTTAGCCCGCGAGCGCCTCGGCGGCGCTCTTGAACAAGTAGTAAGTGGAGGTCGCCCCAGGGTCTTGGTGGTCCTTGCTCCGCTCCCCCAGGTAGCTGGCGCGCCCCTTGCGCGCGATCATCGGCGTCGTTGCCTTCATCCCGTCCTGCGCGGCCTGCGCCGCCGCGCGCAGGCCGCTGTCGAGGTCGGACGCAGACTCGAGCGCCTCGACGCCCGGGATCAACGCGTCCACCATCGTCTTGTCTTCGGCAACCGCTTTCCCCCTCGCCTGGACTCCGTCCAGGCCCTTGCGCCAGGCCGTCGCGTACGCCGGCAGATCGACCTCCTCCTGGCCCGCCAGGGCATTGCCCATCTGCAGGAACAGCGTCCCGTACAGCGGGCCGGCGGCCCCGCCGACGGTCGACACGAGCGCCATCGCGACGGTCTTGAGCACGGTACCCGGATCTGCCTGCTCCGCCGCGCCGAGCCGCTCCAGGGCCTTGACCATGCCTCGATTCATGTTGGTCCCGTGATCGCCGTCGCCGATCGCCGTGTCGAGCGCGACCAGCTCTTCCCGGTGCTCGGACATCTCGCCGGCGAACCGGTTCATCCAGTCGAGGGTGGCGTCGCGCGTGATCGCCACCGTCAGCTGCCCGAGATCGCCACTGTCACGCACCCCAGCGCAAGCCCGGAGTGTTCACCGGAGCGTCCCAATAGCGGACCATCTCGTCGTCGAGCTTGAGCAGGGTGATCGAGCACCCCTGCATCTCGAGCGAGGTGATGTAGTTGCCGATCAGGTTGCGCTCGATCGTGAGGCCGTGCTCCTGGGCGATCTTGGCCACCTCGCCGTACATGACGTACAGCTCGATCAGCGGAGTCCCACCCATGCCGTTCATGAACGCGAGCACGCGATCCCCCGAGGAGAACGGAAGGTCCTCGAGGATCGGGGTCATCAACCGCTCGGCGATCTGCGACGCGGGACCGATCTTCTCGCGGAAGCGGCCCGGCTCGCCGTGGATGCCGATGCCGATCTCGACCTCGTCCTCGCCGAGCTCGAAGCTCGGCTTGCCCGACGCGGGCGTGATGCACGGCGTCAGCGCCATGCCCATCGACCGGCCGTTCGCGTTGACGCGACGCCCGAGCTCCGCCACTTCCTGCAGCGACTTGCGGTCCTCGGCGGCGCCGCCGCAGATCTTCTCGACCAGGACCGTCACGCCCACGCCGCGGCGCCCCGCGGTGTAGAGCGAGTCCTCGACGGCGACATCGTCGTTGGTCAGGACGGTCTCGACCTCGATCTCCTCGCCCCGGCCCATCTCGGCGGCCATGTCGAAGTTCATCACGTCGCCGGTGTAGTTCTTGACGATGTGGATCACGCCGGCCCCGCCGTTGACCGCCTTGGTCGCCTCGATCATCTGATCGGGCGTGGGCGAGGTGAACACCTCGCCTGGACAGGCCGCGTCGAGCATGCCCGGCCCGACGTAGCCGCCGTGCATCGGCTCGTGACCCGAGCCGCCTCCCGAGACGAGTCCCACCTTGCCCTGGACCGGCGCGTCGATGCGAACGATGAACGCAGGGTCGTACGACACGCGCACTCGATCACCGTGCGCGGCTTCGACGCCACGAAGCGCGTCCCGCAGGACCGCGTCGGGCGCATTGATGAGCTTCTTCATGCCCCTTTCCTTCCGTCAGTGTGAACGGAACTTTGGGTTACAACCGCACAGTCGGCACGGCGCGCCGCTCGAGTGTGCGGTTGTGACCCCCGTACGTGCGCGAATGCACGTTCACCAGGACCGGGCGGTCGAGTGTGCGGATGCGACCCAGCACGGCCGTCGCAGGGCCGACGGCGGCGCTTTGCCGTCAGGTCAGCACCGATAATGCCCAGCAAGCACCCTCCTTCTGGACCAAAACGCTCTCCACCCACGAGCCTTGCTTGCGACAATAACGGAAACGGTGCGACAATGTCAAACACCGTTCGGACCGCGGTTTGGGCGCGCCGCCAAGCCACGTTTGGGCATCGGAGGGCTGAGGGAGGGCTGCACAAGTACCCGGTCGCATCCAATCCATCGAGCGCGCGGCCGCCATCCTACGGCTCCTTTCGGGACGCTCGCGCCGGCTCGGGGTGGCCGAGCTCGCCGGCGAGCTGAGGCTGCCGAAGGGGACCGTGTACGGCATCCTCAGGACCCTCCAGGCCGTCGGCTTCGTCGAGCAGGACCGGGAGTCCGGCAAGTACCAGCTCGGCCCTGCGCTCCTGCACATGGGCTCGAGCTATCTCGACGGCAACGAGCTCCGCACCCGCGCGCTGAACTGGGCCGACGGGTTGGCCACTCGCAGCGGCGAGAGCGTGCGGATCGGGACCCTGCACGAGAACCAGGTGTTGATCGTCCACCACGTGTTCCGGCCCGACGACAGCCGCCAGGCGCTCGAGGTGGGTAGCCTCCTGCCCGCCCACGCCACCGCGCTCGGCAAGGCGCTGCTCGCCAACCACAACTACATCGCGGCCGCGTTCGCACCCGGGTCCCTGTCTAGCTTCACCCCCGCGACGGTGACCGACATCTACCGCTTCCGCCAGGAGCTCGAGGCGATCGGCGAGCGAGGATGGGCCGCGGACGTGGGCGAGTTGTTCCACGGCACCGCCTCGATCGCCGCCCCGATCGAGGATCGCCGCCGGGTGACGGTCGGCGCGATCGGGATCGCCGGACCGATCGAGCGGCTGTGCGACGGTCGGCAACCGCGTCCCGAGTTCGTCGACTACGTGATGGAGGCCGCCCGCGCGGTCTCGCGCGAGCTCGGCGCGATCCCCTGGTAACGGCCCGCCCCGCATAGACTGCCGCTTGGCCATGAATGGGCGCTACGTAGCCTCGATCGACCAAGGGACGGCGTCGTCGAGGTGCTTCGTATTCGACGACCGTGCCCGGATCGTGTCGGTCTCGCAGCAGGAGCACCGCCAGCACTTTCCCCGGCCGGGTTGGGTCGAACACGATCCGGAGGAGATCCTGCGCAACGTGCTCCTGGTGGTGCGCGTGGCCCTCGACAAGGCGGACCTGACCCCCCAGGACCTGTGCGCGCTCGGGATCGCCAACCAGCGCGAGACCACCGTCCTGTGGGACGTCCGCACCGGTGCGCCCGTGCACAACGCGATCAACTGGGCCGACACGCGGACCGATCGCCTCTGCCGGGAGTTCGCCCGCAAGCTCGGCCAGGAGCTATTCCGCGGGAAGACCGGGCTTCCGGTCACGACGTACTTCTCCGGACCGAAGATCCGGTGGCTGCTCGACCACATCCCGGGCCTGCGCGAGCGCGCCGAGGCGGGCGAGGTGCTGTTCGGGACGATCGACTCGTGGCTGGTCTGGAACTTGTGCGGCCGTCACGTCACCGACGTCACCAACGCGAGCCGCACGCTGCTGATGAACCTCCACACCCTCGATTGGGACCCCGAGCTGCTCGACGCGCTCGGCGTTCCGGCCGCGATGCTCCCCGAGATCCGCCCGTCGTCTGAGGTGTACGGCGAGGCCGGCGCGCCGCTGGCTGGAGTCCCCGTCGCCTCGGCGCTCGGCGACCAGCACGCCGCGCTCGTCGGGCAGACGTGTTTCAAGGCGGGTGACGCCAAGTGCACGTTCGGGACCGGCAGCTTCTTCGTGCTCAACACCGGGGCGCGCCCCGTCACTTCGAAAAACGGCCTGCTGACGACGCTGGCGTACAAGCTCGGGTCGGCCGAGCCGATGTATGCACTGGAGGGCTCGATCGCGGTCACCGGTGCACTGGTGCAGTGGTTCCGCGACAACCTGGGTTTGATCGGGAGCGCACCCGAGATCGAGACGCTGGCGTTGACGGTCGAGGACAACGGCGGGTGTTACTTCGT